>Ga0255347_1004883_pt1 | contig 15752 bp, 14 predicted proteins | sample wastewater_treat_2_FD_192479 | JGI IMG/M metagenome (GOLD analysis project Ga0255347, IMG submission 192479) | Wastewater microbial communities from Lulu Island WWTP, Vancouver, Canada - plant24 | ecosystem: Engineered > WWTP > Wastewater > Unclassified | place: Canada: Vancouver, British...
GGAAGGTGTGAACTGACAGCTAAAAGTGTTGATAAAGTTCTTGATACCATATCATCAGCAATACCGGTATGGAAATCGCTTATTGATTCAAGTTTCTTGTCAAATGGCATGAAAGAAAAATACCTTAAGTTACTGGAAACGCGTCTTCACAACTTAAGAATTACTTAACTGTAATAATTGGTACCTGATCCGAAAAGGCGATATAAAGCCAGCGGGATTTCTTGCAGCAGCCATCGCCCGGGAGAAGCGCAGGATGATCCTGACAAACCCGGTAAAAATGACAGAGCTTCCGTAGGATTAGCCGTATGAATTCATAGTGAAAGCTTACCTGTATCCATATACCGGACCAAACAATTTGAAGAGTTTCTTATTGTTTCTTTTTATTTCCGTTAAGAACTTCTCTTTAATCAGTGATAATTTAGGATTATTTAATTTTTCAAGTAGAGTTATGCTTTTTTCAAACAAACCAAGATTCCTGTAAACCTCAGCCTTCATTATAAGCTCATTTTCATTATTTTCATCAAAAAGATCTATTAAAGCATAGAGATTTGCCTCATGTATTTTTTGCATATCAGGAGTAATTTCCGATTCTTTTTTCTTTCGGATCAAATTATTGAAACAATACAACATCTCAATCCTTACATACTTCTTGTTTTCAATAATCTCAAGAGCCATTGGAAATTGCATGAATGATGGAAATTCAATATATCTCGGTTCCTCCAAATGTGAATAGAAACTTTTGAAGTTTTTCTCTTCGCATATTTCCTTGGCATCTTTAATCCAATAAAGGTTGTTACACTTCCGACAGAAAACAAAAGCAGGAATCTCAGGTTTCATTGGAGCAACCTGCTTGCCATCTGACCAAAATACCGCTCCCAATGTATTCCAACTAAAGTATGTTCGTATTTTTGCTGGAAATCCACAATGGGGACAAGCAATAATCATGTTGGGACCTAACATCATAGTTTGACCTCCTATATTTTAATTGATTAATAAATCTCGGATTATTATTTGTAAACAATAGTAATGCCGAATTATAACAATTGGAGTATATAAAACATATTAAAATAAAAATATGTATTTAACATGCTGGATTTAAGAGAGATAAGTTTTATCGCCATGGTAACATTATTTGTATAAACATTAAAGATCTTATGGCGATTAAATAATTATATATCAAAATGTATATATTTATATCAAATATTGATATTATGAAGATTCTTATTTCATGGATGGCTTTCAATAGTGATTTTACTAAGAATGGTAATGTCGAAACCGAGAACAGCCCAAACTATAATATGCACAAGTATTATTGGGACTATGACAAACATGTCATATTATGTTCTTCGGCGAAGGAAGATATAAGGTTAGAAAAGCTTGAGAACAAATTGCGACTTGACTTTCCAGATCATGAAATCGAAGCAATTTATATGGGGATTTCTGATATTATAGACATAAATGAAATTAAAGTAAAAATTGAGACCTTGCTTCTTAGTTTCAAGGATGATAGCGTTACTATTTTCTTTTCACCTGGCACATCAGCAATGCAAGTAGCATGGTATATATGCCATACCACACTTCAACTCAATACGAAACTGGTTCAAATGAGACCTGCTACAAAATCAAAATCTCGTAAGAATGAGCTAATTGAAATAATAACTGAAACCTCTTCATTACCTGTAACATCGATCTTGAAGGAGCTAATTGTCGACCAACGAGATCGAATTAATACATTTGATGATTTCAAGTATACTGATAGTATTTTACCAGTTTATAATAAAGCAGATAAAATTGCAAATACAGACCGGGTTACTGTTTTAATAAATGGTGAAACAGGTACAGGAAAGGAGCACCTGGCTTCTTATATACACAAAAATTCCGTCAGGGCGAAGGCACCATTTATTGCTATAAATTGTAGCGCCCTTAATGATGAACTCTTAACTGCCGAGTTATTTGGGTATAAGAAAGGTTCATACTCGTTTGCGTATGAGGATAGAAAAGGCCTTTTTGAAAGAGCAGATAAAGGGACAATATTTCTCGATGAGATTGGAGATATTTCACCAAAACTTCAACAGACTTTACTTAGAGTTTTACAAGAGAAAGAGATCCAACCGCTTCAAAAGAATCCGATTAAAGTAGATGTCAGAGTAATTGCGGCAACCAATAAAAACCTTCCTGAGTTATGTAAAGCTGGGATTTTTAGGTGGGATTTATATTACCGGCTCGCAATTGCAGAGCTTGAACTGCCGTCACTTATGGCAAGGGGTAGTGAGGAAATAGATGAAATGATTGATTTCTTTCTTGTGAGAAAAATGAAAGAGTTAAGAAAAAAATCTATTCTTAAATTATCTGCGGATGTTCGCCAGTTGCTCAGAAATCATACATGGCCTGGTAATGTTAGAGAACTTGAGAACCTGATTGAAACATTATATGTTTTCTGTGAAACCAGTGCAAGCATAAAAGATCTTCCGGAAAGATTTAAAAATCCACCCAGTGAAAAATCATTAAAATGGAAGGATGTTGAAAAAGAACATATTAAATATGTTCTCAGGCTTAAGAAAGGTAATCAGAGACAAGCAAGTCTTGCATTGGATTATGGATCAATTAATACTCTTCGGAAAAAAATAGCGCTATATAAGATAAGGCTTGATAATTTTGATAATTAACTTGAGGCTCTTTTCTTTATAGCTACCACAAAAACACCTTTTGAAAACACTACCCACTATCCTTTCCCTTTTTGGTGCATTACTACTTTCCGAAAGTCGTTTTCTGGTAACAGGTTACGCCAATTACTATCTTGAAGCGGTTAATTAGTTTTTAGTGCAGGATGCTTACGGTCAATTTATCCAAATTCGCTGAGTAATCTATTCCTTTTATCTGGATAGAAAAGAACTCTATGTTTATTGGGCGCATAGGGTACTTTTGCAGGAACTTTATCAACATAGCTCTTTATTGATTTCAGTTCTGACATAACAAATTCCGGATTTAGCGAGTAAAAAACAAAATTAAATTCTATATCAGTCGTATTATTTATTTTCCCACCAGGTCTAAAATATGTAAAACTGTCATCTGATTTAACCAGGAGATAGTTAGTATATATTCTTCTGGCTTTCAAAGAAGCATCATCGTATGGTTTATGTTTTTTGGAGTATTCTATCAAAGACAAGTGAATTCTTACATCATCAAATGTTTCATTTAGGAAATTATTTATTTGATCATACTTTTCTTTGATATCTTCGGGAATAAATTCATTGAATTTAGTAATGATCATTAGATCAATTGTTTGATTCTTTGAGGGCAGTATAAGCAAGTTCTTAAGAAGGGGAAATAAATTGTCTCTCATTCTTTGGTTGTCTTTATCACCAAGAATGTATAAATCGAAAATAATCAGCGCATGTATCGGATGTCTGAAATTCCGGATTTTATTATAACTCGTAAAGTGTATAATATCCGGAATGTCCGATTTGTTTGTTACTTTCATACATCTATCTGGCCTTGATCCTGAATAAATACTCCATTTATTGTTGAAATTGCGGGAACAGATACATTCGAAACCCCAGCCGTTATAATAACTTACAGCATCCTCATCTTCAGCAAATAACAAAGAAAAAGCCGATATCTCCCTGGTCGGATCTATACTAAGATCTAAGTGAGCATTAAAAACAAATTCCTGAGGATTAAGGTTTATAATATTTTCCAATATAATATTTTCATTTCTTCTTAATTCATGTTCAAATTCATCCCATGTTAAATTTGTTTTAATTCTGATCTTACGAAGTCTTCTTAAGAATCGAAAGTAATCTTCTGTAAGCTCTTTGTCGAAAGTTGAAATCCCTTTGGGAAATTCTTTTACAAAATCTTTATCAAGAAAAATCTCCATAATCAGTTTTTCACAGCATTTTTAAGTTTAAGAAGCTCAATCTTTAAATTTACTGCTTCATCGAAAAACCCGGGACCAAAATCATAGTTAAATGAGCCATCCTTCATTATTTCCATCTTTTGAATTTGTCTGGCCCCTGCAGGAATTTGATCGGCTCTATTTATATAATAAATTGCCACATCCTCGGATCTGATACTTTTGTTAGCAACAAGGTACTGAAGCTTTCTAATCAGGTACTCACTATGAGTTTCTATGATTAGTTGAGTTGATAAGTCCTTTTTAAACTGAATGGCATCCACAAAAAAGTCAGCTAGTTTTGATTGTAAATATGGATGCAGATGACTCTCGGGTTCTTCAATTATAGTTATTCCCGATAAATTATTAAGCAATCCTAACACTAATGGAAGAAGTTGCTGATTACCAAATCCTAATTCAAATGGAAATCTTTCCAGGTCCTTTTCCAAAATTATTTTAAAAATATCAAGCTGTTTATCGTCTATTATGAGACCTTCTCCAATTTCAAATTCTTGTAGCCATTTTTTGAGAAATTCATAATATTCTTTATAAAAGTGCCGCATTACTAATTCCCTTCCTTCTTCTCTTTTTACTTTTTCCTCAAAAACATAAGATTTATCCTCCATCAATGCTTTAATAGCATCGTTGGCTTGAGAATTCTTCTCATTAATAAACTGTCCTCTATAGGCTGAAAATGACATGATTTTATTATCAACTGCTTCAAGCTTATATAAGGGAGAAAGAATGAATTCTTCAATTATAAATTCTAAAACATTTGATAATGACAATCTATAATTTTCTGAAAGCAAATCATTCTGCATAATTGAAACAATAATGTCCTTTAGATAATGTGATAAATAAGCTGCACTAGTTACTTTAATAAATTCTGAATTTGCCTGCTCATAAAGACGAATCTCAAGGTTTTTGCCTTTAGTATCATTCACACTGAACAAAGGCAGTTTTTTATTACCAAGTCTTATATTGGTTCGGTATAATTCTTGAGGAAATTCTAATTCTTGAATAATTTTAAGAAAATGACTAATCTCTTTGATCTTTTCATTTCTGCCATGAATTATCTTGTTTTGATTGTTAAATATGTTTTCAAAATGAATAGTAAGCTTTCCCATATATTCAGGATCTTTCTTTCCCATATATTCAGGATCTTTCAATGTATAAAAATTGGGTTCTTCAGTGGCTAGGCAAATATTGTTTTTTATATAATGGACCGAAGTATACATTGCACAAACTCCATCGCCTCTTATAGCTATCTCATCAATCATAAATTGCTTAATGGGTTCGTTTGCACCTGATTCATCAGTTAATTTATCAATATCCTTTTGATATTCAGTACATACTGAATCAAATTCACTACAGGTCTTGACAAATTCACTATAGGTTATAACAGAAGTATGAGTCCATTCACCAAAATAATCAACAGAATCTGCTTCATGATACTTCCAGTGGTACCTCCTATAAGTAATCATCTTTATTATGTGTTTTAATAACTTAATAAGCGTTGATTTTCCAGAATTATTCGGTCCTATAAACAGAGTTATTGGTTTAATGTCGAGAACCTGATTCCCTTTAAACATTCTAAAATCATTGAATTCTAATCTCTCTATCATTTTTCAAAAAATTAATTCTACTAAAATTACACAAAAAACCATTATGCAAGAACTATTAGATTATGGAGTTCATCAGATCATATAGTTTCCTTAGCTTCATAATTTCAGGATTTGTATTAGCTTATACATATTACTGGCCTCGTTTTCTTTTTGCCGGGATTATATCTAAGATGACCATTGGAGCAGTAATTATTAATGTTAGTATATGTTGCTTTTATTATAATGTTAATATCCCAAAACATCCCTTAAATAATCCATATCCCCCCCAGATTCTCTGAAATCATCATAGTCCCCATACTGGCCATCAGTCAGGAAATCAAATTCTTCTGTCTCCCAGTCATATTCATCATAAGAATCATTATCACAGGGATCATCATATATCCCTTCTTCATCACGCTCAGTTTTCATATTGTTTTCTTTTTGCAAAAGCATATCTTGAGCACCAGGGCTTAATGTAAAATCTGGTTTGAACCCCCATATTCTATTCATAGTCTGATTACTTAAATAAAAATGATCCAGGTTAACTATACACCAATCAATATATGACGGCTGGATGCGTAAAATCTCTCTCAGGGTTTTACCTTTAAATTTTCCAAATTTGAATTTTGTATTGAGGTAGTAAGATTTCATTATAATTTTTAAATTCTGTTATGCAATTTGAAGGCCAAAGAGATAGTAGATCATTCGACATCCTCATTTACTGCATCAACCCATAATACATTAACTACGTATCGTTTTGATATAGCGAATTATAGTCAGCTATTTATGCTTGTTGGATTATAAATATTGCTAAACAGTAAGAAAGATAGTTTATACCATACAATATCAAAAAATGATTAATAATATCATATAATGATATAGAGCAATGGGACAAACTGTTAAAACGGGTCACGCCCCCCGCTAAAGCGGGGCAGGCTCTTCGGAGCTTAACGTCCGGGGGGGTGCCGTACCTCCGGTTTCACCGGAGGTTATTAAAATCCTTCTCTTTCAGAGAAGCTGCCGGCTGATGGATGCTCCTTCAGAGCATATCATATCCAGGGAGTCTTGTGATGGGAGTATTACAGTAATCCTTTTGGTTATTTCCCGGCATATCAGGGAGTTTTGTGATGGAATATGTGATCCTTTTGCTTCTGATTCTGTATGTCAAGGTCAAGTAGTTTTTTGATGGTAGTCTGTCAAAGTAATCCTCCTATTGGGTGTTTTATTGAAATTAAACAAAATTGATAAGCATGATTATTTTTCTCAGTTAATCGCTGTTGGCGGTGACATGGTTGGTGCTGTAACAGCAACAGACAAATCCAGAGTATACTCATCTTGGTTCCAATTTAGTCTGGCAGATATATCCTCCCGGAGTTTTTTCTAACATCACTACTCCGCCGAAGGGGATTTTTTTACCGAAAACGGTATCAGCCTCTTCCAGTCCCAGTCTTACCAGCATGGCTCTCATCAGCCCGGCATGTGTCACTGCAAGTATTCTTTTCCCCTTGCCGCTGATATCCTGAAGGAATGACCACGCGCGTTGTTGCAGGTCGATGAATGATTCGCCCCCCGGGCAGCGCATGGAAATATAGTCAGAGAACCATTTTTTGCCATCAGGCGAGCCGAAAATGTCATCCCATCTTACTCCCTCCCAGTGTCCGAAGTTCACTTCCAGGAGCCGGCTGTCAGGCAGTACGTTATTGCTGAAAAGCTCTGCAAGACGAAGGCACCTCTTCAGGGGACTGCTGTAAACAAGGTCGAATTCCATACCTTCCAGCTGAGAGACAACTGCCGGATACTCGGAACAGAAGGTGTCGGCCACGTCCGTATCAGTCTGCCCGTAACAGATACCTTCAGACATGGCTGTCCGTGTATGTCTTACAAGACAGAGGAATTCATCCATGATGCAGGCACTGCTGTTAATAGAAGATAAAAGATCAGTTCCGTAATCTGTTGCACCGCACCAAGAGTGTCTCCCGTGTAGCCTCCTATCCGGCGGTGAAGATAGTGACGGAAAGCTGCAAGGACGGCAAGAGCGAGAGCAGTATAAAGAATCACAAATCTGTAATTGAACAATATCATGGGGATAAAACCGGTAACTGATATGATTACAATGGATTTCCAGTCAATTCCATTTCTGGAGAAAAAGGCTTTTCCTTCATTCTTACGCGCATATACAGAGGTTTTGACCAGCAGTGAGGGGAAGACCCTGCTCACGCAATAGGCCGCGATTATAATTGCCGGAAGCTTTTCCACGGGCAGACTTATCAATGCAAATATTTTCAGGGCAAAAAGCAGAATGAGGGCAATAGTTCCGAATGTCCCTATACGGCTGTCTTTCATTATCTCCAGTATCCTTTCCCTGGACCAGCCCCCGCCAAACCCGTCAACAAAGTCAGCGAGTCCGTCCTCGTGAAAAGCTCCTGTCACCAGAACAGAAACAGTCAGGGCAATTGTCACTGCCACGGGTGCCGGCATCACGAGTAAAGCCAGCCACAGGACACCTGCCGTAATTGCGGCAACGATAAGCCCGGTAAGCGGGTAGTATCGAAGCGTCTTGCTCATGATTGCTTCAGAGTATTCCGTGAAACGGGGACAGGGAATACGCGTGAAGAACATCAGCGCGTTGAGAAACAGGTTAAACTCTTTTTTTATTGCTTTTCTCATTGCTGTTAATGTCTGACAGCTTCAGAGATTGAAGCACTTCCAAAACTTGCCATCTCATTCATAAACAAAACAGCCGATTGCAACAGCGGGTAGGCTATTGCAGCACCGGTACCTTCTCCAAGCCTAAGGTTGAGTCTGAGAAGGGGCTCTCCCTTAAGGAAGCCGATCATCGCCTTGTGGCCCGTTTCATCCGAAAGATGGCTGAAGATGGTATTATCAATGATATCAGGCTGCATTGCATTTGCTGCCAGGAAGGCAGAGGTGACTATATAGCCGTCAGAAATTATCAGCATATTTTGTTTCTTTGCTTCAAGCACCGCACCGCAAATCATCGCAATCTCGAACCCGCCGAATGTTGCAAGTATCTCGTCCGGTGAACCGGGAGAATATTTGCTGTTTACAATCTTAAGTATCCGTTTTTTGTGTCTTAATCCTTCATCGCTCATTCCTGCCCCCCGTCCTATGCAGCGTGACAGCGGGAAGCCGGTGTAGCGGTGATGAAGGAGAGATGCTGATGAGCTGTTTCCTATCCCCATCTCTCCGAAGCCTATGATATTGCAACCGCCGGCTGCTTCTCTTCTGACCATCTCCCGGCCTGATTCCATAGCTCTCCTGCATTCTTCAAGACTCATTGCCGGTTCATTAAGCATGTTTTTTGTACCCCCGGCTATCCTGGCATCAATCAGACCGGGTAAACCTGCAGAAAGGCCTGCGACACCGGCATCAACCACCCTCAGGGCTATTCCGTGCTGCCTGGTAAAGACATTGATCGCCGCCCCGCCGTTGAGAATATTGATCACCATCTGTTTCGTGACTTCACCGGGATAAGCACTCACCCCCGCTTCTGATATCCCGTGATCAGCGGCAAATACAATAATTGCAGGGTTGCGGAGTTCCGGTGTCAGTGTCCCCTGCACCAGTCCAATCCTGAGCGCGACTTTTTCGAGCTTGCCAAGAGATCCCAGTGGCTTGGTACGCGAGTCTATTTTTTTGATCAGTTCCTTTTCGAGATTCATAGTTATCATTTGTAATCAAAATGTTTTAAAAACCGGGCGGAACCGCGGGTGATTGAATAAATCTTTATTTTATTTTAAGCGGTATTCCTGATACCATCAGGTACACTACCGGGGCTTTTTGTACAATATACTGATTCATCCAACCCTGCAGATCAGTGAAGTGCCTTGCCGCTTCGCTTTGCGCGTGTACTCCCATCCCAATCTCATTGGTTACCACTATTAGCCTGAAATCACGCGCGATGAACCTGTTCCACTCTTCCTTTGCCCAGTCAAGTGATGCATCAGGATCATACCCGTGATCGGAATAGATATTTGTCAGCCATAGAGTAATGCAATCAAGAACAACCGTTTGGCCGGTGAGATCAGGTCTGCTGATATGTTTTTCCTCTTCCACCGTTCGCCAGGCCTCACTTCTGTCACTCCTGTGCCTCGCGATCCGTTTTTCAAAATCCTGATCCCATTGCCTGGCAGTTGCCAGATAAACAGGATCAGAGGAAAAATCCCTGGCCAGTTGCTGGGCAAAGCTGCTTTTACCTGACCGTTGCCCGCCTGTAATCACTATTATTTCAGTTGCCATGATGTGATAGTTTTACACTGCCCGGCTTTGAATCATTTATTGTCTGCTGTTCCGGTCCGTTGCCGGGGTTCCTGAGGATAACAGGCCTGCCCGTGACCGGATGAGGTGTGATCAGCACATCAGCTCCAAATGCATTCCGGATATTCCGGGAAGAGAGTACTTCTTCCGGCGTTCCGTCAGCGCATATTTTACCATCTTTCATCAGTGCAAGGTAGTCACAATACTCTCCTGCAAGATTCAGATCGTGAATAATCATCAATACCGTTAATGTTTCCGCCCTGTTCAGACGGTAAAGCATATCCATTATCATTGCCTGGTAATGAATATCCAGGTGTGCGGTGGGTTCATCAAGCAGCAGGAGGGAAGGCTCCTGTGTCAGGGCTGATGCAATGGCTGAAAGCTGAAGCTCACCGCCGCTGATAGCTGTTAAAGGCTTATCACTTAGTTTGGTCAGGCCCGTGAGATTGATAAATTTTTCAGCTGTTTCATTATCTGTTTTATTATATGAAAAGCTGAATCTTCTGAGCCAGGGAACCCTTCCCATAAGTACATGTTCCCTGACAGTGATCTGCCCTGTCTCAACAAATTGCGGCACTGTTGCAATCCTTCTGGCCCTCTCCTTCAGTGTCAGGCCCGACAGGGAGGTGCCGTCAAGTTTCACTGACCCGGCGTTAAGTTTTATATCACCGGTTATGCATTTGAAAAGAGTAGTCTTGCCTGAGCCGTTGCGGCCGATGATGCCTGCAAAAGCCCCTTTCTGCAGAGTCAGGTTCAGTGAGTTTAACGTGAACCCCCCGGGGTAGCCACATGTGACGTTCTTTATCTCCAGAAAACTGTCTCTCATGCCAATCGCGGTTTTACCCTCCGGCTGCTGAGGATGATTATAAAGGTAATGCCCCCGAATATTCCGGTTATAACACCTATCGGGAGTTCGTTGGGAGAGATAATAATCCTTGCCAGGATGTCACACCAGATAAGGAATATGGCCCCGTTTAGGAATGCAGAGGGAAGCAGTACACGGTAATCAGTGCCAATAATAAGCCTTGAAAAATGCGGCATGATAAGTCCTACAAATCCTATTATGCCGGCTACTGCAATGCAACTGCCGGTCATCAGTGAAGTGATAATGAAAAGAATCCTTATGATGACGCTTGTATTGATTCCCAGGTGCCTGGCCTTAGTCTCTCCCAGTCGCATTGCATTTAACGGAACAGCAAAAAGAATAGTGACCCCGAGCATCACGACAGAGACCCCCAAAAGGGAGAAAACAACAGTGTTGTCTGTTTCATTCAGTGATCCCATGGTCCAGAATATTATACCGTGAAGCTGTTCAGCATTGGTAAGAGACATGAGCAGCATCACCACTGAAGAGGAAATAAAGCTGATCATTACCCCGATGAGGAGCATTTTCCCGGCACTCATTCTGTTGTTCCTGATGCTCAGGGTATAAACAAGAAAAATGGTTACCAGCGCACCGGCAAAGCCGAAAAATGAAAGCGGGATACCTTTCAGGGCAAGACCGGTTACAATGGCAAGTGTTACACCAACAGCAGCACCCCCGGAAATTCCGAGCGTGTAAGGTTCCACCAGCGGGTTACGGTAAATACCCTGCAGAATTACTCCGCAGAGGCTGAGACTGCCCCCGATGGCCATTGCAAGCATTGTCCGCGGGATACGTATATGCGTCAGGATCCCGTGTTCCATTGATGAAGGATCAGACAGGATTGACGGCACATCTGCCAGAGAGAAAGACACTTCACCAATGACAAGGGAGAAGAGTGAAGACAACACAAGCAATAGTGCTGACATTGACAGCATAAGAGTAGACTTCATACCTTTTGTTTTCCTGCTCATCAGTCTTACCTGTCTGTGAGTCCCGTCATTGGTCAGACGAGGGTTGTTCGTCCGGCTCTTTTCCCATGTAATCTGCCATTAATCTCAGGGTATTGATAAAATTCTCCGGTGTGGGTTCACAGGCAATTCTGGAATCTAATATATGAATATTGTTTTGTCTGGCTGCATTCATCCGGGAAAAACGCGACCATTGTTCCTTTTCATGGTTTCCGGCAACGCCCATGGTTACAATAAAAATGTAATCCGGATTCTTTGCCACAACAAACTCGCGGCCGACAATACCGTTTGTAAGGTCTGCAGCAATATTCTCCGCACCGCAAAACTTAATATAATCATCCATGTATGTTCCGGGCAATACTGTGAAGATGGGAGAGCTCCCTATCTGCATGAACACACCGGGTTTGGGACTTCTCTGTTCCAACTCATCAGAAAGAAGAAGAACTTCATTTTTAATATCCGCGGCTATCCGTTCAGCCTCTTTCTCCTTGTCAATCAACTGCCCCAGCCTGATAAACTGTGAACAGAGTTCATCAAAAGATTCCGGTGAACGGAATATCTCAATTCTCAGCCCGAACTTCTCAAGTGTTTTTACATCATTCTCGGAGATGAATTCCGACAATATTACCAAATCGGGTTTCAGGCTTACAATTTTTTCTATATCAGGCCCAACTACCGATCCTGCTACAATGACACTGTCTTTCTCTTCAACAACGCAGTAGCTTGAGCAGCCTGCAAGCCTGTCTTCCTCCTCAAGCTGGTATATACTCCTTGTAATTGATGGTGTCAGTGAAACAATTCTTGAGAAAGTGACAGCATCCTTACCATCGGGAACCGGTCGCGGGGAATCCCCGCACCCTGAAAACCAGGCAATTGAAATTGCCATGACAAGGAATATCCCTGCATTCCGCGGAAATCTTGCATTTATAGTCATGCCGGTGTTTATAAAACATTAGAGGATGAGTGTCATTATTCAATACTAAAGATAACTGAATTGGGGAAGTTTCCTGTTTCAAAGCTGTATTGCTCAATGCCGTTGGTATTGAAGACAACAGCCTTTGAGTTGACAGCATCAAGCCCGACCAGGTTTCCACTCTTCGGATCAACGTCAATGCCGTAGAAAGAGCCGTCGATAAGAGCTGAAGCGGGCAGGGAAGTGGCAGTTGAAGCGACTGCAAATACCCCGTCGTTCAGATAATAGATTGTTTTGCCGTCAGGTGATGCTGCAACATTATATATCCCGGGTGAAACCATTTCAGTAAACTCGAAAGTTGTGACGTTGCCGGTGGTTCTGTCTATCTTGCACAGGCCCATGCCGGTATATGTAACATCCGGATAGGCTGAGTAATCAGCAATGCCTTTGCAATAGACCCAGATGTTCTTGTTATTGTCGGCAACAAGATCAACGGGACATGAGCCCACGGTATATGTCTTTGTGATTTCGAAGGTTTCCGGGTTTATCTCAATAACGGTATTGCCATCGTTGTTCCAGCCGCCGGAGATTGTTGCATACACTTTGTCACCCGCGGTTATTAGTGTCTCAGGCCCCGTGCTGACCTCGAGCGAGTCAGTTTTTTTGAGGGTTGTAAGGTCAATGCTGTAGATGTAATTGTCAGCAAACCCGTTTCCATTGGCTACATAAACGGTTTTTTCATTTGCACGTGTAATACTACGGGGATAAGAGAAATTATTCAGGTTTTTAACCGCGACAAAATCCTTCATGTTTACAACGGTTACCTTCTGAGAGTTGTTTACTGTAATCAGGCCCAGTGTATCAGCAATGATGAATGATTGGGCTACATCACCGAGTTCCGTACCGTTTGCAGAATAATAAAGACTCTTAACCGTATTGCCGTCTTCGGGATTGTACCAGGTGATATCCCCTTCAGCACTTCCAAAATTCCCTTCACAAACAACAAACATCCCTTTCATGTTTTTTGCAGTGATTCCATTATCAGGGTCTTTTTCGCATGAGACAAGCATGATAATTGCTCCGGCACAAAGGAGCATAATTTTTCGCATGAGATTGCTTTTCATAATAATCATTTTTAAAGAGGTTAGAATTCATAATTAATTTTGGCTGACCAATACCTTCCGGGCATCGGGTAGAGCCTTATCAGTTCATATATTGTATTGGTTACATTGTTACAGGACAGATGTATCCCGATCTTTCCTTTTCCTGCCTTGATATTGACGCCGGTTCTGATATCAACCAGATTATAGGGATCAAGAAGGCGGTCATTGCTGTAATGACGTGCCGAGGTAAAACCATGTGTAACTTCAAGATCGAATATCCCGACTGCCAGACTGTTCTTCCATGATGAGATAAACAGGGGAGAGTACAGCATAGTGATTCTTTCTTGCCCATCTGCCTTATTTGCAACTGAATGGTTCAGATTAACCTTTAATTTGGAAGATAACCTGATTTTTTCATGTTCCATGGTAAAACCTGCAGACAAGTCAACACCTGCAGACCTGACCTTCTGGTAGTTTTCAGGCGACCAGAAAGCTCCTGTCGGACGCCACACTATCATGTCATTGACATTAGTGTAATAGGGGCTGATATCTGTTTCTATCACTGACTTCTCACTGATGTGGAAAGTATTTTCAGAACCTGCTTCTATGGTGTAACCGTTTTCCGGGTTGAGATCCGGATTGCCTCCCGGTCTCCAGAAGAGGTCATTAAATGTCGGTTTCCGGAATTTCTTCGAGTAATTTGCCCGCAGTACCCATTGCCCCGGAATGGCATCCCATTTTAATCCTAACGAAGGCAGGAGCCCTGAGCTGAAGGTGTTGAACCATTCTTTGCGTAAGACCGTCTGGAGGGTTAAACGGTTAATGGTGTATTTCAGTCCGGAGAACAGGGCTATTCCTTTTTCAAGCTTCTCATCACCGTAGGCTGATACATTGGCAGTTACCAATGATCCTGTAAGCCCGGCGTCAAATGAGAGGCCGGAAGGCATGTGATACCGGAAGTTGATATCTCCGTGATTCTGGATCGCGGCGATTCTTGAATCGATACTGTTTACCGGTGAGTCAGGAGCATTCTTTTGCCAGTATGTTTGAAGGTCATCGAATCTTGCTGCCCTGACTTTAAGGCTCCAGCGGTTGCCGATATACCTGTACCCAAGGTATAGTTTCAATGTGGAGTCTGACTGGTGTTCATAGCTTGTGGAGCCTATTCGCGACGGAATATCATATTCCTTTGTCTGGTACCATAATCCGGCTTCAAGTAAAGAAGCCTGTGACAGTTTGAATGCCAGGTTGTGAATCATGCCGTAGTCATTCCAGTCGCCGTCGGTTTGCCGGTGTTCAGTCTGCCTTATATAATCATAATAGGTAAATTCATTTTCCGAGACCGTGCCCCATGCAAACATTTTCCAGGCGAGCCTGTCAGTACCAGCTTTAAAGGTAAACCCTCCGTTAAGTGCACGTAATGACTGTGCTCCTGCAAAAGCGCTGCCTGAGATGCCCCTTTCCGGTGACAATTCACTGTTAAGGCTCACGGCTCCGCCGAAAGTGCCACTGCCATAGAGAGCTCCCGAGGCTCCGTACACCAAAGAAATACGGTCAAATCCTGCCGCGGGAATCATTGATATGTCTGAGGAACCGAGTGTCACGGAATTGATAGGGAATCCGTTCCAGTTAACCTGCACCTGGCTGGCTGAAACCCCGCGAATGGATATGGACGATGCCCCTCCTCCAACACCGTATGCTTTAATATTAAGTGCAGTCTGACTGCTCAGGAGCTTTACGAGTGACTCCCCGGTATATTGTTTTAATATAGTATCCCTGAATTCATCGGTTTTAACATCATTCCTGAAATAATCTGTACGTGAAGCGTTTACAACAACATCGGGTATATATATCAGGGTATCTGTTATTGACTGGGCACCTGTGATTCCCGGAAAGGATAAAACTGTGACCAGAGTCAGTCTGATTCCGGTTCGCATCAATTGTCTTGTCAGCTTCTGCACGGTTACAATACTTAAAAACAGTCACATTTTTCATGGTCTTTAAAAACCATGATGTCAATTCAAATACTCGTAACCTTTAGAGAGACAGGGGTAGAAAAACAGTTTCTGCTCTTTGCCTTTCACCCGAAAGCTACGAGGTCAATTTACAGGCAGGTCTTCTGGCTC
>Ga0255347_1004893_pt1 | contig 15737 bp, 11 predicted proteins | sample wastewater_treat_2_FD_192479 | JGI IMG/M metagenome (GOLD analysis project Ga0255347, IMG submission 192479) | Wastewater microbial communities from Lulu Island WWTP, Vancouver, Canada - plant24 | ecosystem: Engineered > WWTP > Wastewater > Unclassified | place: Canada: Vancouver, British...
CATTAAGGGCATCATTCATAAGCTGGATTACATTGTGTGGTTAGGAGTGGATGCTATATGGCTTTCACCTGTCAACACATCGCCCATGTACGACTTTGGATACGACATATCTGACTATTACGACATAGACCCCGCGTACGGCACCCTAAATGATTTTGATCTTCTGATAAAAAAGGCCCATGAGCGCGGCATCAGGATAATAATGGACCTTGTCGTGAACCATACATCCCACCTTCATAAATGGTTCGTCGATTCAAGGTCTTCTAAGGATAGCCGCAGGCGTGACTGGTATATATGGCATCCCGGTAAAAACGGAAAACCGCCTAACAACTGGAAGTCGGCATTCGGCGGCAGCGCGTGGGAGTTCGACAGCCGCACGGGTGAGTACTATCTTCATTCCTTCTTAAAAGAGCAGCCCGATCTCAACTGGCGAAACCCGGACATGAGAAAATCGGTCTATAAAATAATCAGGTTCTGGCTGGACCGGGGCGTGGACGGGTTCAGGCTTGATGTGGTGAACTGGTTTGTAAAGGATGAGAAGCTCCGGAACAATCCCTTTACCATTAAGCCCCTTGACCCTGAAAAGCACAAGTACGACCGCAACAGGCCCGAGGTGCACAAATACCTGAACGAACTCAGGAGTGTGATAGATGAATACGATGACAGGATGACCGTAGGCGAGGTCTTTACGCTTCCCCCTGGGAACCCTGAACTTTCAGCCTCATTCTTAGGGAACGGGACAGACGAACTTCACCTGGCATTTGACTTTTCGATCATGTACAGGTTGTGGGGCGCCAGGAATTTTTATAAGTGCGTAAAAAAATGGTACGCCGCGATCCCTGAAAAGGGCTGGCAGTGCAATGTGCTGTCAAACCATGACCAGCCGCGCAGCAGGACCAGGTTCCTGGGCGGTGCGGATTCAGGCAAGAGGGCGCGCGTTGCCGCGGTTTTTCTCCTTACCATAAAGGGCACGCCCTTTCTTTATTACGGCGAAGAACTCGGCATGAAGAATACTAAGCTGGCCAGGAGTGAAATAGTTGATCCCCTGGGCCGGAGGTACTGGCCGGTGTACAGCGGGAGGGACTGTAGCCGTACGCCAATGCTCTGGTCCGCAAGCCGGAACGCGGGATTTAGCCGCGCGCGGCCATGGCTCCCGGTTGACAGCAGCTATGAAATGCTGAATGTCAAAACCCAGGCCGCTGACAGGTATTCAAAACTCAACTTCTACAGGGACCTTATACACCTGCGCAAAAAACACAGCGCGTTAAATCAGGGTGAGATTATACCCGTGGTCAGGGGATTTAACAATGTGCTGGCCTATTTCAGAGAGCATGGCGATGAGAAATTTTTCATCGCGCTCAACTTTTCAGGAAAAGAGAAGTACTTAGGCGCGGGACATTCAGGGCAGTGGAGAGTTATGGTCTCAACGCACAGGACCCGGTATGAACATTTTGTATCCCTTAATTTCAGGCTGGCGCCGTACGAGGCTACTGTTGTCATGCGGATTGGGGACCTGTAGGATTATATATACTATCGAAGAGAGGATGTTTTTGTCATCATTATCATCCTCTATTTCTTTTCACCTGAACCTGAGCAGCACCAGTGACATATCGTCCGCCTGCGTGTTCCCGAGCCTCCAGTGCCTGATCTCATCGAAAACAATATCCTTTATCTGCCTGAGAGGGCTTTTTTTGTACCTGTTTACCAGCGTCAGTATTCTTTTCTCGCCGAATTTATCGCCTGAAAGGCTTCCCTGCTCAGGCAGCCCGTCTGAATATGATAGAAGCAGGTCGCCGCGCCTGAGGCTTACGCGTGATTTGGCCGGGTACGATTCAGCTTTTATTCCAAGCGGCAGGTTAAGATCGTTCCCGCTATGGGCTGTTATTCCATAGTCTCTTACCACGTAGAGCATTGAGTGACCCATGTCGTACAGGTCAAGCTCACCCGTGGATTCGTCGAATTCAATAAATACGCCTGTTAAAAAAATTTCACCTTCGAAGAGGCCGTATATGTACGAGTTGATCCTGCGTATCAGGTCTTCGATCCCGTTTCTGAAATCGTATGCCGCGTACATGCTGCTTACCGCGACAGAGATCAGCCCTGCGTTAAGTCCTTTGCCCGAAACATCACACAGCGATATAAACCACCTGTTATCGCCGATACTCCGCACATGGTGAAAGTCGCCGCCGCTTTCGCCGGCCATGATCATTGAGCCCATAACCGACATCCTCTCTGATTCTATAATGATATTATCCTTTACTATGGCAGAATGGATTTTGCGCGCGGCCTTCAGCTCCCGTGTCTTCATCTCGGACAGGAAGAGTACAAGGTCAAAGGATGAGACCAGGCCTCTGTACATGTTTTCGCTGTCTATAAGAATATAGAACCTGTTTTCAGCGGACTGGAGATCTTCCGCGAACTCGTCGATAACCGAAAAAGTACTGCGCCTGTAATAGATAAATTCCGCCCTCCTCACAAGTTTTTTGATGCATCTGTTCATATAAAGCTCTCTTCCGAACTTCTGGCCTATGAGGGAAAAGAGTTCATCTCTTATTATTATGCCCATGGCCCTGCCGTCTTCGCTGGTTACGCCCAGGGCATGTATATTGCTGTGTTCGGTGAATATTCCCGCCGCGTCTTCCATTGTAAGGTCAGCGGTGATGTACCAGGGGCTGGAGATTCTTTTCCCGATCAGTTCCCCCTCTGCCCTTTCAGGATCAACTGACTTCAGTATTCCCCATCTGCGTGAATTCAATTTCCTTTCCACCCATTACCTGTTCTTCAGTTCTGTTGATATGTTTTACCAGGAGTACCTGGTTGCCCCTTGTGTTGTATCTGACCTCGTCAAAGATATTTTTAACCATTGTTATGCCTCTGCCGTGTGTAAGCCCGATCTCCGGGGAGTCGCTGCTGATTTCCGCGAGATACTTTTTATAATTGAAGCCCTTCCCCTGGTCTGTTATCTTGTAGACAGCTCTGTCGGGTGTTATCATGTATTCGATCCTCACGCGTCTGTCTCTGTATTCGGGGTGGGACTGCCTTTCGTTAATAAACTCAAAATACCTGTCCAGCATCAAGGCCTCGGTCTTTTCATCAAATGAAATATTCAGGTTGCCGTGCTCTATGGAATTTATGATAATCTCCCTCAGCCCGAGCCTGAGCATGTCGATTTCAGCTTTAGGGATATACTTTTGAAGATTATTGGTTATCCTGTGCGATATGCGGTCAGCTTCAAAGAGCAGGTTCCGTATCATGAATTCGCACTTTTCGCTTACAAAGGATTCAGAGAAGCTTTCATCAGAAATCCGTACCGCTTTTCCGATTATCTCGCTGCTCCCTTCAAAATCAACGAACTCCAGGTTTATTTTGAATTCCGTCGGTTCGACCATGTTCGCTGTCTTCAGGTGAGTATTAAATTTTAACGGTTTTTTATCCGCCATCGATTGTTTAAGTTTTTCGGCTATTACTCTGCGGAAAATTGCGGCATTGGCAAACTCATCGTAAACCAGGTCGGTCAGCCTGACTTTTGTCGCGGATTCCGGGCTTATGCGCAGATGGGTTTTTATGGAGTCATTGGCCGATTTGAAATTCCAGTCCCGGTCCAGAGTGAAGATAATGTCGCCGGTACCCTCTACGATCAGCCTGTATTTTTTTTCAGACAGGGTGAGCAGCCGGTTCTTCTCTTCAACATCCGCTTTTGAAGCGAGAAGTTTTTGCGATGTGATTTCGTGCTCCTCGATTTCTTTTTTTAATGATGCGTTTGCCTCGATGTACTCCCGGGTCCGTTCCAGCACCATAGCTTCAAGCGTTTCATTTGTTTTAAGCAGCATTCTGCCTATGCGCCTGCCGTAGAAAATAATGAGCGATATGAACAGTATTGATGAAAGAGTAACGATGACAATGTAGCGCGTTTTTACAAATACGCTCCGTTTGCTGCCGGACTTTTCGATTGTTGCCGTAATCTCTGTGAGCGAATCAAGAAGCGCGTTTTCCATGTTGCGCGTCGCGTCGATCTTTTCACGGATATTCCGGAAGTCCCTGCCGATTAAATCCGCTATGTGGCCGGTAAATTCCAAGGTCATTTTTTTATGGGCAATGCGCAAATTTTCGATTTTTTCGGGGATTTCATCGCCGTACGGGTCCTGCAGCCTGATATTAAAGATCAGGTTCTGGAACTTTTCTGAATTCTGCGAAAATTTATGGAAACTCTTCTGGAACTCCGGGTATCTGCCCTCGGAGAGCAGTATTCTGTTCCATGCTTTTATCTGCTCGTGAAGCGCGACCTGTGCGCTGCGCGCCATGTTTATTTCAGTGTAGTTTTTAGCGAGGTCTCTTGATGTCCCCAATACCGAATATATTCCAAGCACGGAGTTGATGATAAAGATGATAAAAAAACCTGTAAGCCCGCTGCTGATCAGTATATAGGTTTCGCTGGCGCTGCTGTTGAAAAAAGTTTTTTTTATGAACGAATAAAGCTTTAATCCTTTCATACCTGTAAGCCTCTGTAATCCGGCGGTTTTGTGTTTAATATAAAAGCGCCGGATTAAGTTTTAATAAGTTAATTGTTTAAAAGATATTAAATTGAAGCACACTTAAAGAGGCCTCGCCGGCAGGCAGGGTAAAGAGAGGGCCTCTTCATGCCGGGCCGGCCATCTGGATAGAGTAAGTTAATATTTATAAAAATTTAACATCCTCTTTATCAAATTTTAAAGCAGCCGGATTATGTTCCTGTGTGAACAAAGGGCAGTCAGGCATGCGCGTAATTACCGCGTTACTGTTGTTATGCTTAATGCCATTGTTCATATCAAAACAAAACACAGGAGCTTTACATATGAAGAGATTTTTTGTAGTCTTAATGACTCTTCTCTTTGCTGGAAGCGCTTTCGCGCAGGATGTCAAAACAGAGGAGAAAAAAGGGCCGGATTTTTCTTTCGGTTTAAAAGGCGCCGTATTTGGCGCGACAGGTTCGTGGGGTGACGATGCCTATGATTATTCACACATCAGGCTAAGGCCGACATTTACCGCGAACAAAGATAATGTCAAGGGTGTGCTGACATTTGAAATTGACCAGGATTTCGGTAGAGGTGACAAGGTTAAAAATGCTGACCCGGGTACTGATAACTATGCAGTTGAAGTCAAGCACGCATATCTTGAGGCCAAAGACGTCATTATACCCGGGCTTTCACTCATGGGCGGCCTTAATGAATACAGCTTCCCGCTCGTGGTAAAGAACGACTTCGCGCTCGCGAAAGCCGGATTTGACTTTGGCATAGGCAAGGTTTTTCTGAGCTACATAGCAATTGAAGAGCAGGGAGTGATGGAGGAAACAACAGGTGGTGAGGCTAACGATGACGTTTCCGCGTACGCTGTTGACCTTCCTCTTAAATTCGGCGCAATCAGCGTAAGGCCTGGACTTATTTATATTGCAGGCGGGAATGCGGCGGTTCTCGACCCAGGCCCAGGCGGAATGGATCTTGGTGTTCCTGAAGCCGGACTGACAAACCTTGCCATTAATGTAAAAGGCGATATGGGAATGGTGGCTTTTAATGTATCAGGCGCCTATCTTACCGGTGACATCAATAGTGCAATAACAGCATCAGCATACGCGGTTGACCTGAATGTTGATGTCAAGCCTGTTGAAGGGATCAAGGTCGGAGCATTCTTCACAATGGGTTCAGGCGATGACGGTGCAACACATGATGAAGTCGAGGCATATTTCTATATAATGAATACATTCCTCGGAAAGATAGAGGCCCCTTTTTCGCCTGACGGAAAAACAAGCTCAGGAGCGCCTGACGGAAGACTCTTCCTCCTTGAAAACGCGTCAGCATCGAGTAATGGCGGAGTAAACTTCTTCGACGCCATGGACGCTGCAGAGGGCTATATGTCTTATGGACTTTATGCAGAAGCCAAAATGGACAAGCTCGCGCTCTTTGCCCAGGTCGGCATGGCAAGCTATATTGAAGAAGATGCTGGCGGTAACACAGCAATAGGCACAGAGATAGACCTGAGGGCGTCCTACACAATCGGTTCTAAAACAGACCTCTTTGTTGAAGGCGCGTACATTATGAAAGGCGATGTCATGGAGGACAGCGCGTACCAGGCGATACTCGGTGTAACAACAAGCCTTTAATAAATAAAAATTTCTCCTATTAATACTCTACTTGAAGGGCTGTCCTCGCGGGCAGCCCTTCAACTTTAACCTGTTCTGAAAGAAATGAACTCCGGTTTTTTGACACATTATTTATAATTTCTTTATTATTTCTTTAAGATTTAATCTATTATTATGATCAGATTATGATAATTAATTATGAGATTCATCGGCCGCTGCCGTTTTTTCGAAATCACAGATCACGTGCTAAATGAATAATATGCTTAAACAGGGGCGCATGTAAAAAATGGCTATAAATGATTCAAACTCGCAGCCTTCAACAAAGGTAAAAAAACACAGAAGTTTAATCGTAGATTCTATTGTCGAAAAAATTTTCTATATAATCGGTTTTTCATCGCTGCTGGTGCTCCTTACAATTATGGTTTTCCTGGTAAAGGAGGGTGTGCCGCTATTTACCGAAATAAGCGTTTATGATTTTATCACCGGAACCGAGTGGTACCCCACAAGCGATAATCCGCGATATGGAATAATGCCGCTGATTGTCGCTTCAGTCTATATCACAATAATCGCGTCATTGATTGCCATACCACTGAGCATCTCTGTGGCAGTTTATATAGCAGAGCTCGCGGGGAGCAGAATCAGGGAGATCGTCAAGCCGCTGATCGAAATAATCGCTTCAATACCATCTGTTGTTGTGGGATTTTTCGGCATGGTTGTGGTAGCGCCGTTCCTGATGGAGTTTTTTAATATCGACTCAGGCCTTAACCTTTTAAACGCGTCGCTCATGCTCGCTTTCACGGCTGTACCCACAATAGCCAGTATATCCGAGGACGCGATATCATCTGTGCCGGTCAGCCTTAAAGAGGCCTCGTACGCCCTGGGCGCGAACAGGTGGCAGACAATAGTTCACGTAACCATACCTGCCGCGCTTTCGGGTATTTATACCGCGATAATATTAGGGATCTCAAGGGTAATCGGCGAGACAATGATTGTTCTTATGGTCGCGGGGGGAGCTGCAGTTATGCCTGAATCAATATTCAGCCCGGTGCGGCCTTTAACGTCAAACATAGCGGCAGAGATGGCCGAGGCCGCGGTGGGCGGAATACATTACAGGGCGCTCTTTGCCATAGGGATTATGCTGTTTATGATTACGTTCGTGTTTAATATTATCGCGGACTATCTTTCAGATAAATATAAGTTTAAGGCGGACTGATTGAAAGGAGGCAGCCGCGAAGGCCCCCGGCGGTATAAACTTTTTACTGTTTCATGAAGGTTAAGCCGCCACCCCCGAGAGGGGTTTATGAACTTAACGGGGTTCTCACACGGAGACACGGAGATCACGGAGAGAGGAGTATGTTACATAGAGGCGCGGAGAGAGTGAAAAGAATAGGATAGTTGTCTTTTTTGTCCTGTGCCACAGTGTAAAATTTGGGCTGCTTATATAAAAACTTTTTTAATTTTTTCTCTGTGAACTCTGTGTCTCTGTGCGAGGCTGGCTTTTTTCAGGACAGGCATAGTTCACACGGAGCGATGAATATATCAATAGAGGATATGTTTAAACAACAATGAAAAGAAAAACTGATATAATAGAGAACGCGGGATTTTCACTGGTAAGATTTGGGACACTTATAGTGCTGGCATCGCTGTTCCTTATACTGGGATTTATTTTTGTAAAGGGAGTCTCCGCGATATCATGGGAATTTTTAAGCAGGATGCCCGAGAACGAAATGACAGGCGGCGGCATTTTCCCCGCAATCATCGGGACATTCTACTTAATGATCGGTTCGTCATTAATATCCATACCGGTTGGTATATGCACTGCCATATATCTTACTGAGTACGCGAAAAATCCTAAAATCGTTAAGGTGATAAGACTGGGCATCAATAACCTCGCGGGTGTGCCCTCTGTTGTATTCGGGCTCTTTGGACTCAGCCTCTTTGTAATATTTTTTGGATTCGGAACGTCAATCCTTGCCGGTTCCCTTACCCTGGGCCTTTTAAATCTGCCTGTAATTATCAGGTCAACCGAAGAGGCGCTCATGGTTGTTCCCGTAACATACAGGGAGGCCTCGCTGTCTCTTGGAGCAACAAGGTGGCAGACCATATACAGGATTATACTTCCCAACGCAATGCCCGGAATAATGACAGGTGTTATGCTCTCCCTTGGCCGCGCGGCTGGCGAAACCGCGCCTATAATGTTTACTGCCGCCGCGTTCTTTACGCCGGACCTGCCTGTATCGATTTTTAACCAGGTCATGGCCCTGCCGTACCACATCTATGTACTGGCAACCGCGGGTACGCACATACAGGCCACGCGGCATTTACAGTATGGAACCGCGATTGTGCTCATAGGTCTTGTGCTGGCGCTTAATTTAACAGGAATGATTTTACGGTACAGGTTCAGGAAAAACATGAGGTAAAAGGTTTTGATTCCTTTTTGAGCATCAGGTTTTAAAACCCGGCATTTTCTTAGGTACGGTATTTCTTAACCTTTTTTTGTCGTTATACATTTTATGGTCCGCTCTGATGACAGTCGCATGAATACTATTGTCTAAAGAAGCATCATATTCAACAATCCCGAACGATATGGAAAAGTCATATACTCTCTCTTCAGCAATTAAATCTACATCCTTTTTTACCTGCTCTATGATCCGATTAATTTCATCTCTGTTGGCGTTTTTAACGATGACCGAAAATTCATCTCCGCCGATTCGATAAATCCTGCCGATTGTGGCAAAGTTTTTGTTCAAAACTTTATGCGTATCCATAATCGCCAGGTCACCATGAGAATGGCCAAAATAATCATTGATATATTTGAGTCTGTCGGTATCTGCCTGTATGACAGTAAAGCCTCCGGGGTTGGTAATATTATCTAAATCTTTGATATACTTCGCGCGATTATTCCCTCCGGTTAGCGCGTCGGTATAGGCCATTTTCTTGAAGTATTCCTTATCTTCTCTGATTTTTCTTCTTTCATTATAGCCCTCAAACTGATTGAATACCGCTATAGCAATATAAATAGCTGTGCCGATCAGCAGATAATGGGAAGACTCTTTTTCTCCATTTAAATAAAAAATTATTAGCTCTACAACTGCAAAGACAAAGAAGATAAGAATTGCTTTTAATTCATTCGACGCCTTTTCGTTTTTATAATAATATACCTCCAGGAGAAGTATGACTATGTAATAGATGCAGAAGATTGCAATCAACATCAAAGTTATGTGGAGTGTGTCCGGAAGACCCCAGATGTTAAGATACTCTAAAGCTAAGCAGACAGCTGCGTATACAATGAACAATGATATGAAAAAATTGCCTAAAAATTTCTTTCCCCTCAGCGGGAGGTTTTCCCGTATATATAGGCCAAAGGAGATTGGGCAAAGCAATGTCGTCAGGAGGGTAATTCTCGTAGTATAATACGTGTTATTTGAGAAGAGTTGAAGCATTCCCGAATCACCTAAAAACCAGTTGCCGGCGAGTATGGCGGAGGTGCCTAAATAAAAAAAGCCCAGATGCTTTTCTTTGTAGATTCCGGTCAAAAAATATGCCAGAATCAGTATTATTCCAAAAACAATGATGAATGTGGACAAAACATTCCACAGACCTCTGTGGAGATAAACATGAGCCAATATTCCTGTTCCGGAAGCAATAACTATCTCGGGAGCATAACCCTGCGACGTAGATATATGAGAAAAAAGAGCAAGCTCGATGACCTTGCCTTTCTGTTCGGGGTTGATGTCTATAACAGCCCAGAATTTAGCAAAATTTCTTCCCAGAAATTTATCGCTATCATGCCCTACCGCATAAACTGTTTCTCCGTCAATCTTTGCCTCAACGGACTGCATATAGGATGTAAACGCTATTTTTGCGCCATCTGGCAAATGATCAGGAATCGTATTTCTGATTATCAGGGGTTCTGATTTGTCCACATCAAAATAACAAGGCAGATGGAACTTTTCCTGATATCCGTCACCCTGCCATGTCCAGCCGTCCGAAAAAGAAGTAATATCCCTGTCTACCAGATATATATTAGGCATATCCAGAATATCTGTGAAAAAAATTACTGAAAAAAGCACCGCAATGGACAAAATCAAAAAGCCGATATCACTAAATCTTCTCAAACCCTATGCCCTTTCGTTAGATATTTAACAGTTTCCTGAGAACTCAATTTAAGAATAATACTGATTGTCATAAAAGTCAAAAGAACAATAATTAATTAGGCGCGTCTTTTTTTGCGGCAATATTAAATGAACTTCCGGCGGTATTTGAATCAACCGACACGTCCCATCCAAGAACTATTGCCGCGTGTTTGACTATCGAGAGTCCCAGGCCTGTGCCGCCCGTGGCCCTGGAGCGGCTTTTATCTACGCGGTAGAACCGTTCGAATATTCTGTCTTTAAATTCTTCGGGTATGCCCACGCCTGTGTCAGAGATTTTAAATATCAGCCTGTCCGCTGTCTCTGAAACTGAAACAGTAAGGCTTCCGCCGTCGTTGTTATAGTTCATGCCGTTATCAATGATGTTGAAAAAGATCTCTTCGACAAGAAAATGGTTCGCGGTAACAGTATAGTCGATGTTATCAGGCAGGCTGCAGACAAGGGTGATCTCTTTTTCAGATATTTTGGGGGCAAGAAGCTCTAAGCATCTTTCTATAATCCCCTTTATGTTTACACTTTCTTTTTCGACCTCCCTTACTGATTCGATCATGCTCAGCTTTATAATATCCTGAATAAGGGCATTCTGCCTGTCCGCGTTTTCGATCGCGCGTTCTATGCAGTTCATTGACATTTCTTTATTGTCATAGTTCTCTTTAACTGTTTCAAGGTAGCCCCTTATAATGGCAATCGGCGTCTTAAGCTCATGCGACACGTTGCTCACCAGGTCCGACTTCATCTTTTCAATTTTTCTTTTTTCAGAAATATCGTGAAGAACCAGGAGTATGCCCTGAATTATTTTTTCTTTTTTTATGGGGCTTATAACCGCTTCGAAGAGCCGGTCGTTCCCCATCTCAACCTCGAAAAAATCCTTTTCGCCGCTTTTGAGCGCTTTGTCTATCCTCTTGTTCAGTACGCTGTTGCGTATTACTTCAAAGTACTGTCTGTTTTTAATATCCGCTGTTATTGCCGCCATTGACATAAAAGAATTGTTGTTTATTACAATCAGTTTGTTTGAATCGATCATTGCTATGCCGTCGTTTATACTGTCCAGTATGGCTTCAAGTTTTTTCTGTTCAAGCACGTGGTCATCTATCGTAGAGACAATGGTGTCGGCCATAGTGTTAAGCGCCTTTTGCAATTGCCCTATTTCGTCGTTGCTATAGTTAAGTATTCTTCTTTTGTAATTGCCACTGGCAAAATCGGCAGCAAAACTGAGCGTCTCTTTGAACGGCCTGCTGATTCTAATGGACACGTGCATGATCATTATAATCGATATTGCCAGCGCGAAGGTCGCGCTGTTGAACACAATATCTTTTATCGAGGCTATGCTTTTATCGACTTCGTAAAGCGGTTTTGACAGCCTTATAATCATGTTATTCCTGGAGCTGGCGTAGTAGAGCATGTCGGTTTTAAGAGTGCTGCTGTACCTGATTGAAAAACCCGTACCTGAATCGAGCGCGTCAATTATTTCCCTTCGGTACTGGTGGTTCTCAAGAGTTTCAATATTCTGCACGTCCGAATCGGCAATGACGCTCCCGTTCGATTTAATAACTGTTATGCGCATCTTCATGATGCCGGCCAGTTCAGAAACTGTACGCGAAAGATCAGCAGACCTGACAGGTTTAGCGGAGAGCCTGTCTAATTCGTAGTCTATGAGAGCGCCGTAGCCTGACATTTCTGCCTTTATTATGTCAATGTGTATGTTTCTTAAAAAGCTGCCGAGAATGGCGCTTATCACAAGAACAAGTATTATGGTAAGCGAAAAATACGAGAGTATAAGTTTGGTGCTGATTTTTTTTATCATACTACTTCTTGAATCCGTAGCCGACACCGGAAAAGGTGGTAATGATGTTTTTATAACTGCCAAGTTTTTTTCTAAGGTTCATTATATGCACATCAATGGTCCTGTCCACGACAAAAACGTCATGCCCCCTGACATTGTTTATTATGGCGTCCCTTGAAAAAATCCTGCCGGGATTCTCCATGAACATTGACAGTATGTTATGTTCGGTCTTCGTAAGCTTTATCTCTTTGTTGTCAATCTTAAGAGAGTAGAGTTCGGGGTTGAGTTCCACTCCTTTGTATTTAAGTATCGCGGGGCTGTGTGTTTCCGGCTGCGCACCGGTTCTTCTGAGCACAGCCTTTATGCGCGATTTAAGCTCCTTTATGCTGAAGGGCTTTGTCAGGTAATCATCGGCTCCGAGTTCAAGGCCAAGAACCCTGTCAAATTCCTCGGATTTCGCGGAAATAAAAATAATCGGTACTGACCTGAGCGTTTCGGTTGAACGTATTTCCCTGCAGAATTCAAAACCGTCCTTGCCCTCCATCATAACATCAAGAAGAACCACGTCCGGTTTTGTCGAATCAAAACCTTTTTTTGCCTCTGCCGCCGACGCGAAGGTCATAACTTCGTAGCCTTCACTTTCAAGGTTTATTTTTAGTATCTCCCTGATATCTTTTTCATCATCAATGGCAAAGATAATTTTTTTCATAACCCTGTGTCACCGTTTGCTTTTGCTGTGCCTCTTGTGCCTTATGTCCACGCCCTGTATGTAATATACGGCCCGTTCGGCAATATTTTCCGCGTGGTCGCCCGCGCGTTCAAGGGCCCTGGCCACGGTAATAAGGCTGAAGCTCTGTGATATGTTCCGTGAGGATTCGACCATGTATGTAAAGAGCTCCCTGAATATCTGTTTATTGATCTCATCGATCTCGTTGTCCATTGCAATAACGGCTCTGGCTTTTTCAACATCTTTTTCTGTCATAGCCGTAAATGCGGTGCGTATCATGTGTATGGCTATATCGTTCATGCGGGAAATGTCAATAAGCGGTTTTATAAGCGGAGCGCCATTAATCCTGATGGTCTCTTTAGCGATGTTCGCGGCAAGGTCCGCGATCCTTTCAAGGTCCGTGTTTATTTTAAGCATGGCGAGTATAAAGCGCAGGTCCGACGCGGCTGGCTGCCTTGTTACAAGGAACTTGATGCATTCGTCATCAATCTCTACTTCAAGTTTGTCGATACGTTTATCATTAACAATTATATTCTTTGCCCGGGCAATATCCGCATTTTTTAATGATTCCACTGACGCGGACAGCGCCTCCATGGCATAGTCAGCCATCTGGAATATTTTTATTTTTATCTGTTCAAGCTCCATTTCAAGATGAGTAAGCATTATGTTCTCCCCGGTTTTGATGTATTTATAAGCGGGACTGTCATTTCGAACCCGCGTCATTTTTTCAGCCGAACTTTCCTGTTATATAATTTTCGGTCATAATCTTTTCCGGTTTAGTAAAGATTGTCTCTGTTTTGTTTATTTCGATCAGTTCACCCATGTAAAAGAAGGCGGTGTAATCACTTACCCTTGCCGCCTGCTGCATGTTATGGGTTACGATTATGATGGTATAATTCTGTTTTAGTTCCTGTATAAGCTCTTCGATCTTCTGCGTCGAGATCGGGTCAAGCGCCGACGCGGGTTCGTCCATAAGTATAACCTCGGGCTGCACGGCGATAGTCCTTGCGATGCAGAGCCTCTGCTGCTGGCCTCCGGACAGGCCCAGCGCGGATGTATTCAGCCTGTCTTTTACCTCGTCCCAGAGAGCCGTGCTTTTAAGGGATTTCTCAACGGTACTTTCAATTTCATACTTGTCTTTTACGCCGTTTATCTTAAGCCCGTAAGCCACATTTTCAAATATGGATTGGGGAAAGGGGTTGGACTTCTGGAAAACCATGCCGACCCTTCTTCGCAGAGACGTGACATCGTACCTGTGGCTGTAGATCGAGTCCTGGTCGATGAGAATATCTCCCGTCATCCTTGTCCCGGGTATAATATCGTTCATGCGGTTTATGCACCTTAAAAAGGTTGATTTGCCGCACCCCGACGGGCCGATCAATGCAAGTACGGAATTCTCTTTGACCGACAGATTTATATTGCGGATAGCCTGGTTTGTTCCGTAGTAAAACGAAACATCCGACGCGTTTATTTTATCATTCATTCAGTAATTCCTTAACTCCTATTAAAAAAGACGACATGTTTAAAAACTGCGTACAAAATGGGCAATTAGAGTTAATAATAGATAAATAAAATATAAAGTTTTTGTTAAGAATTCAAGAATTACGGCGGATCTCTGCGTATGAATAATAATCATATTTCTGCCGGGGCATAGGGTTGAGGCTCATAAAATGTCCGTAGCGGCGATTTTCATGGGGTCAGAATAATGCCCGTGAAATTTCACTATAATTTTAACAAATCTTTATAATAATTTAACATCAATTTTTTATCGTTTGCATACAACAAAACTATAAGGGGCATAAATGTAATGAGAACAATTATTAAAAGTCTTATGGTTGCGGCATTTGCGGCCGCGATTGGTGTAACTGCATTAACAGGCTGTTCAAGGGAGAGCGGTAACAAGGTTGTTATAAAGGGATCAACAACGGTTCTGCCCATTACACAGAAGACAGCCGAGGCGTTCAGAAAGCTCAACAAAGTATCCATTACCATCGAGGGGAGCGGTTCGGGCAACGGCATCAAGGCTCTCATAGACGGAACCTGTGATATCGCGAACTCATCGAGGGAGATGAAGGAAGCGGAACTTAAGAGCGCCGCGGACAAAGGCAAAAAAGTCAAGGAGATAGCAGTTGCCATTGACCTGATAGTACCTGTAGTCAATCCCGCAAACGGCGTTAAAGAGGTAACTATGGCGCAGTTGAAGGCAATTTATGACGGATCGATTACCAACTGGAAACAGCTTGGCGGGAAGAACGAGAACATCGTTGTAATCTCCAGGGACACAAGCTCAGGCACCTATGAAATCTGGAATGAAAAGGTAATGAAGAAGACCGATGTAAAGAAGGACGCTCTGCTGCAGGCCTCTAATGGCGCCATTGTATCAGCAGTGGCCGGCAATCCAAGGGCCATTGGCTACATCGGGTACGGCTACTTAGATTCATCGGTTAAGGCCCTGAATGTGGATAAGGTCGAGGGTACCATTGAAAACGGCAAGTCGGGTAAATACCCCATATCAAGGAAGCTCTACATGTATGTGGACGAGAACAAAGTTTCAGCCGATACACAGAAGTATATTGATTATGTCCTCGGAGACGAGGGGCAGAAACTTGTTAAGGAAGCAGGATTTATCCCGGTTAAATAGAATGGTCAGTACTGCCGCCGCGTAATAACGCGGCGGTATCTTTACACTCCGGCACTCAATGCCCCCGGCTGACATACATATTGTGATGCATAAATAATTATCAGCCACCACTACAAGGGGTTGAACAACTCAAAATTTTGGCCCCCCAACAGATTAACATTTGCTGCTACGTGTGAACTACGTTTATCCTAAAAAAAGCCAGCCTCACACGGAGATCACTGAGAAAAAATTTAAAATATGCTCTGACCCCGGGAATATGCTCTGACCCCGGGAACATGCTCTGAGCCGGGGAAAACATGCTCTGACCCCGGGAACATGCT
>Ga0255347_1004894_pt1 | contig 15734 bp, 13 predicted proteins | sample wastewater_treat_2_FD_192479 | JGI IMG/M metagenome (GOLD analysis project Ga0255347, IMG submission 192479) | Wastewater microbial communities from Lulu Island WWTP, Vancouver, Canada - plant24 | ecosystem: Engineered > WWTP > Wastewater > Unclassified | place: Canada: Vancouver, British...
TCTTCTTATTTTCTCGGACTGCCTGAATGAATCATCAAATGCTGAAGGCGAAGAATACGGAATTGATAGAATCGTCAATTCTCTCAATGAAGCTCCGCGGAATGATTCTAAAAATATTCTAAATCACGTTGTAACAAAGATGTACGATTTCACCGGTACGGATGTTCTTACTGATGACCTGACCGTAATCTGCGTAAGAAGAAAATCATAGCCGACTATTTATCGGCTATAAAAAATTCCGTTCTTCGGTTTTTGTTTCTGCCCTCAGATGTTTTATTGTCTGCTATCGGATTTTTCTCACCGAATCCTGCGCCTTTAATTCTTTCCGGAGAAATACCGTTTTTTATCATATAGTCGGTTACGGCATCTGCTCTTTTTTCTGAAAGTTTCTGATTGAATTTTTCATCTCCGACATCATCCGTATATCCTCTGACTTCAATTCTTAGTCTTGGATTTTTCTTCATCGTATTGACCAGATTATCAAGAATATTTAGCGACTCTTTTCTCAGATGAGCCTTTCCGAATTCAAAATTGACATTTTCCACTACAAAAGATTTTCCTTTTTCAATACGTTCCAGAGATTCGTCAATCCTCCGGTCATCTTTGTTAACGATTACCTTTTTAGGAATATAATCACCGGACTCTATCAGAACTTCAACATTATCTCCTTCCGGAACTCTGATTACATGATCATCAGCGCTTTCTCTTGACTCAAAAATCAATCTTCCTTTATCATCATACTTTTTTATTTCGACTATAGAAGAAACCGGTTTGCCCGCATCATCCGTTACATTAATAGTAACTTCCCGGGTTTTATCTGTTTCAGGTTTTGAATCATTAACAACATTTCCTTTATTTTCCGGGGGTTTATTCTCGGAATTATTAGCGCTTCCGCCTTTTACTATTTTTGGATAATAAAGCGCACCTATAGCATAAATATAATTGCCTGCAGGAAGAAAAAGAATTCCGTTTGATGCAGACGGCTGCCCTACAGCTCCCGGAAACGGAGTCTTGTATTGCCAGACAATTGAATTATCAGAAAAATCAGAAGCTTTAACATTTCCGAATGATCTTTTATCTGCATCAAGAGTGTTATATGCTACATAAACCTGATCACGCACCGTAACAAAAGACGGCGAAGACTGTTCAGGATTTTCAAGTTCTCGGATGATTTCACCGTTATCCGGATCAACCACTGCAACATTGCGGTTATCGATTGTAAAAAGAATGGATCTGTCGGTGAACGAAGGATTGGATGTAATATATCTTCCATAATCTTTTTCAAAAACCAGTTCACCGGTTAATAAATTCAAAGCGTATAGCTTAGTCGTAGAAGGAATATATACTTTTCCTTTATATATAACCGGAGGAAATATTCGGACTGGAGCCTGAAGTGTTTTTTCCCATACGGTTTGTCCGCTTTTTGAATTCATGCAAATAACTGAAAATACATTTTTCGAATAATCCATTGACTGTGTAAAGATGTACTCGTCATAAAATGTCGGAAAAGCCGAAAAGCTTTTTATTGAAGAGTTATTCCATTTAGATCCGCCGTTTGATATGGAACGCGAATGAAAAGTTTCCCTTGTCCCGTAATATATTTCATCATTAAGAATCACCGGATCTGAATATATTCCGTCAACAGCCGGCCTTGTTTTTTTACCTGCAAGACCCTCAATTTTAAGATCATCTTCCCTCATTCCGGTTCTTGCCCACAAAGCCTTTCCGGTATACTTATCAAGCGCATATATTGCAACCGGATCCGAAAGAAACAGAGTATTTCCTTTTATCAGCGGATATTTGATTTTACCTGCGGCTTTATGAAGAGAAGCAAACTGGGATGAAATTTCCCTCATATTTTTCTTCCAGATAATCAGACCGGTCTCTTCATCAAGACAGTAGACCTGACCACGTATATCCACAAAAAACAATAGTCCGTCCGATGCAACAGGATTGAACACCCTGTCGTCAGCCTGAAATAACCATTTTAGATTAGCGTTTTTAACGGTAATTTCGTCATTATTGCCGGTGAAATAAATATTGCCTTTATAGAGCGGCCAGTCAGAAGAAAATAGAAATGCCGGAAAAAGAAAAATAAAAATTATTTTTTTCATTACCCGCCTCCGGCAAAACGGTAAATCACTTCATTAAAAAAACAAGCCTTATTTAAATTGCAGTCTGATTTCATCAAGAAGTTTCATAAGTTCGATGCTCGAATTCAGACTCCAGTACGGAGACTCTGTCAAACCCAGATCAAGGCATCTCATTACTTCATCCGCCTCATAATTGTATCCGTTACCTGAAAATTCAATCGGAAGCTTTTGGATGCTGTTTCCTTCGGAAATCGTAACAGAAGTTGGACAATGAAACATTCTATTAAGTGTGATTTTTCCTTTATCACAGTAAATCCTTGCTTCGGTATCAAGATTTACCGCGAAAGAACTCATCAAAGAAGACACTTTTCCGTCATTGTATGAAAACAAAATTCCGTTTGTATTGTCTGTTCCGCTCGGTGCTTTGACTGACAAAACGGAAATATTATCAGGATAACCGAACAAGAAAAGAGATAGAAATACAGGATATATTCCGATATCAAGAAGCGAACCGCCTCCGAGAGAAGGATTAAAAAGTCTTCCTTCGGGATTATATTCTGAAATAAAACCGAAATCAGCCTGAACTACATGCGCTTTTCCGAGCTTTTCGGATTCGATCAATTCCTTAACTTTTACTACAGACGGAAGAAAACGCGACCAAAGAGCCTCCATAAGAAAAAGCTTTTTGCTTCTGGCTAATTCAATCATTTCCGCAAGCTCTTTCGAATTCAATGCAAAAGGTTTTTCGCATAAAACATTTTTTCCGGCAGACAGAGCCGCAATAGTATTTGAATAATGCAGATTGTTAGGTGTTGCAATGTATACAATGTCCACTTCGGGATCAGCAAGCATGGCTTCATAACTTCCATATGCCTTTTTAAATCCATTTTTGGAAGCAAATTCTTCCGCTTTCGCCATATCTCTCGACGCGACAGCATAACATTCGGCTTTTGCAGAAGATTTTAATCCTTCTGCAAATTTTTCGGAAATCTTTCCTGCGCCTATAATTCCCCATTTGTAAAAATCTTTCATTTAATCCTCCGCTTAATCAGCAGTCATCATTAAAAAACCGTGCAGAAATATTCCGCACGGTTTTTTAATATTCTATTCTTTTATAAAGCAAGCTTTAGAATTTCGGCAACATCGGAAGTTTTAAGTTTAACAAAGTTTCCGACGGCAAAGCTGTCTTTTTGTGTAGACTTCGCCGCCATCTCGGAAATTTTATCATCCTTAATATTCATCTGTGAAAGTCTAACCGGAAGACCGATGCTTTCAAAAAACATTTCAAGTCTTCTGATTCCTTCAAGAGCAGTCTTTTCAGGATTATAAAAATCTATTTCGACATTAAAAACGCGTGAAGCAAACTGTACGAATCTGCTGACATTGTGCTTGTAAACATATTTCATCCATGCAGGAAAAACTACCGCAAGACCTGCTCCGTGAGCCACATCATAAATTGCGCTGATTTCATGTTCAATCATATGAGAACCCCAGTCCCCTTCTCTTCCTGTACCGAGTATATCATTGTGAGCCACGCATCCAGTCCACATAACATCCGCACGTGACGCATAGTCGTCAGGTTTTTTTAGTATCTGCGGAACATTATTTATCAGTGTTTTCATAGTCGCCTCACACAGTCTGTCTGTGAGTTCGACATCTGTTGTATTGGTGAAATATCTTTCCATTATATGCGCCATAATATCGGCCGCGCCGCAGGCAGTCTGATATGCCGGAAGAGTGTATGTCAGTTCAGGATTCATTATAGAAAATACCGGACGTATAATTTCTACAGTCAGACCTCTTTTTAGCTGTTTTTCATCATCAGAAATTACCGAACTAGGACTGGATTCACTTCCGGCCGCAGGTATTGTAAGAACAGTTGCAACCTTCAGAGCTTCTTTAGGAGTACCTTTACCATCATAAAAATCCCACACATTGCCTGAATAAGGAACTCCGACAGCAATTGCCTTTGCAGAATCTATTACGCTTCCGCCACCGACTGCGAGAATAAATTTTATACCGTTATCGCGGCATATCTTTATCCCTTCTTTTACCAGGCTCAAACGCGGATTTGGTTTTACTCCTGAAAGTTCTACAAAAGCAACACCGCTCTTTTTAAGAGAAGCAGTCACTCTGTCATAAAGCCCCGACTGCTTGATGCTTCCCCCGCCGTAGTGAAGAAGAACTTTATCTGCGTGTAGTTTAGTTTCTTCTCCGACATTCTCTTCAGTACCCTTTCCGAAAATAATCTTTGTAGCATTTTGAAAACTGAAATTGTTCATTTGATTCTCCTGTATTTATAATTGCACCATTTGTATTATATGAATTATTCTATTATGACCGGTTAATCAGATAATTCAAATGATTTTCTATCTGTGTATCCGGAATGAACTTTAAACCGAATTCTTTTTCTATCTTAGAAACATCGAATAAAGAAGGTTCATCCGGATATCCCTTGTCTTCAAGCTTAAGCTTTAAAGGTTTTGAAGTAATTTCTGATGCCGTCCGGGCAATACTTTCCCAGGTAATGAATTTCGATCCAAGCCCGAAATATATTTCATTGCGTTTTTTGCTTTCTAAAACAGCTCTGAATATTTTTGCAAGATCTGCGGCATGAATAAATTGTGTCCCGTCATTTCTTGTAAGAACAATTTCAACACCATTTTTTACATTTGAACATATTTCTGCAAAACGTTTATCATTTTCAATAGATCCGCCGTCAACTACAGGTTCACCGAAAGTATATCCCGGACGGACAATGTTTAGATTGAGATCAGGATATTTTGCAGAGTATGCCGAGCAGAAAAGTTCAACAGAGCCTTTTGTTGCCCCGTAAAAATCCTCCGGAATTCTCATCGATTTTTCGGATGTAATTAAATGAGAATATCCCGTTGCTGCAGTTGAAGATGTGTAAATAATGTTCCGGATTCCGGATCTGACGGCAATATCCAAGAGTTTAACCGAAGCAAGTGTTTCATTTAATATCATTTCGGGTCCTGAATCACCCCAGCACAGAGCCGCATGAATAAGAGCATCACATCCGGAAACAGCAGAAGAAAGAGCCTCTGCATCATTCATTCCAGCCTTTACAATTTCAATTCCTTTTACAGAATGAAGAAACGGTACTTTGTCCGCATTTCTTGCAAGAATCTTAATTTCATGACCGGAAGAAAGCAATTCCATGGCAATGTAACTTCCGATAAATCCCGTTCCCCCGGTAAGTGCAACTTTCATGTTCGACCTCTCTCGATGTTTACTGAAAACGTTTGCGCAAAGGTTTGTCAAGTTTTTTAGTTTCGTTATCTAATTATTATTTACTTTTATATTTTTCAATCAAAGAAGTAAATCTCGGATTTTTTTTCAATTTTGCAAAACGCGGATCAGAGTCAATTTTGTCAAAATCCTTGAATCCAAGGGCAAATGATTTTTCAAGATAGTTTAAGGCTCCTGCATGGTCACGTCCGCCTGCTTTTATGCAGGCAAGTTTAAAATACGGAATAGGATCAGAAGGATTTTTCGTCAAAGCTATTGTAAAACATCGCTGAGCAATTGAATAACCCCGCAAGTTCTGAAAAGCAATTCCCATATTCACATAAACATTGATTGTATGATCTTCTTTTATTGCCTTGCTGTAATAACTTATAGCTTCGCGATAACGGTTTTCCTCAACACATTGATCTCCAAGAAGTGCATATGCCGAAGCAGAATGATTTTCTCCCGGAACAAGAAGAAGTTTGACTATAGCTGAATTCTGATTTTTTACAGCATAATCCATAGCATTTTTTCCTGAATAATCTTTTAACTTCGAATCGGCACCGTTTTTAATCAAAACTTCAGCAGTTCGCCTGAAACCCTGTTCACATGCAAGCATTAAAGCAGTCCGTCCTGAACCGTCTCTCATATTCAGATCAGCTCCCTTTGAAGATAAAAGAGCAATCATTTTCAAATGCTTCGGAGAATCGGTAAGTGCTGAAAATACCGGACCGGATCCTCTTGAACTTTTACGGTTTACATCTGCGCCGTTAGAAATTAAAAAAGCGGCATCTGTTTCTGAACCCGATTCAACTGCGGCAATAAGAGGAGTTTTTCCGGTTGAATCATAAACATTAATATCAGCTCCTTTTTCTACCAGAAGCTTTATTATATCCGTATCTCCCTTCTTGATCGAAATCAGCAGCGGGGTTTCCCCGTTTTTTGTAAAAACATTAACTGAAGCTTTTTTATCAAGAAGAGTTCTGACTATCGAAATTTTTGAATTTTCACAAGCTGCGATAAGAGCTGTTCTGCCCTTCTTGTCCTTAAAATCATAATCATCAATTTCAGAAAGAAGCTGTTCAGTAAAAACAGAATCTCCTTCATAAGCAGCTTTAATCAATTGATTCTTTTTTATTATTACACTTTGTTCAGCTCTAATCCGTGCACCTGCTTTTTCAAGAAGATCAATTATTTTTCTATCGCGGTTGATGTAAGCAATCATCAAGGGAGTCAAACCGTCGTATCCGGCCCAGTCAAGTATGGCTCCCGAATTAATCAGTTTTTCCGTAATTTCATAATTTCCGCAGTTTACTGAATGAGACAAAGGCGACCATCTATTGTAATCTGCTCTGTTCACATCTGCACGTGCTTCTAATAATGAAACAAAAGTTTCATTATTAGAATAAAGAATTGAATATATCAGAGGTGTAAATCCTGCAGAATCCCTTTTCCACAAATCGCCATTTTTTGAAATAATAAACTTTACTCTTTCAGAATTTCCAAAAGCAGAAACTGTCATTAATGAAGTTATCCCGTTCGCAGAACAGAAATTAGCACCACGCGCTCTGAAAAGAATAGCAAGAACTTCAGAAGGAGCTTTTGTAAAAAAGTTTTTATTTATTTCAACTAATGATTGATCATAATTCTTAACTGAATAAGCGAAGGAAAAAAATGAATCATTTGAAAGAAATAAATCATAAAGTTTTTTCTCGAAATCAGAATCGGATGCTTTCAGATAGTACGAAAATATCACTTTAAAAACTGCATAATCTCCCTGACACGCAGCAGCTCGTAAAACATCATCTGAGATAATTCCGTCATCTGATGTTAAAGGAATAAGCTGCCTGATATAATCGATGTTTCCATTAGAAACGGCTTTTGCAAGAATTATCTGATTCGAATTTTCAGAAGAAACGGAACGGCGGGCTCCATGCTTAAGAAGCAAAAGAGATAATTCTGTATTATCGGATTTGAGAGCTATATCATAAGGCGAAACTCTCACATTGTTCAGAGCATTAACATCACATCCGAGAGAAATCAGAATTGAACTCCGGGCAGAATCTCCCGCAGTCACCGCAGCATGAAGAGGGGTATTTCCGAATTTATCACGTGCATTTATTTCAGCACCTTTTGCTCTGTAATATTGAATTATATTTTTATCTGCCTGAGCAATATGAATAAGCGATTCGCCGTTTTTATTTCTAACCTTGAAACTTGCTTTCCATTTATAAAGAAAATTAAGATAATCAAGTGAAGGCGGATTATTTTTTTCTATATAACGCATAAGAGGTGTTCTTCCGCTGTAATCCACGGCGTTAACCGGACTTTTACGTGAAAGAAGAAAAGCTGCTGTATCGTATCTGCCGTTCTCAACTGCTATATGAAGAGGAATCGCACCGGATTGATCTTTAACGTTAAGATTCATTTTTTTGGATGCGAGATAATATAAAGTATCTTTTGTTCCGCTTTTTGCTGCGGCATGAATCAGATTTTTTATCAAATATAACTTAGAACCGGATTTATGAAGAAATACAAGAATATCCGTTTTCCCGTTTTCAACAGCATTTAAAGCAGGATAATCCGAAGAATTAACATTTCCTTTTTTAGAGACTATTAGCTTAACCGTATCAATATCTTTAGCTGAAGCATAATAAAGCGGTGTCTTGTTAGAAGAATCTCTTACATTGGGATTCGCGCCTGAAGAAAGAAGAATCTTGGCACAATTCCATTTTCCGGATTTGCATGCGGCGAGAAGAGGTGTATCTCCATGAAAATTTTTTTTATTTATATCAGCTTTAAGCAGAATCAATGCCCGGAGGGATTCTTCCGAATTCTTTGCAGCAAAGGTCAAAGGAGTCTCTTCGGGATCATCCCATGTGGAAATAAACTCTGAATTTATTTCATCTATTTTTCCTTCAATAATAATTCTCTTGCTGTCTTCATAAGAAGCATTCAAAAAAGAAAAAACAGTAAAAATGCAGAACAATAACGGAAGTATTTTTCCAGTAACAGCAATATGCCTTTTGACGTTATAAACAAAATTAATCATTAATCGGCTCTCATAAGATCAGCTACTTCTTCTTTTGAAAGATTACGCCATTGCCCGGGTTTTAAATTTCCGGCAGTAAGTTTACCTATACGGATTCTCTTCAGTGAAAGAATATTGCAGTGAACCTTTCCTGCCATTTTGCGGACCTGACGGTTCATACCCTCTTTAAGTGTTATGTTGTAACTGCGCTTACTTGTCCTGACACACACAGCAGGCTTTGTCTGTTTTCCTTCAATCTGCATCCCATTCTGCATCTTAGCAAGATCCGTATCAGAAATAAAATGATCAACCGTAACAGAGTATTCTTTTTCTTTTTCATTATCAGGGTTGGCTACATGGTAAATAAAATTTCCGTCATTGGAAAGAATAATCAGTCCTTCCGAGTCTTTATCAAGCCTGCCCGAATATGTAAGATTTTCAATATTCGGAACAAGATCAAATACAGTTTTACCTTCGTATTCATTCTTTGTTGTAATATAATCTACCGGTTTATATAGAAGAATATATCTGTAAGAACCGGTTTCTTTTTCAGCATCTGAACTGATATCAACTTTATTGACAAGAGGATCTATTTTTGTTCCAAGATCAGTAACAACTTCCCCGTCAACACTTACAAAGCCTTTTGCAATAAATTCATCTGCTTTTCGCCTTGAGCATAAACCGCTGTCGCGGAGATATTTATTGAGTCTGACCGTCATAACAGAAAATTCTACCCAGGGCGGCTAAGCGCAAGCAGTTTTTATGCAGCATGTTTAATAATATTTTTCCTGCATACATCCGCACATTTTCCGCACTTGATGCACTCCTTGTGTTCGATCCTGTTTTCACCATCGTTCACCAGTTTAGCAACATTAATGCCTGAAGGACATGCTTTGCTGCAGATTTTGCAATTGAGGCAATCGGCATGAGAATGAAGAGAAATATGCCTGTCTAAAATCTTCTTTTTTGAAAGATAAACTTTAAGTTCATGCAGATGTCTCTGAACAGAACCCATCGGACAGAAAGAACACCATGTTCTTGAATGAATGAAGATCGAAAGAATAAGAGCAATCACCGTCGTCGCGGCACACATCATCACTCCGGCCATACCAAGCTTGTCGTAAAAATCTGCAGTACCGTATACCTGAAAAGCCTTAAACACATTTAAGCCGAAAACAGAAAACATTGCTGTCAAAGCGGTAAAGCGAATAAACTTAGACCTTAAAATTCCGCTGATTTTTTTATTTGGGGATATTTTATGGGCAACGATATCAAGAAAAGCCCCGCGCGGGCAAATGTTGCCGCACCAGAATCTGCCTCTAATAAAACCTGATACCATTATTAGTAAAAACATCGGAAATAGAATCAGACCAAGTTTTTGATAAAAAAATCCTCCGAATGAGACAATAGGAACAATCGGCCATATAATTTTTTTCCACAATTTCATAATTTACTCCTCAAATTTCAGGTTTTATCAGGTATGATATTTCACTGTTATTTATTATTAGTTTTCTTTATATTCTGCTTTGTTTCCAGCATTCGGCTTAGTGCTGTGTTTATAACAGAAATGCTGTTTGCCAGATTAGCTGATTCTTTTTCATCCATTCCGGAAAATAATTCCGATGACAGCTTAACCGTACATTTGTTAAAATCATTAAGAACACTTATTCCTTTTAGTGTTAAAACAGATATCAGCCTTCTTCTGTCAGACGGATCTTCTTCTCTCTTTATCATTTTTTCTGACAAAAGTTTATCTGCTATTTGCGTCACGGCTCCGTTTGAAAGACCGAATGCCCGGGCGCATTCTCCCATTGAAACGGATCCTTTTTCCGAAATCATCCGCATCAGCTTAAGTTCGGAATACGAAAGATTTCCGCACGGAAAACAATCTTTCGCCTTTCGTGATACTCTTGAACAAAGCTGTATCAAATCCGTCAGTTCACTGCTTAATACCACTATAGTCCGTCCGAATATTATTATAGTTACTATAACAATATTCGCTCAAAGCGTCAACCTGATTTTTTTATTCAGATACGAAAATAACTTGAGACTATCACCCCAATCGGGTTTAATGGTATTGAGGAAAATAAATGTTCGAACAGAAAGAAGAACTGTCCGTCAAAACAGATGAACTGTTTGAAAACTATAAACTGAAAAAAAACGAATATTACACCTCACTTTTCCGCGAGCAGGATAAACTTCTGCTTTCTCAGATTTCAAAAATTCCGGATTCTTGGGATTCTTCTGCAAATCAGGATATAACCGAAGAAAGCAAACGCAGACTTAGCGATATTAAGCGTTACAAATCATGGGAACTGCGTCTTGAAATTTTCTATATGTATTACCTGGTTGATATAGAAGATTCTTTTCTTAAAACGATTAACTGCCGCAATATTGATCCTGCTGATATTGACGAAACCATTGATTCTCTAAACAGCATTTTGACCGAACTCGAAAGCAATCTCATTGATTTCCGGTATCTTCTTTTAAGCATTGCAAAACGCTCGATTAGTGATTTGTATTATCTCGCTGCCGCTTACACCAAATTCTTTTCTGGACGCGAATTTGATTATGAATCGGATTTTCCGGTTTTTATGAAAGATATTCTTTCTCAGTTTTCAAGATATAAAAGTATTATTGCAACAATTCCGTTATTCAATTCACTTTCTTCAAAAATCGACATATTCTTTATGCGGACTTCAAATTACACCGGTTTACGCCTTGATGAAAATTTAATCAAAAAAAACGAAACAATGCTGAATGAAAGTAATGGAATAATTCCCGATCTTGCAAAAATGCTTCCAATCGCTTTTTCGATTAAAACAAAAATAAAAAGGAATTATGATTTTTTGAAATTCTATTACAATAAGGATTCCGGAAGACTATTCCGTTACAATTACATTTTAGAAAACATGAAAACAAAAGTCGACACCGGAAGAACTAAAATTGAGATTTTTGAAAAATTTACCGCTATGCGCACGGCATTCTGCGACATAAAATACACATACGACATGAACGGGTTCGAATACTTCGGATTCAACGGAATGCAGTACGGAAGACTTGTCGATTTTATTTATAAGGGCTCAAAAATTCTGGAATATTTTTATCTCAGAAATTCCAAGTATGAAGATCTTCAAAATTTAAGAAACAGCATTCTGGTTTATATTGAAAACGAACAGCATAAAATCGGCAACATTCAGGCAAGGTAACAAATATGGAAATATTCTGCTTCGAAAACGGTCCTTTTTCAGTAAATACTTATCTGATAGCAAACGGCAATTCTTCAATAATAATTGATCCCGGTCATGACTGTACCGAAGTTAAAAATTACATCAATACTAACAAACTATCCGTTGAAGCGATTCTGTTAACTCACGCTCATGTAGATCATGTTGCCGGAGTAAACGATATCAGAGATGCATACGGAAATCTTGACGTCTATATGGGAAGGGACGATACCGATCTTCTGGCTAATCTTACATTTCAGGCAAGAATGTTTGCCCTTCCGTCTCCGAAACCGGTTGAGATAAACAAAGTGGTTCGGCACAAAGAAGATATTGAAGTAGCAGGCTTAAAAATTGAACCTCTTCATACACCCGGTCATTCTCAGGGTTCATTTTCATTTGTAATCGAATCTTCCATTTTTTCCGGAGATGTTCTTTTCCTTCAAAGCATTGGAAGAACAGATCTATTCGGGGGAAATTTATCCGTTTTGATGAAATCAATAAATGAAGTTCTTTTAACCCTTCCGGAAAATTATACAGTCTATCCCGGACACGGAGAAAAAACATCAATTGGCTACGAAAAAGAAAATAATCCTTATATTAAGAATAAAAATTACCGGTAATTCTTTATAAGCTTATCCGTTTTATAAGTAAAAAAAGCGGATAACTGATGATAAAAGCAAATATGAGTATCAAAAAAGATAAATACACAGATTTCGCAGAACATTACGACTATGTCTTAAAAGACATAGACTATGAAGAATGGTTTCATTATCTTAAAGAATTAATGCTTACATACAACCCGCAAGCAGAAAGCGTTCTGGAAATAGGATGCGGAACAGGAAAATTCGGGGCGAAATTTTCTTCTGAAGGTTACAATATAATCGGAGTTGATTATTCTCTCGAAATGCTTCTTTCTGCAAAAAAACGGGCAAAAAAAAATTTCAAGCTCGTATGCGCAGATGCTTCTAAATTTTCATTTAAGAAAAAATTCGACTTCATTTTCTGTGTGCATGATACATTAAACTATATTCTTGATATGAAACATGTCGGACTTTTATTGGAAAACGCAGCCGCATGCATGCATCAGAACAGCATTTTTGTTTTTGATTCAACAACGGAGTATAATATACTCAGCAACTTTGACAAGCAGAGAAGCGACTACTATCACAAAGGATGTTATATCAAATGGGAAAATGTTTATGATAGAAAAAAACGTATAATCTCATCAAAACTTCGCTTTCTGGATGACAATAAGGACACCACAGAAGAACATCTTCAAAGAATTCACAGCGAGAATGAAATACTATCAGCCATTGAGAGATCACCTCTTGAAATGATTACCGTATTCGGAGACTATACTTTTGAACAACCAATTGATGAAACGGTTATGGTTAATTACATCTGCAGATTAAAAAGATGACAAATTTACTATCTTTAGTGAGTTGAAATGTTATTTCAAACCAATCATCAAATCAAAGTTTTAAATTTATAAATATCAAAACTTTTTTTTAATTCTTATTGACTCTACCATCAAATATAATTCATCCTGATTTAATTTTATACAATATATATTCAGCAGATATTCTGAAAATGCCTAATACTAAACGAACAATATTTTTCAATACAGCTTTTGTAATCTCAGATACAATAATCAATAAAATGGCTTTTTTTGTGATAAACATAATTATTGCCAGATATTTTACTGATTACAAATTCGGAGAATACGCAACAGCTCTCGGGTTTGCAACTTTTTTTGCAATGTTTTCTGACATTGGAATAAATACCACCCTTGTAAGAATGATTATTAAAGATCCGGCACATGAAAAGGAACATATAACCAATGCCTTCGTAATTAAAACTCTCTTGGCAGTTATCAGCTATATAGCGCTGGGGATTGGAGTCTATTTTGTATACTATAATAGGAATGAAATATCTATCGTTTATCTGACGCTCATTTTCGGAATTGTCCGGGTTGGAAATGATTATATGAGCACTTTTTATGCAATATTCAGCGCTCATGACAAATTCAAAAATTCTTCAATAATAAACAGCTTTTTTTCGATTTTGTTTTTATCTGCAACGTTCCTTGTTGTTTTTTGGGGCGGCACGTATTTCCATATCGCTTTTTCAAGAATGTTCATTGTTCTTGCTTTCATCACAGCTTTTCTGGTTTATTTAAACTTTAAATATCATTTCCGCTTCTCCTTCATTAAATTTAAAGAGTTCCTCTATCATGCATTTTTTTTCGGTCTGGGAAGTGTTATTCTTAATGCTTTATACCGCTTAAACGTTATGCTTGTTCCAGCTATGACTATTCCTCTTTACGGGGGCTTTTTCTCAAACTCATTTATTTTCTATTCTTCGTTGGTTTTTATTCCAAGCAATTTAGGCCGGGTATTGATTTCACATCTTTATAAAAACAACGCAGAAGATAGTCGGCATAAGTATCAATTTATCTATGATACATATGCCAAATTACTGACAGTTTTATCATTTTTTGCAGGTCTGATTATTTATTTGTTTGCTGACGAAATTATTTTAATTATTTATGGCGCGAAATATTTGCCGTCTGTTCAGCCTCTAAAAATTATCGCTTTTGCTATTCCTGCATTATTTAATATATCTGGTCATATTCTTAGAGGAATGGATAAACAAAAGGAAATTACGAAAATTCTTATTTATACATTAGCTGTGAACTTAGCCTCTAATATAATACTTATACACTTTTTTTCTATGATTGGAGCCGCTATTGCTGTAATAATTACTCAGTACTTTTTGAATTTTCAGTATTATTTATATTTGAAAAAGAATAACATATTATCTTTTAAAAAAACAGGAAGTGTTGTTTTTAAAACATTTGCTATCTCTGCTTTTTGTGTACTAGCCAAAACATACATGATCAATGTTCACCTTCTCTATGTTGAACTTCCAATAATTACTATTACATTTTTTATTTTCATATTTCTTTTTATTGCAGAGAAAAAAGATTTTAATATGGTAAAAAAGATATTTATAAAATAATCTAATTCAATATATACTTTGACATTTCCAACAGTTTAATTTCTGCGAAATTCATTTCGCAGAAATTAAACTGTCCATAACTTTACTCCATTCAGAAGCTTTTTCCTGAATACCGAATTCACGGACTCTTTTAATTCCGTTTTTTCTAATTGTTGCTGCCGTCTTATTTGTCTTTAGTAATTCAGCTATACGATCAGCCAATGCCGTATAATCACCAACAGGCACCAGAAAACCGTTTTCTCCCGAATTTATTATTTCACCCGGGCCAGTCAAACAATCAGTAGAAACAACCGGCAATTCGCAACAAAGAGCTTCCAAAATTACATTTGGAAAACCTTCCCAGAGACTTGATAAAACAAAAATGTCAGATTTCTTGAGATATTTATATGGATTTTTCACCCAACCGAGAAAATGAACATATCCGGCAAGATCATTGCTATCAACATAAGCAATAAATTCTTTTCTTAATTCTCCATCACCTAAAATGATCAATTCTACATTAAATTCTTTTTTAAGAGTTTGAAAGGCTTTGAGCAGAGTGAAATAATCTTTTTGCTTTGACAGTCTTCCTATTGCTATAATTTTAAAAGATTTTCTTTTAAATATTTCAGAATGATTCCCTTGAATTTTCTCTTCAGACAATTTTTTAATTTCATCTATATCTATTCCATTGTATATCGTGCGGACTTTTTGCACCGGATATTTCTCATTTAGTAATTCATCCCTAAGAGCATTTGATACAGTTACGATCAAATCTGCAGAAGAAGACAATTTTCTGTTTAAAAAAGTCGCTATTTTACCGGAAATTCCCATATCATCTGATTTCAATTTATTCGCATTGTTAAATGTTATAATAACAGGAATATTGATTCTAAAAAGACATTTTACCAGCAAACTGAAGGTATTTGAAACAAGAGAAGAGCTGATTACTATATCATATTCATTACTTTTGAACAACTTTCTAAGCATATAAATTCTTCGGACCACATTGAAAAACAGGCTGTGTTCAATGACTAAGCGCAATTAATATAAACTTCTAACGGTGTTAGAAAACCAAGAGTTTTTCTCGGTCGGTTGTTCAGCTTATTTTCAACCTTTTTTATTTCTTTA
>Ga0255347_1004899_pt1 | contig 15720 bp, 13 predicted proteins | sample wastewater_treat_2_FD_192479 | JGI IMG/M metagenome (GOLD analysis project Ga0255347, IMG submission 192479) | Wastewater microbial communities from Lulu Island WWTP, Vancouver, Canada - plant24 | ecosystem: Engineered > WWTP > Wastewater > Unclassified | place: Canada: Vancouver, British...
GGAACTCCGGCACGACCTCCTGAAGAAAGGCAACAATTAATTAATGAGTTGGTTGCAGTAGAAGAGCACCGTCTGGGTTTAGATAAACCATTTATTGGTAGGAGTTTTCGCTTTTTGTATAACGCCATGACTTTAAATTTGGGACGGGCACAGCACCTGACCAGCGACAGCGGTTCAGGCTATGTTAAAGCAATTATCCTGGAGCGGCTGCCTCCCACCTTGTTGTTCATGACCACAGCCAGTTTTAGTTTGTTCTTTCTAAGCCTAATATTCGCATTATTTTTATCCAGGAATTATGGTAGTTTCATTGATAAACTGGTGATTGCCCTTTCCCCAACCTCCTCAGCACCCCCCTGGTTTTACGGGATCTTCTTATTGTTGATCTTTGCAGCTCTTTTAGGTTGGCTGCCTTTTGGAGGAATGGTAGACGCACCACCCCCAGAAGATCCCATAAAATATGCGCTCAGCGTGGGCAGGCATTTGATCTTACCGGTAGCAGCCTGGTTGATAAGCGGATTTTTCGCCAGTGTGTTTTCTACGCGCACCTTTTTCTTAATCTTCTCAATGGAAGACTATGTAGAACTGGCGCGGGCTAAGGGGCTTTCTGCCAGAGACATTGAGAGACGTTACATTTTACGTCCAACATTACCCAACATCATTACCAGCTTTGCTTTGATGTTGATTGGTTTATGGCAGGGTGCCCTCCTTACCGAGACGATCTTCAACTGGCCCGGGTTGGGGCGCATGCTTTATCGGGCTGTGCAAACTTTTGATACGCCGGTAATCATCGGCTCAGAAGTGATTTATGCTTATTTGCTGGCCATTACGGTCTTTATCTTAGATTTTATTTACGCCCTGGTTGACCCCCGGGTGCGTGTGGGAAGTGGAGGGCCGAAAGCATGAAGAATGTCATTGACAGTATTAAACAATTCCCCTCTGCCATATTTGGCTCGATTATGATCATCCTTCTGGTGGTCTTGGCTATATACGTTGTGTTTGCCATCCCCTATGACCAGGCGATTTATGAATGGCGGGGAAGTGAAGAAATCCAGGGAACTGCGCCAAAAAATGCTCGCCCGGTTTATGTTAACTGGTTCAGATCTAAAAAACTTTCAGAAACGATTTTAATGGATAGCACCAACCCGGAAGATGGTGTGACAAAAACACGCAATGAAGTTGCGGATAATATGTGGGATATCCAGATGGTGTTTGAATTTGATTACCCATATGATAGTTTCCCACAAGAACTTCAGGTGATACTAGCTGCAAAATATAAGGGTAAAGCGCCTTTTGTTACCCTGACCTGGTTTACACCAGATGGGGAAAAATTTAAAGTTGGCGATGTCACTGCCAAGCAACATGAAGTCGTCCGTTTCGATTTGCAGGATAAATTAGTCCGCAAACTCGATGGACTCCTCCCCCGAATTGGTCTCCTGAGAGTTCCGGATGTCGAACCTTATGTTGTGCAAAAAGGCACCTATGAACTGCACGTAGATACAATCGTTTTCGAAGAAGAATCTGATATCGAAGCCAAATTTGTCAGCTTTGGACAGGTGCATGGGTTGGCAGGAACGGACCACCGCCGCCGCGACCTGATGCTCCCATTGTTATGGGGTGCGCCGATTGCACTCTCTTTTGGTTTTTTAGCAGCCATCGGGACAACGTTCACCACCATGTTTATTGCCGCGATCGGGGTGTGGTTTGGCGGATTGACAGATGAGATTATCCAACGCATCACCGAGATTTATATGCTTTTGCCTTTTTTACCAATTTTGATCATGGTGGGCGTTTTCTACAGTCGCAGTATCTGGACGATGCTATGGGTGGTGATTCTTATCAGCCTGTTCGGCGCCGGAATTAAAAATTTCCGCGCCATCTTTCTGCAGATAAAAGAAGCAGCCTATATTGAGGCAGCTCGATCTTATGGTGCTGGAAACTGGCGCATCATTTACCGATACCTGGTGCCTCGCATCATCCCCATCTTGATCCCCGGATTAGTCAGCGCCATTCCATCCTACGTGTTTTTGGAAGCTTCATTGGCGGTGCTGGGTTTAGGAGACCCAATTTTGCCCACCTGGGGTAAGGTGATCAATGATGCTCAGATGCAAGGAGCGCTTTACAATGGCTATTATTACTGGGTCATCCAACCAGCAGTCTTACTGATGATCACGGGATTAAGTTTTGCGATGATCGGTTTTGCACTGGACCGTATCTTCAACCCTAAATTGAGGGAGGTATAAAACCAATGTCAGGTGATACATTATTAAGTGTAAGAGATTTAAAATTATTTTTCCGCACCACCAGAGGCGTTGTCCGTGCTGTGGATGGCGTGGATTTTGATCTTAGCCGAAACCGTGCGGTGGTAATTGTTGGTGAATCGGGTTGTGGAAAAACTTCGATGGCAAAAGCAATCTTACGCTTGTTGCCGAAAAATGTGGATACCTATTCCGGAAAAATATTATTAAACGACTACGATACCATGACCTTGAAAGACGAGGAATATCGGCTTAAAGTACGCTGGGTGAAGATGTCGATGGTTCCGCAAGCTGCCATGAACTCCCTCAATCCAGTGTTAAAAGTAGGTGACCAGGTTGCTGAACCGGCCATAATCCACAACAATATGAGTAAAGAAGTAGCCTTAGAACAGGCTAAGACGATGTTCCAGCACGTAGGCGTCCCCAATGATTTTCTCAATCGCTATGCTTTCGAACTGAGCGGTGGGATGCGTCAACGTGTAGCGATTGCCATGTCGTTGGTTTCCCTGCCAGAGCTTATCATTTTGGATGAACCCACCTCAGCTTTGGATGTCTTAACGCAGGCAAATATTTTTAATGTGCTCAAGAAGATTAAACAGGATTTGGGCATGAGTTTCATCCTCATCACCCACGATATTGCCACTTCCAGTGAATTGGCGGATGATGTGGCTGTGATGTACGCTGGTCAGATTGTAGAAACCGGGGATGCTCATCGCTTCTTTTCTGCACCGCTGCATCCTTACTCCATTAAGTTAATGAACAGTGTCCCGCGACTGAGGGCCCGTCAGGAACCCGATTTCATCGTTGGTCAGCCGCCCAGCTTGCTCAATCCACCAACGAGCTGCCGTTTTTATGATCGCTGCCCATCTCGGTTTGAAGCCTGTGTCGAAGATCCGCCGACCGTTAATATTGAAGGCCGAACGGTAAAATGCTGGTTACATGTGAAATAAGGAGTAACAATGACAAGTGATAATACATTGATAGAATCACATGAAGCCCCGGTGGGAAGGGCAATTAAGACGCGAAAAGATGATGTTTTACTTTCAGTACAGGACTTGAAAGTATGGTTTGAGCTTCGTAAGTTTGGTTTTGGCATTTCTGGCCATGTGCACGCGGTTGACGGTGTTAGTTTTGACCTGCACTATGGTGAAACGATTGCGATTGTGGGTGAAAGCGGTTGTGGCAAAACCACACTGATGAAAAGCATCCTTGGGCTCTATCAACCAACAGCTGGTGATATTTTATTTGAAGGTGTGAGCCTGAAATCGCTAAGCCCTTCTGAAATGCGTGCCTTCCGATCAAACGTCGGTTATGTGCAGCAAGACCCCTATGGTGCTCTGCCGCCTTTTATGAACGTTCAAACGATCCTTGCAGAGCCAATGATTATCAACGGGATCACCAGCAAAGCAGAACGGCGAGATCGAATATTCCAGGCGATGGAAGAAGTAAAAATGAGTCCACCGGGTGACTTTCTGGAGAAGTTTCCTCACATGCTCAGCGGCGGTCAGCAACAGCGGATTGTGCTGGCGCGTGCCATGTTGCTTGAACCCAAGCTAATCGTCGCCGATGAACCCGTATCAATGCTGGATGCTTCTGTAAGGGTAGAAATCCTCCGCCTCATGCAGTCTTTGCAGGAGAGGCATCATTTGGCGGTGATTTACATCACCCATGACCTTTCGACGGTGCGCTATTTCTCGGAGCGTGTATTTGTTATGTACGCCGGGCAAACGGTAGAAAAAACGCTGATTGATGCTGTTGTGCATGATCCGCTTCACCCCTATTCGAAGGCTCTGATGGAAGCAACATCGGATCCCGATGCTGATAATGCAACCCGTTTTCGCGACGTCCCGCCGGGCGAACCACCCAGTTTGGTCAATCCCCCAACCGGATGTCGTTTCCATCCTCGCTGCCCCTATATCATCCATGGACTGTGTGAGGTTCAAGAACCACCAGACTTTATTCCTAAACCAGATCAGATAGTAGCTTGCTGGTTGTACCGATGATTTTAAAATGGCCACCCTGGAAGACGATTTTATTAGGCGGGTCAATGATGCTGGTGAGCGTGATCCTGCCTTTGTTGATGGTATTGCAGATCTTGCGCTCCACCTTTTTTCTAAATTTCCTGTCCTACGGACTGTCGGTGGCCGGTATGTTGATCGGTTTCATCGGGATTGTCACCATGGTAAAAATTCGACGAACAGAACAAAAATTTAAAGATCGTTATAAGTGAGATAAGTGGTTGTTTACTACGAGGTTGTTTTTCGCCGAAAAACAACCTCGTTTTTATTTTAAATAATTGTTGGGGTCGATTTGCTGCGCCTTCATGGATTAGGTCACCAATGTGAGGGGTGTAGACTTCCACAAAAAATGTGTTAGAATCATGTCTATCATTCTGGGGCATGGTGCAACGGCAGCACACCGGACTTTGAATCCGTTGATCCAGGTTCGAATCCTGGTGCCCCGGCCATCTTGAACCAAAACTTTGACTAATCAAGAAACTGACCCCGTACGACATCTCACGAGCAAGGCTAACTGGAATTTCGATTGCCTTTCTCGTGGGTTTGTCTTTAACCGAAGGCTGCATTCGTTAATTATCCAATTAATCTTTGGAATGAATAAGGATAGATCATTATGACCTTAGCATCCATCATTCTTGCCGCCGGTGCGGGTACCCGCATGCGGTCCAAGCTCCCTAAGGTATTACATCCTTTAGCTGGAAAACCCTTGATCTGGTTTTCTCTTAACGCCGTTAGGAATTTAGTTGCTCAACCCCCAGTAGTTGTGGTTGGGCATGGCGCTGAAGCGGTGAAAAATGAGGTTGGGGATGCCGCTGTGTATGCATTCCAGGCAGAGCAGCTGGGAACTGGACATGCGGTGATGGTGGCACAGCCTTTGTTAGAAACAAGTGCCGATAAAATTTTAGTTACTTTCGCCGATATGCCGTTATTGCGGGAAGAAACCTTAAGGCAATTGGTGGATTTGCATACTTCTTCAAACAGCCCGGTGACGATGACCAGCTTTATTGGGGAGGAAGCTCGCGGATTTGGTCGGGTCATCAGAGATGCACAGGGGCATGTTGCTGCCATTGTTGAGCAGGCAGATGCTACAGCCGAACAGCTAGCAGTTCGTGAATATAATGTGAGCGCCTATTGTTTTGAAGCTAAATGGCTCTGGTCGGCACTCGAACGGATTCCTGTTTCACCCAAGGGTGAATATTACCTGACCGATGTGGTCGGTCTGGCTGTTGCGGAAGGCTTTTCAGTACAATCGTTAGTAATGGAAGATCCGGATGAAGCCATTGGATTGAATAATCGCATTCACTTAGCCGAAGCCGAAAAGATAATGCGAAAACGGATTAATGAAAATTGGATGCTGTCGGGTGTGACCATTCTGGACCCTGAACATACGTATATCGAAGCAGGTGTACAAATAGGTCAGGATACTGTTATTCTCCCCAACACATATTTGCGTGGCGATACCGTCATTGGTGAGGATTGCCAAATTGGGCCCGACACAATAATCAGTGATTCAACTATTGGTAATCATGTTCATTTGTTGGCTTCGGTGTTAGAGAAAGCAGAGGTTCGCGATCGTGTCACTATGGGGCCTTATTGCCACCTTCGAAAGGGCGCTGTCCTTGACGAAGATGTGCATTTAGGAAATTTTGGTGAGGTTAAAGAATCTTACCTTGGGGCTGGAACAAGAATGGGGCATTTTTCTTATATCGGTGATGCAAAAATTGGGAAAAATGTTAATATCGGGGCAGGCACAATCACCTGTAATTATGATGGAAAAGTAAAAAATCCGACTGAAATTGGTGACGAAGTATTTATCGGAAGTGACACCATGTTGGTGGCGCCTGTGAAGATCGGAGATCGAAGTATCACCGGAGCCGGTGCGGTGGTAACCAGAGATATCCCTGAAGATTCCCTGGCAATAGGTGTGCCAGCGAAAGTCATCCGGAAATTGAAGAAAAAAGGCGAATAATCGGGTGTTGTGGATTTTCTTATCTGTTAGTTTTTTACTGAATATGCTGGTTGTGGCAATTAAAGCCAGTTATACCCATGCCAGATTACCGTACTTGCTCAACTTGCGCGAAGACCGAGAAGCTACGATTGAATCGATTGTGCGTTTGATTGAAGAACCACGTTTGCGGGTGGCAATATATTTAGCTCAAACCTTGCTGCATTTTGCCCTGGCGGGATTTTTTGTAACCCTTGTGTTATCTTTCTACCCTAACCTTAATGTTGGGATGCTGGCGCTCTATTTAATCATTGGCATGATGCTGATCGCTCTGCTTGAATATTTATTAAAATCCAGAATCTTACTGGCTACGGAAGAAAATGCAATTCACTTGCGGTTTCCTGCTGTTGTGCTGAATGCTGTCTTTTCACCCCTCTCATCGTTGATTTTGGCAATCCTTGGGCCAAATGCCAAACGCCTTACCCTGGCATCGATGACGGAAGAAGACCTGAAAAACTGGGTTGAAGTGGGTCAACATGAAGGCTCGTTGGAAAAGGGCGAGCGGGAAATGATCTACTCGATCTTTCAATTTGGCGATACTTTAGCCAGGGAGATCATGGTGCCGCGCATTGATGTGATTATGCTCGATATTCACAGCACCCTGGGGGAAGCCCGGACGGCTTTTATTGAAGGCGGGCATTCACGGGTACCCGTCTATGAAGAAACTGTGGACAACGTTATTGGCTTGTTATACGCTAAGGATCTGCTGGGTTTGCAGCAAGATGGCGACCTGATTGCCGACCATCGCGAATTGCTCCGTTTGGCCTACTTTGTGCCCGAATCGAAAAAGGTCGATGAGGTCCTGGCTGAGATGCAATCGCGCAGTATGCACATGGCAATTGTGGTGGACGAGTACGGTGGGGTGGCTGGCGTGGTCACTTTAGAGGATATTGTCGAAGAAATTATTGGCGAAATTCGGGATGAATACGACGAAAGCGAAGAGCTGCCTTATGAACAGGTTGGCGAAAACGAGTACATCTTCCAGGGACGTGTGGATTTGGACATTTTTAATGAAGTGATGGAAACAAATATCGCCACGGACAACGCGGACACCATCGGAGGCTTTATTTATGGCGAAATCGGCGATGTGCCTACGGGTGGCGAAGAATTACACCTGTATGATCTGATACTGATTGTCGAACAGGTGGATGGCCGCAGGATTGTCAAGGTGCGGGCGAAAAAAGAAGCATTTTCGAATGCCAAAAAGGAACAAAACGATGTTAACGGATGAAATTCGCGCAACACTCATTCAAAAAGCGCAAGAAGCCTGTCAAAGCGCTTATGCGCCTTATTCGAAGTATCCCGTTGGCGCAGCGCTTCTGACCAACAGTGGAAAAATTTTTACCGGAATTAATATTGAAAATGCTGTTTACCCCCTTACTGTTTGCGGGGAACGGGTGGCTGTATTCAAAGCAGTTTCTGAAGGAGAACGGTCTTTTAAAGCGATAGCCGTTGTAACAAAAAATGGTGGTACACCCTGTGGAGCCTGTCGGCAGGTGATGGCAGAATTTGGGTTGGATACCGTAGTTCTAATTGCAGATTTGAAGGGAAACCTGATGCATGAATTGACGGTGGCAGACCTCTTGCCACATGCTTTTGGACCAACCGATTTGGAAACAACCCAAAAAGAATGAGAAAAACATTGTCAAACGAAGTGCGTTTTCGTGATGATAAGCCTCACTTTTCATTTTTATTATCAGGTTATGTGTAATGGCCAGAGAGAGTCGCACTTATCAGGCTCAGGCCATTGTCCTGGGGCATATTGATTTTGGCGAAGCGGATCGAATATTAAAAATCTTCACCTTAGAGAAAGGTAAAATATCTGCTATTGCTAAGGGGGTCCGCAAAATCAGTTCCCGGAAATCCGGCCATTTAGAGCCGTTTACCCAAGTTCACTTATTTCTTGCCAAAGGGCGTGACCTGGATATCATCACCCAGGCTGAAGCGCAAAAGCCGAGGTTTGATCTGCGGGCGGATTTATGCCGGATGTCCCTGGCCTCATATGTTGTTGAATTGTTGGACCGCTTCACCTACGACGAAGGATCAAACCCAGGTCTGTACCGCTTAATTTCACAGACGCTGGACCGTTTAGAATCACTGGAAAATTTTGAAACCGCTGTCCGCTATTATGAAATTCGGCTTTTGGACCTGTTGGGATATCGCCCGCAATTATTTCAATGTATTGATTGTGATGCTCTTATTCAACCGCAAAATCAATACTTCTCACCTTTGGCCGGTGGTGTGGCATGCCCGACTTGCGGTCGAGGCCGAAAAGAAGCCTGGCCCATCGAAAAAGATGTCTTGCGCTATTTGCGCCATTTTCAACGATCGGAATGGCGTGCTATTGCCTCTGTTGTGATTCCAGATGGTATCAACCGGGGCATGGCTTCTTTGGCGGAGGCTTATTTTTCTTATTTACTGGAAAGTCATTTGAACACGCCAGAATTTATGCGTAAGATCAGGGGGTTTTCGCAAAATAGCGAATAAAACCAAAAGACTTCCTATTTTCCGCTATTTTCGATTGAAACGCCAGTTATGGTTTCTGTGCGCTATTATACGCATCTGAATTGATACTTCTTTACAATGGTATAATAACGGGGTTAAATTGAATATTATCAATCATTTCTCACGGTTGAATAAAAAAACACTGGGATTGGACAAGTTATGAAAGAATCAGTTCATTTTCAATCGATCATAATGCGGTTACAAAAATTTTGGGCAGATCGCGGCTGTTTGATCTGGCAACCTTATTACACCCAGGTGGGAGCGGGGACCATGAACCCAGCCACCTTTTTGCGGGTTTTGGGTCCTGAGCCATGGAATGTAGCCTATGTAGAACCTTCCATCCGTCCTGATGATGCCCGTTATGGCGATAATCCCAACCGGTTGCAACAATTTTATCAATATCAGGTAATCCTCAAGCCCGACCCTGGCAATCCGCAAGAAACCTATCTGGAATCGCTGCAGGCTATTGGGATTGATCCTGCCCGTCATGACATTCGTTTTGTTGAAGACAATTGGCAGCAACCGGCGATTGGCGCCTGGGGATTGGGTTGGGAAGTGTGGCTGGATGGTGTTGAAATCACCCAGTTCACCTATTTTCAACAATGCGGCGGTGTTGATCTTGACCCTGTCTCGGTGGAAATCACGTATGGGTTGGAACGCATTGCCATGACCTTGCAGGGCGTCCGCCATTTTAAAGATATTCAATGGAATTCCGATAGAACGAACGGTGATGTTAATCTGATGGGGGAGCGTGAACACAGTGCCTATTATTTTGAAGTGGCAGATGTTGATAGCATGCGCAAAATGTACGATCTATTCGAAAGCGAGGCTAATCGGGCGATTGATGCCGGATTGGTCCTTCCTGCTCATGATTATGTGCTCAAAACATCCCATACGTTTAATATCCTCGATACCCGCGGCGCCGTGGGTGTGACCGAACGCCAGACTTTGTTCAGCAGAACTCGAGAACTGGCGCGGCGGGTGGCTGAGGCGTATCTTCAACAACGCAAACAGGATGGTTTCCCCTGGTTGGACAAATCAGCGGTTAAAGCAGAGCCTGAGGCAGTAAACGGGGTGGAGATCACCACGGATACCGCACCGTTTTTAATGGAAATTGGGACTGAGGAACTTCCAGCGGGGGACCTGACCAGCGCCCTGATGCAACTTGAAGAAAGCGTTCCGGCCATGCTTGATAACTTGCGGTTAGAACATGGTAATGTGCGAGTTATGGGAACGCCGAGGCGCCTGGTTGTTCTGATAGAAGACCTGAAAGCACGCCAGAGTGATCGCGAACTGGTGATTAAAGGCCCCCCAGCAGACCGGGCGTTTGATGCCGATGGTAACCCAACTCAGGTTGCGGAAGGCTTTGCCCGCAGCAAAGGGATTGATGTTCAACAACTAAAAATTACAGAGATTGACGGTGGTCGGTATGCAATGGCAGAAATTCGAGAGCATGGTGCGCCAGCATATCAGGTTTTAGAAGAGGCATTGGAAAAACTGATAGCAGGTATCCGCTTTACGAAATCCATGCGCTGGAATGAATCTGGAGTGTCTTTTTCGCGCCCCATTCGTTGGTTATTAGCCTTGCATGGAAATACAGTGGTGCCCTTTAACTTCGCCGGGAATACCAGCGGGCGGGCTACACGCGGCTTGCGGTTTGCATCGGAAGGTGAATTCCCGGTTGAATCCCCTCAAGATTATCTGGATAAGATGGCAAGCCAGGGCATTATTTTGGACCCAAAAGCTCGAGAAACTGAGATCCGCCGGCAAGCTCAAGCGTTGGCAGCAGAGGTTGGTGGAAAAATTGAGGCTGATCCAGATATAATCCTTGAAGTAACCCAGATGGTGGAAAAGCCGCAGGCATTACGCGGTGAGTTCGACCAGGAATTCCTAAAGACTTTACCCCGCGAAGTTTTAACAACTGTGATGAAAAAACATCAACGGTATTTCGTGGTAGAAGATGAAGAAGGCAAGCTACTCCCCTATTTTATTGCTGTCAGCAATGGTATTGAAGATCACCTTGAGATCGTTGCCGATGGAAACCAGCAAGTGATCCTGGCGCGTTTCGACGATGCCAAATTCTTTATCCAAAAAGACCTTGAACACCCCCTGGATACATTTGTGGAAAAGTTAAAAACTCTCACCTTCCAGGCAAAACTGGGCTCATTTCTAGATAAAACCAAACGCCTGTTGGAATTGGCTTTTTTACTGGGAGAAAAATTGGAATTGTCTCCTTCTGAACTGGAGACTACCCGGCGTGCAGCCTGGCTTTCAAAATCAGATTTGGCAACGAATATGGTGGTTGAAATGACTTCCTTGCAAGGGGTAATGGGCCGTTATTATGCGGTCCACAGTGGTGAAACGCCAGCCGTTGCTGAAGCAATTTTTGAACATTATTTACCCCGGTTTGAAGAAGATCTCCAACCTGCTTCAAAACCTGGGCTCGTGGTTGGTTTAGCCGACCGTCTGGATAGTTTGATCGGTTTGTTTGCTGTCAAATTACCGCCTTCCGGCACGAAAGACCCCTTTGCTCAGCGAAGGGCAGCACTGGGCATTTGTCAGAATTTGATTAAGTGGCAGCAACCCTTTGATCTGCGCTGGGGTTTGGAAATGGCAGCGAAAGGCCAGCCGGTTACGGTGGCTGAAGGAGACCTGCAGGATTGTTTGGAATTTATACAGCGCCGCTTGCAAGTTATGCTGCTGGAGTTGGGGCATCCATATGATGTGGTTGAAGCCGTATTAGCTGAAAAAGGCACCGATCCTTTTGCATCTTTGCAAGCGGTAGAAGCACTCAGCGCCTGGGTTTCTCGCGACGATTGGATGAACATTTTGCCGGCATTCAGTCGTTGTGTGCGAATTATTCGGGATAATAAAGAAACGTTTGTTGTTGATCCATCACTTTTCGAAACAGAATCTGAACAGGAGTTGTTTGCTACTATCAGACAGGCGGAAGAAAAATTACACGGTTCACGATCGGTTGATGTTTTCTTGCAAGCTGTTTACGATCTCGCTCCCCGTATAAATCGTTTTTTTGATGAGGTGCTGGTCATGGCAGATGATGATCGCATCCGCCAGAATCGGTTAGCGCTAATGCAACGTATTGCTGGCTTGGCAAAAGGCATTGCTGATCTCAGCTATCTGGAAGGGTTTTAAAAAAGCAGTATGCCTTGTTTGCCCAGATGGCAGGGATGAGGAACGATTAATCAGCCATCGGATATAAAACGGCAGTTTTGTAAATTAATTCTGTTCACCACAAACTACCCTCTAACAATAATTTTGTATGAGGCTGTATAATTCTAAGTATTAGATTGGAGGTCCTATGGAAATTACCTGGCACGGACATTCTTGTTTCAGAATCAGTGAGCGCGGCATGGCATCTGTGGTAACAGATCCTTATGATCCGGCAGTGGTTGGTATCGATCCTGGAAAATTACGTGCTGATGTTGTTACAGTGAGTTGTGACGATCCAGCTCATAATTACGTAAATGGAATTCGAGGTAAAGCTTTTGAAATTACCGGACCTGGCGAGTACGAAATAGGGGGTGTGTTCATCACTGGCGTCCGGATAAACGGACATAAGCGGAAAACATCCGCTGAATCTATTCGTAATACCGTATACCTGATCGATTATAGCGGCTTAACGATCGTTCATCTGGGCGAGTTGAATAGCGTGCCCAGCCAGACGGAGATTGAGGATTTGGGTGAGGTGAACATTGCCCTCGTTCCGATTGGTGGAGGCAGCAGTCTGAACGCTGCCAAGGCTGCCGAAGTGATCAGCTTGCTCGAACCAAGTATTGTGATTCCCATGCACTATGGGATGAGTAAATCGTTAATCAAACTGGAACCGCTTTCAAAATTCCTCAAGGAGATGGGATTGACAACGGTTGAAACCGAAGAATCAATCAAAGTCCAAAGCCAGGTTTCATTGCCGGAAGAAATTCGGGTAATGGTACTCGATTTAAGCCTTTAACCAGGTCAATAGCAGGGAAGCACAAGGAGTTTGCCATGAATGTGAAAGTCATCATGTCCTGGGATATAAAAGAAGGTCAGGAGCAAGAATATTTTGAGTTTGTTGTGCGGAATTTTATGCCCGGTGTTCAAAAACTGGGTATGGCCCTCAGTGACGCCTGGGTAACCATCTATGGAGATCACCCCCAGATTTTGGTTGGTGCAGTTGTACCAGGTTTGGAAAAAGCGCAAAATATTATTAACTCTGAGGACTGGCAAGCCCTGAACCAACATTTGTTGGATTATGTAAAAAACTACCAATTAAAACTGGCGCCTTTGGGAGGAGGCTTTCAATTCTGATGAACTTTGCCAAGGTTTTATTGGAATGGTATAGAAAGAACGCCAGGGTTTTGCCCTGGCGTTTTGATGTTTCCGCTTATAAAACCTGGATTTCGGAAATCATGCTGCAACAGACTCAAGTAGAGACGGTGATCCCTTATTTCAATCGTTGGCTGGATCAATTTCCGGACATTAAAACCCTGGCTGCTGCTGATGAACAAACTGTCTTATCAGTTTGGGAGGGCTTGGGATATTACAGCCGGGCACGCAATCTTCATCGGGCGGCACAACAAATAATGAGCAAATTTAATGGACAATTGCCCCGCACCGTTGAGGATTTGAAGAGTTTGCCTGGAATAGGAGCATATACAGCAGGCGCTATTGCATCAATTGCTTTTGGCGAAGATGTGCCGGCGGTTGATGCGAATGTACGTCGGGTACTGGCGCGATATTTTAATGTCAGTTTACCAGCACGAAGCACTCGAGGAGAGGGGCAGCTTTGGCAATTAGCACAGGCACACCTGCCACCAGGCCAGGCGGGGGATTACAACCAGGCGTTAATGGACCTGGGAGCGTTGATCTGTACGCCTAAAAATCCACTTTGCAGCCAGTGCCCAATTTCCGATGGATGCAAAGCGCGACTTTATGGATTGCAGGACCAACGGCCAGTCATTTTACCCAAAAAGAGCATTCCATACCTGATGGTGACAGCCGCCGTCATACAGCGGGATGGTCTGGTGCTTCTTGCACAGCGCCCTCCGGACGGTTTGCTCGGCGGATTGTGGGAGTTTCCTGGCGGGACACTTGAAAAAAATGATATCGATTTGGTTTCTTGTTTGCGGCGAGAAATTAACGAAGAATTGGGCGTAGAAATTAATATAATGAAACCTTATGGCCGCTATCGCCATGCATATTCACATTTTAAAATCACCTTATATGCGTTTTTATGTACCTTGTTACCGGATAACGATCCGAAACCCATGGAGGGCCAGACTTTAGCCTGGGTTGCTGTTGGAGCACTGACTGATTATCCAATGGGTAAGGTGGATCGGCTGATTGCCAACCGACTGATTGGGGAGAACAAAAATGAAACAGTATTCTGATGATAGAGAGCGCATGGTAGCCAATCAAATCGCGAACCGAGGCATAAAAGATGAACGCGTCCTTGAAGCAATGCGTACCGTACCCAGGCATCTTTTTGTTTCTGAAGAAGCGCGTAAATATGCATATATTGACAGCCCAATACAAATTGGCAGTGGGCAAACCATTTCGCAGCCCTATATCGTAGCCTTAATGACCGAGCTTTTGGATGTGCAGCGGGATCATCGTGTTTTGGATGTGGGAACTGGTTCTGGTTATCAGGCAGCAATATTAGGTGAACTGGCTGCGGAGGTTTACTCGATTGAGAGACACCATGAACTGGCAGAAAAAGCCCGACTAGTATTGAATGAATTGGGGTACCAGAATATTAAAGTTGTTGAGGGAGATGGCAGTCAGGGGTATTTACCTGCCGCACCTTATGATCGAATCCTTGTGGCTGCGGCCGCACCCACAGTGCCTGCGCCTCTATTAGAACAATTGGCGCCAGGAGGGCGTTTGGTGCTTCCGGTAGGGCCCCGTTTTTCACAACGGCTGGAAGTTTGGGAGCGCATTGATGACCAGTTCACGCATTCGGTGGATATCCCGGTGGTGTTTGTGCCGCTAATCGGCGAATCGGGCTGGGATGATTAACGCCGCAGGGAAATGTAATTAAGGGCTGTTTGTTTCGTGAACAGGATCAAAGGCTTTGGGTGAAAGGAATAGAAACAGGGCTGCGATGGTAAACCCAACGCCGCCGATTATTCCCACAGGCGTCGGACCGAGCAATGCATTGGGTTCACCCTGAACAAAAAGCAAACTGAGCGCAGCAATGCCATTCAAAGCACCATGACCGATCACTGCCGGCCAGATACTTCCCGCTTTAATATCCAACCATCCAAACACAGCGCCTGAAACGACGCAGAACCAAAGCATGGCTAAAAGGCCCAGGTATGGGACACCTGCATAATCTGCACCATAGTTATAACCCATCAGGATCAGGGGCCAGTGCCACACTCCCCAGATGATACCCGTTAAAAGAATTGCTTTACGGCCGCCCAATGGCAGCAGTTTGGGCAGTAAATATCCATGCCAACCAAACTCCTCGCCGAAACTGGGCAGCATATTCAAAAGAGGGGCAAATAACGTGGCTTGCAAAGTTTGTAAGGCAACAATTAGCCACGGGTTTACCTGGTTTATACCAGCGAGCCCCATTTGCGATTTAATTAAACTCAGTCCAGAATCGTAGTGCTCTGGGAAGAGCAAAAAGAACAAGACCATACCTGCAATGGTCAACGGTCCAGGCAGAAACCAGGAGATAAGAAAATAAACCCAGCGTTTTTGACCAAAATCTGGTTTGAGGTGCAAGTTTTTAAAGCCCTCTTTGCTGATTAAGCGGGTAATAATATTGGCTAAGGCTGGGCCATACATATAAAATGAAGCCATTAGAAGTAAAGCCAGGCTTATTTCGATGCCAGCAATGGTGTAAACTGGGCTGTTGGTCAGGCCGCCAGTCAGATAAATAACAAGAGCAATTGCCCAGGAAATACCAAATGCAAAGGCAAAAAAATAA
>Ga0255347_1004900_pt1 | contig 15718 bp, 10 predicted proteins | sample wastewater_treat_2_FD_192479 | JGI IMG/M metagenome (GOLD analysis project Ga0255347, IMG submission 192479) | Wastewater microbial communities from Lulu Island WWTP, Vancouver, Canada - plant24 | ecosystem: Engineered > WWTP > Wastewater > Unclassified | place: Canada: Vancouver, British...
AGTCCTACTGATACAGCCGTAAGGAAAGAAAACAAATGACCCATGTCAATCTGGTAACAGGCGGCGCCGGCTTTATCGGCTCTCATCTTTGTGAGGCGCTTCTGGAACGTGGTGAAGAAGTGCTTTGCCTCGATAATTTCTTTACCGGGCGCAAAACCAATATCGAACATCTGCTGGGTCACCCCCGTTTTGAACTCGTGCGACACGACCTGGTGAATCCTATCGTGCTGGAAACGGATCGTATTTTTAATTTCGCCTGCCCTGCCTCGCCGGTGCATTACCAGTTCAATCCGGTCAAGACAATCAAGACCAACGTCATGGGCGCGTTAAATATGCTGGGGCTGGCAAAACGCGTAGGCGCCCGGATCCTGCAGGCTTCCACGTCCGAAGTTTACGGCGATCCTACGGTGCACCCGCAGACAGAAGATTACTGGGGCAACGTGAATCCTATCGGACCGCGCAGCTGCTATGATGAAGGCAAGCGTGTGGCGGAAACGCTCTTTTTCGATTATCACAACCAGAATCAGGTGGACATCCGGGTCATCAGGATCTTCAATACTTACGGACCGCGCATGCTCGTCAATGACGGGCGCGTTGTCAGCAACTTCATTGTTCAGGCGCTGCGCAACGCACCCATCAGCATTTACGGCGACGGCGGACAAACACGCTCTTTCTGCTATGTAAGCGATCTGGTCCGGGGCATTCTGCGTATGATGGATACAGACGGATTTCACGGTCCGGTCAATCTGGGCAATCCGGGCGAATTCACCATCCTCGAGCTGGCGCAGAAAGTGATCGACCTCACCGGCTCCCGATCAGTACTGGAATACCATCCTCTTCCCGAGAATGATCCGACCCGGCGGCGTCCCGACATCAGTCTGGCGGAAGAACGCCTCGGCTGGTCTCCGAAAGTGCCGCTGGAGGAAGGGCTGACAGAGACGATCCGCTATTTCGACACGCTGCTTCGGGAGGGATGAGCCCCTCCCTGACCGCGGCGGCAATACCTTCAGAGGTAAAATACTCAGGCATATGCAGCCAGGCATAGACCGTGAGTTTCCGGATTGCCCGTACCAGCCGCCGATGTACCGTAGTGCTGTGGCACCGCAGATGCCGGGCACATTGCCGTGTTGTATACCCCTTAAAATAATAAAGGACAATGGCGCGGGATTCGGCAGAAGAAAGACACCGGGCAACGGCAAAACGCAGCCATTCCAGTTTGACAGCGCGCTCACGGGCACGCCGCTCAGCTTCCGCCTGTTCCGGCGCCGTCTCATACCAAAGAGAGCGGTTATCGGGCAGCGATTCAAATACCTGAGGTTGGACACTCTTTTCCCGCCGATGGAAATCCACAAATTTTCCTGCCATAGGAACGCTCCTGAATTGAAGTGATCGGATCAGGGGCGCACAGTGCGCCCGTCACTGTGCAAGCATAGTCAGGAGAGGCGGAAAAAGACTTTTGCCTTTTCTTGTTCTTTTATTTGTTTTTTCTTTGGGGCGGAAAAGACGGTCAGTCAGGATTGAGGCGGCTGTAGTCCACGGTATGGTAAACGCCTTTTTCAAGATGGCGCGCCAGAATGAAGAGAAAATCGCTCATCCGGTTTGCAAAGGCAAGCGGGAGTGGCGCATTAAACCCCGGAGCGACACGCTGATAGCCGACAAGCCTGCGTTCAAAACTCCGCGCGGCGGCAACGGCAAGATCCGCCAGTGCTGCATCTTCATTGGAAGCGGCGGCGATAAAAGCGCCGGGCAGGTTGAGTTCCCTTTCGAGCCGGTGCTGCTCCTGCTCAAGGCGTTCAAGATGCTGCGGTGTCAGGGCGTGAGGTGATTCGGGATCGGAGGATTCCGGATCACTGATAAAAGCGCCGAGGGCGAAACATGCGTGAAGCAGAAAAAAAAGACAGTCGGTACTTTCCTTTTCTTCCGCAATCGGCTGCAGTCGTATCTGAAGCAGCGCCAGATGGGCGCGCAATGTTTCCAGAGCGCCCAGCGCTTCCATCATGGCATGATCCTTGGGCAGCGTGCTCCCGTTCAGTGCCCGGCTTTCCCCCTGATCCCCTTTTCCTGTTGTAATGGAACGGTGTTGCATTTCCTTTTCCTTGCATGGTGCGCGTGCAGTTTTTTCTGTTCAGTCGTCTTCCCTGTCCTGCTTCCAGAAGTCCGGGTCTTCCACGACTTCGTTCCAGGTGAAAACAGGCGGATCGCGGTCTACCAGCGCCTCAAGTTCTTCCTCTTCCCATTTTCGGTAGAGTCCTTTGGACAGACGGCGGTGCCGCAGATAGGCAAGAATCAGCAGAATGGCACCGGGCTGAAAAGCCGCACCCGATGCTGTCAGTGCAATAATCGTATATTTCCAGAGGCTTTTTTCATAACCCCGGCAGAAGGTTTCAAGATCGATACCGCCCTCACTGATCAGCGCCTTGCCGAAGGTCTGCTCCTTTAAAGCATGAATGACTTTCCAGAACTTCTCTTCGCCCAATTGCCGGTGCAACTGACGGGTCATGTAAAGCGCCTGAACATAGGCATCGCTGAACTCTTCTCTTCCCAGAGGCTGGTAAAAAGCGTTGTCCAGTTCATGATAAGGAATAATTCTGTTGCGTACAAACATGACCGCTATCCTCATGGCGCCGTCCCAGTAGTGCTGATTGGAAAGGTACATGGCAAGCCCTTCGTTCAGCCACTGGGGCAGGCGGTCATAACCGATGCTCCGGAACAGCAGCAGGTGCACCAGCTCATGACGCAGTGTTCCCGCATAGTCGCCGCCAGGCTCCCGGAGGCGGGGTGCCTTCACGGCAATAAGCCCGGCTCCCGGATGCGCCACACCGCTCACATCCAGCCCGGCAAAATGTACGGCATACTGATCAAAATCATCAAGCGTATCCGCAATGGCAACATGCACAGGGGCTTCCCCTGCCGGCAGATAAGCGCTGAATTCTTTCAGCGCCTCTTCCAGTATTTGAAGAGACAGTACTGCCGTTTTATGTTGCGACGGAACATAATCAATGGTAAAAATTCCCTGCTGGAGCCGTTCTTTTTCCGGCAGAGGCGGCATCTGAGCAGCGCAGTGCAAAGACACCGCCCAAAGAATCAGAAAGAGCAGCGAAGGGACAAATGAAGAAAAGGTGTGTTTCATGTGTTTATTATACGCAGGCCGGCCGTCGAAAAGATACCGGGCAGCATTTTTACGAAAATCGACTGTCACAAAAGAAATAGAGCGCTTGCTTTTCCCGAATAACAGAGCATCCGGGCATTTTTAAAACTTCAGGCGGGCTTTTTTATCACCTATTTTGTATAATAGGCGACGATTGGCAGAACTGTATCAACAAAAGGATTTTCTCGTTTTATGATCGAAATTCTTTCCAAGCCTTCAATGCTTTCTGTTGTTGTACTTGGCGCATCGGGTGATCTGGCAGTCAAAAAGATTTTTCCCGCCCTCTTCTCTCTTTATTGCCGCAGGCTGCTGCCCGCTTCGTTTCACTGCTACGGCTTTGCCCGGACGGAAATGAGCGAAAGTGCCTTCCGCCAACTGCTGATGAGTCATCTCACTTGCCGCTATACGCCGGGAGAGACAGAATGCCATGACCTTATGGAGGGCTTTCTCGGGCATTGCAGCTACGTTCAGGGTAACTACGATGACCAAGCCTCCTTTGTCCGGCTGCAGCGGGAGCTTGAAAAACGGGAGCATAAAGACGGCACAACCAAACGTATTTTTTACCTGTCAGTGCCGCCCTTCATTTTTCTGCCCGCATCGAAAACGCTTCATGAGACCGGTCTTCTGGCAGAAATTCCGGGAACCCTGCAATGCCGTCTTGTACTCGAAAAACCTTTCGGCAGAGACCGCGCTTCCTCGGATGCGCTGACAAAGGACATAGCAGCTCTTTGCGATGAGTCGCAGATATACCGCATCGACCATTATCTGGGCAAGGAAGTAGTGCAGAATCTGATGGCGCTGCGTTTTTCCAATCTGATTTTTGAACCCCTGTGGAATCGGAATAATATCGACAACGTACGCATTTCCTGGACCGAAGAAATCGGTGTGGAAGGGCGTGCCGGCTATTTCGACCAGTACGGGATCATTCGGGATGTCATGCAGAACCATCTGCTGCAGATGCTGGCGCTGGTGGCGATGGGCGAGCCAGGCAACCTGCATCCGGAATCGGTGCGTGACGAGAAAGTGAAAGTGCTCCGCTCCATTCAGCCGGTAACGGAAGAGCAGATCGTAATCGGTCAGTACAGTGCCGCTTCATTCCGGGGCAGGCAGCGGGCGGGTTATCTGGAAGAGCCGGGCATCGCTGCCGATTCTCGGACAGACACCTACGCCGCCACCGTACTGCACGTGCAGAACCGGCGCTGGGACGGTGTTCCTTTTCTGGTGCGTGCGGGTAAAGCGCTGGGCGATCAGAAGGCTGAAATCCGCATTACTTTCCGTGAGGTACCCGCCAATATTTTTGCCGCCTCGCCTACGCCACCGCTGGCAAATGAACTTGTTATCCGGGTGCAGCCCGATCCGGCTTTATCCCTGTCCGTCATGACAAAAGTCCCCGGTCTGCGGATGTCCCTGCACAAGACCGAGCTGAACCTGAGCTATGCATCAGCATTTAACGCAACCATCCCCGAAGCCTATGAGTCTCTTCTTCTGGATGTGATCCGGGGTGATAAAAGCCTGTTTATCCGCGATGATGAACTTGCCGCCTCGTGGGATATATTTACTCCCATTCTGCATGCATTGGAAGACGGCAGTGTGAAACCGCTTCCCTATGCTTACGGCAGCAACGGCCCCGAAGCATCGGACGCCCTCGCCGCACGATATAATACCCGGTGGGAGTAAGGGATGCGGATGTTTCTGTACCGCCCCACAACTCCTGCATTGACTGTTCGTATCCGCCACTAGACAAAAGGATTGTTTATGATGCTGACAAGCGTTTTTGATACCCGGGATGCTCTGTTCCAGGCTGCCGCCAGACGTATGGCAGTAGTCAGCGAGCGCTGCCTGTCCAAACCGTCCGCCATCCTGATCCCGGGCGGCAATACACCCCGGGCGCTTTTCGAACTGATCGCCGCCAATCCTTTTCCCTTATGTCCCGGCCTGCGCTTTGCCTTCACCGACGAACGGCATGTGCCCCTGACGGATGCGCAAAGCAATTACGGACTGGCAAAGCCCATGCTCGATGCGCTGCAACTGCCGGACGATAAAGTGATGCGTGTGGCAGTGGAAGAGGATCTGGAGCAGGCGGCAGCCGAGTATGATGCCCAATGGCACCGTTTCTTCGGGCAGGGCGGCACGATCCCCCTGATATTGCTGGGTATTGGCGATGACGGACATACCTGCTCCCTCTTCACCCATGAGCAGCTGGACGACATCCCCGAAGGGCGCTACGCTGTGGCAGTACCGAAAGAGCCGGGACCGGCGCGTATCAGCACCACCCCTGCCCTGCTTGCCCGCGCCGCCCATGTGATCTTTCTCGTCACAGGCAGTGCCAAAGCGGCGGTGGTGCAGCAGATGCAGGAACAGTCGGAAGCACCTGTTGCCGTCCGGGCTGTGGCAGGCTGCCCCCGTGTTTCGCTCTGGTTCACTCCGGAAGACTGAGTCTTTTTTAACGCCAGCCGTAAATACAAATTTGCCTTTGCCCCCGTTTTTTCGGTATACTTTCCCCATTCCCGTAAACATGTTTACACGATGGGGCCGTAGCTCAGTTGGGAGAGCGCTTGACTGGCAGTCAAGAGGTCAGGGGTTCGATCCCCCTCGGCTCCACCAGTTTTAAACCCCTTTCTGTAAGGGGTTTTTCTTTTTTCCGTCCTTTCGCTTTTGACTCCCTGCCTCCCCCTTCAGTACAGTATGAACACTGAAAAGCGAAAGGAACGCCCATGTACAGGATTCTCTGCCTTATTATTCTTTGCTCCTTCTGTGCCGGTGCGGCCGAACCTCCCGCACCGTACGGTGCCGTGCCCTCGGCGCGGCAGCTGCAATGGCATGCCCTCGAATTTTACGGATTCATCCATTTCACCGTCAATACCTTCACGAACAAGGAATGGGGCTATGGCGATGAACCGCCGCGCATTTTCAATCCCACGGATTTTGACGCCGGGTCCATTGCCGCCATCGCCCAGGAAGCCGGGATGAAGGGGCTGATTCTGACCTGCAAACATCACGATGGTTTCTGCCTGTGGCCTTCTGCCTATACGGAGCACTCCATTGCGGCGAGTCCCTGGAAAGACGGTAAAGGCGATATGGTGCGGGAATTCGCTGATGCATGCCGGGAGCATGGAATTCTCTTTGGGGTGTACCTTTCGCCCTGGGACAGAAACCATGCCGACTATGCCCGGCCTGCTTATATCACCTATTATCGCAACCAGCTTCGGGAACTGCTTACCGGCTATGGCAATATCTTTGAGGTATGGTTCGACGGTGCCAACGGCGGGGACGGCTGGTACGGCGGTGCCAAAGAAAAACGTTCTATTTCCGCATCCTATTACGGCTGGGACGATACTTTTGCCCTGGTACGGGAGCTTCAGCCCAATGCGGTTATCTTCAGTCACCTTGGCGATGTGCGGTGGGTAGGCAATGAATCAGGCTTTGCGGGTGATCCCTGCTGGGCTACTTTTACACCACAGATCGAGGAAGATGCCAAAGCATTAAATGTCGGCATACGCAACGGCACCCACTGGCAGCCGGCTGAAGTGGATGTATCGATCCGGCCCGGCTGGTTTTACCACAATCGGGAAGACGCGAAAGTGCGTACCCCCGGCAACCTGATGAATCTTTATTTTCAGTCGGTGGGGCGCGGTGCGTCCCTGCTCCTGAATCTGCCTCCGGACCGGCGTGGCAGAATCCACGAAAGGGATGCGCAGTCCCTGATTGCTTTCGGCAAGCGGCTGAAAGCCATGTATGGGACGAACCTCGCCGCCGGAGCATCCGCTTCGGCGAGCAATGTCCGGGGCGGGGACAAGCGTTTTTCAGCGGCATGCGTCCTTGACGGGAAAAGCGACAGCTACTGGTGCAGCGATGATGAGGCGCTGACGCCGGAGCTGGTGCTGGAGCTGCCGGAAGCCCGCACCTTTGATGTGGTCAGCCTTCGGGAGTACCTGCCTTTGGGGCAGCGTGTGGACCGCTGGGCTTTGGATGCACGCGTTGACGGTGCCTGGCAGGAGTTTGCTTGCGGCACGGCTATTGGCAGCAGGAGGCTCTGGCGCGGCAATGCCGTAACTACCGATTCGGTACGGCTTCGCATCATGGAAGCAGCCGCCTGTCCGGCGATCAGCGAAGTGGCTCTGCATCACTTGTCCGGTAAAAGCATACGCTGATGCAGGGAGCTGCCGGATACTGCGCGCCACATGGTCCCGGGGAGACGGCTGCGCCCTTTATCAGTTTGCGTATGAAGAAGGCGCGCTGCTAATAGGAGGCGCCGATGCGGCGCACATCGTAGACGACAGGCACCCGGGCTTTTCCCTGCAGGCGTGGATGGTCGTAGAGTCCTACTTTAAACTGATAATTGGGCGTGGTGGTTTGAGCCGATTGACACAGCACATTGAAGCCACGCCAGATATCGCTTTTTCCTTTGAGGGCGAGCAGTTCAATCACTTCAGTCATGGCATCAAGGGGAGCAAGCACATCTTTTTCAAATGTCATCGTATCGAGGAGCACGAAAACCGGCGCACAGCCATCGGCACCGGGCCCTTTGGGGGGCACCAGTTCCCAAGCCATATCTTTATCCAGATCGTGCCCGACAACGATGGCATTTTTCAGGCATTTCTCCAGAGAATCTATCCCGTGATCGCGGACGGCTTCGGCAAATTGCTTTTGGCGGGATCCCGGCGGCGGAGAGTAGATATCGGTTATGGAAGAGGAAAGGCCAGTCAGGAAAAAACACTTTTGCGTATACGGCTTGGCACCTTTGGTGACAACCACTGTCCGCGCGCCCTGCTGTACAAGCTTATCGAGCGCCGGAACACAACCCTGCCGCACCCTAAGAAAGCGGTCTTTTTCTTTTTCAATAAATCGGTAAAGATCTTCCTGCCATCGGACGAAAGCCTGTGTGACCATGGGGCTGCCTGCGCCGTATTGTGCCTCATACCGATTCCAGGCCTCTTCTTCTTTTTGAAGCCTTATGTTTCTGAGACGCTTCTCCCAAACAAGAAGCAATTCGTCATTGTCCAGAAGAACGACCTTGCCGCGCAAGTCAACAAGGTGTTCTCTTTCCGGTGGTTTAGTCTTTCCGAAAACACCGAAAACGCGGGAAAAAAAACGACTGATCCAGCTTTTATTCGAGTAATCGCGTGTGTTGACCACAGTATCCACTCCATAAGTCCAGTGAAATGACCCAGCCTTTTTACATGATCAGACACTTTTATTTTACAAAATCAAGGAGAAAAAGCCAAATTAAAATTCTCTGCGTTGTATCACTTCTTTTCCGGCCCGCTTATTCGTCTACCACAAGAAACTTCTTTGAAGGGCGCAGCATGCGCACGCCTGGCGTAACATCAGGAAATTCCTTTTCCAACAACACCCACAGAGCGAGCATGGTCGGGTGTCCTTCGGGTTTTAACCCGGGCTGATAACCCCAGCCCCCAAACTTTGTCTGCACTTTCCCAAGATTCTCAAACCATTCCTGTTTAATTTCTTTTCCTTCACCTATGTAAAAAAGAAACGCCATCGCTTCAAAGGCAAGGTCTGTTGCCCCTTTGTTCTGTTCTACTATTTTTAAAAGCAGCTGAACGAACTGCGCTTTATCGTCACCATTCAGTTTTTCACATGGACACTGGAGTTCTTCAAGCCAGAGTCTGCAAAGGAGCAGATGCGTTGTGATGTACCCGGGCCGTTCAGCCTTTAGTTCGGCGTCAAAGCCTTCTTGCAGAAGCTCAAAGTAGTTTTCAGGGAGCGGGCATTCGTCACAGGCAAGAGCGTGTCCCATAAGATGATTCAGGCTGTTAGCCCGGACAGACGGAATAGCAGCGCAGTCAATCTGATGATCGGGGTTAATAAGTTTTCCGAAAAAAGATGCCAATTGCTCGTCATCTTCACTCCAGATGACGCCTTTGCAAAGATTTATGAATTTGTATTTTTCCGGAAGATGAAAACCTCTTTGTAAAAAATCAAGGAAGGCATAGACCTGCCAGCTTTTTTCCTGACCCCTTGCCTCTCTTTCCAGAAAGTCCAGTGCAGACTGAATCTGGTGGGGGTATTCTTTGGCAGTGACAGACGCACTGTGTTCCTGCCGGTCACTTTCGGCTGCGGAAGCGAATGCAAAAACGAGCAGCGGAAATAAAAATAGGACACCGAAACGCATAGGAATTCTTTCTTCTCTTCCTTAAAAAGGAACAGTGTTTTTACTTTTTGACTTTCGGCATCGAAGCACGCATCGCCCTTTTGCTTTACGCCAAGTTGAGTGAAGACAAAGCCGCCGGCTCCTCCCGGAACCGGCGGCTGACTCATCTCGGTATCAGGGCATTACGCCCTCTTTTTAGTCGCGTTTACGCAGCGCCCGGGCACCGCCCAGGGCTGTGGCAAGGGCAAGCACTGCGATGCCGATGGCACCGGCTGCAGGAATGCCGTAGTCCAGAATCAGATTGGCAGGTCCGACCGTGATGGTACTGAAATCATCGCTGACCTGTACCTGGTACTGACCGACCATTTCAGGATCAAAGGGCACCAACTGCAGGGTGTCGCTCGTAGCACCGGCGTAAGCACCGTCGCCAAGAGGTCCGTCCACAACAGGAGCAAAGGCCTTGCCGCCGTTGAGGCTCGCATACCACTGGTAGTTGACTTGGCCGAGACCGCCGGACACAGCGATGCTCCAGTCGGCTTCTTCACCTGCCTGTACCGCAAGGTCGGCAAGACCCTGATCGACTTTCAGCGGAAGGTTGACCTCAACAAAGGCATTGTTGCTGCTGTAGGTGAAGATACCATAGTCGGTTACGACCAGATTGTACGGCACGGTTCCCAGCGGGTGACTGGCAGGATTGACCGTCAGCGTGACAGTATTGCCGCCCGTTTCGGGAGCCTGCAATCCAAGACCGACGCCATCGCGGAACCACTCGTGACCATTGAGATCAAAGCCGCCTGTGTAGTTGGCTTCAAGATTGAAGGGCGCATCGGTGGAGTACTTGCGGGCATTGGAGGGATGCCGTGTGAAGGAAACTTCCTCGGCAACCACTACAGTACGTGTCTTGGTATCGGCAACGTTGCCTTCAGAATCGGTCACGTTATAGTCAAGGACATACGCACCGGGGGTGTTGATGTCCACAGCACCGGTCACGACTACCACATTGCTCAGGGAGCCTGCGCAGCTGTCAAACGCCGTGTAGCCGGGTTCGTGGTAGGCTTCGCCAAGGGGCGAAATCACCGTGGTGCTGCCTGAAAGCGTAATGGTCGGCTTGATTGTGTCAATCACGATCACGTCACGGGTGGCGACCACAGGCGCCAGGCTGGGATAGCCGGGCACCGGCACGGAATAGATCACCTGATAGGTGCCGGGAACGTTCTGATCGACAGTGAAGGTCGTAGTAATCAGACCAGTGATGTCAGCCAACCCCTGCGGATCCCAAGCCGTTGCGCCCGGATCGTCGTCGTAGAAGTAGACAGTGTGGCATTCATGGTAAATGGGATTGTCACCAAGCACCGTGATCTCAGGAAGCTTAACAGCGTTGAATACCAGGCCGACTTCACCGGACGCTTCGTTGCCGCTGTTATCAGCAACGGTGTACTTGATTGTGAAGACGTAACCTGTCTCGCCCGGGTCAAGCGGCCAGGAGGTCGGTACCGGGAAGGGAACCGGATTGTCGTCGGCATCGAAGACCTCGACAACAATGGCATTTGTCAGATCGCCATCGCACACGTCGGTGGCACTCACGCCTGCCAGCGCCTGTGCCAGCGTGAAATCACCTGTGGCAATGCTGTACTGGCGATCCACAAGACCGATGAGCGTGGGAAGACCCACATCGGCGACATTAACAGTTGCAGGACCGGTTACTGTATTGCCGTGGAAGTCATGCCAGGTAACAGTAACGGTGTTGGCGCCGATATCACTGCACTCAAACAGCATCTGGTCAACGGTGGACAGGGCGAAGTTGACAGCGCAGTTATCGGTAGCATTTGCAGCCAGGGCCTGAACGTCCGCCTCACTGAGGGTGTAATTGCCCAACGCATTAAGTTCGACATTAATGGAATTTGCCGGCGTTGCCGCTGTCGGAGCAATGTTGTCCTCAACGGTGACCTGAGCTGTGCATGTGTCGGTGTTGCCTTCGCTGTCTTCCACAGTAATGGCAACGTTGACCGTCTTACCGGCATCATCGCAGTCAAAAGCCATGGGAGAGGCTGTTACAGTGAGATTAGCGGCCGCTGTGCAATTGTCGGAACTGCCTGCGCTGAGCACCTGGAGATCAGCCGCCGTCAAGGTGTATGCACCGCTGCTGTCAAGTTCAACAGTAAGGGCATTGCACACCGCAACAGGAGCTTCGCTTTCAGTGACGGGCACATCGGCACGGCACGTGGCAGCGCGACCCAGAATGTCATAGGCTGTCAGACCGATATCGGACAGGGAAATGTCGGCACAACCGAAGACTTTATTTTCCATCGTAAGCTTCCAGTAGGGCGCTTCGAAGAAGGCATTGTCGAGGTCTACCAACACAAAGGGATCGGTCAGTTGAGGAGTCGTAATGAAATCGATGGGCGCGGAAGCGATGCAGTCAATGGCAGGCCCCTGAACGCTGAGTTCAAAGGCACCCATGTCGGCAGCAGCACCGATAGGTCTCGGCACGCCGAGCAGGTCGTCGCCGCCTACATTGGGATCAGCGGCGTTCACGACAGGCGATCCCAGGGCAGGCACATAGCCACCGATGGAAGCGCCCAGCAGCGCCGTATAATCGCCATTGCCAAGCAACGGATCAACATCAATGTTGCCAGCACCGGCAAAACCGCCCTCAATATCCGAGAAGGTGACTGCCAGAGCGGTAAGATTCCCGGCTTCAGCCTGATGGAGGAGACCACTGGAGTTTCCATACACAATGGAGTTGGTCAACACTGTGTCTGCATTCCAGGTGTAAAGAGCACCACTGCCGACGCCGAAGCCGTTGTAGCTGTAGCTGTCGTCCGTGCTGTTATTCACGATGGTCAGGAAGCTAAGCACGGGAGCAGAGCCATTGTTAAAGATAGCACCGCCACCGCGAATGGGTGAGCCGCCGTCGGGCCCGGCATTCCCGTCCGCTGCGCGTGCAGCAAAGTTGTTGCTGAAAACGCAGTTGGTAATGGTAGCATCGCCAGGAGTGCCACTGATGGCGATAATCTCGTTGGCAATACCGCCGCCGCTCACGTTGGCACTGTTGCCAGTAATGACGCAGTTCCTGATCGTTGCCGCAGAACCCCAGTTGTAAATACCACCACCACGGTGCGTGTGGTAATCGCCCGGAACACCGGCAGCATTACCGCCTGTGATCACAAAGCCGTCCAGCGCAGCACCAACGGTAGCAGCGGTTTCGCGACCGAAGACAACCACGTGGTAAGCGGCGCCACCGCCATTGGAAGCGGAACCATCAATAACGGCAATATTCTGAGCACGGTTGCGGAAAAGCCGGTTGGCTTCCTGCACGCCCGCACCACCACGGTAGCCTTCAAAGCCACCATAGAGCGCAACGTTGTTTTTCATGACGAGGGATCCGGTAACACCCAGGTCACCCCAGACTTCGCTGCGGTCTTCATTGTAGACAATAGGAGCGCCCACCGGTCCGCCGGCAACCCATACTTCGCCGCCCAGCGGGTCAGCAGCAGCGGCGTCGATAGCAGGCTGAAGGGTATTAAAGGCCGTCTCCCAGCTCAGACCGTCGCTGTCGTCACCTGTGGGGTCAACATAGAAGACCACACCGGAACTGACGTTCACGTTGGCGTTGGCAGAGTTCACGGTATAGGGAGAGAAGGGAGCCAGTGTATTTCTGACAGAAAGTCTGTACAGTCCGGAATCAGCCAACTGGGCATTGTTGATATCCAGAGTAGCTACCAGGCTGGTACCACCGGCATCTACCCAGCTTCCTACTGCTGCCCAGCCCGTACCGGGATTACGGAACCAGCGGTACTCCAAGTTACCATCTGCTACAGAGGCTTCAACGTGAAGTGTGTAATCATCGCCGATTTCGAGGTTGGCGCTGACAGGCTGCACGTCGAAGACAATGGGCGGAGCCACATTGAGTTTCGCCGCAGCGGAATCAGCAAAATATTCAGGATTGGCCTTGTCAGATTTGCCACCGGCGACCTGGTTGAAAACACGGCACCGATAGTCGCCTGCATCTGCTGCGGTCACTGCCGTCAAAGTCAGCGTAGGCGCCGTGGCTCCGGGAATATTCAGCCATCCCAGGTCATCATCATACCGCTGCCACTGCAACGTGGGCGAACCGGCACCGCAAGTAGCGGACACGGTAAAGGTATGATTTGCACCGGTAAGCACATTGGCATTTTGCGGCTGTGTATTGAAAACAATGGGAGGCGGCGTTCCACCGGTAACGACGGCTGTCGTCGCTGCTTCAATGGTGGAACCGCAGGCACTTGTGCTCGCTACGAGCTTATAATAGCGAACCTGCGGTGTCGGACCCCAGGAATAGAAATCGATGGGCGCTGTATAGGTACTTCCGGTAGCACCGGCAATAGGAGACATGCTCGCCGGTGTTTCCCCTTTGTACCACTGATAGGTGATGGGGTTTCCGGAACCGCCTTTCGCAGTGGCTGTCATCGTGTGACTGCCACCGTAGTTGATGGGCGCAGGCGGCGTCTGAATCTGGTTGTTCCAGTCAAAAAGGACGCCTGTACCGGCATTCACGAGGAAGGTGCCACGGTCTCCGTTGGCGGTCAGCCAAGCCACTTCATTGGTAATGCCGTTGCCGTCCAGGTCACCGCCGCCACCGAACTGCGCTGCATATCCGGCATGGAAGCCGTTGGCACCGACGGTGTATTTATTCAGCCAGTTCTGGAGCACACCCGTCTGCATGTTCGTCTCACCGTCGTGACCGAAAATATTCACACCCACAACACGGATGCGGAGGTAGTCACCGCCACCGAGGTCAAAATTCAGTGGCGGGTTGTACGGCCTGTAAATATGCAGCGTTTCAATGGTGTGGAGAGACGCAAAGGCTTTATCATCGGCAGTAATAGTCGGTTCCCAGGGAACCATATCAAAATCGACGGGCTCCGCTTTGATATCAACCAGGCTGAGGATCAGATCAATGATATTGGGGAATACACCGCAATAGAAAGTTTCGAACAGTACGCCCTGCATGTAATCCACACCGGCCTGTTCACCCATCGTCAGGTATGCGGCAAGCAGATCGCGAATTTCCGCATCAAAACCGGGAGAAACGCGATCAATAAGACCTTCAGCACCCCAGAGCGATGGGATATCCAGACTCTCATTGAGCGAAGTTTTACCCACGATAGTGACGCCGCTGTCAAGTGTAATGACGACATTGGCCGTGCCGCCGGTAGGCGCTGTAAAGCGGTTAGTACCCAGCGGGCGGTTGCTGGCACTGACAATAGAGTACTTGATATCGATGCGCGTCTCTTTATCAAGAATTTGCGCATCGAAGGCGGCTTCAAACTGGGTGACACGCGCCTGGTTCGCAAAGAAAGCAGCGCGTACGCCATCCACGGTTGAATTACCCAGAATCTCACGGACACAGGCGTCACCTTCCAGCACTTTCTGAAAAAGGGCGAGATGGTCGTCGTCGGGAATCGAATTATTGAAATAATAATTGTTCTGTCCGGCGAAATTCGGATTGTTGTGCCCGAATTGCCCTGCCTTCGCCACCCATTGATAGGCGGGGCTGGTGCCGGCTGCCGGATCGGGTGGATTACTCCACGCACCGGAGCCCAGCGCATTCAACTTGGTGGGCAAGTTGTTCATAATCGTCTGAAAGTCGGGCACTGTCTGGGCAACGGCTACACCGCAGCAGAGACCGACAATCAGCATCAACGTTGCGAGATGTCTCATGATTGCATTCCTTGTTCGTTGGGACGGCGCCCGGAAAAACACGATTGCACCCTGCAGCCCAAGGCTATGTGCGATAAAAGTGCGATTCTGAACACGCGTCTGTGCCTCATACCTGAATAATACCTGTAACCACAAATGTCCACATTTCACGTGAACGTAAGACAATACTCCAGACTTACGAAGGTAAGCCTTTACTAGTATGATACCTTTAATGCGGTTCAATGTCAAGCTTTTTTTTCGGAAAAGTAATGGCGCCCCCCGGAAATGCCAAAAAAAAGGCTCCGAAAACCCCAATCGACCTATTGGCATACAAGCGAGTGAGGAAAAAGACAGGCACTTGGATCCGAGTCGGAGTAATGCCCTGCGACATACCTCCCAAAAACATAGACCACACACGCCCCTGCCAATGCGGAGATTGGCGTTCCCAGGCTGGCGGATTTTATGTTTTGAGTCAGAGTAGTTTTGGTGTAGAACCCACGTAAGTCTCAATTAGTAATTCGTGTTCTTTCGTGGTTATGTCCGTGCCAATAGGTTAATTACTGCTCTCATAAGAGGCGATGGCGGCTTTATACGGCTGGGGGCACAGTCCACTGTGTCCACTCTGTCCACTGTCTTTGATGTGGATTGCAGTCCTGTGAAGCAAAGACGCCCGTACCCTGATTAAGATTCCTGCCTTCGCAGGAATGACGGGGGGAGGAGCAGGAATGACGGGGGGAGGAGCAGGAATGACGGGGGGAGGTGCAGGAATGACGGGG
>Ga0255347_1004901_pt1 | contig 15718 bp, 9 predicted proteins | sample wastewater_treat_2_FD_192479 | JGI IMG/M metagenome (GOLD analysis project Ga0255347, IMG submission 192479) | Wastewater microbial communities from Lulu Island WWTP, Vancouver, Canada - plant24 | ecosystem: Engineered > WWTP > Wastewater > Unclassified | place: Canada: Vancouver, British...
TATCTTCTTCATAAAGAGGCTTCTCCTTTGGCTTTATTTCGCAATACAACCTTCGGAGATGTCCTCTTTTTCTAAACCATTATTTTTTAATTAATTGCACTTCTCGATTGAAGTGGTGATCTGCCAAAAGTCGATTCATTAAAAGAAAGTGCCAAAGATATTGCTCTTAACAAAATTGCGGGTTTCAATTTTCACAATAGAAGCCAATTCAATTTTGATAAGCTCATTGCTGACCCTAACAATGTTTCTGTGAATCTCAGAAACTTTATCAATGGTTTTTCAAGCAGTGCCAGAGAGATTATCGAGTATTTCAATTTTGATGACCAAATAGATCGAATGGATGGTCCACAAGCTGATATTTTGTTCCGAGTGATTAAATCCTTTCAGGAAATTGACCTTAAAGACATGGATTCCATGGAAATGGGGTATGTGTTTGAAGATTTGATCAGAAGATTTGCAGAACAATCCAATGAAACAGCCGGAGAGCATTTTACGCCAAGGGAAGTCATCCGTTTAATGGTAAATGTATTGTTCATTGAAGACAAGGACATTCTTACTCAAGACGGTATTGTTAAAACACTATATGACCCTGCTTGCGGAACTGGTGGAATGTTGTCTGTAGGCGAACAGTATGTAAAAGAGCTTAATCCCAAAGCTGAATTAAAAGTATTCGGTCAGGAAATTAATCCTGAATCTTATGCTATTTGTAAGTCTGATATGCTTATCAAGGGGCAAAACCCCAGCAATATTAAGTTTGGGAATACCTTTACTGTAGATGGACTGGAAGAAGAGAAATTTGATTACATGCTTTCAAACCCGCCTTTTGGTGTGGATTGGAAAAAAGCGGAAAAGATAATTACCAAAGAAGCAGAAGAGAAAAAGTCAAGCGGTCGGTTTGGTGCTGGGCTTCCCAGAATCAATGATGGGTCATTGCTGTTTTTACAGCACATGATCTCTAAGATGAAATCTGGTGGTTCCAGAATAGGAATCGTCTTCAATGGTTCGCCATTGTTTACTGGAGCTGCTGAAAGCGGTGAAAGCAATATAAGGAAATGGATTATAGAAAATGACTGGCTGGAAGCCGTTATCGCCTTACCTGATCAGCTTTTTTACAACACAGGCATTAGCACATACATCTGGATTATAACCAATAATAAAAGCACAGAGCGCAAAGGTAAAGTTCAATTGATTAATGCCACTGGTGCCAAGGATGAAGAATTAACAAAAGAAGGCAAACTGGACTTTAATCGATTTTGGCAAAAAATGGATAGAAGCCTTGGGAATAAGCGCAAGAAAATTGCCGAGAACGGGAACACCAAAGGAATCGGGTTCATTACTCAGCTCTACGGCAATTTTAAAGAGAATGAATTCTGTAAGATTCTACCCAATGAATTTTTTGGTTATTGGAGAATCACCGTAGAACAGCCTCTTAAAGAAGCTGGCAAGATTGTTAAAAGCAAAGGCCAGCCTAAGCCAGATACATCGTTGAGGGATTATGAAAACATTTCTTTCTTAAAGAAAGATTCTCAAGGAAAACTTATTCCGCAAACCATTGAAGAATATTTTAATGCTGAAGTAAAACCACATTTACCGGAAGCATGGATTGACCACAGTAAAACGAAGGTTGGTTATGAGATTAATTTTACTAAGTATTTTTATGAGTTTAAGCCTTTGAGGTCTTTGTCAGATATTAAAACAGATATTCTGGCATTGGAAGAGAAGACTCTGGAAACTGAAAAAACGGTACTGGAGTAAATCATGGCTTCTACCACTACAAATAAAAAAGAAATCGTTGATTTTCTCTGGGACTGGGCTGGCAATTCTGATTGGGCAAAGTTATTAGTGCAAAAAGTAGTCAGCACTGAAAGCAGTTTACCTATAGAAGATAGAAAAGAAGTATTTAAATACTTTTTGCAGGCAATTGGATTGGAAAAAGGCTTATCTCCTTTGGCAATTAAAAAACCAAGTTATTCACCTACTTCAAAAACAATTGAGCTCTCCGCACTTTCTGAAGTAACTGGTGTTAATAAACTGGCTAAAGAGCAGACAATAGCATTTGCACCGAATCTTACTGTCATTTATGGTGAAAATGGTACAGGTAAAACCGGATATGGAAGAATACTGAAAGCACTTGGATTTAGTTACGACCAGAACAACACCATTCTAACAAATATATTCGGAGCAACTGAATCGCAATCAGCAAAAATTGATTATAAATCGAATGGTAACCCAGAAACATTTGCTTGGACTGGAAAAAATCGAAATGATGATTTAGCAAGTATTTCAGTTTTCAACAACAATTGTGTGCAAATTAGTCTTGATGGCAGCCGTCAATTGATTGTGTCACCTATAGGTTTCCATTTATTTAATCTGGTTTCTTCAGAATTAAGTGCATTGGATGGTCTATTGCAGAACAAAAAAGATGAATTTCCAGTTCAAATTTCATGGATTGAAAATCTACATGAAAATACCCCTCAACAGGTATTTATAAATGCTCTTTCAAAAGATTCAAGTGATCAAAACCTAATTAAGCTTTCGACCTTTGGCGATAAACAGGAAAAAGAACTTGCAGCAAAAGAATTGGAGTTGGAAAAGTTAAATAAGTCATTGCTGCAAAATGAGATTCGCGCTTTAAACGCCCAGATAACAGAACTTAATTCCATTACTGGAAAAGTGGATCAAGCAATATTGCTATTCAATGCAAAATTATGGAATCAATTGATAGAACTCAATAGATCAATATCTGAATTAGAAAAGAATACTCAAAAAGGCATTAGTGAGATTGCTTCAGCAAAAGGAATTGAGTTCTATGAAACAAATGAGTTCAAAACCTTTTTAAGTTCGGCAGAAACCTATATCAAGAAAATTGATAAGCCCGACTATCCACAAAACGAAGATGTATGCGTCTATTGTAGACAGCCTCTTGATACTGATGCAAAGGAGTTGCTGGAAAACTACCGTAGACTATTGAATGATAAATCAGAAGAGAATTTAACCAAACTAAGAAACTCTAAGCAAGCCCTGATAAATTCTATAAATAGCATAGATACAGCACTAAAGCTCAATCAACCAAGTTTTGGAAGTGATGAAAAAGAAAACCCGATACAACCAGATGAATTAAAGGCTTATAACAGAGACTTAGATCTTCTTAAAAATGAATTTGTTAGTGGTGTAGTTTCTAAAGATTCAGTCTTTAATTTCAAATATGATGATTTCAAGTCTTTTATATCTAATAAAACAACCCAGCTTCAAGAATCTTTGACAACTAAAAATGAGCTGTTAACAAATCTCGAAACCAGAGAAGCAGAATTAAAAAAGCTTATAGCGGAATTAAAAGACCGCAAATATCTTTCTTCTAAAGTAGATGAAATCAGGAAAGTAATTGGCAATCACAAAATACTATCTATTCTAATTAAAAATGCCAGTTCATTCTCGACTAGCTCAGTCAGCAAAAAAACAACACAGGCAAGAGAAGAGTTGGTTAGTCAGAATTTTAACGATTTTTTTCAGCAGGAATTATCAGCACTTCGAAAAGCAGGAATGCCAATAGAATTAAGTTTTGGCACAAACAAAGGTACGACAAAGCTTTGTCATAAAATCAGTAATCACCAGCTACTGGAAATCCTTAGCGAAGGAGAGCAGAAATCAATTGCATTAGCAGAATTTTTGACTGAATTGCAATTGGATAACATCAAAGCTCCCGTGATATTTGATGACCCGGTCAACAGTCTGGATCATAAGATTATTGACTCCTTTGCAAAAAGGGTTATACGCCTAAGCGAACAAAGACAGGTTGTGATTTTTACCCATAGTGTTTTGTTATTCAATAGCCTTCTATATTCAAGTAATCAGCCAAACTTTAAGCATTTGAGCTATAAATTCTATAATTCACAGAAAGAGTATGATTTTGTGGGTGTAATTACAGACGCTGAAGAAGAAAAAAACAAGGTCAAGCAAAACATTTCAAATATCAATAAGCTCATATACAACAAGGCAAAAGATAGATCAGAAATTGATGTTGCAAAGGAAGGCTTTGGCGAACTTAGAAGCGCAATTGAACTTTGCATTGAACATGAAATCTTTAACGGCACTATACAACGGTACCAAAAGCATGTTTCACTTGGCAAGTTTATACAGGTCAATACTGATGGTTTAGAAAAACACAAGGTTACTCTGAATGATATGTATGAACGCTGTTGCGGATTTATTAACGCACACAGTAACCCTGAGCATGTATATAACGATCCAACCATTGAAGACTTAACAGCAGACTTTGAGGAATTTAAGAAAATCAGATCGGAGTTTGCCAAATGAAAAAATACGATAAATATAAAGATAGTGGGATTGAATGGATTGGTGAGATTCCGGAACATTGGGATGTGAAAAAGTTTGACTATCTTTTTGTTTTTTCAAGAGGTTTAGGAATTACTAAGCAAGATTTACTTGATGAAGGAGTTCCGTGTGTAAATTATGGAGAAATCCATTCAAAATATGGGTTTAGGGTTGATCCAAACAAGAATCAGTTAAAATTTGTTCAAGATTCATATTTAGAAACGTCAAATAAGTCCCTACTCAGTCGAGGTGATTTTGTTTTTGCTGATACATCAGAAGATATTGAAGGTTCAGGTAATTTTACCTGTCTAGATAGTGATACTCCAACCTTTGCAGGCTATCATACTGTTATTGCAAGGTGTTTAAGTAAAGCCCATTATTTATTTTTGGCTTATTATTTTGACTCATTAGAGTATAGAAACCAAATCAGAAATTCAGTTTCAGGCATCAAAGTCTATAGCATCACTCAGGCTATTCTAAAAAACACATCGGTCTTATTTCCTCCCCCCGAAGAACAAACCGCCATCGCCAATTATCTCGACAGTAAAACAGCCGAAATAGACGAACTGATAGCCGACAAAAAACGCCTGCTCGAACTCTACGAAGAAGAAAAAACCGCCATCATCAATCAAGCCGTTACCAAAGGCATTAATCCTGATGTAAAAATGAAAGATTCCGGCATTGAATGGATGGGGGAAATTCCGGAGCATTGGGAGGTGAAGAGGTTAAGCTGGTGTTTTAAAATAATTGGAAGTGGGACAACTCCGAAAGCAGGAAGTGACGAATATTATTTTAATGGTTTATTTAATTGGTTGTTAACAGGCGACCTAACTGATGGCGAAATTCATTCAACATCAAAGAAAATAACTCAAAAAGCACTTGATGATCATACAAGCTTGAAAGAATATCCGGTAAATTCGATTGTTATGGCTATGTATGGTGCAACAATTGGGAAGCTTGGTATTTTGAAAATTCCAACAACTGTAAATCAAGCATGCTGTGTTATGGCAGAGCCTATTCACTTACATTATGAATTTGCATTTTATGTTCTGCTTTCTGCAAGGAAAGAAATCATCAACATGAGCTATGGTGGAGGGCAACCGAATATAAGCCAGGAATTAATCAAATCTTTTCGTGTACAAATTCCCCCCAAAGATGAACAGGGGGTAATCTGCAATTTCATCAATAAAAGAATTAATGTGATAGAAGCCCAAGTTCAACGCACCGAAAAACTGATCGAACTCTTAACCGAATACCGCACCGCACTTATCAGCGAGGTTGTAACTGGGAAAATAAAGGTGGTTGATTAATATGACACTTTGTACAGCATGGATACGACAAGCAAACGATACCGAAGAATTGGTATTCGCTACCGATAGTTGTCTGACTGGTGGCGAAAAATGGAAACACGGCATTAAATTATTTGAACTACCAAGAAAAGACTGCCTGCTTTGTTTCGCTGGTGAGACAATGCGCGCATATCCTCTGGTTTTGAATCTGGTCTCTTCTATTCATCTGGATAAATACCTGCAATCACCCTCAGCCACACTGGAAGAAGTCTTGGAGTTTCTTTCAGAACTCTTTACCAAATTGGTTAAAACCATTACCGAAGTTGATAAGAAAAGAATTCATCAAGAAAGAGGCTCGGCTCAATTTTTATTTGGTGGGTGGGATTGGCAAAAAGGACAAAATGGAGCTTATCGGGTATGGAAACTGTACTATTCGGAAAGTGTAGAAGGCTTTCTTTTTGATGAGCTAACGAATACAGTCAATCAAACCATTTTTTACACCTTTATGGGAAATGCCGGTTCTTTCGGAGATATTGAAAAGGAAGCAAAGGAACGGTTCAAGAGACTTCTTTCGGATGAAGATAAAATCGGTTCCAAGCTAAATATGGAACCTCTCCGTATTTTATGTGACATTTCCTTGAATAAATCAATACGGGAAGTGGATGGCAGCCTTCAAATTGCCAAGGTTTATAAATCCAGTAGGACCGAGTTTTTCGGTATTTACTGGGAATCTAGTAAAGGCAAACCCTGTTTTCAAGGTAGAGAATATAACGAAATCAATAAGCCTATGGTTCGGTATTTCAATCCGGATACTTTTGAAATCATCGAATCAGACCTGCCCATAAAATTGACCAATATAACAGAAGAAGTTTATAAGGATAATTTTGAGTTCGTCCATGACTGCTTTGATGAGGACGGTTATTTGAAAGAAGGTCTCTCTGAAAAAACCAAACACGAACTGAGATTAATATTTAAAGATGTTGCATACAGGCAGTTTCTTGTGAATCAGGAAGCAGGTGTAGAGCAGCCAGAAGCAGGTGATGATTTATGAGCATAACAAACGAGAAAACATTTGAAACGGGCTTAGTCCAAACTTTAGTGCAACATGGTGGATATACTGAAGGGAATGCCCCCGACTACAGTCCTGAACTGGGTTTATTCAAATATGAGGTTATCAAATTCCTGCAAGAGTCACAGCCCAAGCGATGGGATAAAATCTGTTCCATTCATGGCGAAGATGCAGATAATCGGGTTATTCAACGATTATACAAAGAGTTGGACTTAAGAGGCAGTCTGGATGTGATCCGTAATGGCTTTGTCGATTATAGTGTTCGATTCCAGATGGCTTTTTTCAAACCTGCTTCAGGCTTAAATCCTGATGCAATAGACTTGTACAATAAAAACAGTCTTAAGGTGTATCGGCAGATTTTTTACAGCACCAAAAACCAAAACTCTGTAGATGTATTGCTTTCCCTAAACGGAATACCTGTCGCCACTTTAGAACTTAAAAACCAGTTTACCGGTCAAAATGTTGGCAATGCTTTAAAACAGTATAGTACCACCAGAGACAACAGAGAAATACTTTTTGCATTCAAAAAAAGAGCCTTGGTGCATTTTGCCGTAGATCAGGACGAAGTCTTTATGACTACCAAACTGGATGGAAGTAAGACCTATTGGCTACCATTCAATAAAGGATCAAATAACGGCAAAGGCAATCCGCAGAATCCTGATGGCTATAGAACCGCGTATTTGTGGGAAAATATTCTGCAAAAAAATAGCTGGATGGAAATTATCCAGAATTTTGTTCATCTTCAGACGGAAGAAATAGAAATTGAAGGTAAAATCTATAAAAAAGAAAAAATGATATTTCCTCGGTACCATCAACTGGATGCGGTGCGTAGTATTGGTTCCAGTGTTTTGAGTGTAGGTGTTGGGAAAAACTATTTGATCCAACACTCGGCAGGTTCTGGGAAAAGTAATTCTATTGCATGGCTGGCATATCGTTTGTCGAGCTTGCATAATGCCACTGATGAAAGAATTTTTGATTCTGTGATAGTTGTAACTGATAGAAAAGTACTGGATCAGCAATTACAAAACACAATTTATCAGTTTGAACATAAAACAGGTGTGGTGCAAAAAATTGATAAGGACAGTACTCAACTGGCCTCCGCACTAGGATATGGAACCAATATCATTATCACAACTTTACAGAAATTTCCTTTTGTTGTTGATAAGGTTGGCGAATTACCTAATAGAAAATACGCAGTCATCATTGACGAAGCACATAGCTCTCAAGGCGGTGAAGCCAGTAAAAAGCTCAAAGAGGTTTTAGCAGCAAAATCATTGGAACAGGCAGAAGCAGAAGATAGTGATGACTACACAGGTGATGACTTTGTAAGAGAGCAAATCGAAAGATCAGCAGCTTCCCGAGGTCAACAGCCAAATATTTCATTTTTTGCCTTCACAGCTACACCGAAGTATAAAACCCTTCAAGTATTCGGGGATAAAGATTCCAACGGAAAGCCAAAGCCATTCCATCTATATTCTATGCGACAGGCGATTGAAGAAGGATTTATTCTTGATGTTTTGCAAAATTACACAACCTATGAACTCTACTTTAAATTAACCAAGGCCATTGAAGAAGACCCGAATCTAAACAAGAAAAAAGCAGCAAAGGCAATAGGACGCTTCGTTTCTTTACACCCTCATAATTTGGCTCAAAAGACTGAAATCATCATTGAACATTTCAGAGAAATTGTATCCAAGAAAATTGGAGGAAAAGCCAAGGCTATGCTGGTTTGTGGTTCACGACTGCACGCGAAACGTTATTTTGAAGAAGTAAATAAGTATATAAAAGCAAAAGGCTATCAAAATGAGATTAAAATATTAGTGGCATTCTCCGGTAAAGTAATGGATGACAACTACCCTGATGGCGTGTCCGAGCCTGAATTGACTGGTTATGGTGAAAAAGAGTTGCCTGAAGCCTTTGATAAAGACGAATACAAATTATTGATTGTTGCGGATAAGTACCAAACTGGATTTGATCAGCCATTACTTCATACCATGTATGTTGATAAAAAAATCTCTGGCGTTAAGGCTGTTCAAACCTTATCACGACTAAACAGAATGCATCCAGGTAAGGAAGATACATTCGTACTTGATTTTGCCAATGAAAGACAAACCATATTGGATTCGTTCCAGCCTTACTATGAAATCACCTCTGTTACTGAAGAAACGGATGTCAACCATTTATATGATTTAAAAGCCAAACTGGATGAATTCCAAGTTTATTGGAAACAGGAAATAGAGGGTTTTGCAAATATTTACTTTGACCCAAAGACAAAGATGAACAATGCAAAACAACAAAAGCATTTATATGCTTTTACTGATCCCGCAGTAGATAGGTACAAAGCAATTCCCGAAGAGGAAAAGCAAGATGAGTTCAAAAAGGGCTTGCGCTCCTGGACTAATCTGTATGCTTTCCTTGCGCAGATAATGCCGTTTATAGATGCCGAATTTGAAAAATTCTATGCCTATGCAAAATTATTACAAACACGATTACCCAAGAGAGAGCTCTCAGAATCATTACATTTAGACGATGAAGTCGCTTTAGAGTATTACCGTTTGCAGAAAATTAAGGAAGGTTCCATAGAACTTGAAAAAGGCGAAGAAGGTGAATTGAGTGGAACTTCCGAGGCAGGACTTAAAAGAGCTAAGGAAGAGGATGCTCTACTTTCGGAAATTATCAATGTTCTAAATGAACAATTCGGAACTGAATTTGAAGAAGCTGATAAACTATTCTTTGATCAGATTGAAGCTGAATTGATGGAAGATGAGACCTTACAGACCCAAGCAAAAGTCAATAAGATTGATACATTTAAATTCGCCTTTGATGATAAATTTGTGGACAAATTGATTGGGAGAATGGATCAAAATCAGGAAATTTTCGAGAAAATACTAGAAGATAAGGCTTTTGGAGATTTAGTTAAACAACTAATGATGAAAAATATTTACAAAAGAATGAATGAATTGGTATAAGAGTAAAATTAATATTTATAGTTTTCGGATATAGGTCTCAAATCAGATCTTAAAAAGTATATTATTATAAATAAATGTTTTTAATATGGTTGATTGTATTAACAGTTTCATGTTATTTTTAAAATCAATTTAAATGGTAAAAATTGGTTTTTTTATAGAGTTAGGATATTTCAATTAAATACTAATTTCATTCTTAAAATAAGGTGTTATATTTACGTATTTGCTATAATCGAGAAAAAAATTGAATTTTTCTAATTTCATCCTGACTCAGTATAAATTACGCGTATGCTGAGCGAAGCGAATAAACGCGTAATGATATTATAAGATGAATGATTTCAAAATATTACAAAGTGCGCTAAGCACTTCGAATAAAGATGAATGAGAGAAGAAGAATTGAAGCCGCGCGGCGACTGAGCGACAACTTTTCTTTGGTTACTTTCTTTTTTTGCAAAAAGAAAGTATCAAAAACTTGAATATAATGAATTCGGTGAAGTTGAAAAAAAGACCGACGCTGAAAGAAGAATTACATCTTACGAATACGACACACTCGGCCGTGTGACGAAAAAAACAACAGCTGACGGAATTGTAAAGTATGAATACGACGGCGGAGAAAACGGACTCGGCAAACTTACGTCGATGAGCGAAGACAGCCAGACGAAGAAGATGGAATACGACTCAGTCGGCCGCGTTAAGAAAGAAACCCGTTCCATGAATGGCGAGAGATTTGAAACAGAATACGAATACGATCTTCTAGGAAGAACGAAAACGATAGAATATCCGAATGATCCGAGAAGCGGAGAGCGTGTAACAGTGGAATATTTTTACGGTCCTTTCGGTGCTGAAAGCGTGAGGCTGAAGCAGGGATTTAGAAGCAAGAATGTAATCGAAAGCATTGAATATAACGAGAACGGACAGATTGAAAGAATCGTCAGGGGAAACAGAACCGAAACGAAATACGTTTATGACGGCAGACACAGACTCAAAAAACTGTACGCATATAACACGGCGAACGGAGAAGAACTGCAGAACGTCAGTTACACGTTTGATGATGACGACAACGTAACCAAAAAAGCTGATGAAATCGGATTCGGAAACGGAAAGAGAGCTGTCGTCAGCGAATACAAATACGACGGATTAAACAGACTCATTGAAGGCAAGGGCAGATACGAACTCGGCGAAACCGGCGAACACTGGAACGCGTACACAGAAAAATACAGTTATTCCGATGACGGAAATTTATTAAGCAAAAGTCTATATGACAAAACCGGTTCACTCGATGAAAGACTCGAATATGATTATTCCAACCACGCGGTGACGGATATCCATTCGTCCAAGCACGGCAACAGATCCGTGATGAGATATTCCGCGTGCGGCAACATGACCTATAACAGCGACAAGGCGAAGAAGACCGAAAAGCGCATGTATTACAACACCGACAACCGCATAGTAAAAGTTACGGATAAGGAAAACATAACAATCGGCGAATACGATTATGACGACACGGGATTCCGCGTTCGAAAGCAGTCGCGCTACATGAAGGACGGAGTAGAAAAGAGCAAGGAAACTATAACGCCGAGCATGTATTTCAGCTATGAAAAAGAGCTTGAAATATCTACGGATAAGGAGCTTGATAAGACATACGCTGTAAGCCATATATATTTGAACGGCGTTAGAATCGCAGCCGCAATGCCGAACGGCGAGTGCAGATATTTTCTGACAGATCAAGTCGATTCGGTAAATGTTGTGCTGAATGACAAAGGCGACGCGGTAACGAGAACGGAATACAAGCCGTATGGCGAAACGTGGATTCAGGAGGGCGACAAGACAAACAGACCGAAATTCAACTCGCAGGAACTTGATCCGGAGACAGGATACTATTTCTATAATGCCAGGTATTATGAAGCTGAGATAGGAAGATTTATCACCGCGGATAACATAATACCGGAAGAATATAGCACCCAGAGTTGGAATAGGTTCAGTTATTGCAAGGGAAATCCGGTAAGATATAAGGATCCGACGGGGCATTTATCTAAAGAACAAAATTTAGCTAATTTTGGGAATAATTTTGCTACAATAGATGATAGCCAACATGTAGAATATATGGATGATTCAATGGTACCGAAAGATGTAGCATATTTCCGCAAAAAGGTTCTCTCCAGAGGCGGAAAATGGACTGATTCTGGTGTTAATGTTGTTGCGATTCGTGACAGCAGTGCACCTGCAAAAGCAGGTAAGCAAAAAGCAGATGATTTATTTATTGTATATAATGGGAATAAAGTGCAGGGATATTTCCGTGGAACAACTGAACCAGGTGTTCAAAGATGGACAAATGAAGCAGGTGGAACATCTGAACAGATTGGAGGAGTTGCTCACTTAATACCTGGAGATTATACCTATAAGAAAGAGGTACCTCTTTCCGGTAATGCTGCCAGAAGTAAGGGATACTTCAATTCTGTCGGTTCAGTGCCGGTCTGGAGAGATAAGAATAAAGATGGCAAAATTGATTCTGAGGAGAAAGTTATTTCTGAAAGAGCAAAACATAGTTCAATTGATATTCAGAATCATTGGATGGGAGATTTGCCAAATGTCGATGGTTATTCACAAGGCTGTCAAGGAATTAAAGGTAGATCTTATATGGGTTCAAATGGAAATATTGTAAACATGGAAGTGTCAAAAAATATTTTTGGCAATTATACAAGACTTGGTGCTTACGAGGCATTTATACAACAAGCAGGATCAAAAGGAACGATGGAATATCATTTATTTGATAAAAGTGATATAGATCAGAAGAAGTATGATTCAAGTGGATTATTGAATTTTATTCCGGAAAATTAAAGGGGGTCTTTATGATAAAGATATTATATTTTACTATTTGTATTGCTTTGTTCTCGGTTTTTGTTGAAGCTGAGAATAAACAAATAATGTTTGATGAACTTAAAGATATTACCGAAAACAAGAAATCAATAATGACGGATAATATATATGATTATCCTTGTGATTTTTATGAACCAGAACAATTTAATGAATTTATTCAAAAAATGAAATCAAATAAAGACTTATTTGTTTTTAGTAATAAAAATGTTAAAATAGCAACTTCATCTTATCTTTCTTCGGGCGATTGTAATTATATGGCAGAGAATATGATGGATGAAGATTTGAAAACTGTTTGGGCCGAAGGTGTAAAAGGCTTCGGATTTAAAGAATGGGCAAAGATAACAATCAATTTTAATAAATATTATATGCCACATTATTTAATTATATATTCGGGACATGGTAAAAATTACGACCTTTACAAAAAAAATAATCGGTTAAAAACTATTGTAATGAGAAAGTATAATCCCTGTGGAACGAATGAACAATCTTATACTAAGCGATTTCCTGTTACCGATTTTTTAAGATATAAACTTGAAGATAAACCTGGTTATCATGTTTTGCCGATTGGCGATGTTTATATGGAAGGATGTCCGGGGAAACCGATTGAGATAACTCTTTATATTGAAAGTGTTTATCCTGGATCTATATATGATGATACATGTATTTCTGAACTATTTGTTTTTGGTAATTGATTCAGAAAGTTAGATTACGAATATTATGCCATCATTCTCCTGACATATCTCCACTTCCATCCGCGAAGCGGAGATGAGATGAATGCCGGCATTGTCGATTGAAATAAATAATCTCCATCGCGCCTCACCGCGAGAAGAAGATGAGTGTATGGAGCTGAGTTGAATGAAACTTGAGATGTCATGAGGAAGAAAGAGTTGCGCGTATGCTGAGCGAGAATATATCGTTGATATCAATAGAATATTTCTTTGTCTCAGCGAACGTTCTGTTCGCTTCGATAATGACATAAATTTGGCTTCACGCCACAAACTCTGACGTAATGCTTGCGTTTTCCCGCTAAGAGCTAAAGCTCTTCTCGCGGGCAATGTTTCCGCCTCCGTGCGGAAACTCGCGTAATGAAATTTCGATATGAATGATAGATGAAATTCCAAAGTGCGCTAAGCACTTAGAATAAAGAAGAGTGAGAGAAAAAGAATTTAAAATGTCCGACGAAGTCGGACTCAACTCGGGCGACCGCAGTAACCGGCAAAGCCGGTACGAGGAATTCGCCCGACAAAAGCCAGGAGTGGGATCTCAAAGGGATGAGGAGCGGCGACTGAGCTCCTCGTCCCTTTGAATGTCGATAAAGGCGATGCGGTAACGAGAACTGAATATAAGCCATACGGCGAAACGTGGGTACAGGAGGGCGACAAGACCAACAGACCGAAGTTCAACTCGCAGGAACTGGATCCTGAGACAGGATATTATTTCTATAATGCGAGATACTACGAGGCGGAGATAGGAAGGTTTGTTACGGCGGATAATGTGATCGATGGTGAGTATAGCACACAGGGATGGAATAGATTTTCATATGTGAAGAATAATCCTGTCCGGTATAAGGATCCGAGCGGGCATGATGCTAATTCTGATAAGGCTTATGCGATGGCAACATCTCAATCAAAATTAGCGGAGGATAGAAAACAATTAGGAATAATGGTTTCAAATTATCAGAGTACAGAAAAAGTTTTTGGATCAATGAAAAAACAATTTAGTTATAATCCAAAATCAGATGATTATGTCTTTGAAATGAATGGGGTATCATTATATGTAAATGCGAGTAGCTGGGGACGCGCAAGATCAAATGGTCAAGATTTTGAAAGTATGATGAAGAAAGTTTCTCCGGAAATGTTTAATTTGCTTAATGATATGACAAAAGATAAAAAGCTTAATATTGCAAGTATGCAGATAAATTGCTTATGGCGTCCGGGAGGTGGAAGTCATACTGCCGGATTAGGAATAGATATTGGAAGCATAAGATCTAAAGAGGGTGATGAAGTCAGTTATAATGAATCTGATTATAATAATACAGATATGAACTATAGAAATAAAATAAGTAATTGGTTAAAAGATAGAACAGATGTGACGCAGGCCTATGATCCTTATGAAATGAGGGATGGAAATTACTCTCGACCAAACAAATGGAAGGATCATATTGCTAGTTATGGATATGGCGTAACAGTTGCATCAGATAATTCTAATAGTGGTAATATGACTGAAATTGATAAATACTTGCAAGGTAAACTTAATTCAAGAGGAGAACCTCTTCAATATAGTGATAGAATCAATATTATGTATGATGAACAGCATAGACATCATTTGCATATAGGAGTAAAAAAGCAATGAGAACAAAGATTTTATTGCGAATTATAATTATATTGATAGCATTTGAATTATATTCAGAAGATAAAGAAAATTACCAAGTAGTTGGCGTGAATGTTAATTTAAGAAGCGAATCAAATACGAAATCAAAAGTTGTAACTGTTTTAAGAATTGGTGAAGATGTAATTTTGTTAAAAAGGGGACCAAAAGATAAGATCGGTAATTTTGAAGGTGAATGGTATTATGTCTCAACTTGTCGGTATAATGATAAAACAAAAGAACCTTATTTCGGGTGGGTTTTTAATTATTATCTGCTTGGAGGCAATAATCCAGTAAAAGATTTAGAAAAATTGATGAAAATCAAACTTGCAAATAATAAATTTAGTTTAATTGTTCGACCACCAGATGTTGATGAGATTATATCAACTTTTAGAATTAATGAAGATGGAACTTACGATGTTTTTGTAGGAGAAGAGATCGTAAATAGCGGATATTTTCTAAAATATAGAAGCTATTATTACCCTATACCGGTTAAAATGAAAATGGCTGTTGCTATATCTTTTTATATAGATGAAACAAATATGGAATTGATTCCGATAAAAGGTGTTTATGATTACTATGTAAAACCGACAAAGTTAAAAATTATTAAATTGCCGGTATGTGAATCTTTTAAAAAATGATTAGATATAAATTGTATGTTCAATGATGGTATTCACCTGACACATCTCTTCTTCCATCCGCGAAGCGGAGATGAGATGAATGCCGGCATTGTCGATTGAAATAAATAATCTCCATCGCGCCTCACCGCGAGAAGAAGATGAGTGTATGGAGCTGAGTTGAATGAAACTTGAGATGTC
>Ga0255347_1004904_pt1 | contig 15701 bp, 20 predicted proteins | sample wastewater_treat_2_FD_192479 | JGI IMG/M metagenome (GOLD analysis project Ga0255347, IMG submission 192479) | Wastewater microbial communities from Lulu Island WWTP, Vancouver, Canada - plant24 | ecosystem: Engineered > WWTP > Wastewater > Unclassified | place: Canada: Vancouver, British...
CTCGTTGGATGAGAGCTGGGTGATGGCGTTGATGCTGTTGATCACCGTGTACCCGTAGATGGACTGCGAAAGCGAGCCGCAGACCGTCTGGCACCCGATGAGCTCGGCGAACCGGCTCAGGGGCACCGGCGAGGCGTAGTCGTGGATGTCGTAGATGACATCGGCGTCCACGTCGGAATAGAGGATCTTGGCAAATTTCTTGATGTATTTTCCACCGCTGGCCTCGTCGATGGAGAGGATGGTGTCCACGATCTTTCCTACAACCGCCGTTCCCGGGCTCTTCCGTCTCCCGCTCTCATAGTCACTGATCACCGAGGGGGAGACTTCCAGGTGCTCGGACAGTACCGCCTGGGGGATGGAAAAACTCATCCGCCATTTCTTCAGGGCTTTGCCCGGGGAGTCTGAAAGCGTAATCTCCCCTGCCATCTTTTCAGCAAGGCGATTCCGCAAATCAGATTTCATGTCACATCATGGGGTGCAGCACGTTGATATAACTAACGAACAGGTACTCGACATTTCACGAATTCTGAGGGGCCCTTCAACCGGATGGATATCCATAAATAGTAAGCTTCTCAATTTTGATATGCATGATCCAGCCGGGGGACCTGCAGTGCCTGAAAGCGCTTGCCGTCATGGGCGGGTGCCGGGGGTCAGTGCGCCTCTCCACCCTGACACTCTCGTCCAGCCTGGGCACCAGCCCGCAGACAGCCTCCCGGAGGCTTCAGTCGCTCGAGCGCCAGATGCTGGTCTCCCGGGCGGTGACCGCCGAAGGCCAGGACATCACCATAACGCGGAAGGGGGAGGAGGAGCTCCGCCGTGAATACGCGGAGCTGCGGCGGATATTCGAGGAGGAGCCGGTCCAGTATACCCTTCGGGGCCAGGTGATCACGGGCCTCGGGGAAGGGAGGTACTACATGAGCCTGGAACCCTACCGGAAACAGTTCCAGGCAAGCCTTGGCTTCGAACCCTACCCCGGGACGCTCAATATCCGCCTGGACTCCCAGAGCGTCCAGGTAAGGAAGCGGCTGGAGAACCTTGAATGGATACGCATCAACGGGTTTGCCGCCGACCACCGGACCTTCGGGGAGGCACGGTGCCTTCCCTGCCGCATCAGGGAAGTTCCATGCGGGATCGTGCTCCCGGTCAGATCCCATTACCCCGAGGACATCCTGGAGATCGTCGCGCCGACGGGCCTCCGTGAGCGGTATGGATACAGGGATGCGGACATGGTTGAAGTGGAGGTTATCGCATGATAGATGCAGCGCTTTCAGCGCTAAGAAAGGGCAGGTTTGTCCTGCTCTATGATTTCGACGACAGGGAACGGGAGACAGACTTTGCCATCCGGGCAGATTCAGTGACCCCGCAGCACGTGGCCCGAATGCGGCGGGACGGCGGCGGCCTGATCTGCACGGCGGTCCACCCCGAATCGGCCCGGCGGCTTGGCCTCCCATTCGCATCGGACCTCGTCAGGCAGGTGCCGGGCCTTGCCGGGCTGGACGGGGTCGTCCCCTATGACCGGAAGAACCACTCTTCGTTCTCGCTCTGGGTCAACCATCGCGACACCTATACCGGGGTCACCGACCGGGACCGGGCCCTGACCATAAATGCCATCGCCGAGCAGGTCAGGAGGTCCCTCAACGGAGGTGGGGCGGATTTCTATTACCAGTTCCGCTGCCCGGGGCACGTGGCCCTCCTCCGCGCCGCCGACACCCTCCTGGACCAGCGGCACGGCCAGACCGAGCTTTCGGTGGCCATGGCCCTGATGGCAGGCGTCACGCCTGCCATATCCATCTGCGAAATGCTGGATGACCGGTCCGGAAACGCCCTCTCCAAGGGGGACGCCCAGGCGTACGGCCGCCGGCACGGCCTTGAGTTCGTCGAGGGGTCCGAGGTCCTCGAGGCCTGGGAGCGGCGGGTCCGCTAAAGACCCATCGTAAGATTTTTTCTGTTCAGGCTTCATAGTAGGGCAGCTATGACCCGGATCACCATCGTTCGCGATGAGTGCGTAAGCTGCGGTTCCTGTGCCGATATCTGCCCCGAAGTCTTTGAGCTCAACCCTGCGGATACCCTCAGCCAGGTAAGGGAGAAGTACCGTTCCGGGGAGCCGGGAGAAGGGGAAGTCCCCGAGGAACTGGAAGATTGCGTAAAAGAAGCAGCAGATGCCTGCCCAGTGCTGGTGATCCACCTATCCTGAAAGCATCCCAGCCAAAAAATTTGATTACGGTTTGAAAAGCTTCACGGGGAAGCCGGGAATTATTTCCCGGCCAGTTCCCGCAGGACCTTATCCGGGAGCATCCGGGCGATCGATGCCTTGGTGGGGCATCTTCCCGGCTTGATCCCGGCTTTTTTGGCGGCGTCCTTGAGGGACTTGAGGTCCATGGTCTTGATCAGCGACTCGAGTTCCTTCTCCTCCATATATGATCAATGGGGAATTCCCCGGGGGAGGAAAATAAAGGTTTGCCCCGGAACGGGGCCAGGTTCCTAGATCTTCAACTGGGTGAGCGCTTCAAAGACCATTTTCCTGAACATGGAGAGATCGACGGCGTACTCCCTGCGCGCCCGCTCCACGTCCGGCAGGTCTCCCTTCAGGTCCATCCGGTCGAGGGTTGCCCGGGCCGCGTCCAGGATCCACTGGTCCCTGATATCCTTGTCCACCGCGGTGATAGACTCGCAGCGGACCGAGACCAGCGCTGCCCCGTCGGGAGGCTGGTAGACGTTGGGCTTTCCCACCACCGCCACGAACGCAGGCGGTTCCAGTCGGGCGATCTGCTGCATGGCCTCGGGCTGGTAGCTTCCCGCCATCACGAAGAAGGTGCCGGAGGGGTCCACCACCCGGGCGCGGTAGAACATGTTCTGCTCCCCCTGCCTCTTCTTCTCGGTGAGCGTCCCCACGATGAAGACCCGGTTGCACCGCTCCCCGGTGGGGAGGAGGATGTAGGTAGGGCTTTTTTCGTCCTGCCCCTCCTTGAAGTGCACCCGGCTCTCCCGCAGCTCCCCGGCAAAGACCCTGCGGGCCGGTTCACGCTCGAAGGACCCTTCTCTCCGGGCGAAACCCGGTTTCTGGCCCCCCGTCATCAGAGGGCACCCCCTGCACGGTTCAGGAGCCCGGCAAGCGTCTCCGGCTGGTAATGGAGGGGCTCGCAGGAGGAGACCAGCAGGCGGCGGTCGATCTCCCTGCCCTGGCAGGAGAAGTATCGCCCGAGCAGCGAGTCCCGCATCCGGAGGAAGACCTCCTCCATTCCGAGGGGATTGTTCTCGGCCAGCTCCCTTGCCTGGTCCAGGTTCATCCCGATCAGGGCCTCCACCTCCTTGCGCTGGATGAGGATCTCCCGTGTCTCGCTTCCGTCGTCGAGCCAGCCCTTGATACGCAGGTCATAGGTGAACTTCGACTGTATCTCGTGCACCGGGCAGTAGTTCTGCCGGGAAAGGGCCCGGTTGCACCCCGGCACCGGGCACCGCTTCACCAGGCCGGATCCGGGGGCCAGGTGCACCAGGGCGCCCTGGAAGGTGGCCGAACCAGTGCTCACCTGGATGTCCCCTTCCTCGGGGATGATGGTGGCCGTGTTGAGGTTGAGGGAAAGGCGCCCGTTGAAGTCATCCACCTGGGCGTAAAAGATGCTGTACACCTTCCCGGTGACCAGGCGCTCCATCCCCTCCTCTTTCCAGGTGACGAACCTGACCGCCCCGGTCTCGTCCCCGATCAGCCCGGACTGCAGGATGCGGTCGTGGGTGGCCTCCCACTCCTGGATCACTTTTCCCCGGATACTGCTCACCCCGGCAGTGAGCTTGCCGATAGGGGTCACGGTCGGCACGAGCGGGGAATCACGGGATATCTCCTTGACCGAGGTCCCGGAGTGGATCTTTAAGTTGAAGACTCCCTTGTACTGGTCGACGACCGCGGACTCCAGCCTGTACCACGTGTTCTCCTTGAGCGGGGGGATACTGGCCTTGGACCACACCACAAAGCGCATGCCACCGGACTCATCGGCAAGTATCCCGGTCTGGGCGATGGCGGGAGAGGGTGAAGCCGAGAGCGAGACGACCTTTCCCTCGACGGTGACCCACTCCCCGGCAAGGACCTGGTTGAGGGTCTTCTGCTCTCCCGGGCCGCTCCGGAGACCGGTGAGGGAGAACTCCCTGGCCAGGTCGTTGAGCACCGTCCGCTCGGCCTCACCGGGGGGGACCCCGAACTCTTCCACCAGGCGCCTGACGCGTGCCTCGACGCCTGCACGATCCACCGCGTGTCCGCGGGAGGTTATTATCTGGGAGATTCTTTCAGCAGATTCGGAAAAATCCATGTCTTACATCTCCAAAGAATGTAGTCATCCAGAGTCCTTAAGATAAAGGATGCGACCGGGAGGTGAAACTGCCATGGTCAGGTATGAGAGTTTTATATTAAAGCAGGGGTCAACAGTACGGGCATGGGATTAACCGCAGACAGCACAATCTACGAACTCCTGAAGTCAAAACCCGAGGCCGCGGAGACCCTCTTCCGGTTTGGCATGGGCTGCGTGGGATGTGCCATCGCCAGCGGGGAGACCATCAGGGAGGCGGCCATGGCTCATGGCATCCCCCTTGAAGAGCTCCTCTCCGCTTTGGGTGTAGCAGCAGAGTAAAAACACTATTTTCGTTTTTTTACCGCTTTCAGCTCGCCGAGCGGGGCCTCGGGGTGGGACCGCAGGTAATCGGCCACCTCCGGCTCGTGGAGCAGGGTGCACTGGCTGCAGTTCCAGATCATCCCGTTCTGCGACGCGCTCTCCACCCACTGGCCGAGGGATTCGTCGCAGCAGGGGTAGAACGGGCAATAGCAGAAGTCGCAGCGCTGCCCGGGGAAGTGGCAGGGGTAGTAGCGGCACTCTTCCGGGAGCCACTCCACCCAGTGGTCACCCTGGTACCGGCTGTAGATGAAGAACGAGGGGCGGTCCCGGGAGACGACGCCATCGTGCCGCTTCAGGGCCTCGGGCACCCCGAACCGCACTGCAGCCTGGACCCGCTTACCTGCTTCCGTCAGGACACCAGCGTAACGGTGCTGCACCTCCCCTTCGCATGCCACCACGACAGCATCCGTGGGAGTCCCGGAGCAGGCGCAGCCCGTCGCTGACAGGGCCGCGATCTTCGCCTCCGTTGCAGTGATGATGGTCTCCAGGAGGGCGGCATCGCTCATCCCCTCCCGCGAGCAGATGATCAGGTTGATGGTGCCCCCCTGGTTTTCCCCGGGGGAAACCCCGGCGGTGATGAACACGGTGACAAAATCGAACTGCAATACGCAGAGGTTCTTCATCTCGACCGCGGTCAGGAGCCCGAAATAGTCATGGGGGAGCCCCTCGCGGGCGATAACCCCGTCAAGAACCCGTTCCGGGTCCCGGTGGTCCCAGTCGGCCGGGACGGTATGGCTGATAATGGAAGAAACGTGCGAAAGGCCGCCGGAGACCCCGGTGCTCGCGGCGCGAAAGGACCCGCGGAGGATGAGAGAGCCGTTCCGGAGGTAGTACCTCATGCCACGGTATACCGCCTGCGGTCTTTCAACTCCTGCTGCTTGCCGGCGTTCCAGCCCGAGACTTCCTGCAGGTAGCCGGTCACCCTGCTGATCTGCACCACGTCGTGGCTCCCGCATTCCGGGCAGACGGCCGCCCCGCAGAGTAGGCAATAGTCAATGCCGGAGACGATCTCATGGGAACAGTGGCAGTGGTCGAGCGGGCACATGGGCTGGAGGTGCTCGTCACCGCAGACGGGGCAGGGCGTCTCGTCGACTACGAGGTGGCAGGTATAGCACTTGTACTTCCGCTCTCCTTCGGGGATGTCCTCGAGGCTCCGGTACTTCCTGGCCAGTTGGTGCTGCTCCTCACTCCATTGCATACCATTACATGGATATTTTTCACTTTTAAACCTTTAGCTCGTTCCCTGTCCGCCTCAGCCGACTCATAGGGCTCATCATCGGAAATCTCAGCCCAGTCGTGTTCTCATCATCGGCGGATGAGGGAGTAGAGCCGTGCCGCCTCGGCTGCAGGGTCGCGGGACCCGTATATCTGGCGGCCCACGATGATGCCGTCGACGAGCCCGGCCAGGGCCCGGGGGTCCCCTCCCTGGGCCCCCACCCCGGGCGAGTATATGGCCCTGGATCCTACGATATCCCGGAGGATTCGCACCCGCTCCGGGCGGGTTGCCGGCGCAATAATCCCGTCAGCATGGCACTCCACGGCCAGGCCTGCGATCTTCTCTGCAGTCCCCCCGGAAAAGAACTCCAGGGCCCCCGGGTGGCTCATCTCGGCCACCACGAGGCATTCGCCTCCTGCATCGTGGGCGGTCTCCACGCAGGCCTCCACCGCGTCCCTTCCCGTGAACCCGTGGCAGATCAGGGCATGGAACCCGGCAGCGAAGACCGACCCGGCGATGAGCCGGTTGGTATTCGGAATATCGGCCACCTTGAAATCGGCGATCAGGGGGAGGCCGAGACTCCCAAGGTCCCGGGCGATGGAGAGGCCGCAGGCCAGGACGAGGGGGTAGCCGACCTTGATGGCATCAAGGTGGGGGGAGCAGGCCGCGGCAATGGCCAGGGCTCTTTCCCGCTCCTGCACGTCGAGGGCCAGGACAAGGTCCGTCATGCCGCCAGCCTCTCCAGGACCGCCGCCACCAGGAGCGGGAGGCTGATGGTGGCATCCCCGTAGACGGTCACCGCCCGGGCTTCGCCGGTGATCTTGCCCCAGGACCTGGCCTCGTCGAGCGTCGCCCCCGAGAGGCCGCCCAGGTCCGGCCGGTCCCCGGTCAGCTGCACGGCATAGTCAAAGCCCTTCGGGGTCATCAGCATGCTCTGCAGGATGAAGTTCTTGGGCACGCCGCCGCCTACCAGGAGGGCGCCGGCCCGCTCCGCCTCAAAGCAGGTGGAGAGGAGGTCCTGCATGTCGCGGAAGGCGTCCACGGTCACCTTTCCCGTCTGGGAGAAGAGCCAGAACTGGAGGCCAATCATCGAGTCGGCCAGTGCCGGGCAGTAGACAGGGACGTCTTTCCGCACTGCCGAGGCCAGGATGCCCCGGTCCAGGCCCGACCCCACCAGGGAGAGGAGGCCGGCGATGGACAGGGGCGGACCGGGGGGGAGCGAGGAGAAAGTCTCCTGCATGAACTCCTCGAACCGGATAAAGGCCTCGTTGGGGAGGAAGATGTCGTAGATGCGGTTGATCTCGTCCTCGCGCAGTTCGGTATCCGAGCAGGCCGCCGTCCCGTGGTAATGGCGGCACCCCAGGGCCTCGATGATGTCATGGGTGAGGTTGGCCCCCGTGGAGACCAGGACGTCCACCCTGCCGGCATCGATGAGGTCGCTCACGATCCGCCCCATCCCCCCCGGGACCATGGCCCCTGCCAGCCCAAGGAACTTCACCGCCTTTTCGTCCCGGAGCATGGCCTCGTAGATGTCGCAGGCCCGGGCCAGGGATCCTGCGTTGTAAGCCCCGGCCCCCCTGAGGGCAGAGACCAGCTCGCCAACGGTCATCCCGGCCCGGAGGACCACCTGTTCAACCGGGTCCCCGCATTGCATGGTTAGAAATGCGCCCGGGGGGGCAATAGTCCTTCGGCTTACACGGTGCCGCTGCCCGCCGGGGGACCGCGGCACAGGGGCCGGGCCAGGTGGCGCCTGGCAGAAGGAGGGACCTCGTACCACCCGCGGGCAAGGTCGCGGTCAACGCGGAATACTTCCGGTTCGCTGGCCCTGCCCCCGCAGCGGCGGCACTTGAACCCCTTCCCCGACCCGGCACTGGTCATCCGCTTCCCGCAGCGGAGACACCGGGGTGGCTTCCTGACCACCTCTTCGGCAAGGGACGAGATCCTGATCTTCTCCAGGTTTATGCTCTCTTTCTTGTAGCTTCCCGCAACGATCACCGCGTCCCCGGGCCGGAGCTTCCGCACAGTCTCCCGGAACCCCTTGGTCGGCTCGTAGGCCATGCACCGGACCTGGCACCCCCCTTCCTCCAGGAGGAAGGAAACATGACCACCCTTTCGTGTGACCGCACGGGAAGCGACCGTCCCCTGCACCAGGTAGGACCGGCCCTCAAGCAGCGCTCCAGGCCGGCCGGGCAGGAGGTGGGAATCGGTCCCCTGGTTGGTAACCCATACCTGCTCCAGGCCCGGCCGCTCCGAGATCACCCACTCCCTGGCAAGCGATACCCAGCCCGGCCGCTCCCCCCGTATTCCGAAGAGCACCGGGTCCGGCGTATGCGGGACGCAGACAACGACGCGGTTCTCCCGGTCCACCGAGTCCCAGGTATGGGGGAACGTGTGCTCCTCGGCGGAGAAGAGGCTCTCCCGGTCCACGGCGCGGGGCGTGCCCCATCTCCCCTTCTCCCTGTAGACCAGGAATTCAAAGGTGTGGTCGGGAAACCGGCTGCAGACCGCAGCTGTGGCCCCGATCAGCCCCCGCTCCTCCTTCCAGCCACGGTAGAGCGCACCGGCCGGTTCCAGGACTGCCAGGGCCTCTTCGAGCGTGCAGAAGTCCTGCACAGCCTTCCGGTAGAACTCCGCCGGGAGCGGTCCTTCCGAGACAACCACTCCGGGATGGGTCTTTTCGTGGGAAAATTCGGCAAGTTCTTCCACCGCTTCGCAGGCCAGGCGGAACGCCTCGCGGGGGGACCCCTGCGCCTCGAGGCACACCGCGGCGTTTCCGCGGGTCTTGAATGTCACGTTCGGGTTCAGGCGGACGAGCCTCGCCTCACGTACCGCGATGCGGGCCCTCTGCAGCCTCCGGACGAGCACAGCCCCCAGGTAGGTGGTGCACATGCCTCGCGGGGAGTCGGTGTCGTCGATGCCGATGCGCATGGTTTGAAAACAGTATTTATATTTGGCGAGGTATATCCTTCGTCATCAGGCATGACCCAGGAACGGCTCCTCCAGATGGTGGTGAGTGTGCTCCTGATGGCCGGTTTCCGGGTGTCAGAGCGGTTCAGCATGAGGCCGCGGAGCTTTGACCTCATCTCCCGCGATGGCGACGTTGTCCTGGTCATCAAGGTGGTCACTCATATCGACAGCGTGAGCGAGGAGACCGCCCGCGACCTGGACCATGTTGCCCGCTACCTCAGGGGATCGCCCCTCATCGTCGGCGACAGGGCCCGGGACTCGGAGTTGGAGCGGGGGGCCGTCTATGTCCGGTATGGCATCTTCGCCCTCTCGGTGGCGACCCTGTATGACGCCTTCGTCGAGGGTATCCCCCCGCTCGTGTACGCCTCCCCCGGCGGCCTCTACGTGAACATCAACGGGGAGGTGCTCCGGACGCTGCGCGAGAACCGGAACCTCTCGCTCGGGGACCTGGGAACCCTGCTCGGGGTCTCCCGCAGGACCATCAGCAAGTACGAGTCCGGGATGGGCACCACCCTGGAGATCGCCCAGAAGATAGAGGAGATATTTGACTCCGCTCTGGTCCGGTCAATCGACCTGCTTACCTATCGCTCGGTCTTCGAGGGCGAACCCGAGCAGGGGGAGGAAGAGAGCCCCATGAGTTTCCTGGAACGGATCGGTATCAAGCTGCATTCCATGCACCGGGCCCCGTTCCAGGCCCTGATCGAGGTCTCGGACCATTCCATCCTGACCGGGTACGGCACCACCCAGAAGGTGGTCAAGCGCGCTGCCCTCATCGGCAATATTTCGCAGATTACCGGGATGCACGCTATGTGCGTGCTTACCGATTATGGCAAGCAGAAGAAGATCGGAAAGACCCTGGTCATCGGGGAAAGGCGTCTCCAGGCCCTCCATGACGGAGAAGAGCTGATCCAGCTCATCAATAAATAGGGTTCTGATAGGTTGTAGGTTGATCAACCGCGTCGTCGGTTGGTGATAACTCGCGGTTGATCGCGCAGTATGGATACTTTCACCTTGCATGATGAAGCTTCTTATATAATCCTTAAAATATTTCTTTTAACTATGGCTGCTTTTGTAATTGATGAGAATGAGAATAATGGTAGAACGGGTGTTTTTGATTTTGAAAACGGACATAGATTTGTCACACCAACACACGTCCCATCAAGAGTAGATTTCGATTATTTACAAAGATCACAGTTCCTACGAGAAGAAGATTATAGGGATATTACTGTAGGAGAGTATGTTTGTTGGCTCGATAGAGATCAAACTGATGCATTAATCAACGACCATAATTATTACCAACAGACTCGTTATCGAATTTCTTCGGAATTACGGGATATGCAAATCCCGATAAAATTACTCCATTTCAATTTCTACTCTGATGTTCAAACAATTGAAAGGCGTTTACTTGAGATTCTATTAGAACTTCAGCATGACGTAAACGCTGATATTATTGAAATTCCGAATTTATATTCATCATTAGATTATCGGAAAATGATTGCGGTCGCTGTAAATTGGAGAACAGGACGAGGGATAGAGAAACCCCTGATGGGGGTTGCGTGTAAAGTGGCCGATGTGGATTTAATATCCCCAATGCTAGGTGAAATTGATGGTGTCGGCCTTAACTTAAGTCGATTTAGCAAGCCATTATTATTTAAAGCACGTGAAAGTCTAAAAAATCAAGAAAAAATGGTTTACGCAATTTCTGCCCCTCGACATTACACATCCGTTGATAGACAAGGCACATTAGGCGTGCTAATAAACTATTTTGGTGTTGATATTGTCAGCAATCCTGTTTTACATTGGAAAGGATCGCGTTTTTTAATGTCACAGTTAGCTATCAGTAGCGACGACGAATTGTACAATTTAGCGATGAATAGCCGGTATTTTGCTCCAGTTGATTACAGCACACACACTTATGGGTATTTACAAGAGCAACATGGTGAAGATCATAGACTCTCAGAAAGCTGTACTTGTCCCATATGCCAGCACAATACGATAGGAACAATATTAGATAATTATAGAGAGGCAAATGCAAATTCAAGAGCGCATCAAGTGATTTCATATAAAGATGAGGCTAGAAAATACCGTAACGCGATCCATAAAAATGAAGCAGAAAGATATATGGATTCAAGACCATTTGTTCGGAGGATTATCGACTAATAAATTGATTCTAAAATACTATTTATTTTGAAATATTTTTGTAATTCTAAAAGTTCCCCATCATGAAATTTAATATTCGTTTTAGGAAGAATAGCCGTCTTTGTAAATTCCCCTTGTAAATCTAACAGCATTTCAACAAGCCAGCGTTCTTTTATTGGTTCTTTTGGGATTAAATTAATTAAAACTATATCTGCTTCTCTATTTAAGGAATTAGAAATTGTTCTACGGAGATTATTATAATAAATTCGTTCATCACCGTTTTTTCCATTTAGGCGGTTTTCATCAATATTTTTTTTGATTATCTGAATTTTCTGCATTCTACTCACCCTTCTCATTATTGGAGAGTAGAAGGACCATTACCTGCTTTTTTACCCAATTTTTGGGAACGTAAATTAGTCCATTGGAGCGGTCCTTCCCTTGATCTCTCACTTCATAAACCCCCATTTCGGAAATGTCGACGGTGATTGTTCCAGTAAATTTCATGCGCCACCTTAAAGCATGCTAATGACATGTTATTAGCATGCTCTTTGCAAAATTAATATTTATAATTATCTCAAGGTTTGAAGGTAAAAAGGATAAATAGTAATAAATAGAGGCAAAAGAGATGATTTTATTCAATAATAGGTTCGAGTAAGGCCACCTTCACTTTTTTCCCTACCCATTCAACTGGGACATATACCCGACCCGAATTTCCAGATTGCTTCACGGTCTTCTCTACGATCTGATAGGCCGTAATTTTAATTTCCATCTCCAGCCCCATAAAATCACTATTATGTAGTCATCTCGTATCTATATCAACTCTTCTGTAACTACATATTAGAAATGTTTAATACATAGTGGCTACAAAGTAATTACATGGTGAAATGTTATGATTCGACAACTCAACGACCCGAGAGAATTAAGGGGGGTGGCAATCCTCTCGCAGCCTGACACCGTCATACAGACCGACAAGGAGCAATGGCGCGTCAAGTCGCAGTCGAAGGACGATTATTACCAGGTTACCCGATCCTTCCCGAATGATCGGAAGGAACGCATGCGCTCCCCGCCAACCTGGACCTGTACCTGTCCCGACCACACAACTAGGAATGTTATCTGCAAACACATTCACGCTGTAGAGTTCTCCCTGAAACTCAAGGGAGAAATTGAGGAGCACAGTACAGCGGTCCACATCGAAGAGGTAGAACCGAAAATTACTTGCCCGATCTGTAAGTGGGAGAACGTTGTAAAGTGGGGGATCCGGAAGGTACAGTTCGGAACCGTCCAGCGGTACGCATGCCGGAACTGTGATCACAAGTTCGTTGTGGATAAAGGATTCTGCCGGATGAAAAACAGCCCCAAGACAATCACCCTTACCTTGGATCTATATTTCAAGGGCGTATCGCAGAGAAAGATCTCGGATCATCTGAAACAGTTTGAAAACGTGAGTGTCACCCAGCCAACTATCCTGAGCTGGATCAAGAAATACCTGAAACTCCTCGCAAAATACTCGGAAAGATACAAGGCCGATGTCGGGAACATCTGGCACTCCGACGAGACTACGATTTTCATCAAGAAGGAAGGCAAAAAGAAGTATTACGAATGGATCTGGAATATTATGGATGCGAAGACCCGCTACCTTCTCGCCTGTGAAGTAACAGAATCGCGGTTCAGGGAAGACGCGCGGAAGCCATTAAAGAAAGCAAAGGACGCGGCGAACAAGGTCCCGATGCGATTGTGACCGATGGATTACCCGCGTACCCAATGGCAATCAAGGATGAATTCTATGGACTAAATGAGCGGATCCAGAATCCACATGTCAGACTCAAAGATTTCGAGACAAAGCCGAACAATAACATCGTGGAGCGGTTGAATAGGACATTTCGGGAACGGACGAAGGTTGTGAGGAGCTTTAACAGCGATATCGGAGCGTCGGAGTTCTGCGACGGCATGCGCGTTTATTATAACTACATCAGGCCGCACCAGGCGATTGGGGGATTGACTCCCGCACAGATGGCGGCGATACCGATTAACCTTCTTGGGAATAGATGGGTAAAGATGATTGAATTAGCGACAAAATAATTTTATTTTTTACTCTAATAACCGATCGCTACCGGAACTCACAGTTAAAGATGTTCTTGTTGGGATTTATCACGGATCATCCATCTTAAATAAAAGGCAAAATACGGATCTAAAATATATAAGATTGCCTCGCGTTTATCCCATTCAATAATTTTAGGTTTTCCCTGAGATTTTACTGATATTTCCTCCATTTTAACGAGAGCCCTTGATATTTCGTGTCGTTGGGGAACACTCTCTTTTAACATGTTACGCAATTTTGCACGGATTTCTTCGTATTGAATTTCCGTTTTAGGGCCTGTGTTAGCCAATGCAATAAGAATTGATAAATAAATATCCCCAGATCTCCCATCATTAAATGATCTTTGTTGGCGATCTCTTGCTCGTGGTCCGCGTGCTAATAATTCAAAATCAGCTTTTGATGTAATTGTTTTGGCAATCCTTACAAAAAACTCTTCTTTAGGAACCCCCTCAATTTTTGCGGGTACTGGTAACGTTTCATTAATAGTATTATTTTTACAAATATTTGCACAAAATTCTTGCATTAATTGGGGATTACCGAAACTCTCGGCAGCCATCACCTTATTAGCAGGTTCATTGGAAGCTATGTTTAACTGAGGGAATCCTTTGTTGGCAATCTCTATTAACTCATTCTCACTCCATAAGGGGATTTTAAGTTGTTGAACTCGTCCAACCATTTCTGATTCAATTTTTACAGCATCATATGCTCTGTGAGGGACTGATATTAGTACTAACCTTAATCCCTCAAAAATTGGAGTTTTCAACGATCTAATAATATTAATTTGAATTGATGGGGGAATATAATGAAAATCATCAATTATTACAGGTCTCTCCTGGTTGCTAAGTTCATGTATTGCAACCATTCTTGGACTGCCTTTTCGTGAAAATGATTGTGAACCTCCCTTAGTTTTGGTCTCACTTCCAGTTACGCTACTCTCGATTTTTGCTACAAAGATATTCAAGCCACCTTGAACATCACCAACGACCGTTTCACTTGTTCCAGTAGAATATTCTGTTTCAACATCCGTATATGCTTCAATTTGAGTAATAATTGATGCCCAGAAATCATCTTCCTCTCGTATCGAACCCCCGGAAATCCATATGCCAGAATCTTTAGGGATCAACCGTCTGCATAAAACTGTTTTACCGGATTTTGTTGGACCTGTTAATGATAACAATTTGTGCCCGCTTTCAAGATAATCTATGAATTGCTTTTCTAACTCAAGCTGATTTCTAGGATTGTATGTGTATATGGGGAAGCCCCCGGGATTAAATACGTCGGACACTTTCATAATATCGATAAGAGACTTATAATTGCCAATTATTTATTAAATGTTTTAATTCTGGGTCAATGTAAATACCAAACCCCATTCCAATAAAATGGTATTAAAATTCAAATAAATTTTGTAATAACCGCAATACCTATACCAACAACAAGTGCAGCCAATATTCCAAGTAAAATATTCTTTATCCACGTCACATCATTTTTATATAATTTAAAATCACTTCGAATTTCGCTGACATCACCTTTTACTTCATCGATCATAATCTCTAATTTTTCAACAGATTTGATTGCATCCGCTATTGTTGGAGATTTCAGTCGAATCATCCATTCAATATCTTTTTCAGGGAATCCAAATTGGTCTTGGTATTTCCCTTCATAAGTTTTTAGAGGGTCTTTCTCAAAATTAAAAAAAATTAACGTACATAATTTCTGCCCGTAATCGATTTTGAAAGTATCAGACGATGGATTAAAAAGAGTGATGAATATTTTACCTCTATATCCAGGGTCTACATGCAAACCAGAAAAGGCAAGGATACCTTTTCTTGACATACCAGATGGCATTCCAATAATAATCCCTATTTTTTGCGAGACTTTCACACTTTCAAGAGATTCCATCTCCATCCAGTCGCCAGCCTTCAAATATAATGGAAATTCATCTTTACCACTAACGCCTTTTCCCGCGATTAATGCTCTCCCCACTCTGAAATCATAACTGGATGGTTCAAGTTCTTTTTCATCAAAAGGCTCAATAAATATGTCTTTTGTACGAATCGCCTCTTTAATTTCAATATCAGAGAGAAATGACATATTGAATGGTAAATATCTAATAGTATTATATAAGGTTTCTCGATGTGTAGTGAAAAATAAATTAAATAATTTTCCATTTTCATATTTCTGGTTTGAATGTAAATAGCAAACTGCTTCCATCTATCGGGAAATGATTTGTTTTATCAAATCTTAGAGATTTCCATCGTGACATTCGCGCAGTATCAATCGCGAGTTATCGTTCATCCTTAAACTTATCGATCCCCCGCCAACGCATCAGAACCATAAATCGCATATTTTATATAGAACCACAAACCAATTTTATCGCTACACGTGGTGAATAGTATGTCGCAGCAACTTGGAGGACAACCTATACTTATTCTCAAAGAAGGCAGTTCACGCACCCGTGGACGAGATGCACAGGGCATGAACATCACCGCGGCCAAGGCGGTGGCCAGTGCTGTACGGACCACCCTCGGCCCGAAGGGCATGGACAAGATGCTCGTGGACACGATCGGTGACGTGGTCATCACCAACGACGGGGTGACCATTCTCAAGGAGATGGACATCGAGC
>Ga0255347_1004912_pt1 | contig 15675 bp, 14 predicted proteins | sample wastewater_treat_2_FD_192479 | JGI IMG/M metagenome (GOLD analysis project Ga0255347, IMG submission 192479) | Wastewater microbial communities from Lulu Island WWTP, Vancouver, Canada - plant24 | ecosystem: Engineered > WWTP > Wastewater > Unclassified | place: Canada: Vancouver, British...
GGTTACAGACATTAGTGTTTCAATCCACGCGCCCGCGAGGGGCGCGACTCCCTGAAAATAACAACTGATATTATCAGGCTTAATTTAATAAAAATGCTAACACAGCTAATTTGTCAAGAAAGTGTTTTCAAAGATCAGATATTTTAAGAGAATTTTGATTTGCATTTAAGGAAGAAAAAAATAACGCTAACCTGCCGGACATTTCATGGTTGCTTCAGGTTAGCGGTTACACTATCATAGGCTCATCATGTTCAAAACCTGTAGAAACTCCATGATGTTCCACTCGCCTTTTCCAGTTGCTCCCCAAAAAATAAAAACGCAAACTGTCTTCCGCCGGTTCGAAAATATCAAGGAGTTCAGATTTAAAAAACTCCCACTGGTGCGGAGCTACATTACATTCAAAAACCGACTTCTGTACCCTGATCCCGTAATTCACGCAGGTTTTTGCAAGTTTTCTTAAACGCCTTGTACCGGCCAGATCAAGGGTTGACACATCATAAGTAACAAGAACCAGCATATAACCTCACTTGATATAAAATGGCGGATAATCATTCATGTCGCCCCTGATATAACGGCCAAGAAGCATAGCCTGTATATGAGGCAATAATCCGATAGTTGTCTTTTCTTCAAGAAAGGGGTGTACTATTATTTCATCTTTCTTTTTCTGGTAGGCCATAAGTATCTCCTTTCTGCCGCGGTCACTTATCCTGATTTCGCCTGTTTCACGACGGTCAAAATCATTCTTATTTAATTGCCTCAGATTTATAAGATTCAGCACCACCCTGTCCGCAATATACGCACGGAATTCCTCCAGCAGGTCAAGTGCCAGACTTGGGCGGCCGGGCCTTAGCCTGTGCAGAAAACCCACCTGAGGATCAAGCCCTGTTGTCTCCATCGCAGACCTTAATTCATTAACAAGAAGCATGTAAACAAAAGATAACAGGGCATTAACATAATCAAGAGGCGGCCTTCTGGTTCTTCCATTCATCACAAAATCCTCTTTTTGTGATGTTATAAGTTCATTAAAACAACTGAAATATATTGAAGCAGCATCACCCTCATAGCCGCGCAGCGCGTCAAGATTATGCGCCTCACCTGCAAGATTAACATATCGATTAAGCGTCGAAACAGCCCTTGCCATATCATTATTTTCATTATCACCATGATTACGTATATGGCGCTGGAGTATCCCGCGGGAATTGGCAATCTTTGCTGCTACAATATTACGTGCGATACGAACAGACCTCTCTTCAGAATCATGTATGGCATACTGCGCCTTGCGAAGCAGCACGTTCCCCCGCTGTTCGCCATATACCCTGGCCAGAAATTTTCCATGCATGGAAAGATAACTTATACCAATATTATTTTCGGCACAAAAAGCCATCAGTGCCGGTGTAACCGCCTTGAATCCGAAACAGACAATATTTTCTATTGTATGCACAGGTGCCTGGAGAGCTTTTTTATTCTCAACTTCTACGACAAAAGTCATGCCCTCCTTGTGAATATATGCATCGGGAGATGTTATATACAATGTATTAAGATGTCTCTTCATTTTCCTTATACAGTTCCTCAATATACTTAGAAAGTTTTCTGCTGCTTAATTTCGGCAGACAATAATCATATATCGAACAGGAATCGCATCTACGTTCATATCTGGCGTCAGGCATAATTCTCTCTTTAAGCATATTGTGAATTCGATGTACAATTTCTTCAGTGGAGCGCCTTAAATCATCATCAATCTCCACTTCAAGGCGTCTTCGCGGTTTGCCGTAAAAAATTGCAGCCTGTCTGACAGGTATGTTCATCATCTCTTCAAGGCATAGAGACTGGGCGCAAAGCTGAGCCATATCGCTGATGTCTTTTTTCGGCTTGCCGGATTTATATTCAACCGGATAAGGTGTTGAGTCTTCAGCACGCCCCAGAAACTCGACAACATCACAACGGCCGGAAAGCCCAAGACGTTTACTGTAGATATTCAGGCTGCGGGTAATCAGTCTATCACCACGGGATTCATCTTCACCGGAATCGACTTTTTCGTGCATAATCCTGCCTTTCGCAGTAAAAAGGTTTTCGTCCCAGATATTGTGTATATGAATCAACGCGCACTGTCTGGGGCAGAAAACATAGTGCTGGATCGCAGAGAGTTGTATGTAGTCTTCTTCCGGGAACATTGCTAAGTAAAAGTACTTTTTCTATTGTTGAACTCTACATCAATATTACTTATGATTATACACAATACAAACTATTATGGTTAAAAACTGATAATCCTATTCTGCTGCCCAACTCTATAAAGAAGAGAATGGGCAGCAGGAAGATTACTGTAATTATGATACTTTTACTATTTTAAATCTTTCTTTTAAATCTATTTTGGTATTATCAAGTAGTATCTCGTAATCATTATAATCACGCGCCGGACCTTCCGTTGTTCTTTTCCATGTTACCCTGTCAAATAGTTCATGAGCAGATTTATTACCAAGAGCCGTCTCATGTTCAAACACAACAATTTGTCTTGTGTTCATAAGCCCCCTTGCAGCGGAGCGATCATGATCAAACATCTCCTGAAGGGCTCTCCAGAAAAGTTCAAGATCATCCGAATTAAATTTAGTCTGATCTGCAAGATGTGCAGAGATAAAGCCATAAGCACGGTAGAGACCATAGGGTACAGTGAACTTGCGACCCATTTCTCTGTCCTTGCCTTTCTCGAAATCTTCTCTTCTTGTAACTGCCATCCTGGTAATACTATGTTCAAGCGCAACTATCTGTTCCAGTGATCTTGCAAATGTAAATTGGACAGGCCCTCTTACCTGGCCAGCATTTGCTCCGGTTGACAATACTGCACCAAAAGCGCGTATATCAAAATAATCTTTGCACATCTTATCACGGCCGGAATCTATCTCACTGCCCTGAGCTTTGCCTTTTTCCAGTCGCTTTTTACCATCCTTTTCATTTTTGGGATCACTTTCCAGATCAATCTTAATATCAGCATAAGCCTTATCAATCATGTCATTAAGAATTCCCCTTTCCTTAACAAATATATCATAACCTTCTTTTTTCCCATTCGTAATCTGAACATAATTTCTTACTTTACGTTTTAAACATACATCTGTAACGAGTCCCATACCTGTTTCAGCATCAATCCTTGGCAGATTGCCTGCATCAGGATCACCATTCGGGTTTCCATCCTTAACATCAAAAAACATTACAAAATCATATCTTTTATTGATAGCTGACATCTTTATATCTCCTTTTCTTTATTTTCTTTTTTAGTTTTAAAAAAATCCTGTCTCTGGTGGTAATAACCAACTGCAAACAAACTCTGTTCTTTCAAAGTCATATTTGCAGGAAAATCATCTATTCCTTCAAAAATTTCACCAAGTTCTTTTTCAAAATTTACTTTTCTTCCGTGGTTTTCAATCTTTGCAAGGTGATGATTCTTTAATGTTAATAATCTTGAAAAAACCGTAGCAGGACTTGTTGATGCGGCACTATAGAATCTCTCACGGAGCGTTCCGCTTCCCCCTTCTTCATCAATCTTTTCAAGCACGGCAAACAATCTTCCCAGCCTGTAACCTTTATTCTTATTAGACCTGTCAAGACTCACAGAAACCTCCTTTTCATTTTTATTATAATATCTGTTATGCCTGTTAAAACAGGCTTTAATAATTGCGGCTCTTGCTCTTGTAACATGACGTTCAGCACGGATACGGTTTATACAAAGGTTGAGTAGAGTTTCCGGGTAAGGTGTTCCATCAAGTATGCTTTCGATTAATTTACCGGCAAGATTTGGAGGGATGTTATCGGATTTATATTCCAACACGATTGATCTTAATATCTGTCCCACTGATAGATATTCCGGATCTTTTGCTCCTCTGGTAATATCAAAATCATCAAAATGCTGTCTTATCTTAATTGAAAAATCTGTAATATAACCACATTTCCATATCCTTACTGATATTCTTGCCGAATTCGGAGACAGGCCCAGAACATAAAAACGGCTATCTTCATTGCCAACCTGTTTCCCGGTGTATGGAGAATCATATAAAGCTTTAACCGAACGAATACCTCTATCAGGATCATCTTTTGGTGAATCATCGATATACCATTTAAAATGAGACTCAAGATCGAAATTCTTATCAATTTTCTTTTCTGACCAGAACACAACAGATGCATCCGCTAATTGAAGCCGATTATTTTCGCTTTTCAACAATGTATTCAATGCTGTTGTATAAGCAAATTCTGCTTTTTTAACTACTGGCGCATTAAAACCCTGAGTTTTACCGTAGGAGTCATAACCTGAATTCCTTTGAATTGCAACCAATGATTTTGTATCTTTATTAATCGACGTCCTTCCATGTGTACGTTTAACGGACCCCTTCTCTCCTGTTACTAAACAAATACCTTCAACAATATTTGTATCTTCATCATCGTTATCGATATTGTTTGTATTCTGTAAATTTACATAATCTTTAATATTTTGAGAATTAAATATTATGTTATCTGAATTGTTAATACTGAAAGAAATATTACACCCAGCGATTTTAGAACATTCTACCCATTTTTCATCAGCAAGTACCTTTTTGATTTGCTGATTGTGATAAAATTTTTTTACTGCAAGATATGAGACATCATTAGATAAAAATTTTTCTAATGATTCGATCTTTTCCTGAAATGTTTTTAGTTGCTTTTCCGCTAATTCTATATCTTTTTTGTTTTCAGTTTTTGGATATCCTAATATATATCCATAATGATCCCACAAAATATTCGTTTTCTGCCATGCATTAGATCCAGACCTTATTTCTGCACGAGGGATTAAATATTTTTTACCCTTTTGTTTCCCATTATCATTCTCGCGAGTATCAATTAAATTTAAAAATTCTCCGTCTTCATTAATCTGAATAAGAAAAGGAATCTCTTTCCATTCCCAACCTTCAGGCGCTATCTTACTTTCCGGATCAGACGCCTTCCTGTGATAATATTCTGTCAAAGCCTGCAATATCATCTTCTCACCTCCTCACTATCCCAGTCAGGAATTTTAATGATGCCATTTTCAATATTAACGCGGAAGAATGCAGGTTTAATATCCTGTGGATCAGTAAAATCCATGTCATATAACATGAATCCAAGATCACGAGTCTCTGCTATTGACGGTTTATCCTTTATTTCATTATCAAGATTATCGATTAACCTGAACCCGCAACTGAACTCTCGGCAGCCAAGATAAGGCTGATTAAAGCATTGCCCTTTTCTCGCACGTCTTTCAAACATTGCATTATACTTACCAGGATTCTCATCACTCTTTAAATCCTTCATTTCGTCAGCATCAATCAGGTAGTCAGGTAAAACTCTTGTTGTGTTCTTCCGTTTATTTACAGGTATATAAACAAGTTCAGCATATAATCTATAACGTACATCTCTGAGTAAAAGCCCGGCTCTCTGCTGACGGTTATCTTCAATATAGATACCGCTTGATCTATCGCTCATGACTGTACCGACTTCATTCCTTCTTACCGAAATCCATCGTATTGGATTAAGCACCTCAATCTTGGTAATCTTCCACTGAATTGCCGGCTTCCAGAAGATCGCTTCAAAGATAGCCCGTGCGGCTGATGGTGTTATCACATCATAACTGACGCGCTCAACCTTCATTTCTGGTCTTGTAAAGCAGGCATAATCACCCCATACCTCAATACAGAATGTTTTGTTATAGTATTCCTTTGCCAAACACTACCTCCTTATTAATAAACAAGCGACGATGAATCCCATGCAGGGTCGTACATAAGCCCAACCCCGGGCTGATATAACTCCTGCCTGCACTGGACAGCATATCCATGTGTTTCTGTATCATTTATAAAACCATCTTCAAGCAGTTTATAAAAAATTCTTTCTGGGATATTTATCGTAAATCTCTGAAGCTTCCTTAATAACTTATAATCCGGACCTGATTTTCTTAATTCTTCAATCAAATCCTGGCTGTCGTATCTTTCGCCTTCATACCAGACAATAATACCTTTTTGCTTTTGATCATCTATTAACTTGAAATTCTGTGTAAATGTCCTGAACTGGAACTTAAATTCACACGCTTCTGTTACAAGTTTCTCAATAAACTTAGATTTATCAAAATCATTTACTGAAGAATAAAATACCTTAAAATATTCTTTGAATAATTCAGGCGAAAGACTGATTCCCCTCCCAGGCTTCAAAAGATTTTTACTCGCGTCCTCAGCCTTTCGCAACAGTCCTGGCGGTGCTGCTTTCGGCGGATTAAAAACCACTACCTTTCCCAGCTTACCTTTCTTATTCAACTTACCTTCACGATTACATCTACCCGCAGCCTGCGCGATTGAATCCATACCTGCAAGTGCACGATATACAACAGGAAAATCTATATCTACACCTGCCTCAACAAGCTGTGTGCTTATCACCCTGATAGCTTTACCTTCTTCAATATCAGTTTTAATGCGGGAAATTATTCCGCTTCTCTCCTCGCCGCACATCAAAGCAGAAAGATGTATGGTTCCTTCAGGCATGAGAGAATGAAGCTCCCTGCAATCTCTTCTCGTATTAACAACACACATAACCTGCTCATAACTCATCAGTTCATCAGCTATTTCGTTCCAGGGCGATCTTACAGTTAAATCATCAGGTAGAATTATATTCACCCTTTTAAAATCCGCTACAAGTTCATCAGGACTTTCAATAATCGATGCTACATTTTTCAATCCTTCAAATGCTGCGAGTTGTGAACCTATCGTACCTTCAAGAGCAGGTTGTGTTGCCGTACACAATACCACTGTAACTCCAAAATGTTCAACGAGTGTACGGAGGCCGGATAATACAGGCTTCAGGTATTCAGGAGGAAGCATCTGTGCTTCATCAAGAATTATAACACTATTGACAATATTATGAAGTTTTCTGCAATCCGAAGGTTTACAGGAAAATAATGACTCAAATAATTGAACATTAGTTGTAACAATAATCGGCGCATCCCAGTTCTCGGTTGCAAGACTGCTTGCATAACTCTCTTTATCCGGATCAATGTTACTGTGATGTTCAAGTACCGCATCTTCACCAAAGAGAGTCCGGCCTGAGTTGATATTTTTTTTAATATCTTTATCATTATCAGTGCCATACTTATATACTTTTGCGGTCTGTTCAATGATGCTGGTATATGGGATAGCCATGATAATTCTTTTTTTATCATGCTTTACAGCATGTTCCAGAGCAAAAGCCATTGATGAAAGAGTTTTACCGCCGCCGGTCGGTACATTAAGAGAGAAAAATCCTGGAGCTAAAGATGCCTTATCCCTGCATGATGAAAGAATTGCGTTGCGTTGCCTATTGATTGTATTATCCTCTGACGATTCCTGTTTATAATTAATAAACCTGTCAAAACGTCTTTTTAATTCATTAATATCAGGATAATTCCCTCTTAGCTCTGATTGCTGAGGCTTCATAAATAATTCAGTATTGAGATAATCCGCATCAACAAGGCAGGAAAAAAGCATTCTAATCCATAAATGGAGCGCTTCTTTTTTACCTTTCATACCAACTGGCAGACCCGAAGGTAAAGGTCTATTTAGAAATTCTAAGGATTCTTCTATATCCTTTATTTTATTTAACTCATTAAGCCTTAACTCATTATGTAAAAATACACGATTCTGTAAATCTCCACCTGCATAATCCGGATACCAGTCAGGCAACCCTGCATGATGTCCGCTTATAATATAACTTAGTATTCGTCCTATAGATAATCCACATTCTGGATTCAGTGCTTCAATAAATCGCTGAAATGATAATACTGCTCCGGCTGTACTATGATTAGGGCGTCCACCTATAGTTTCAATATGCGCTTCAATATCATAACCTGTTTGTTTACGTATATACTTTTGCCATTCTGGAAGGTATTTACCAAGATCATGCCAATAACCAGCAAGTTCGGCCCAATCTGAATTTCCAAAAACTTGTGCAAACTCACCTGAAAGCCGAGCTGTTTCAGCAAGATGCTCTGTTAATAAATGCTCCCTCCATTCATCATTGCTATCTTTCTTGGCATGAGCTATATACTTAATATCATTTTCAGCCATCCTCCCCCCTCCCCTCAACCGTATGAGCATAATACTTCATATCTAAACCATCCTGAAACTTTAATCGGCCCGAACGCGGCCATATCTATTATCAAATAATATCATACCCACTACGACACACAGTGTCGTAGACATTTGTTTAGTATCCTCGTCATTGCGATCTCATCCTTTCTTTCCTGTCCACAAAATAATTCCACCCGGCCTGCAAACATCTGTTCGATCCACATAAACCCTTGTCCATGTATATAAAACATGTGTCTTTGCGCATAAATTAATTTTTACGGACATCTGTAGGGATGAACAAACTCAGTTAGTTTTTATGATGACAAGCCTTTACTGAACTTTAAGGTGTTCTTTTACTGCCGCAAGAAAAGCCCCGGCATTACAAAGCAATTCCTCAGCCCGCTCTTTTGACACTGTAAACATCTCTGTATAATCAGCGCGCTGCCTGAGATCAAAAGATTCGTGAAGCCATTTTGACATCTCACGGGGGAACAGTTCTTTTTTAACATATTCCCTGTCAAATATTGATATTACGCTGGAATGTTTAGACACAGAATAATTTTCAGTTACAATTAAGGCAAGTACAGAATAAAACATCGCGTAGTAGGAACGGTTCACCGCGGGACGGTATTTTTCGTTTTTTATAAGAAGTTCGGCAGACTGAAGCGATTCATAAGCCTGCTCAAGCCTGTAGTTAATTAGTTCTTTCTGATGGCTGTTCAAGCGGCTATACCCTGCGCCAGTATTGACTTCACAAAGGGGCTGCTTGACAGAGCGCCGTTTCTGAATTGCTCCTTTGAATACGCCACTGTTGAGATCACAATGTCATTATCAAAACCAGTTGCCCATGCGGTTTCCATTATTTTTTTATCAGCCACTTCATTATAGTCATCTACAATAACACAGACATCAAGATCGGAGTATTCAGAGGCGCATCCCCTGACCCTTGAACCGAAAGCCCAGATTTCAGCTTCAGGAAAATGAACTCTGACTGCAGCGGCAAACTGCTTCAGCACGGCCCTGTCTCTTTTATCCATTAACTTTCACACCTGAAAAGAATAATCCTAAACGCATGATGTATTCATAACCCGGAATAAACGTTTTGTCAACCGAAAAGATGATCCCGTACCATGCGTAACATCTGGATACCCGCCTTCGCGGGTATGACACATCCCTCTCCTCTGTGTTCTCTGAGTCTCAGTGGCAAGCCCGTTAAGTCCACGCCACACCCCATACCCTCCGCCCAAAACAACAAAACCCAAACAAACACATTGATAATGCCGAAAAACACCCCGAAACAGCATAAAATTGAACTTTTTTTCATCTCCCAAAATTTTTTTTCTAATTTTTACCCCGAAAACGCCACTTGATATTAAACACTCCCCACAGGGGAACAAAAGGAGGACTTACATGAATTTTTTAACACAAAACGAATCAACATCAGCAGCCATCGCGTCAATAGCCGATGAAAGAATCAAAGCGCCCGCGCGCATAGACGCTCTTCGCGAGGCCCGGGCAATGTGGAGAACATCTGACTCTGCCTAAGTGGGAATCGAAAAGGAGTGGAACACGCAGGTTCCGGCGGCATTCGCTTTAAAAATTGTTAAATTTTCACTTGACTGTCTTTGAAAAAATATCAATTTTTTAATACAAAGGATTTCAACTGACTGGATAAAAATATGGATTATGATATAATAATTTCTGCCATTAAAAATGCCAGCCAGAATAATGCAGTTTTCTGGAAAGATCATATCCTCCAGAGAATGAGGCAGCGAAAAATTACTGTATCTGAAGTTTTGTCAGTTTTAAAGGATTTTCAGATTATTGAAGTCTATAATGATGACAAACCGTTTCCGTCGTATCTTTTGATGGGATATGCAGAAGATCGGCCGTTACACATTGTAGCGGCAGTAAACGCGGAAAATTTTGAGATACACCTTGTGACTGTATATATTCCTGATGACTCAATCTGGATGGATGATTACCGGAGGAGAAAATGAAAAAATGTTTTGTATGCGGTCATGAAACCATAGAACAGGGTTTTACAAGTAAGATGCTGGAAGATAAAGGCCGTTTTGTTATTATCAAGGATGTGCCTTGCCTGATATGTGCCAATTGCGGCGAAATTTATCTTGAGACTGATGTAATGCTTAAACTTGAAAATATATTAAACCGGAATATCAGCGAACTGGAGATCATCAGCTACAGGCAAGTAGCATAAATTTAAGTATATCATACGGCGCTACGCCGATGACTCCCCCTCTCTCTGCGCCTCTGCGGCTCTGCGTGAGAACCATTAAGTCTAAGGTTCAGCCCGTACCATGCGTAGCCTATAGATACCCGCCTTCGCGGGTATGACACGCACCTCTCAGTGGCAAGCCCGTTGAGTCCCCTAATACCTCATCCCCTTAATAAGGTTCTCCAGATTGCAATCCATTATGGTTAAAAAATCTATGCCCGCGTCAAACTCCTGCTGGGTAACATTGTGGCAGCCGTGAAGCAGCAGCATCTTCATGCCCGACTCTCCGATGATTGCCCTGGCAACCTTGAGGTCCGAAAGCTCCTCGCAGAATATATAGCGCGCGCCCATATTACCCGCCCTCAGGGAAATACCTGCTATGCTCCTCTGCGTTGCCGGCGGATCTGATGAATAATCCCTGTATGGAGAATACTGCTTCAGCCTGTATTTTTTTGCGAGATAGCCGAATGTCCAGTGGCCCGAATAGAGTATGGTCCTGTTGTTATCCTTAGACAGTGTTTCCCTGTACTTGATCTCAAGCTGGTTCAGGCGTATGCGGTAGAAAGCGGCATTAGACGTGTAGTAATCCGCGTTTGCCCTGTCTTTGACGCACATACTGTCAAGTATAGCCGAGATCACCAGTGAATCTATCTCAAAATCTAACCAGATGTGCGGGTCAATCCCGGCCGGGGGGAATTCATATTGCACGCTCATTTCATCAACCGGCTTAACCGCAGGCAGATTCATAATCCTTTTGCCGGCCAGGTCTGACGCGTTTATAATTATCATTTTTGACGTATCTATAGATTCAAGAACAGTTTTAATCCAGGGCTCAAGGCCGCTGCCGTTGTAGATAAATATGTCGCAACCGGCGATCCTTTCAATATCGGTTTTGCCGGGAGTAAAGACGTGAGGATCAATTCCAGGAGGTATTATCATAACAGCCCCGGCGTGTTCACCGCTTATATTCCTGGCGAAATCATAGTAGGGGTAGATTGTTGCCCCGACCTTCAGCCTGTCGCCTGAACCGGGCCTCTGGCAGCCTGCAAGCAGCAGTACGACGGTCACATATATTATATTTTTCATCACACTCCCCCGCGAACGGGCTCTCTGGTTAACACTTTTCATTTTCCATTCTCCGGTACGGTTATCCTGAACAGCGTAGTATTCTGCCGCATAACATCTATTGTGCCGCGGTGCTGCTTTACAAGCCCTTTAACAAGCTGCAGCCCCAGGCCCGATGTCCTGCTGATATCAAAATCTCCGGGAAGACCCATTCCGTTATCCTCGACCTCGAGTATTAAATTCTGCTCATGGCTGCGCAGCCTTACCTCTATCCAGCCGCCCGGTACGCCCGGCCTTGAGTACTTGCATGCATTGGTCACAAGCTCGTTAAGCGCCAGGCCTGCAGATGTGGCCACACGAACGTCTGCCTCGACGCTGGCGCACCTGGTTGTTATTACCATGCCGCTGTTTTTTACAAGGGTAAGGTCAAGGGATTTTACTATATTCTCAAGGTATCTGTCAAGCCTGACAAGCTTTGCGTTGCCGGAAACGTAGAGCAGAGAATAGAGTTCCGCCAGGGTAAAGACCCTGTTGCGTATGCTCTCAAGGGACTTCAGCGCCGGGCTATGTTTCAGGCTGTCGCATTCTATGTTTATTATACCCGTTATTATGTTCATGGTATTTTTTACGCGGTGCTGAAGCTCCATGTACAGCGTCCTGTTCTCTTCTATGGCTGAAGCCATGGCAGCCTCGGCCTGTTTTATGTCGGTTATGTCAGTGATCACCCCCACCATACCCTCTACGCGTCCGCCCAAGCCCTCGAATACGGACTTGCTGAACATTACATCGCGATATCGTCCGAAGCTGTTCTTCATTCTGCCCTCGTAATACTGGCTGCCCTTTGTCTGGAGCAGATCACGGTCCTTTTCGTCGTATTTTTTCGCAAGCTCGTACTCGTAAAGCTGGAAGACTGTTTTTCCGCTTATCTCATGGCGATTTTTACCCGTAAGCTCCTCGAACGCACGGTTGCACCCCATGTATTTAAGTTCCGCATCCTTGTAGAATACGGGGTTTGGTATTGTTTCGATCAGTGATTCTATTTTTCTGTTAAGCCTTTCCAGTTCGTTACGCGACGCGTGCAGCTCATTCCTGCGGGCTATAAGATCCATCCCCGCGTAGTAGAGCCTGAAGGCTGTGTCTATGGACGCCAGGAGCACGGTATCACCGCTCTCCTTTACTACGTAGCCGTAAGATGATATGCTGCGGGTTTTGTCCACGATATGCTTTTCAGTGTGGTTTGACAGAAAGAGTATGGGTATATCCCTGCGGGCAAGTATAAGTTCAGCAGCCCGGGTGCCGTCCATACCCGGACCCAGGTCTATGTCCATAAGGATCAGGTCAATATCCTTGCCTGAAAAGAGGGTCTCTACCGCCTCTTCACCCGAAGCCGCGGTGACCACGCAATACCCGTTCTGCGCAAGGAACTGCGCCCGCGCAAGTGTTGTTACTGCATGGTCATCAACCAGAAGGATTGTTTTTGTATCGCTCATGCTCATCCCGGGCAGCGTATTCCTTATCTGCTGTATATTGACTGCTGATTAACAGTAATTAACTCTGCATTATTGACAGACCGGGGATTACTGCTTAATAAGAACCTGAATACTGATATCTTCTCACCAGGCCTGACCGTGCTGCTGTTAATGCGCTCATAAAGGTGCCGTCGGCCTCGTTGCCCCAAAGGCTGTTCTGTGTATAAAAAAATCAGCCTTGCTGATACTCGCGCGCATAAATACCCCGTTAAAAACTGTTAACCATGCCTGCAATGACGGGCCGCAGCCCGTCATTAACCCTGATATTAAAGATATATCAATTATATGCTAAAACATCTGTTAACAGAAATATTTTCAGTAATTATTGCTTTAAATATTTATTGGTGCGGTAAGATTCTCATAATTCCATGAACACTTTGCATAATACAATGCTCTGACCCCGCCGCCAGAGGCGGCGGGTAGGAAACTGCATCCCCTTAAGCACTTTGCATAATACAATGCTCTGACCCCGCCGCCAGAGGCGGCGGGTAGGAAACTGCATCCCCTTAAGCACTTTGCATAATACAATGCTCTGACCCCGCCGCCAGAGGCGGCGGGTGGGAAGAATCATAATATTACACTAAAAAATATTTTTAAAAAACAATTACTGTTTAATAATACAAATATCCCGCATTAAACTGTCGCGACTTGCCATCGCTTTTATGTACAAAATGCGGCAAATGCCGATTTAAGATTCAGGAGAAATATTCCGATAATGAGTTACAGGTTCACAAATTTGTTGTTGACATCCTGTTAACTTTGTATAAATAAATAAACAGTGTTAAGCCATGTCGAAACCCAGGAGCACCACGTGAAAAAGTTTTTTGCACTCTTAGTAACGATCTACATTCTCCATATAGCCTCTGCGGCAAACAGTTCTCCTGTAACAGTTATTGATGAAAATTTCAGCACCATATCAATTGGTAAAACCATTGAATACCTTGAAGACAAAGATGGCAGCCTTACTCTTGAAGACGCACAGAAGAGCGATTCATGGAAACAGAACACCGAAAAGGGGATAAACCTGGGGTTCCCGAAATCAGCCTACTGGTTCAGGTTCACTGTTGAGAACAGGCTGCCAAACACAGAGCCATGGTACTTCGAGATATCATACCCCATGCTCGATTCACTTAAAATGTACTCGCCCGGCGATAACGGCGTGTACGGCATGATCGAGACCGGCGACCACCTGCCGTTCCATAAACGCGACATTGACAACACCGGTTTTGTTTTTCACTTTATGGATCCGCCGGGTGCTAAAACCTTCTATTTCAGGATAAAGACAACAAGCGCCATAAGTTTTGAACCCGTAATAATGTCCCAGAAGACCTTTTTTAAAAAGATCAACACTGAAATACCTGTCTACTGGGCCTACTACGGGCTGATGCTCGTTATGGCGCTGTATAACTTTCTGATATTCCTTTCAACAAGGGACAGCGACTACATACTCTACGTGCTTTTTATTGCCGCGCATATACTTTTCCAGATGACGCTTAACGGGCACGCATTCCAGTACCTGTGGCCTGATTCTATCTGGTGGGCAAACAACTCGCTCCCCTTCTTTATAACGCTCAATCTCTTCTTTGTCGGAGCATTTATAATAAGCGCGCTCGAAACAAGAAAGCAGTTCCCCGGCCTGCACAAGTTCATAATAATAGCGATAATAATACCGGCATCCGTAATCTCGATACTGAGCCTTCTGATCAGGTATGCCATAGCCATACGTCTTGCCACTGCGTTTATAGCCATAGGCGCTGTTGCATGGTACGCAGGGATTATGTACGCGATGATAAAGGGTTCAAGGCCCGCGAGGTTCCATCTACTCGGATTCACAGGGCTTGTCTTTGGAATTGTTCTCTATGTTCTCAAGACCTTTGACATACTGCCGCTGATATTCCTGACGCAGTGGAGCCTTCTGATAGGTTCATCGCTTGTTGTTATACTCCTGTCCCTGGGGCTCGCGGACAAGATCAACTTTATGCGGATCAACCTCAGACATCTTCTTGAAAAACAGAAAAAAGATGAGGAGTACATAAGGGAGAAGGCCGACAACCTTGAAGGAATTGTCTCTACGGCAAACTCCCTGACCGAAGAGTTCCTCAAAATAAGCGATGAACTGCACAAGATCGCACTGATGTTCAACAAGGTCGCAGTAGAGCAGGCATCTTCGAGCAGCGAGATGTCGGCAACATTTGAAGAGCTGGTCGCGGCAACGGACAGCATCTATGACGCCAACCTTAACCAGAAGGAAGAGGGTAAAAAGTCCGTGGAACTCGTGGAGAACCTTTCGAACGCGCAGAAGAATATGGTCAGAGAGAGCGCCCAGGTTCAGACAAACATAGGGAACATACTGGAATCAACGCGCGAGACCGAAAACAATATACAGATGATGACAGAAAAAATGAGCGTCATTACCAGGGGCGGCAGGGAGATTGAACAGTTTGTTTCAATGATAGACGATATATCCGACCGCATAAACCTGCTTTCGCTTAACGCGGCAATAGAAGCCGCGCGCGCGGGTGATGCCGGCCGGGGATTCGCAGTTGTCGCGGACGAAATAGGCAAGCTGGCCCAGGCCACAAGCGACAATTCAAAACAGATAGGGAGCCAGGTCTCCAGGATAATAAGCGACATCGAAGAGGGCGCCAGCATAATGGGGAGCACCAGGGCTTCGACAGAGATTGTGTTCAGCATGATAGGCACCATACAGGACAATGTTGACTCTGTGCGTAAAATAATGATCGCACAGGATGAA
>Ga0255347_1004917_pt1 | contig 15660 bp, 11 predicted proteins | sample wastewater_treat_2_FD_192479 | JGI IMG/M metagenome (GOLD analysis project Ga0255347, IMG submission 192479) | Wastewater microbial communities from Lulu Island WWTP, Vancouver, Canada - plant24 | ecosystem: Engineered > WWTP > Wastewater > Unclassified | place: Canada: Vancouver, British...
GGAGGGTTTAGATGAAGCACATAGGTTACTTGCAGAGGAGAAGGCTAAGGTACAGGCTGAGTTAAGTAAGGAGGTTGCTAGTAAGAGTGGATTGAGTGCTGAAATAACTGATTTAAATGCGAAGGTTTCTCAGCTTCAGGCAGCATTAATAGCTGCTAGAAGTGCTGGTTTTATTTCTAGTGGAGGTACCGTAGGGGATGTCTTGGGGACTACTATTTCTCAGGCTCCTGCTGGGTATTTTGGAGTTTTTTCGATAGGGGCATATACCCACAGGAATGGTATGAGTCAGTGGGCAGCAAAAGCAAGAGCAGATGCAGGACAAAGTTACCGAAAGCTTATAGAGGTTTATTATCCTACAGCTATCTTGGATGAAGGGCATGCCGAGCCCCAAGATATTATTGTAAGAGGAACTGGGAATAGTTGTTATGTACAAGGGTATGATAAAAATGGCAACCCAATATACGAGAGATATTACAATGAAACAGTTAGTTTCGCTGATTATCTAAACAGAATCTACGAAATGCCCGCAAGTTGGAACATTGAAGCCTTGAAGGCTCAAGCTATTGCCGCTAGAACATATGCGTTGCATAAAATAAGGACACAGGGATACGTTATCCCTAATCAGAGCAATCAAGTATACAAAGATTGTGATAACGCACAGGGTTGGAAAGACGCAGTGGTACAGACTAAGGGACAGGTAATGACAATCGATGGACTTCCTTTTGCAAGTGAGTATGCCGCAGTGCATGGTGCATGGGGAAATGCAACTGGTTGGGACACAGAAAGTGGAGGAGGGGAGAATTGGTACAACGACTCTTGGGAAAAGATATCAGGGGTAAACTGGTTTTACAGATCTTGGTTTATAAATGGATCTGGCTATGCAGGAGAAACTTGTGATCATTCTCCATTTCTTTCTCCAGAGGAGATGATGATAATAATTAACGCTTATCTCGTTCAAAAAGGAGAAGGATTGAGAGCGACTCCTGATTTGTCTAGGCTACTCCCAAGTGATTATGGAAAATGCCAAGGAGGGGCCAGAAATCAAGATTATGGGAGGACAGATAAAGTTCCTTACTCCTTAGCTGAACTGCAAGGGTTACTTTTGAATCCTGTAAGATCCTTTTCTCCTCCCTATGTAGGAGTGGCTTTTGGGAACGGAATTACTAACAATGTGGTTTTCTATACAAATCGAGGGGTTCTGAGTATCCCAGGATCATCGTTCAAGAGTATATACAACCAAATGGCTCCAGGGCATATGAGAATACAGCAACAATCCCATTATGCATTCTTCAACGTTGAGAGGGCCTAACCCAAAACCCTAGAACTTTCCCTCTTTTTATGTTATTTTTACATATGGCTAAGAGAGAAAATCCTAATGAAATACCAAAGAAATTCCGAAGTTTAAAAAATACGGTATTAAAAAATCTCAAAGAAAAAAACAGTGATTCCTTTAAAGCATTTCCTAAAGAATTAAACTTTTTAGATAAAGAAAGAGATGAGAACATAGTATTGGTATTAAGAACCCCTTTCTTTAGATATATTCCTCAAATGATAGCTATGCTTTTAACACTTCTTTTACCCCTCATCATCTATCTACCAATATCTGAAGAGGAAGGCTCTAGAACCTTTATGATAGCCATGATGTTAATAGCGGTAATGATAGTTGTAACATTCCTAATATTTGCTGTTTTAAGATGGTATTACAATGTAGGTATAATTACGGACAAGAGAGTCTTAGATATTGATTTCCATAATATAATGTCTCATTCTGTAGCAGAAGCAAGGCTAGAGAAGATAGTAGATATAACGGTTAAGCAGAAAGGAATAGAAGGGAGTATTTTTGATGTAGCTGACATTCATATACAAACAGCAGGTAGTAATCCTGAAATAGTTTTTTCTAAAATACCAAGGGCTAGAGATGTCCAAAATATACTTTATGAGCTTTTGGAAAACAGAAAGAAAGGAAAAATATAATGAATATTGGAAATAATATATTAGATTTTTGGGGAAATAGTGGAGAATCCATGCTTTCCTTTTCACTCTTAACTCTTTTTAAAATCCCTTTCTTTTTCTTAATCCTAGGGAACATTCTTCTTGTCATTCTACTCTATCTCAGAGTTAAAATACTGGCAGATACATTTAGTAGCCCTGCAGGCAAGCCAATCAAACTTCTCTTAAAAGCATATATTGTAACTACAATCATTGTGTCTCTCATTGCTGTATTACTCATAATTCTTGCATAAATATGAAAATAACTGCTCAACAATACATATCAAACAGTAAAGGAGATAACTCATATGTCTCTGTTTTTAGACATTACTATGATAAAACAGAAAGAAGAGTTAACAAACAAGGAGATATATATTCATTAATAGATATATCATCAGAAAAAAAGATAAATGCAGAAAGAATCTCTAGGTTTGTATGGAATAGTATTGTAGATGGATATCTCTACTCCTCATCTAAAACTACAAATGAATCTCTTAAAGAAGCCATAGAGGAAGGAGTAAGAAAAGTAAAAGATTTAATAACAAATAATAGGGAGTTGGAGGAGAAGGGAGTGGATGTAAGCTTTACAATAGCATTGGTAAAAGATGAGGGAACATATGTTGGAGTTTTTGGAGAGAATGAAATATATGTTTTTAAAAACAATTCTTTAACAAACATATCTGAAATATTAAAAGAGAAGAGAGCTAGTACAGCAGGAATTAATTTAGAAAAGAATGATCTCTTGATGATATCCTCTGCAAATTTACTAGTAAACTATGAGAAAAGATTTTCTAACTTTAAAGATAAAAAAGATCTCCTAAGGAGTCTTAACTCCATAGGGGAGGCACTTGTCGGAACAAGAGCTTTACTCTTCTTAGCACAGGAGACTGAGCAATCTAAAGCAAAAGAAAAAAACAAGCTATTGATCTCTGGTGTGGAGGAGATAAGGGAGAGGGCAAAGAGTATGGTTAAACCCATACCAAGGATTGAGAGGATTAAAAAACCAGAAGAAGAGGAAAGAGAGCCTAAAGGAAACTTTTTAAAAGAGCTAAGAGAGAAGTACAAGCTTGACGAAAAATTTTCAAAGATTAAACCATTCTTGTCAAAAATATACTCAAAGGTTACAGAAGTTTGCGAGAAGGTAAAAGAATTTTCAAAAGAGAAATGGGATGCTTTCAAAGAGAGAGTTGTTCTTGTATTAGGAAAGAAAAGGTGGTTTAAAAGAATAGCAGCAAAAGTTTCAGAGATGGGCATTAGAAGGAAGAGACCTATTGGAGTACAGGGTATGCGAATAGATAATTACAAGACGAAAGATCTTAGGAGTAAAAGATTCAAAATTCTCTTTATGTTTCTGGTTGTAGCCATTCTTTTAGTGTTGGGTGTAAACTTTACAATTAAGGGCAAAAAAGCAAAGGAAGTAAGTAAACAGGCCAATGAGACATTTGTTCAAGTCGAAGAGTTTTTAAGGAAAAGTGAAGACAATTTTGTTTCAGACAGAACATCTGCAGAGACATATCTTTATCAAGCAGAGAAGGCTTTAGAGGAACTTCCTGAAGAGTTAGGAGAGAAAGATTTAGAGAAGTCAGATGATTTAAAGAAAAGGGTTCTAGAGATAGGGGACTCTCTGTACAAGAGAGTAGGGTTTAGAGATGAAGATGGAAAGTTTGAGACTTTTGTAGATGCAAGACTAGCCTTTGGAGAGGGATCCAATACAGTTGCTATGGCTTTTTATCAGGATGATGCAAGAAATGAATTCTTAGTAGTTGCTGATAGTGGAAGGAAGGCTGTTTACAGGGTGTCTTTGTATGACAAGTCTGTTAAGGCATTACCAGATGATAATGGGCTAATCAAAGAACCTCAGTTTGTACATGTAGGAGCAGAAGGAGTATATGTCTTTGACCAAAAAGAGGGAATGTTGAAAGCATCTTTTGATGATGCTGGTTGGTTTAATACCTTTTCATCTCTTTCGGGACTTGGTGTTAGGGAAATCAGAGCTGAAGATATAGCAGAAATGACTGTTTGGGAAGGAGAAAATATATACTTCCTTTCTAGAGATAGGTCTACGTTACTTAGATCATCTTCAGTATATGAAGATAGGTATGGGCTACCATATTCATTCTTAGAGCATGAGAGTATGGCAAATGCCACTCATGTAATAGCAGATTTGAGTATATATATAATTACAAAATCAGAACCACATGTGATTAGGTTTAACTATAGCTATTTTGAATCAAAATTCTATGAAGCTCCTTTAGGAATTCTTGGCTTTGACGGCAATTTTGAGAAAGTAACAAAAGGATTTACAGGAGATAGTTTAGAGTATGGTCTTTACTTTTTTGATGAGGCAAAGAAGACCCTGTTTAGATTTGAGAAACCTGTGGAGGCAGGGGAAGGGATGAGACATCCAAACCAGATCTCATTAATCAATCAGTATGTATACAGAGGAGAAAGGTCCTCTGTTCTAAGTAAGGTTAAAGATTTTGTAGTAGATAGCGAAGAGAGAAATGCATACATTTTAGATGGATCTGTTATATGGAGAATGTCCTTGTAGTATAATAGTGGGATGAGGATTAAGAATAAGAAAGCTTCTTTTAATTATGAAATATCAGATGCCTTTGAGGCAGGTATTGTATTAGCAGGAGCAGAGGTAAAATCAATAAAGTCTGGGAGAGTAAATCTCTCAGATGCATTTGTAAAAATAGTAGGAGGGGAACTATGGTTAGTTAATGCAGATATTCCAAGATACAAGAGTGATGGAAGTTTGGAGTATGATTCTAAAAGGTCTAGGAAATTGTTAGTAAAAAGAAAAGAGCTAGTTAAGATTGATAGTAAACTAAAGCAAAAAAATCTTACATTAATTCCCCTTTCGGTGTATACTTCTAGGGGAAAAATAAAGGTAGAAGTTGCTTTTGGGAAAGGAAGAAAGAAGCATGAGAAGAAGGCTCGAGAGAAGGAAAGAGAGTTAGACAGAGAGCTACTGTACGAGAAAAGGAAGTATATGGTATAATGTTATAGGACTACTAATCATGGCAAATATAGGAGATAAAATAGAAGAACAACCACCATTTGAAGAAAAAGGGAATTTACCTTCTTTTTCTGTTACAGAGATTCCTTCTTCAACAGAGGGGGGAATAACAGAGGGAGGAATGGATACTAATCCACAGCCAGAAAATTTCTATTCCGAAAACTTACAACCTCCTTTGGTGGAAGAGGTAACTCCTGTTAATACAGGTTTACAGGCAAGTCAAGGAGAATTTACACCAAGTATAGGTTATTCCTTAAATGAAGGGGGTGATAACCCTGCTTCTGAAATTGTTAAGGCTAAGGTAGGAGAAGAACCAATCCCTTCTAGATACTAACCTTTGATATCTGTCCATCGCTGTGATATCCTTTATCCATAAACATATACTGTCCTAATATGAATTTAAAATATTCTGTATATTCACAGACAATTGGACCTATTCCGGTACAGGAGCCCAAGGTAGAGGTTGGTACAAACATACAGTACCCGAAAGATACTTACGATGAATATTACGGTGAAAAAGGGATAAGTATTCCTTGGGGTTGGATAATATTCTCCATTTCTCTTTTGACACTTCTAGCAGTAGGCTTACTTTTTCTAGTAAAGAAGCTTAAGAAAAAGGATAGAGACGAAAAGGCTCTAGACGGAGTCCTTATGGAAGTACGAGTTCCTAGAAATAATGAAACAGAAATAGGTGTTGCGGAGAAAATGTTTGCAAACCTGTATGGAATTGGGGGAAAGGGGAGTGGAATAACAGAAAAGTTTAGTGTTAATAATTGTGTAAGTTTTGAGGTAATAGGGTTACCAGGAGAGATAAGGTTCTATGTTCACTGCTCAAAGAAATTAGCAGATCTTGTAGAAAAGCAAATACTAGGATCATATCAAGAGGCTGATGTCTCGGTAGTAGAAGAGTATAATATCTTTGCTCCAAATACAGAGATAGAGTATGCAAGACTAGGGTTAGATGATGACCCTTACTATCCACTTCGAGTGGCAGAAAATTTTACAGGAGACCCCATGGCTAATGTGTTAAGTACCTTAAGTAAAATGTCTGAGAATGAAGGTGCACTTGTACAGCTAGTTGTCTCTCCAACAGATAGTAATTGGCAAAAGAATGGGGAAAAGTTTGTTCAAAAGGTTGAGAGTAATAACTCTGATCCTGAGAAAAAGAAAATAAATGTACCTCAAGAGAAGTTACAGGCTGTTAGCAAAAAAACATCCAAACCAGGATTGATGGCAGAGATTAGAATTATTACAAGTGCTCCTGAGAAGGGTATAGCTAAAATGCACTTGGATAATATCATAGGGGCTTTTGAGCAGTACGGGAACCCAGGAATTAACAAGTTAAAAAAGAGGAAAATAGCAAAGAACAAAGAGAAAAGTTTCCTCTATGATGTTATATACAGAAGAACTCCAGAGGATGAGAAAACCATTCTTAATGTTGAGGAGCTTGCTGCTTTGTACCATTTCCCAAACAAGGATATAGCTACTCCAAATATCAACTGGTTACTCTCTAAAGAGTTGTTAGCAGATAACCGAATTAGTTCGGATATCGACTCCAAAGACACTATATGGCTTGGTAACAACTATTTTAGAGGGAAGAAGAAACCAATCTGTTTTGAAAGAGATGATAGAAGAAGGCACTCATATGTACTTGGACAAACAGGTACTGGAAAATCTTGGTTAATGGTTAGAATGATAATCCAAGATATTTATAATGGGGATGGGTGCTGTTTTATAGACCCACACGGTCAAGCAGCTGAGATGATTTTAGAACGGATACCGCCAGAGAGGGCAGAGGATGTCATATATTTTGATGCAGGAGATTTTGAAAGACCTTTTGGTGTAAATATTATGGAGTACTACAATGAGCAGCATAAGCATCAAATAGTTAATAGCTTTATTGCACTTTTAATAAGGTTGTTTGATCCTCATAATCAGGGATATGCTGGACCTGCTTTTCAACAGGCAGTAAGAAACTCAATGTTAACAGCGATGTCCAAAGAAGACTCTACTTTAATAGAGGTTGTAAGAATACTGCAAGATGAAGATTGGGTTATGAGTCATTGGCTTCCCTTAATAAAGGATGATCTAGTAAGAAGGTACTGGACTGATCAGGTAGCAAAGACAGATAAGAAGACAAAGTCTGAGGCATTAACCTACTTTATTTCTAAATTTGATAAATTTACTACGAACTTAGCTATTAGAAATATCATAGGGCAATCAAAATCCTCATTTGATTTTAGAGAAATAATGGATACGGGAAAGATTCTGATTGTAAACCTTTCAAAAGGAAGAGTGGGGGAAGAGAATATGTCTTTTCTTGGTTTACTGTTAGTTCAGAAGATGTTAGCAGCAGCATTAAGTAGGGAGGACATCCCGGAGGATGCTAGGAGAGATTTCTTTTTCTATGCAGATGAGTTTCAAAATTTTGCTACAGAGGAATTTAACTCTATTCTCTCTGAGGCAAGGAAGTACAGGCTAAATCTAACCCTAGCACATCAGTATATTGGACAGTTGCCAGAAGACATCAAAGGAGCTGTATTTGGTAATGTGGGTTCTCTTTTTATCACGAGGTGTAGTGCTGAGGATGCTGAGTTTTTGGAGACTCAGTTCGAATCATATGTTAGTGCAGTAGACATGGTTAATCAAGGTATGGGTCATTGGTATACAAAGCTTCTGGTAGGAGGTTCGTATCCTTCTCCATTTTCACTTAATTCTTTGTATGGAAACAAGTTTCCTGACTCTGGTTTTGATATGCCTGTAAGTAAGGAGATTGTAGGGATTATAAAGGAGATTTCTAGAATGAAGTATGGAAGGGACCTTAATGTTGTAAATGATGATATTAGGAATAGATCTTTACTAGAAGAAGAGGAAGAGAAACCTCAACAGGAGCAACCTCTAGGTTTTCCTCCAATGGGCTTCTAAATTTAACTATATTTTGGTAAAATCATCTAGTTCAGGGAATATAGCTCAGGTGGTAGAGCGCGGTTCTTATAAAGCCGTGGTCGGTGGTTCGAGTCCACCTATTCCCATTCCCGCTAACCTATAGATAGAGAGGAGTTGAAAGAGAGATTAAAGCTCTTCTAAATTTCTGTCTTCTTCTGTTTGCATCTTAACTAAGTTAAGATACTTTTCAGTGGTAGATAATCTCTTATGTCCAACTAATTTGGAAACAGTTACAAGACTAACACCATTTGCTAGGTGATGGGCGATAAATGTGTTTCTTAAATCGTTAACTTTTGCATTTTTAATTTGTGCTTTCTCAAATGCCTTATCTATTGCAGTCCTAATATTTCTTACTAACAAAGGTCTCCCATTTTTTGTTATAAATAGTGTATCATCATCGGTTTCAGGTCTTACTTTTAGATACTCATTGATTGCATCTTTCGCGGATCTGTTCAATGGAACCTTTCTTGCTGGATGGCTACCTGCTGCTTTTATGTAAAGGAAATCTATTCTTCCATCTTTGGATTGTCTAATATCATCTAAGGTTAATGAAGCAAGTTCACCAATCCTAATGCCTGTTTGAAGAAGTATCTCTACTATAGAGTAGAGCCTTATATCAACTCTGCTAACATCTCTTAGTGCTCTGTACTCCATCTCGGTGAGAACTCTTGGTGGTTTAGTTTTGAATTTAGGATGAGAGAGCTTCTCTGATGGGTTGTCACTTACTTTGCCGTTATCTAAGAGATACCTAAAGAAAGTTCTAGTACTATTAATTTTTCTAGAGACACTTTTAGGAGTGTAGTTGTTGTCCTGTAGGTTTTGTTTATATTTCTCTAAGCTCTCGGAGTTAACATCCCCTAGAGAGTTGATTCCATCTTTGGACAGAAAGTTTAATAATTGCTCTATGTCTTTAGAGTAAGCGATTATTGTTGACTCCGTCCTGTTTCTGGACTCTAAGTTGTGGATGAACTCATCTCTCGCTTCGGCAAATTTAGCGTTTTTTATTTCTCCCACTGTTATTTTCCTCTAATTTAATATAGTTACGGTGTATATAGAAAAAATTATATCACCATAACGGCACAAGAGCAATAATAAAAGTATATAGGGCTTTTGAAAAAAAGACAAGTAACTGATACGATTTTACGTATGGATAGAGTCATATACAGAGGAGAAAGGAAAAGAATAAGGAGGGACGAGGTCTCTTCTGTTGGAAATCTCTTTAATTCTCTTTTTGCAAAAATAACTCTTTTAGCAATATCTATCTTCCTTTTCTATAATGTTGCCCATTCGATTAAGATTACGGTTCAGAGGCTAGATATTTTAAAAAGGGCAGAGATGGAGGTTGATTCTTTGAGGTTGAAGAATTTAGAGTTAGATCTTTTGTTAAGTAGTATGCAGAGTAAGGAATATCTTGAGGTTCAGGCAAGAGATAGGTTAAATTTCACTGGAGAGAAGGAGTATGTCTTTGTTATCCCTGATATTCTTTTAAAAGAAAAAGAGAAAGATTTGAACAGGATTCTGTACGGACAAGAGGAGAAAAAGGAAGAGAAGGCGTATGAGGTTTGGAAGGATTTTTTCTTTGATGGAGTTTAAGTATTAACAGGTATTTGAATAAAAGGGGTTTTGCTAGTATAATCTGGCTATTATTTAACGCGGGGTAGAGCAGTGGAAGCTCGTCAGGCTCATAACCTGGAGGTCGTCGGTTCGAATCCGACCCCCGCAATTCACCCCGCTAACTTATAGTCCTGTGAAATACCCCTATTCTTTAATAACAATATCTTTAAAACCACGTCCAGCTCCTTGGCAGTCAAGACCGTTCCCAAGAACAAACACATCTGGAATTTCAAAGCCGAGATAATCTATTGGTACATCTATCTCTCTTCGTTCAGGCTTGGAGAGAAGGGCTGCTACTTTAAGGGAGTACGGCTCTCTTGCACTTAGGATTTTTAGTAGCGAAGACATGGAGTATCCTGTATCTACGATATCCTCGACTATAATGACATCAGCATCGTAAATTGTGTCTTTTAAGTCGGAAACAAACTTCGGTTGTCTGTTTGACTCAGTACTTCCCTCGTAACTTGTTATCCCAATAGTATCAAGTCTAAGTCTTGGGTGCGGAATCTCTCTAGCAAGATCGGAAAGGAAAACGACAGCTCCAGTTAATACCCCAACCAAAACAAGGTCTCTTCCGTTATTATCTTTGTAATCTTGAAAGATTTGATTCCCTATTTCTTTAACCCTATTATCAATCTCTTCTTTGGAGATTAATTTTTTGTAATTCTCTCCCTCAATCTGAAAAGTTTTAGAAGTTTCATTATTATCCATCTTGAAATAATTTAAAATTAACCACACCTTCAATTATACCCCAACATTCCAATTCCATTCTCATCTGTGTTAGAATCATTTTGGTAACTAAAATTTTACAACTAGACAATGCCATTGACAGATCAACCTGTAAAAGGAATGTATATCTTAGAAGAGGGAAGGGTGTTTCATTTGCTTGACAGGAAGCTTAAGACTCAGGGTAGGCAAGGAGGATTAATAGTAATGAAAAAGAAGGCTTTAGATAATGGGCAAGTACTAACAGAGACTGTAAAGGCTGGGACGAAAATAGAGTACATTATCCCAGAAACAAAGGAGGTTCAGTTTCTCTACTCTGATAATACAGGCTCCTTTTTTATGGACTCCCAAACATATGAGAGTGTTAAAATCCCAAAGGAAATTGTGGGCAATTATGTAAATTTCTTGAAAGAGGGAAGTACTCACTTAGTTATGCTATACAACGAGAAGGTTCTTGCAATTAGGGAGAATCCTACTGTGGATCTCAAAGTTATCTCTGCTCCTGATGCTGTAAAAGGTAATACTTCAAGTGGAGGGACAAAGGAGGTAAAGGTTGAGACAGGATACAGGTTACAGACCCCTATGTTTATAAAAAAGGGAGATGTAGTGAGAATAAATACGGAAACGGGAGAGTATTCAGGTAAAGCGAATTAAGTAGGTTTTGACCCATTATTTTGATATAATGGTGAGAGTTGCTTGGTGGGATAGCTCAGTAGGTTAGAGCATGGGATTCATAAACCCAAGGTCGCTGGTTCGATTCCAGTTCCCACCATTGCATATTAAATTTTGCTTTTTACTAATGGAAAACAAAGAAAATGATAAATCACAGAAAAAGGAGAATTACCCAAAAGAACCAATAAGGGTTGATATTAGGAGACTCCCAAGAAGAAGGGGCGTAAAGATTCCTAGTCTTGTAATTGCTCTAATCCTTTCTCTTCTACTTTCGGCAGGGATGTATTTTTGGAAAGTTCTAAGTTTTAAGGGCGAGGAGGTGTCGGTAAGTGAGGTTGTTACTAGAATATCGGAAGGTGATTTCGAAAAAATTGTTCTTAAAGATGATATGGTCATATTAGAGAGTGAAATTAAAGTAAATGGAGCAGATGTAGTTGAAAAGAAATATGCATTACTTCCAGAAGGGGTTGATTTCTATCAGGTACTCTCTAATGCTGAGATAGATATTAAAGATTTAGAAAATGATTTCTACGAGCCTAGGATTGGAATTACTCTTGGAGATGTCTTAACCTTCATTTTCCTAGGAGCTGGGTTAGTATTAGTCTATGTAATGATTAAAAATATGCAAGCATCTGGAGGAAAGATGCTAGATTTCGGTCAGAGTAAAGCAAGGCTTTTAATGGGCAAGAAGACAGGTGTTACATTTGATGATGTTGCAGGGATAGAGGAAGTTAAGGAAGAGTTAACAGAAATTATTGATTTTTTGAAAAATCCAAACAAATACAGAAGTGTAGGGGCTAGGATTCCTAAGGGAGTTCTTTTGACAGGAGACCCAGGTACAGGAAAGACTTTGTTAGCTAAGGCAGTAGCGGGTGAGGCAGGGGTTCCGTTTTTCCATACTTCTGGATCAGAGTTTGAAGAGATGTTAGTTGGTGCTGGAGCTTCTAGGGTTAGGGATCTTTTCCAGAAAGCAAGAAGGGCCTCTCCCTGTATCATCTTTATCGATGAGATAGATGCGGTGGCAAAAAAGAGAGGTACAGTACTGCACTCTGGTGCTGGTGAGCAAACTTTAAATCAGATACTTGTAGAAATGGATGGGCTAGAGGAGAGAGAAAATGTGATTGTACTAGCTGCTACAAACAGGCCTGATGTTTTAGATCCAGCAATACTAAGGCCAGGAAGATTTGATAGGAGTGTGTATGTTCCTATGCCTGATAAGAATGGGAGGAAAGCAATCCTTGATGTTCATGCTAGGGGGAAAAAGTTTGAGGATGATGTAAGTTTAGATGTAGTTGCGAAGAAAACAGTTGGATATTCAGGTGCTGATTTAGAGAATCTTTTAAATGAGGCTGCTATAATGGTAGCTAAAGAGGGAGGGAAGAAGATAACTCAAGAGGAATTGATGGAGGCCTACCTTAAAGTTAAGTTAGGAAGAAAAAAGAAAGGTGATAAGGAGGAGGAAGATATTAGAAAGACAGCATACCATGAAGCGGGGCATGCTGTGGTTGCTAAATTCACAGAGGGTGCTGACCCTGTTGAGCAGATATCGGTAATATCAAGAGGAGAGAGTGGAGGTGTTACGGTATATCTACCAGAAAAGGATAGAAAGTTTCTTTACAAAAGCCAGATGTTAGCATGGATTAGGACAGGACTAGGAGGTAGAGTTGCGGAAGAGCTTTTCTTGGGAGACATATCTACAGGAGCATCAAACGATATTATGCAGATAACGGAAATAGCAAAAAAGATGATAATGGATTACGGAATGAGTGACAGTCTAGGTATGGTAAAGTACGGAGACTTAGAGGAGACAAGGCATCTTGGGTATGCTTACGGGGGAGGTAGAGATTACAGCGAAGAGACAGCAAAGTTAATAGATGTGGAAGTAAAGAGGTTAATACAGGAGGCATATGAAGACGTAAAGAGTCTTTTGGAAGAGAAGAAGGAATATGTAGAGAAAGTAGTAAAGCTTCTTTTGGAGAAAGAGGTCCTAACTGGAGAGGAGTTTGAGGAAATATTTGTATAGCCATTTTGGATGATTCCTGTTTTTTCTTTTCTTTAGTATAATTTTGATATGACATTACCTAATAACGGTAAGGATAGGTTTCTTGCAATAGATGCAAATGCCATTATACACAGGGCATTTCATGCATATCCTTCCACTTTGCAAACAGAGGACGGGATACAGGTAAATGCGCTGTATGGGTTTACGGTAATGCTACTTTCAGCTCTTAAAAGCTTTGAACCAAAGTATGTGCTCTGTTCTTTTGATACCCATGAGCCTACATTTAGACATGTAGAGTATATGGACTACAAGGCGACAAGGGCTCCTACAGATCAATCTTTGATAGATCAGTTTCCTTTGGTAGAAGAAATCCTTAAGGCATTCAATATCCCCATATTAAAAAAGGATGGATTTGAAGCGGATGATATATTGGGTACCATAGCCAAGTATGTAAGTAGTGGTAAGTGGAGTGGTGAGAATCTTGAACTATACATTCTTAGTGGAGATAGGGATCTCCTGCAGTTGGTTAATGAGAAAGTAAAGGTGTGTTTACCCTCTGGTAGTTTTAAAAACCTTCTGGCTTACGATAGGGAGGGTACTTACAGATACTTAGGCTTGTACCCAGAGCAACTGGTTGATTTTAAAGCTATAGCTGGGGATCCTTCGGACAATATTCCAGGAGTTAAAGGGGTAGGGGAAAAAACGGCACTACAACTTTTAGGGGAGTATGGAGATTTTGATGGAATTTACAAAAACTTAAGTAATATTAAGCCTAGACAAGCTAAGCTACTGTTAGAAGGGATAGAGCAGGCAGAGTTAAGTAGAAGGTTGGCAAGAATAGAGCAGGAGGTAGGGTTAGATATAGCTTTGGAAAGCGCTCTGTTGAGAGATTTTAACAAAAAGAAAGTATTGGAAGTCTTCAAAAAGTTCTCTTTTAAGTCGTTAATATCTAGGTTAGATGAGATAAAGGAGGATGACAAAGTCGGTAAGGTAAATCAATTAGACATATTCTCCTCAAGTGGTGAACAGGTAGAGTGGGGTGATATGGCCGAAATAGAAGAGAGATGGAGTAAGGCTAAGCGGATTGTTGTGGTTAATATCCAAGAAGATGAGTCGGCGCTAGCAGTTTCCAAGAAAATGATCCGAATTGTGGATAATTCTGGAGAACAAACAGACTTTTTAACAAAAAAAGAATGTTCCACGCCAACCCCGGAATGTGAAACTATTTTTTATAACCTTGAAAATGCTGTTTCACAGTTTGGTGATATTTCAATGTCTCAAACCTTCGATATCGGACTTTTTGCTCACCTCATCAATTCAGAAAGGAGAGGATACACGCTTAAGGACTTAGCTTTTGATTACTCTAATCAGATACTTGATGAGAAGATAATGCCAAATGACCTAAAAAAAGTCCTAGATACAGTAGAAGAGATAAAACAAACCCAGACAGAGGAAGCTAATCAGATAGAGCTGTATGATTACACAAAGAAGAGTATAGAGAGGGTGTTAAATGTAAAAGAAGATTACTACCTTAATATATTGAGAAAAATAGAGATACCGATTACAAAAATACTGTATAAGATGGAGGAGAGAGGTATGAAGGCAGATATTAAGATATTAGAGAGACTGGATAATCAACTATCAAAGGAGATATCAAAATTAACAAAAGAGATATATGAGACTGTAGGGCATGAATTTAACATTAATTCTTCAAAACAGCTCTCAGACATTCTGTTTAATGAATTAAAATTACCTACAAGTAGAAAAAGATCTACAAGAGAATCAGTATTGCAAGGATTAAAAGGAACTCACCCCATTATTGAAAAGCTACTTCATTACAGAGAACTAAACAAAATGTATACAACATATAGTGGGCCAATACTTAAAATAGCTACCTCTAGTAAAGATAATTCCATCCATACAGATTTCAAACAGACAGGAACTTCTTCAGGTAGATTGTCATCTTCTAATCCAAATATGCAAAATATACCCTTACAAGGGAAATGGGCAGAGGAGCTAAGGAGAGCTTTTGTAGCAAGGAAAGGTTACAAATTAGTGGCAATGGATTACTCTCAGATAGAGTTAAGAATAATGGCTGATATGTCAAAAGATGATTTCTTAATTAAGGATTTTAACAATGATTTGGATATACATAGGGCTACGGCAGCAAGACTCATGGATAAAGAGGTTACAGAAGTAACAGAAAAAGAAAGGAGTGTTGGTAAGACAGTTAATTTTGGTATCCTTTTTGGACAAACGGCATACGGATTAGCCAGTATGTTAGGAATAGATGCTCAGCAAGCATCAGAATATATACAAAACTATTTTGAAAATTACAAAGGAGTAGAAGAGTATATCAGAGGGTTAGAGAAAGAAGCTTACAAAAAAGGCTATGTACAGACAATGTTTGGGACAACAAGACATATTAGAGGGTTAAGATCTAAAAATACAAGGATGGTTAGAGAAGCACAAAGGGAAGCTATTAACATGCCAATACAGGGTAGTGAGGCGGATATAATGAAGTTAGCAATGATAAAGTTAGATGAATTGATAGAAAAGGATTTTAATGAGAAAGCTCACATAATATTACAGATTCATGATGAACTCATATTTGAAGTAAAGGAAAGCTGTGTTAAGGAGTTTGTTAAAAAAGCTAAAGAAACAATGGAAGGAGTGGTTTCCTTAG
>Ga0255347_1004919_pt1 | contig 15657 bp, 14 predicted proteins | sample wastewater_treat_2_FD_192479 | JGI IMG/M metagenome (GOLD analysis project Ga0255347, IMG submission 192479) | Wastewater microbial communities from Lulu Island WWTP, Vancouver, Canada - plant24 | ecosystem: Engineered > WWTP > Wastewater > Unclassified | place: Canada: Vancouver, British...
TTCATTTCGCAATTCCCGATTCCCGTTGCGCCATGCCTCTTGCTCCTTCTACCTTTCCCTTTCACCTTGATGCGTTTCTTTATATTTTTCCGCCCAACATAGCGTCACGAATGCCGAATGTTTTGCCGCCATCCCGCAGTTATCAGCGTTCATCCTGTAAAAAGTTTCATTATAACAACTGAAAAGCAGTTTGTAACAATGATGCACGCAGATGGACACAGATGTAATGACAAAAACGGATGCTCAATTATACTGTTTCCCTCATTGTGATAGAGCGGCAATGAAGGAAACGCTCAGCGCCTGTCGGCAGCAGAGAGTTATACCGTGCCCGAAGGGATGACTAGTGACCGGCTGGTATGCTCTATCATCCAGGCGGTCAAAGAACACTTCATCAGGGTTTATCAGCGTTCATCCGTGTTCATCCTGTGAAAATATTCTTTGTAACAATGATGCACGCAGATGGACACAGATGAAATGACAAAAGCAAATGATAGACTAAACTGTTTCCTCCATTGTGATAGAGCGGCAATGAAGGAAACGCTCAGCCCATACGGGCAGGTCAGGCACAAGTTTCCGCCCGAAGGGCTGGATATTGACCGGCTGGTATGCTCTATCAGCCAGGCGGTCAAAAGATACTTAATCCGGTTTTATCGGCGTTCATCCGTGTTCATCCTGTGAATAAAATGCTTTACAACAAGTGTGTAACAATGATGCACGCAGATGGACACAGATGACAACAAGATAGGAAGGGTTGCGGCTGGCTTTGTGATACGGCATCCAAGCCATCCACGCTCCTCGCCTGCCGGCAACAGAGAGTTATACAGTGCCCGAAGGGCTGGATATTGACCGGCTGTAATGTTTATCAGCCAGACGGTCAAAGAACACTCTATCCGGGTTTATCGGCGTTCATCTGTGTTCATCCTGTGAATAAAATGCTTTACAACAAGTGTGTAACAATGATACACGCAGATGGACGCAGATGTAATGACAAAAGCAAATGATAGACTAAACTGTTTCCTCCATTATGATAGGGCGGCAATGAAGGAAACATTCAGCGCCTGTCGGCAGTAAATAGTTGCATATTGCTCGAAGGGCTGTATATTGACCGGCTGGTATGTTCCATCATCCAGACGGTCAAAGAATGCTTCATCAGGGTTTATCGGCGTTCATCCGTGTTCATCCCGTAAAAAAGATGCTTTACAACAATATGCATACAAATAAATACAAAAATTATCATAATAAAATTGACTTTTTAACACAGATTCTATAATTACTTATATTGAAAAACCGTAGGGTAAGCGTCCGCAACACTGCTAAAATGGCAGCATCAAGACAATTCCATTCATTTATATGCCTTTCCTGCGGTATTCTGAGGGATCGAAGGGGTTCCCACGGCGGTAGCGTATCAAAATAACGTTCTCTACCATAGCCACTGCCTCTGTTAATCTTGATTCTTTCGCCTTTAATCTTTTGCCTTACGCTTTTTGCCTTTGATCTTTTGCCTCTTACCTTTAACCTTAAACCTTGTCCCTTGCACCTTTTGCCTTTCACCATGCCTCTCCGTATGTTTGACTTTTGCATTCCATTTCGCAATTCCCGATTCCCGTTGCGCCATGCCTCTTGCTCCTTTTGCTTTTCGCCTTTAATCTTTAACCTTTAACCTTGAACCTTGCGCTTTTGACCTCGTTACTTGACAAATTAACAACACCCCCTCATAGTTCCAAACTGCGGTGCCGGAACGATGAAAATCGGATCGACGACCTCTCGATAAGACGATGCGGCAATCCCATCTAATTCTTTCTAATACTTTAGTCATATGGGTCAGCCGGGTTCTCCTGGTGGTACCTCAGGTGATTCTTGTGCCGTATCTCATCCGAACGATAGGGGAGGAAGGCTATGGCGTCTATGTTCTGATTTGGTCTTTGCTGATATCGGTTAGTGATCTGGAGCAATCCTTGCAGCAAGGAGTGGTCAAATACAGTGCGGCATTCCTTGCGGAAAAACGCATCGACGAAGTGAACCGCGTTGTAAGTTCTTCTTTTGTATATTCTTTTTTTCTGGCCGCTGTGGCGTCACTCGGAATCTTCGTCACAACGGCTTTCTTCCCCCATCTGATGGGAGGCCTTCGTACTTCTCTTTTTGTCGTTGGTGTCCTAGTCCTGTTCATGATCCCAATGACGCCCTATATCGCGGTCATCCAGTCGCGGCAAAAGTATTATATAGGCGTTCTTGCTGACACATTATCCAGATACGTGAGTTTGGCTGTGGTGGTGGCCTGGTTCACCATGTTGCGGCCATCGGTAGAAGCGCTCATCGTCATCATGGCAGCCATGCTCTTGTTTTCTCGTTTTGCGCAGGTTCCTGTTGCGTACCGCATGTTACCGGGCTTGAAAAATCGCCCAACCTCCTTCGATTGGAGAGTTTTTCGTTTGATTGTTTCATTCGGTGGCGTTGTCGTTTTCCTCGGTTTATGTAATATCGCAAACACTACGGGCGTCCGTTGGTTAATGGGCGCACTGGTATCTACGAGTTTCGTGGCTCATCTGGCCATCATGATCATGCCGGGCGCACTCCTCAGCCAAATCACAGAGGCAATGACGATAACGATCATGCCCGCCACGAGCGCCTATGAGGCTACAGGGAATGACCACATGCTTCGGGAATTGCTCCTGCGGAGTATGCGCTATACCACTATCATAGCCCTTGCCGCTCTGCTCATAGCGGCCATGCTTATTAAGGATATGCTGACCCTGTGGGTTGGATCCAGTTATACGTTCCTGGCCCCTTACACACTGGCAATCTTAGCAACTGTTGCCTTACTGATGACTACTTCGAGCGCTCACCATATGCTCAAGGGACTCGGGAAGCTGTGGATCGTTGTCTTTATAGCGCTCGTTGGCAAGGTGATTGTACCACTGGCCCTCATTGTCTCTTTGTTTATTTTTATGCACGATCCCTACCTTGCAGTTACGACCGGGCTTGTGGCGGGCAATGTCGTTTGCGTTATGATGCACCTCAGGTTTGTGATGAAAGTTTTGCACGTTAGTATTCGCGAAATAATTACACGTGTTTATAAACAGCCACTGATTGCGGTTGTAATAGCTGGCGCGCCGGTTTTCGTGTTGGCTAAGTGCGGTGGGGTGAACGCCATTGTCCTGCGGGTCAGCATAGCGGTACTCGGAAATGTGGCATTCTTGGTGTTAATGTATTTCATATTTGCTACAATGGATGAGCGCCGACAAGCCGCAGAGATTGCTCAAGGAGTATGGAGGCGTGTGGCTGACTTCACGGAGCCGATTAGCGGCAAGATCTTCAAGGCTGTGAGGGGCCGTTAAAGAATATGATCAAGATCCTCATTGGTGGCAACACCTGTCCTATATGACGAAACGAGCCACTCTTTTGACAGGGCAATGCGAAGGCTTTGCCTGGTGAGCTTATGCCGGAGTTCGAGCAAGTAGATTTATCAATAGTGAACCTAGAGTGCCCTCTGATAGAAAAGGAGACTTCGATGCTCAAATGAGGACCGAACCTTGGGGCTTCCATTGAATGCGTCAAAGTGTTCAAGGCAATGGGAATTGATGTAACCTGCTTGGAGAATAACCACATCATGGACCACGGCCGCAAGGGTTGCGTTCGACAGTTCAGGCTTTGGAGCAACAAGGTATCGACCAAGTCGGTGCAGGTGAGAATCTCGAAGAAACGCAAAAGATACTGATTCGACAGGTAAGAGACGTGTGGATTGGAATTCTCGCCATGGCGGAACACGAGTTTGGTATAGCGGGTCGAAATGTTACAGGGACCAATCCGCTGGATATCAACGATGACAGGTAAAATATAGCCAAAAGCCGCATTGAATTCGATTACTTGGTCGTTCTTTTGCATGGGGGTAAAGAGTTCTACCCTTATCCCCACCCCAACCTCATGGATACATGTCGTTTTCTAGTGGAAGTTGGGGCCAACGTTGTCATTTGCAAGCATTCACACTGTGCGAGGTGTTTTGAGACATATCGTGGTGCGCCGATCGTGTATGGCAAGGGCAATTTCCTCTTCGATTATCCTTCCAAAGAGCCCATATGGCATGAAGGTGTATTGGTTTCCCTTGTTATAAATAAGGATGCTGAGACAGAAGTTCGGTTTATTCCATATATGCAATCTGATGGGCAACCGGGTGTGCGCAGACCACCCAATGAGACGGCATTCCTCTGTGACTTTAACGATCGATCACGAAGTATTGTAGATGAGGCGTTTGTTCGGGACAGTGGCTACACTTTTGCAAAGAAAAGAAGCGTCATCATTTGCACCTGCTCAATCATCCACCAGGGTTATTTCGCCGTGCGTTAGGCAAATTAGATTTGTTACACTATCTGAATTCTCGTGAAAAGCAACGCATGCGTTTGCACGCCATTAGGTGCGAGTCTCTCCGAGAGGTTCTAATTACCTTGCATCTTGAAGAATCTCAGAAGTGAGTGACAGGTCGTTAACAACTAAAAAAAACAGGAAGATGTATGGATGCATACTAAACTCCCGTAGTGCGGCAAACCAGATTTAGATGGAATGAATTTCTCTTTTATTATTGACCCGATCGATTGTGAATAATGCAAACATGATGCCGTATCTTTTTTCTGCCTATGTCGGTTAATGAAATGCAACCACAAGAAAATAGACTTACCACAAAGGAAAATGGGAGAAGGTGTGGGCTGGTGTTGAATTGCCCCATGTCTATTGGCCGGACCATGATACGCAGACTCAATTAACAAAATATCTTCCTATAGATGCTGGGTACTCACTAATTGAAATTGGCTGCGCCCCTGGGGGGTGGCTGGCGTACTTTAATAGGCAATTTAAGTATGCCGTGTCTGGAGTCGAGTATGCCAAAAACGCCGCTGCGGCGACTTACAGAAACATGAGTCTGCTCGGAATAGAAGCTGAGATTTTGACGCAAGACTTCTTCTTACTCGATTGTGAACGGAATAAATATGACCTTGTCTTTTCCGCAGGGTTCATTGAGCATTTCCTAGACCTGTCGCCAGTGATGGATAGAATCTGCGCGTTGTCGCGGCGGTATGTGATCACTATTGTGCCAAATACTTTTGGCATAAACGGGTGCATCAGTAAGACAATAAGGCCCACGGTATATGCCGAGCATAATCCCATAGATGCTGCTACTTTGGATTTCATTCATACTGAACGCAGAATAAAGACGCTCTTTTGTGATTACGTCGGAGGCGTCAGGTTAATTATGCCCGGTTCTGGAAATAAGTTCTTTGAGAAACATAATAACTACGCCCGGGTAGTCAACGCGCCGGTAAAGGTTTTAAACCATATTTCCGAAGCATTAGTGCGGGGTCTTTCCTTTGTTCCGAGAACGAGGTTATTTTCTGATAGGCTTCTGTATATTGGTATAAAAGATGGCGCATGAGTCCGCAGGCGGCATCACAATCGTTAACTATTTGGGGGCTAACTGTCTGATGTACCACAGAAAATGATTATCACGATTACGTATGCCATTATTGCGGGGGAAGGTAGAGGTCCATTAGCACCGAGTCCAGTTCCCCTAGGAGTGATGACATTTGGTGCAAATGTCGCCGCGTTGGACTGGATTCACTGCCTACTCATGTCTATTGATCCTCATAAAATACCTATCGTTGACAATGCTTTCCAAAAAACCTCTTGGCCTTTAGCGATTTTCCCCCCTGACAAAATCTGTGTTTCCGTAAATGGAAATGCTCTACCTAATTTGAATTATATTAGAACATTTGGACGACGCTTTAATCCTTCAGTTGGCTGGAGAGGACATTGTGAGATACCGGATCGCTGCACGAAAAGTGATATGTCGACTTCATTTCCGGACGATTTTGACGGTCACCATTCATCTGATTTTCTTCACAAAGTTGCCTTCCTTTCTAATTATGTGTACACCCCGCACACTCCATATTCCCGAACCATCCTGATTGACGCTTTCTTATGGAACATCACGAAGTAGAGGTGTAGATCTGATGCTTATCGGTCTATATGATCTGAAAGATGACAACGGCCGGGATCTTACCGTCTTGAAGACTTATGAAAGAATACTTTCAAAGAATGGAATTCCGTTTGTACGTTTGGAGGCATCGGAAGATCGATTCTGGGACAAAGTTGCTTCATTGGACCTTCTGATCTTTCGCTGGTCTCATTTTGACTCGGACCACCAGAAGGCTTACGATATTTTGCAAGTCGCAGAAAATGAATTGGGTATCAAATGTTATCCCAATTGGAAGACTTGCTGGCACTATGATGACAAGGTAAAACAATACCTGCTTATCAAAGCACATGGGCTTCCAATGGTGGAGTCGTACATATTTTGGGATAAAGAAAAGGCTCTTGCGTGGACCGATGTTGCCATTTACCCGATTGTGTTCAAATTGCGTAATGGCGCAGGCTCTAAAAACGTCATCCTAGTGCAAACTAGGAACCAGGCGCAGCGACTAGTTAGGCGTATGTTTGGAAAGGGTATTCGGCCAGAGCGCGGGCTTGGCATTAACAACCTGCGTGTGAAACATTTCAACATTTACCGTGAATTGCATCGCATAGCAGGGAATTTTTATCGTTGGACTAAAGGCGTTGACACTTCACCACATTGGCGAATTCAAAAGAATTATGTGCTGTTTCAGAGGTTTCTGCCCGACAATGAGTTCGATACAAGAATCACTGTCATAGGTGATCGGGCTTTTGGATTTCGGCGAATGACACGGAAGTCGGACTTCCGCGCTTCGGGCAGCGGGATTATTGATTATGATATTGGAAAGATTGACCTTCGCTGTGTTGACATAGCTTTTCGTGTGTCTCAACAATTGGGTTTTCAATCAATGGCGTACGATTTTCTATTCACAGAAGGGAACGAGCCGCAGTTCTGTGAAATCAGTTACACATATTTGTCTCGTGCTATATGGAAATGCCCGGGGTACTGGGACACCAAATTCAACTGGCATGATGGGCATTACTGGCCGGAGTATCTCCACCTGGTTGATGTGCTTCGTCTTCCTGATTTGAAGGCCATTGATCAGTTGTAGCCTTAGCAATGCTGACGAATAAGCACCACGATGAGGCATGGTGAGACTTGGAAGAAGTTGGACGTTGTTTAATCCCGTGATCAGTAAATCTCACGATAAAATCAGCAATCTGCTGAATGGCTTTCGCCGCTTTGTGGGGCTTGCATTGTTATTCAGCTGCGCATTTTTCGCCACTTGGGGAGATGGCTTGCAGCAAATCGCATCTTTTGATATTGCCAAACTATTTGCAGTGTGTGCTTCCGCACTAATACTATACTGGTTAATTTTGGAAAAGCCACGATTTGATGTCTTCCCACGCGCATTAAATTACTTCATGATGTTTGCAGTCTTACATACATTAATCACCTATGGTGTGTTTTATCCTAGCGAATTCACATTCAACTACGAGGTAATCAGAAAGACTAAGGACGGATTTATTCTGGCCGCTTCGTCACGCGGCCTCATCGTGGGCAAATATTTTTTATTTGCTGGCTTTGCTTATGCAGCGGCGGCCATGCTCAGTAGCCAGCGGGTGATTCTAACGTTTTCCTTGTGTTATTCAGTAGGCCTCATGGTGTCCTTTATACTAGGCAGCCATGTGGCAACCAGCGTGGGGTTTGTTACGAGAAGCACGGGAGGATTTATGAACTCCAACTCCCTGGGGCTGGCTGCGCTAGTAGCAATTTTCCTGTGTCTATTCGTGATCCGTTCCCTAGAGGCGCGACTCTGGCAACGAGGTTGTGCGTTTGTGTTGTTGGTAGGGGCGGTCTATGCACTGCTGAGGAGTGTGTCGCGAACGTCGATTATCGCTGGAGCGATCGGGATTTTGATCATGATTGTGATTGAATCTGTTCGCAGGAATGTACGCATACTGTGCATCTTATTTGCTACGCTGTTTGCCTTGGCCGCCACCATTCCCGAGGAAGTCACAGAAATCTTTCTGGAGCGATTCGCCTGGGATTATGTGCAAATGAGCGAATACGGGCAACGGTTGCCGATATATTTGGATTATCTCAGGCAATGGCCCCAGTATATCATCAATGGCATGGGGCATGCGCGGGCTGGCGAGGCGATAGGGTTGTCATACATGGCAAGCGAGTTGTACATACCCCATGGCGCATATCTGAGCATTCTTGTGGAATTCGGCATTGCAGGGCTGTGCCTGTTTCTTTGGTCCATGTACTGTTTGTGGAAGCGACTCAACCCTTTAAGCCTTCAGCAATCGCGGGCGCCAACAGATTCAGTTCTTGCGGGTTTTCTTGTTGCTTGGGCTGTTTTCTTTATTACCGGGAATTATGGTGGACGAGATTTCTGGCTCGCGTGGGCTGTGTTGGGAGCATACGGTTCCTGGAGATCGGCCACTACGCTGAGAGTTATGCCGCAGTGCCCAATAACGTGCCAGCGAGATGGAGCAGCTTAGGCTGTCGAGCTAAATGAGAGATATTCTTCTACTGAGAATGTCCGGCGAGAACGTTGGCGGTATTGAAGGACAGGTGTTTCGCATTGCGCAGTACCTGCGGATGAAAAGATTATTCAAGCCCATTCTCATCACCTCTGGTGCTGAGTCCCCGTTTGCTGAGATCTTTCGAAAAGATGGATTTTCAGTCTACGAGGTGTCAATGGGGAAAACGGATTTGACGAGAGCCGTTCCAATTCTCGAGTCCTTAGTTCAAAAAAATGATGTAGCAGTCGTGCAGAGCCATGGCTTCAGGGAGAGCTTACTTGGTGCATCTATAAAGAAACGGTATCCTCAAATCCCGCATGTCTTCAGGGTCCAGACACATATTGACTGCGCGGTGATCGCCCCGTGGAGGAAGTTGGCATATCATATCCTGGATAAGATCAATTCTCGTTATGTTGACTGTTATGCTGTAAACGGTCGTTATCTTGCCGACGAAGTTGTCAGACATTCCTGGATTCCTTCCAGGAAGATACGTATTGTCATCAACGGAAGAGAGGCGGTTGGGGCCCCTGATGCACCCCAGGAACAATCCGAAGACCCCTTGCCTCATCGGATTGCCATGGTATCGAATCTTTATCCTCGAAAAGGACACGACGTACTTCTTGAAGCTCTTGCACTATTAAAGGCGAAAGATATGCGAGTCGATGTGAGGCTTGTTGGAGGCGAGGCAGTGAATATTCTAGACAGCAGGGGTATGTCTTTTATGGACAGCCTGCGTGAGAGGGCTGCTCGCCTTGGTGTCTTGGACCAAATCGATTTTTATGGATTCACACGTGACATATACACGGCGCTGCAAGGTTTCCCGATAGTCGTCTTGCCTTCAGACAGTGAAGGCGTACCAAACAGCATCTTAGAGGCCATGAGTTTGCGCAAGCTCGTAATAGCATCACGTGTCGGTGGCATTCCCGAGATCATATCCGACGGCCGCGATGGTCTCTTGCACCCTCCCAAAGATGCTAGATCACTTGCGCAGAACATTGAACGGGTTTTTTGCAGCGCGGCAAGGGCGTGGGAGCCACTACGAAATGCAGCATATGCCAGGTGGCAGCAGGAATTTTCGATGGAGGCTATGATGAATCAACTCGTTGATATTTATGATAATCTGGGTGTGGTGAATTAAAAGAATCACGATTTTACGACCAATGTAACACTATCACATTGCGTACATTGATTCGTGGAATTAGTGCTAGAAAAAGTTCTCGTTGATATAATCCCCGCAATCTCATACAACCAAAAGGGATGCGCGGAGCTAAATAAGCACAGGGTTTGATAGCATCCCGCATACACCTTCAGGTTGACGTGGATATGCTGTCGAACAAATCTAGAAGTCGCTCACAAGCCCTGGAATTGAATGTGAAACAAATCAAGATACTGTTTGCCTGACTTGTGATCGATGGTTTTGTCTGAATGTCATGATGAATGGCTTTTTACTTGTATCGGAACTTGGTCGGCTTGAATGAGGAGGTTTGTTATATGGAATGTGTTAGTGTAATAGTACCTGTTTACAACGATGAACACTACTTGTCCAGATGCCTAGACTCAATCATCTGTCAAACATATAGCAACTTAGAAATAATTCTGATTGACGATGGGTCAGTAGATCGTAGCGGATCGATTTGCGACTCGTATAAGAAACGAGATAGCCGAATTGTAGTAATTCACAAAGAAAACGGCGGCCTGTCAAGTGCTCGAAATGCAGGGCTAAGAATTGCATCTGGAAAATACCTTGCTTTTGTCGATAGCGATGACTGGATAGACAAAGATATTTATAACCACTGTATCGCTATAATCAAGTCAACGGACTGCGATGTTGTTGATTTTTCATGCGTTTTTACTGATGGTGAACCAATGGAGCCTTACTCAAATACACACAATAAGTTAGAAATAATAGAGGGTAAGGAAATCCTTCGAGATTATTTGCTGCGTGGTCTAATTGACAAAACACCTTTTTCGGTGTGTAGGAAGTTATATAAGCGATGTCTGTTTGATACAATTCGGTTTCCGGATGGAAAAATATGCGAGGATATAGTCACAAATTATAAGGTGTTGATGAACTGTAGGCGGCTTACACACACAAATCAACTTGGCTACTATTATTTCCAGGATGGCATCAGCATAACAAGAGGTGGGCTAAAAATAAAAGATTTTGACCTATTGGATGCTTGTGAAGAGTTGCAAGATTTGACCCAAGCAGAAGATTATCACGATATCAGGTATTTTGCGAAAGTAAAATATGCGAGATCATACTTCTCTCTACTTGCAAGAATTGCGATGTATGGAATAGTAGATGATAAATTAAACAGAAGGGAAACAATTAGGATATTAACTCATAACCTGAGAAAGCAGTATTTCTTATTAATGTCTTCTCCAATGCCATTCAACAGAAAGTTAATGGCGACAGCATTGTGCATTAACATACGATGTTTGTCGGTGCCAATTCGTATCTACTCATATTGCAAGCGAGTAAACTCTACATAAATGTGAAAATATTTCTTTTTATTTATTGTCGATGTGTGGTGTGTGGAGCATCAATGGGAGAATGATTTAATGTGAATGTGATTTGTAACCTTTGAAATGCCAAGGACAGTTACAACGGAAAGCCTGCTGGCATCCTATCTATATCTAGGGTTGGAGTCTCTTCAATGAGGCTTGATGGAAAGGCACACACTGTATTTAGGATTCAGGCACAGTTTAAAAATGATATGAGCAACTACACTTTATGCGAGCGCATGATTGCGCGCTGGTTGGATTCTCTTCCTCTTCTACGTAGTACAGTAAAGGATGCATACCAACGTCTTAATTATATTCTTTGTAGCGATGGAGTGTTGCTACAAATGAATCCTAGGGCACAAATCACTGAATTGGAGGAGAAGGTTGAGCATTTCTTCGGGTATTTTGACAAATCCTGTTGGTCGCCTGATGGCAGACACGTCCTGTATCACCGGCACATTTCAGCAGATGGGGTGGAGATAGTAATTCATGACCTGCTGGATAAGGCAACCCACGTAGTTGCAAAAGCTACCACTTGGAATTGGCAGCAGGGTGCAATGGCTCAGTGGTGGCCAAAAAAGAACGGTGAATGGATTGCTTTTAACACTATGGAGCGAAACCGGTTGGTCGGATATATTGTCGATGCAAAAGGGGATGGCTTGGTCAAGGAGTTATCGATGCCCATCCAGGCTGTGAGCCCGCGCGGAGACTGTGCCATATCATTGAACTACACACGGCTGGCAAGATTGCGCCCCGATTATGGGTACATGGTGGATGTGGCCAATCTCAGGCCTAATATGTCCGATGAAAGTGACGGACTGTGGCGCATCGATATATCCTCCGGGCAGGTGACGCTTGTTGTCAGCCTCGCTGCCCTGCGCAGGAATCAGCCGGTGCCGTCCATGCAGGGGGCGCTGCACAAGGTCAATCATGTGGTATTTTCACCCGATGGGAGCAGGATCGCCTTCATGCATCGATGGATTGGTGCGGAAGGGAAGTTTTCTCGTCTTTATACGGCTAGCCCGGATGGCTCGGAGGTGTTCCTTCTGGCTGATGACCGCATGGTGTCGCACTATTGCTGGAGAGACGCTTCGCACTTGCTGGCATGGGCAAGGAAGGTCCCGTATGGAGACCACTATTTTTTGTTTACGGATCGGACGCCTCAAGTGGAGATCATTGGTGCAGGTGTCCTTGACGCGCAGGGAGACGGTCATCCATCGTTTTCTCCAGATCGTCGGTGGCTTGTCACGGATACGTACCCTGGTAGGGACCGTAAGAGCAGTCTTATTCTATACGACATAAGAGAAGGGATGGTGCATGTTGTGGGGAGATTCTTTTCGCCCTGGCGCTTCAACGGCCCAGATCGATGCGACCTGCATCCCCGCTGGTCCCCGGATGGCAACTGGGTTGCCATAGATTCCGTGCATACGGGCAGACGGGGACTGTATCTGATCAAAGTTAACGGACTTACTAAAGCAAGGGCATCTTAAACTGGAATGTTATTGCCTCTTGTATCTATCCTGTTAGTGGTCCGTAATGAGAAAGAGCACCTACGACGGTGTTTGGATTCCCTCGTTCGGCAAGACTACCCTCGTGAACGTATAGAGTTTTTATTCATTGATGGATGTTCAGACGATGGGACATACGCTATTCTGGAGAAGGAAGTCATGGAATTGTGCGAAGGGGGATATATCGCACGACTATTGGTAAATAAGAAAAAAATTCTTGCTAGTGGTTGGAATCTCGGACTCAAGGAGGCGCACGGGGATTATGTGTGTCGGATCGATGCCCACAGTGTGATCATCCCATCCTATGTCTCGACTGGAGTCCATTGCCTGCTTACACCTGGAAATAAGCTTGTGGCAGCAGTTGGAGGGTGGTGTCGACATGCTGGGGCGACACGCATGGGGCAAGTAATTGCGGTCCTGATGTCATCCAAGTTCGCTGTGGGCGACTCACCTTTTCGACGACGTCCTGCGGCCATTTGCAAAACGGATACTGCAGTATACGGGATTTACCGACGCTCCGTGTTCTCTGAGGTCGGGTATTTTGACGAACGTCTGGCTCGCAACCAGGATATGGTAATGCACTTTCGACTGAAAACTGCAGGCTACACACTTCTGACACATCCGGATATGGAAATAACCTATTATGTTCGAAATACACTGGGAAGGTTACTGAAAAAAACGTTTGGTGATGGTAAATGGGTTGCGCTGGCAGGGAGGCAATATTTTCGCCTGAGACACAAGGTGCCGTTCCTCTTTGTACTGTATTTGACAGCGTTGCTTGTAATATACGTAATCAATGGTATTTGGTTCAGTTCCATTGAAGCACAAGCCATCGTCGTCGTGACAACGATTCCCCTTCTCTGGTACGGCATTCTGTCCATTTTATTTTCACTGAAGGCTCTCTGCGCGCTTTGGGTGCGGTTATTGCTTGCGCCACTGTTCTTCGCTTTTCACGTGGCTTACGGAATAGGCACGTTTTGTGGATATTGTCAGGTCCTTTGGGAACGTGTGATATTGATAGTCAAGTGCTTTTCAACAGATAATCCCAAACCAACCTAGAATCAGACAGTTGAATGATAGCATGAATATATCATTGCCCATGGCATGTCTGAACATAACAGTTAGGTGGAAAAAAGAGAGAAAATTGTTAAATCAGCTCATCAATTTAAAAACCTTTTTGGAACAAGAACAAGCATAAGATTATTTTATCTTCATAATAACCTTTATCAGTGTAGCCAGTTGTACAAGAAATTTGGGAAGAGAGCCTTTGATCTTACTATGTCCGCGCTTGGGCTGGTAGTTCTGGCCATCCCAATTGGAATTGTCAGCATTATCGTACGTGCAACATCGCGAGGTCCTGCTCTGTTCCGGCAGGAGAGAATCGGTAAAAACGGTAAAGTTTTCATAATTAATAAATTCCGAACTATGAGTGCCGAGCATGAAGATTTATCATCAGTTACTGCCAAAGGAGACAAGCGGATAACGGCTATGGGGTGCCTGCTACGCCGATATAAAATTGATGAACTGCCTCAACTCTGGAATGTCTTCGTCGGTGATATGAGTTTTGTAGGCCCACGGCCTGATGTGCCGGGATATTATGACAAACTTGTGGGCCGAGACAGGCGTATATTAGATCTGCGCCCCGGAATTACCGGGCCATCAACACTTAAATACGTTGACGAAGAGGATATCCTTGCAGTGCAACCTGACCCTGTAAGGTTTAACGATGAGGTTATCTTCCCAGACAAAGTCCGAATTAACCTAGAATATCTCGATAATATGAGCTTATTGAGAGATATTCAATTGATCTGGAAAACCATAACAGGTGACACCTCCAAGCAAGAATGGCAAGCCTAGAACAAGTATTTGATTCACTCGATTCAGACATCTTGATGACATTTAAACCTTGCAGTTCAATTATATCAACGTGAAACTATCATCCACATTTAGAAGGCTCGTCGGCAGTATATGTGGCTGATAATCCACTTAAAGATTTCATTGGAGCACGCGAGTTAGAAATGTTGACAGTTAGGGTCAAACGCATTGGAGGGGAATATGCTGATACTGTCCCACCGACACCTGCGCATGAACCACATATTACCGTGAATAACCTATCCCAACTGCCCGACATACTTGCATCGAAATATACATGGAGGATTTCTTGACCACTCCTCGTATATTCCTTTCCCCACCTCATATGAGTGGCGCTGAGATGACGTTTGTCGTTGAAGCCTTCGACAGCAACTATATTGCACCTTTAGGGCCAATGGTAGATGCATTTGAACAGGAGTTTTCCGAGACTGTGGGAATCAGGTACACAGTAGCCCTATCCAGCGGCACAGCGGCCATGCATCTTGCCCTGCGTTTTCTGGGCGTTGACAGAGGCGATACGGTGATCGCATCAACCCTGACCTTTGTGGGGAGTGTGAGCCCTGCTGTGTACCAGGGTGCGGAACCCATATTCATCGATTCCGACCGGCAATCGTGGAACATGGATCCGGACTTGCTGGCTGAGGAACTCGAACGTTGCAGGCAGAAGAGAAGACTTCCTAAAGTAGTCATTCCCACAGACCTGTACGGTCAGTGTTGTGATATGGCCCGGATTACAGATATTTGTGAAGCTTACGGGGTGCCGGTTGTGGCTGATTCTGCAGAAGCACTGGGGGCTATTTACCAAAGGGAGGAAAAGAATGGAGGTCAAAGGGGAAAGGTAAAAGGTCAAAATAAAGAAAACAAAAGGAAACTGGTACATGCAGGTGTGGGGGCACGGGCGGCAGTCTATTCTTTCAATGGCAACAAGATCATCACCACGTCCGGTGGCGGGATGCTTGCCTCAGATGACCGGGAGATAATTGATAAAGCGCGTTTCTGGTCACAGCAGGCGAGAGAACCCTTCCCCCACTACGAGCACAGGGAACTCGGATATAACTACCGAATGAGCAATATTCTTGCGGCAATAGGCAGAGGCCAGCTACAGGTATTGGAAGACAGGGTGCAGAAGAAACGTGAGATATTTGAGTATTATCAGGAAAATCTTGGCAACATGCCGGGGATAGAATTCATGCCCGAGGCGCCGTATGGTCGTTGCACACGGTGGCTCACAGTGACACTTATAACCCCGGAAACATTTGGTGTTGATCGCGAGATGGTTCGGATGGCGCTTGAGGCA
>Ga0255347_1004933_pt1 | contig 15630 bp, 17 predicted proteins | sample wastewater_treat_2_FD_192479 | JGI IMG/M metagenome (GOLD analysis project Ga0255347, IMG submission 192479) | Wastewater microbial communities from Lulu Island WWTP, Vancouver, Canada - plant24 | ecosystem: Engineered > WWTP > Wastewater > Unclassified | place: Canada: Vancouver, British...
ACCCGTACCCCGTTCCCGTTTTGCGCAGGCCGCACACTGTGTACCACACTCTCCCAATCCCGCTCACCCCCTACTGTTGGCCTAACACCACTTGACACGTCCTACCCCCCTTGCTATCCTATCCCCATGCCGCATCCCCGTGGACCCGACCACCACTCTGCCAAGCTCACTTGGCCCCAAGTCCTCACCCTCCGTGCCTCCTACCATTCCGGTACTCCCCTCCGTGCCCTTGCCCGCATCTACCACCTTGACCCCCACACCGTTTTTGACATTGTGCACAACATCTCCTGGTATCCCGAACCTGTGTCGGCTCGGGGGTCCTCAACCTCAACCTCACCCTCAAAGGAGCAATCTCATGGACAGAAACGCTGACCTTATCGCCCGTGCCCGCCCTACCGGTTCCCGTGTGCTCGTGCACCTAGACCCTGGCCTACAGGAAACCCCTAACGGCATCATCCTTCCTCCTGATGCCCAGCAAATCACTCGGCACGGCCTTGTCCTCGCCGTCGGTCCCGACCAGTACACCGTCTCCCCCGGAGACCGCATCCTCATCGAGCTTCACGCCGGCACTGAAGTCGGCTGGCTCAAGAACACCCCTGTCCTCCTAGTCGAAGCTAAAGACATCGTTGCCATCCTCTCCCAACCCCTTGAGCAATAAAAAACCCTCCAGCTCGTGTGAGCCAGAGGGCTTTCCGCTGTTGAACTTTGCACTCAGTTCAAAGTCATTTTCCCAACAGATTGTCCGCTCGGGGGTCCTTAACTATAATTCTATCACCCTTTTTGCCGCTTGTCAAATTATTTTGGGGGTCTATACTAAATTTTATTGACGGAATTACCCAACAGCAGTATAGTATTTGTATGGCAGATGAAGTAAGAGACCCCTTGGGGGAGCACGGCGAAGAGCTGGAAGAAATGGCAATTGCTGTGTGGGCCGAAATTTTATCCAATAGCCTCATTGACCCTAAGGTTAGGCGGGACGTAGCAGCAGATGTTATGCGGGCTCGTGGAAAGGATGCCCCCCTTAAATATCCTGGACCGGGAACTGTTGTCTTTAACTTCGGAAACGGTATCAAAACTGCGGTTGCAGGTATTGGAACCGTTCAAGACCTTCTTGACAGGAAAGCTCCTGACCCAGAGACTACCTTCACGGATGATGAGTCTACATCATGATTGCATGGCCACCGCTTGAGATTGCGCCGCATCCAGAGGCACCTCTCTTCTCACAAGAGAAGGATCCGGCTTTAGTGCTCAAACAGGCAATCAGTGAGATTTCAAGCCAAGGTGGTTTTCGTGATACCGAGCAGATTCGGCAACTCTTAAGACAGGCTGGTTTTGTGAGCCTCTGGTTTTACCTCAAATTCATCGCAGGCTACTCCGGTCCTTATAACCTCCTAAACACAGACCTCCACGTGGAGATGTGTAATTTCCGTCAGAGGGCGACAGTGACTCCAGGCTTTAAGGGAGCTATGTTCCTTCCCCGTTCTGCCCTTAAGTCCACCATCGCAACTCACGGAGGAGCTAGTTGGGAGCTCATCCGAAATCCAGACCTTCGCATTGGCATCACTCACGAGATTGCAGAGCGTGCACAGGAGTTCGTAAGCACAGTCATCTATACCTTCTCCGCTAACGAGCTCCACCAGTGGCTTTATCCGGAGTACCGCAAGTCGAATAGGGACAATGTAACCCTCGAACTTGCCAACAGACGTCGAAAGTACGTTGACCCGAACCTCCGTGCACTCACTGCAGGCGGCTCAACTCAAGGAATTCACTTGGACGTCTTCTGCCCAGATGACATCGTGGGCGAGAATATGCTCAACGCAGATCATGCATCTGGTGCAGACATGATCAGGATGGCAAACTGGCTTAAGACAAACGTGAAAACACTTGTCGTAAGCTGGGCGCACTCTCGAGTCATGCTCGTCGGTACCCGCTACGGGGTGGACGACCCCTACGAAGACACCATGGTTCATGCCTGTGAGCACGCAGGAGACTGGGAAGGCATGGACTATCCCATCGACCCGACTGGAGACTGGCACGTCTACTACCGTTCTGCCCTCACTTTGGGCGGAGAGTCCATTTACCCAGAGCAGTACCCTGCAGAGAAGCTCCGCAAGATGCGGGAGGAAGACCCATGGACCTTCTGGGCACAGTACCAGAACAAGCCTTACGCCGCCCGACCTGGTGACTTTGGCCAGTACACCCTCCCTGAAGTCAAGCTCGTCTGGAACACCGCAGAGGAAGGCTATGAAGTCCTGTTCCCTGACGGTTCTAGGCGCCTTTTATCAACTGCTGACGTCCTCTCCGCAGGGGACCCAGCCTCAAGTGCAAAGAGGGCCAGTATTCGCACCTCCAAGAGCGCTACCTGTGCTATTGCCCGCTGGTCGGACGATACTATCGTGGTCTTAGAAGCGAATAAGGGCTATGTGGAGCCAACCCGCTTCTTTGACTGGCTGACTGGGTACGCAGACAAGTACGGCCCTGTGCTTCGTGCCTCCTATTCTGAAGCCCAAGCTGGCTTCAAAGCCTTTATCCCCATCGCCCGTCAGCTCCAGCATCTTCGTGGAAAGACCTTGAATCTCCTACCTGTGCCTGCATTGGGGGACAAGGAAGCCACTATCCGTAACATTATTCAGCCCTTCCTAGAGAAGGGACGCCTCTATGCCCGTGAGGAGATTGCACAGATGGTTCGGGAAGAGATACGGACTTTTCCCTCACGGAGTATGGACTTGCTAGATGCTCTCAAAATCGCCATATTTAAGAGTCATAGACCCGACACTCCCTTTAACGAGGAAGAGGACGATGACGATAGACCCGCCCGCCCCCGCTCCCGCTGGGAGAAGGCAAACTCACTCTCAGGCTATTAAGGAGGTATTTACATGGCACGACCAGTTATGAAAACACTTTCCGATGTCGCTGCTGCAATGACCGACCTCAGTCAGGAAACCCTTTCCCCCACTCCCCTCACCATGGGCGAAGAGGGGGGGCCGCTCGGGGGTCCTCAGACTCCGTTTCAGCCGTCTAACGTGCTAGGGGATAAGGAAGAGGAGATAATGGAGTATCTGTGTTCGGAAATAAGGGATGTGAGAGACGGTGCTGACAGAAAGACCTTGCTCCTTAAGTGGGACAAGTGGCGCAAGCAGAGGCTTGCAGTTCCCGATTCGGAGTCGAGGGACTTACCATGGATTAAGTCGTCTAACGTAGTTCCCCCGCTCACGATGCAGAAGGTACAGACGGTATTCGCAAAGCTTATTGCCGCATTTGCGACAAAGAAGCCTCCAGTTGCCGTCATTCCCATTAACCCTGCTGATACGGATACTGCAGAAGCTCTCGAACGGTGGTACAGGGGAATGGCTGACGATAAGTACGGGCTGGATGTTCGGCGTAAGTTCAAACAGATTGCGTATGAAGTGGTCAGCATGGGAACTCAAGTGGTAAAGGTTCCCTTTAAGTACGAGAGCTGGGCATTCAAGAGAACCGTTGGAGGCGCAACACAAACGGTACAGTATGTTCGGCAGAAGGGGCCTACGATAGTTCCTATTCGGCTTGAGGACTTCTTCACTCGTCCATACTGGAAGGATGTGCAGAGGGCTCCGTGGTGTGGTGTTCGATACCGCTACTTCTACCACGAGCTCAAACAGATGCAGGGGCAAGGCTTCTTCTCCGATGTTGATAAAATACTTGGACAGGCACTTACGCAGTATGATGATAACCTCCAAGCTGAGCTTGAGCGGACTGGAGTCGATACGAGCTCCCTTGGGAAGGAGACTGCTAATCAGGAGTTCGAAGTTTACGAGTGCTATGTCTTCTGGGACCTAGATAACGACGGTATACCAGAGGACCTTATCCTTTGGGTTGAGCCAGACACGGGTACCCTCCTTCGAGCGGAGTACAATCCCCTCTCAGTGAGGGATATAGAGGTAGGAACCTACCTTGATGACCCTGACTCGCTGTTTGGTATTGGTATCTGCAGAATGGTGGAAGGGCCACAGGAGACGCTTACTGCGCTACAGAGAATGCGACTCGACGGGACAAAGCTCAATATGCTCAAGATGTTCCTTGCCCGTCGAGGTGCAGGTATTGGCCCTGATGAGACCCTAGAGCCGTTTAAGATACTCTTTGTAGACGACCCCTTAAGTGACTTTAGGCCGATAGAGTTTCCAGACATCAGTCAGGGCTGTCTTATAGGTGAACAGATGGCAAAGGAAGATGCTGACCGTGTCTCAGGAGCAAATGACTACATGGCTGGCTTTAACGATAAGATTGTTGGTTCGAATGCAACAAGCTCAGGGATACAGTACCTCGGAAGTCAGGCAAACTCAATTCTCAACAGCCTTCTTGAGAATATCGAGCAGTTCATGACAAATGTGTACATGATTGTGCTCTATCAGGCAATTGCCAATAAAGACTTAGTAGACCTCTCCTGGCTGTCAGAGGAAGACCAAACACTTGTGAGGTCTGTCTTGGACATGAATGTTGAGGACCTGCCAACTAAGTTCCGCTTCTCCGTTAGGACAACGGACATTAACCGAACGGACGAGTCTAGGAAGCAGAACTATATGATGGCGATGCAGCTATATAATCAGTATTTTCAGAGTGCAATGGGAATCGTTCAGATGAAATCAAATCCCCAGGTTCAAGGGAATGCGGACATTCAGGACCTTCTCACGTCCACCTATGTCGGTCTTACAACACTGACCGACAAGATGCTCGAGTTCTTTGACATCGGAGACCCGAAGGATTTCCTTCCCTTTATCGAGCAGTACAAGGTTCAGATGAGAGCGTCCGACAAAGTCCGAGAAGCGCAAGCACAGGCAATGCGAGGAGCAATGAATGGTAACCAAGGAACAGGTATTCAAGAAGCTGGTTTCGGAGGGGCTGGGTTCCCAGGAGCTTTTGGCGGAGCTCTCGCTGGAGCCGGAGCGGTTCCAGGTATGCCGCTCACTCCTGAAATGGGCGGAGCAGGTGGCGGTGGATCGGCTATGCCGGGAAACACAGCCCCAGGAGCTGGTCCGGTGGCAGGCTAAAGTGGAATTATGTCGTAAGGTCAGGGCAGACCTTGACCTTATCGGAGAACGTTTTGTAAAGGAGGGTATTATCGATGCCTAAACAAACGACTACAAATGATGACAGAGATGGAACAATTCTTGACTCGGTAGGGATCCCAAACCCCGCTGAAGAGGCGGCTCCCGAGGAAGAGGTTCGCTACGTTCTTGAGGGTACTCCTGAGGCAGAGGAGCTTGAGAAGACCCCCGAGCGGAAGCCCCCTGCCACGAAGGATGACCTTGAGCGGCAACTACTTGAGATGAATGAGCGAATTAAGGCTGCGGAAGAGGGTGTAAATCCAGTTAAACAGTTCGGAAAGCAGCTTGAACAGGTAGTTCAGAGGGTTGGAACTGTCTATCCACAGCAGCAGGTCTCTCAACCACAAGAGACGGCAGAGCAGCGGATCCAGCGGCTCAACAATATGTGGATGGAAAACCCTGCAAAAGCGTATGAGGAGCAGTCTCGGGAGCAGTTGAGACCTGTTCTTGACATCATGTTCTCTACTCAGGCAGCACTTTCGAGGGATTTAGCCCTAATGGACCCGAATCAGAAGCCAATTTACGACAAATATCGTGATGAAGTGGAGCAGGAAGTCACCCGAATCCCCCCACAAGAGCGGATTCAGGAGCCAAGAGTGTACCAAACCGCCATCCAACGGGTAAAAGCGAGGCATTCTGACGAGCTTACACAGAGTGCGATTGAGGAAGCAGTCAATAAACGGCTTCAAGAGCTCGGAATTGACCCCGCAAAGGTGGCAAAACAGGCAAAACCTGCTGTGTACAGCCCTGCTGGCCAGCAAAGGTCGCAGGGAGGGGGGCTCGGGGGTCCTCGTACAGAGGTTATACCGAAGTGGGTACAGGTGGAGGCCGCTAAAATAGGGCTTTCAGCGGAATTTTTGTATCAGCATTTGAAGGAAAAGGGTGAATTAAAGGGAGGTAGATGATGCCAAAGGGACAAAATACCGCAACAAAGGGTTTTGCGAAGGACTTATTTACTAAAGAGGCTGGAGCCGAGGAGGTGAAGCCAGCAGAGGGCTTTGTTTCCGAAAATGAGCCAAAAAATAGGGAAATGAGAAAAAAGTACATGGTTGGGATTGGCATGACTGAAGAGGTCGTCTTACGATTAGATAAGCAAGGCGCAATCCTTGTCTTCGAGCAGAAGGAAGCCTTTATGGATTTGTCGGACGAGACGGTTGCGGCGCTTTCGAGGGAGAATAGGTTCCGATTTGAGTCGGCAAAGGAGTTCCACGATGCGTGGAGAGGAAATGAACACGCAGAAATCGTGGAAAAGTTCCAAGTGGATCCCAATATGCAGGGTTCCGCAATGGATAAACTCCAGATGAAGGGACCGCCAGATATGGTAACGAGATGGGTAGCACCGTATAACGTCGAGAAGTATGCGAGTATGGGCTATAAGATTCTTAGCCCAGATGAGGTGAAGACGTTCTTAGGTTCAAAGGGAGGTCATCACGAGATTGGCAAGCTGGGCCAGACGGAGCTGGTTGCTATGGGCATACCGAAAGAACTGTACGACAAGCGCCAGAATAAGAAGGTTGAGCAGAATAATGAGAAGGCAGGAGCGTGGCAGACTTCGGGTCTGTCTGAGTTGAATCGTAGCGGTGCCCAAGGATTTGTGGCATCCGAGAACGATAAACGGCCATGGCACACTCTTGAGGGTGGCGGGTCGGAGTAAAATAATGGCGGTATGGTCCGCCAACGGAGGTCAGTATGGCATTTGAATTGTACAAGCCCGGACCAACGAGTACCACCCCGATGGAGGACTGGCTGGCGTCTGGCGCAATTGCTGCAGGTGACGTAGTGAAACTTGTAGCAGCGGCGTCTGCAACAGCTCAAGGGAAGGTATCCGTCATTACCGGCGGGCAGGCTGGCACGGATTATAGCTATGGGGTTGCGGCACACGCAGCCGCTGATGGTGAGCACGTGGCGATAATACCCCACAGATCCGGTCAGGTTTGGATAGCGGATGCGGCGGCAAATTGCGATAACACAAAGATTGGTCTTCTGACGACTTACCTTGCAGCTTCTACGCTTGCAGTTACTACGGGAGGTGCCATTACAAACAATGGTAACCGTGTCGTTATCATTGGGCACGAAGGACCTGCTTCTGCAAGGAAGTATCTTGTCGTGTTCAATCGTGCCACCATCATCGGCGGCTAAGGAAGGGGGTAGCATATGGCAACTGCACCGATGAATAGAGCGGCATATCCTTATCAGTTTGATAAAGAAATTGCGAAAATGGTTTACGGCAAATATGCCGATCACCCAAAGGAGTTTGACAAGATTGCTAAAATCGCAAACTTCCCTGCGGGCAGAACATATACTGAAGCCGAAATCAGTCCGCTCGGGGGTCTTAGGGCAATGTCAGAAGGTGAGGCAATCACCTATGACGTACCGGTGGAAGGACACAAAAAGTCTATTACCACGGTCAAGTTTGGCCTTGGCTTCCAGCGCACTGAGGAGATGTCTGCGGATGAGCTCTTTTCGATGTCAGACAAAATGTCTTCGAGCTTGTCACGTTCCGCAATAGTCTGCGTAGAGCAGAACTTCTGGAACCTCTTTAACAACGGCTTTTCCTCAACTCTCGGATGGGACGGTAAAACGGTCTTTGCAACTAACCACGTTACCCTTAAGTCGGGTGAGACGATTAACAACCGTGGTGCCGCCGACCTTACGCAGACTTCTCTTGAGGCTGCGTTTGAGTATTTCGATGGGCTTGTAGATGAAGCGGGTATCAAGCTTTCCATTACTCCAGACATCCTCCTCATTCCATACAAGCTGAAGTGGGTAGCCAACGAGCTTCTAAAAGCAACAGGGCGTATCTGGGACTACTCCGATAGGACAAAGGGTCTTGTCGATGCAAGCGGTGCCAAATATGCTCCTGGAAACGGCCCGCTCCTCAATACGGTTAACCCGTCGAATGGAATTGTGGATTCGTGGACTATCTTTGCATCGAAGTACCTCACGGATGACGATGCCTGGTTCCTTATCTCGAAGGAGCACGATGCCCGATTCTACTGGAAGAAGAAACCGACCATGTCGAGCACTACTGACTTTGACACCGATAACGAGCTTTACAAACTCGTGCTCCGGTTCTCTGTTGCAATCTTCGACTACAAGGCAATGTACGGGAGCCCTGGCGCATAAACTTCCAGCTCACACGGTCCTAGGGGGTCAGGTGGCGGTGGCAGTACGCCACTTTCACTTGACCCTTTTTCATAAGGAGCTCTCGATGGCAACGACACACGTAAAGTCCAGTACCCCTACTCAAGTTACTCGTCTCTGTCAGGATGGGCTCATCCTTTACGGCTGGGCAGACCCAACAGTGAAGGACCCCCGAGCCGACCCCCGACAGACGGTGTTTCTTGTGGGTGGAGCTCCTGGGGATGGGGTGGCAGTGGCGGATGCGCCGAGACTGGTAGATGTGGGGGCGCATAGCGTAGCTCTTCCGTTATGGAAGGGGGATGAGGAGCTAGTGTTTGTGCCAGAAGGGTGTCCACCCCCTACAGGATTTACTGAGTATAAAATGGAAAGGTCAGCGAGGGGTACGAGATTTGGGCTTGGGAAGGGAAGGTGGGGAGTTTGCCACACCTGCCTTGAAGAGTTCCCGACGAGCCAGATGTCAAAGGTGAGAGGGCGGTGGTACTGCCATAAGAACGGCTGTGCGGAGGAGCAAGGATGACGATACTTAACATTGTGAAGGAAATCTTCGAGGCGCTGGGAGAACCGAGCGACCTTGACTTTTGGGACTCCACCCGCACTGCTGCCAATACTTCAAGTGTGGCATGGAAGCGGCTAGTGGATGTGGTGAATGAAGGGTGTCTTGCCCTGTCCTCGTGGAAATGGCCTAACGGACGCCAGATTCGGATGCGCCACGTCGAGGACGTCGTGTACCTTAAGATGAACCCCGTGGAGGGGGTCTGCTCGGGGGTCCTTCCATCGAGTCTGGAGATGGCAGGGCTTGAAGATGGAACGAATTTACAGGCGGGGAAACTGCTTGTGGGAGAGGAGTCGGGAGCAACAGGGATTGTGCTGTGGAGCTCGGGCACTACGCTGATGTTGACAGGGGTAGAAGGGAGTTTTGTGGAGGGGGAAAAGGGAAAACTGTATCAGCGGGAGTGGAAGTTTGAGACTGTGACAGCAGGATATGATCCGGAGACGGTAACGGGGATTCCGGTGTTAGCGGGGAAGGGTGCCCCGATTGACGTGATTGGAGTGTATGATGTTGAGTCAGGGATTGCGTTGGGAGAGACGGAACGACAGGAACGGTACGTCTCGGTAGGACGGAATGTGGTAGCTCCGAGCTCGATTCAGCGGATTCCGAGGGGGTTTGTGCTCGATACGTGGCCGCTAGAGGGGGCGGTGGTTGCGGTGAGGTTTACAAGGGGTCCTGGAGTCTTGGGGTACACGGATACGGAAGCAGAGCCGGAGCTTCCGCCTCAGTTCCACTGGGGCCTTGTGTTGTGGGGTAAATGGTGGGGGTTACAGAGGAGTCTTGAGACGAATGATGCGTATGCAGTAAGGAAAGACCTTGAGAGCTTTATGTCACAGACGAGAACGGAATATGACTTCCAAGATGAGTTTGTGACGGGTCAGATGAAGGCATATCCGGAGGGGAGGTAGTAGATGGCATTTCCACACGTATGGTCGGCAACTGAAGACAATCAGCCTACCGGTTCAACACCGATTGGACAGGGAGACGATTATATTGCTGCAACTCGGCAGATGGTTCGAGAGAGAATAGGGCTTGAGCATAACTTCGATTTTACGAATGATGCGGAGCAGGGGAGTCACCGAGAAGGTTCTGCAAGGGTATGGGTCTCTGAGACTGAACCAGAGGATCCGATACCGGCGGTAACGGCGGAAACGGTAGGCCAACTGAAGAAAGGGAGGTTCTGGTTTAAGCCGTCTACTGGAGAGGCTTTTGTCTATGATCTTGGTACAGCAGCATGGAAGGCAATTAACATTACTGGAGCTCAGCTCATCGGTCTTGTGACAGCATTGTCTGCAAAATCGACAGTTGCTGCAGCGGATAAGATACTTATCCTTGATTCTTCGGCAGGAGGTGCAGGGAAGCTTATTACTGCCGACAAGTTCGCAACGGCAGCTCAAGGCGCAAAGGCAGATGCTGCGCTTCCGGCTTCAAGTTATACCGCAGCAGACGTACTTACCAAGATAAAGACAGTGGACGGAGCTGGTTCAGGGCTTGATGCAGATACTGTTGATGGACAACAGGCAAGCGCCTTTCAACCTGCTTCATCCGCAATCAATACAAGTAATATTGGTAGTCAGTCAGTACGCAATGCGGATACTGTAGACGGACAACACGCGAGTGCGTTTGCAACGGCAGCACAGGGAGTGAAGGCGGACAATGCGCTACCGGCTGCTAGTTATACTGCGGCGGATGTGCTTGCCAAGGTGAAGACGGTAGACGGGGTTGGTTCTGGGTTGGATGCAGACCTTCTTGATGGTCAACAGGGAAGTTACTATCAACCAGCTTCATCTGCAATCACTACGGGTAATATTGGTAGTCAGTCAGTAAGCAATGCGGATACTGTAGATGGACGGCACGCAAGTGCGTTTGCAACGGCTGATCAAGGGGCAAAGGCAGATGCTGCTGCACCTAAAAGCTGGTTTACTAGTGGAGTGGCAGGGTCATGGAGTTCATATAGTATTCCGAAGACGTCAAGATGGGTTCCCCCTGCTGGGTTATATATCTTTAGATCAGAATCTTATGTCACAATTGAAGTTTATGATGGATCATCTTTTCATGTAACAGGTTCTGCAGGAATAGGAGGAATGTATCTTACTAATGGATCTATTCTTGGATTACTTAATACATCTGCATCTTCTAAGACTGTGTATTATAGGAAACTGTTGTAGGGAGAGGGAGAATGGGACCGAGCTGGAAGGTAGTGCAGTATACCAGTCGTTTACCAACCGAACGCACCGGTATGTTAATGTGAAGAATGGTGGAACATGGTCAGGTTGGGGCTTTATAACAGTTGCATAGGGGGAGTCATGGCGGGCTGTGAAGAGCATCAAGCAATAGTGGTTAGAGTCAAGAGCCTTGAGGAAGGTGTGTCCAAGCTCTCGACAAGGATGGATGGAATGGAATCGCTTGCGAATTTAACTGGAAAAGGGCAGGCAGTCATGGAGGCGGAACTCAAGAACATTAACAATTCCTTGAGTCGTATTGAAGAGTCCATCAAGGAATACTTTAAGTCTGCGCAGGACCGAACGGATAAGCTTGAGGAGCGGGTTGAAGTGCTTGAGAATAGACCAGCTAACTTGTGGGATTCGGTAATTATTGGGATTATCGTTGCTGCTCTCTCAAGCCTTGTCACTTGGGTCATTACACGTGGAAAAGGATAGGAGTGATGTTTGTACAAAAGGTTGCTAAGATTATCGGAGCTAGTGGATGCTATCTTGCGTGTGTGCTTAGGCAGTTCCAAAGCGAGGCTGAAATCCTCCGAAAGTACGAGGAGTACCTGAAGGCAGGATGGATTAAGGACGATTGTACAATGCTTCGACCGGACCTTATTGCACAGGATGTTTCCCGCAAGAAGTGGTCTGTCCGTTTTGAAGGTCCTAAGTACACCTGCCGAGAGGATGAGTGGGAAGTCGATGAGTGGAAGTGGGGTAAACTTCGTCACTTCTGCTTACCGAATTGGGACCCCCTTGAAGACTCGAATACCCGAACGAATGGGGAAATCGTTGCAAAACGGGTATTCAAGCGGATAGGGTAAGGAGGTTAATGTGGGTAAATTTTGTAAGTCACTTCTTACTGATGGTGAGTGGGACGGAGATGTTACGAAGGTATTTGGAGTTCTGCTTATTATTGCAGGGATGGTCGGCTGGTTTTTAGGACGTGACCCTGCATACGTAATTGGCTTCGGTGCTGCACTTGCTGCATCGGGTAAGTTCTCCAAGCAGGGATGATATGTCACCTAATAATTCGGCGAAGGGAATGACTCTCCAGATTGGAGGTAAGTCGGTCTTCTTTCCCTATGCTCATGAGAATCCTGAAATCCATGGACCGGAACAGGGCTACGCTCCAACAATGTCGTTTGCAGACACCGTGAAGTGGCTTTTTCTTAATACACAGGCAGAACCGTCTCCTGAGATTCGGAACCTCATCGCTCAGGCATCTGATCCAGAAGGGAGTCCTGAGTCTAGGAACGAGGCTCTTGATGCTGCAGTAAAGCTTTATTTTAACCCGCCAGAAGGAACTCCTTCCAATAGGTTTACGGGAGTTCCTCAAGGAAGGTCGTGGGATGTCGGTGTACCTGGAGCTGCTGCGGTTCGTGAAAAGGAACCGAATTTCTTAGGATATTATGATACAGTACCGGTATATTTGGATAAGAGTCTCCCAAAAGGGACGTTCGGAGGAACAGTAAATAGGCTTATTATGGTGGAACCTGAGCGTGGAAATGTAGGATATGCAGACCAGGTAGCACTGAACCCAAATTTGGAAAGTAATGCAGAACAAGTCCTGAAGCATGAAGTTGGGCATGCAAAAGTGGGAAGAGTGTTCAACCAGAGCCTTGAAGCTTCTCGGCAATATAACGAGATTAACCGAAAAGAAGATTATGAGAGCTACCGAATGAATCCACTGGAACAGGCAGCGAACTGGATTGGAGGAATCTGGAATACTTACGGTGATAACCCTGAAGTTACACCACAATATGTGTATAACTTATTAGATGAGCTTAACAGGCTTAATGAAGAGATTTACCGGATTGAAAATATGTTCTCTCCACCGGCACAACCGATATCACAAGAGTTAATACAACCGGTGAGGGAGAAGGGCGGATATACGAGATAGGGAGGACCCCCGAGCGGGAAAGGAGGGTATGGATGTGTGGAAGAAGGTGTGGGCTTGGATTGGTGCTATTGGTGCTCTTCTTCTCAGTGTGCTCGGTTTCATCTTGGGCAGACGTGGTGCTCACGGACGAAGAGTGGGCGGAAATTCAGGCGGAAGTACAGTCGATTCTACAGGCGAACAGGAACTTGGAAATAGAGCTCGAGAACATGAAGAAGCTGCGGGTAGAGCAGGAGCTGAACTCGACGATAGCATTGGAAGAGCGACAGACGCAAATAGAGATATTGGAGAATCAGCTCAAAAGCTGCAGGACATCATTGACCGAGTCAATAGCCGAAACAAATAGGTGGAAGACGGCCTTTTGGGTCTGCTCGGGGGTCCTTATAACGGTAGGAATAGTGGGAGGTATCGGATGGCTGCGTTAGGAAGCCCGAATCAGTTTGTAGGGTCTCAGGTTATCCCGATACGACCATTGTCAGTGGGGATGGTAACGGAAGGCTCCGATGTGCTCCTTAAAGCAGGGGCAATGGTGAATCTGGAGGGGTTTGACGTCGTTGAGAGGGGATTAAGACGGGTTGGTGGGTTTATCCATCAGTATGGTGAACCGATTCCTTTACTCTTTGGGGACGACCAGATAGATGCTGATAGGAGAAGAGGGGAGGTTCCGATAGACTTTTTCTCACTTACTCTTGCGACGGGAGACACAAGGGCAATCGTGCTTACGAATAGGCTTCTATATGTGTTTGACCCGTCAAGCGGGTATGCACCGGTATACTGGAAGAAGGTGTTTACAGTAAGTGGATATGACGATTCAGGTACCGATGGGATTATCAATATTGCAGGGGATGAAGTTACGGATTCCATGCTTGCCGCAGGAGACTGGCTGCTCCTTAACTCGAGCACGAAACTATACAAAATAGAAACAGTTGTATACACAGCAGGGACAGACACGACAGATATTACGATTAAAGGGAAACCGACAACGGCCCCGACGACGTTTAAGGTGCTGAAAGCGTTTGCGGGTAGAGAATCGGATGTAGTAGGGTGGTGCTTGGGGAGAAATGCTGCATGGTTTGTGGACGGAGTCTCGCCGTGTGTGTTTAGATATGATGGTACATGGCTCTGCCCGATACGAGTGCAGGAATCGAGTACAGATGCGACAAGGACGATGTACGGGGCTAAGTACATCACTCACTTTAGAGACCGACTTTACTTCGGGAATGTGCGGGACGGGTCCGCAGGAACACTAAAGGCACATCAGCGGATTCGGTGGACTGAGGTGCTTGGGTGGGGCTTAACGAATGACTTTGTGGAGAGTCCAGCAATTAACTATCAGGACCTTGCAGGAAAGATAGGTGGGATTGTAGGGATTATTGGGCTTGAGGAGCTCCTCTTTGCGTTTACGACAGATGCTATATTCTATGGGCAGCAGACAAGTCTTGTGGGATTACCGTATGCGTTTGTGGAGCTTCAGACGGGTGGTATCTCAGTTTCAGGGCCGAGGGCGTTTGGGGGGCTTTTAGGGAGTCTTATATTCGTAGGGCAGGATGATGTTTACACAGTAGGGCTTGACCAAGGGTATCCAGTGTTTGGAAAGGTTGGCACTCCGATTGCAAACGAGCTTTTCCCCTTTGCGCATCCAACAAAGGTTACAGTATCAGTTGACCCCTTGAACTCTCGAGTAATTGTAGGAGTGCCTACACTGTCTCCAGATGCTATAGATGAGCTGTGGATATGGAACTATCGCACAAAAGGGTGGTCTAGGGAGACGGATATACGCCTCAGAACACTTACTACAAGCGCATTTGCAGATCAGTTTAGGTTCTCAGAGATTGACCCAACATGGAAATTCGATTCGAGCCCAATTTCAGGCTTGAGCTTTGACAGTCTAATAAGAGTTCCTGGCCTTGCGGAGCTGTACGCATTCGATACCAATAATTATCTTCTTAAATATGAAGCGGATGCACTTGGACATAGTGTCTACATTGGAGGGGTCAAGACTCTGGTTCCGATTGCGGTTGAGATTGAAACGCCTGATTATGACTTCGATATGCCAGATGACGATAAGACCTTCTTAGCTTTTGGAATGCGGATTCGGGATACGGCGGAAAGGACAGAGACTATTCGGCTCTCTCTTGAGGCATCTGGGAATCATGGAGCTACGTGGCGGAGTCTCGGTACATTGACTTTTCCACCTGGGGACACGGAAGACAAGCTCGCATTCCGATTTACTGCGGGTACGGTAAGGTTCAGGGTACGCTCGGGGGTCCTGGCCGTAGAAGGGCCGAGTTGGACAGTGTTGGAGATAACGTTGAAGGTGAAAGTACGTGGGTTTGAAGCAGAGCGGGGAACTTCCCGAGTACTGGTATAAAGTAGTACACTAGAAGAGAGGAGTAGAGATATGCCTAGATGGAGTCAAGTAGGTTCGGCTGCAGATGTAAGCCTTATAAATAGATCCGAGTACGAAAATTTCATGAATAGCCTGTATGGTGGAATGGGTGAATGGGGGCAAGGGCTTGGAGGGTACGCAGGGAGTGCGGGTCAACAGTTCGGGAACCTTGCAGGATATGGCAGTCAGTTCGGGAACTTGGCAAATCAGTTTGGGAACCTCATGGGAGGGTATAATGCGCAGGCAGCTCAGGACCTTACAGGAGCAAGAAATCAGTTTGCCAATGTAGCGAATACGGCAGCAGGGTATCAGGACTTCATGAATAGAATGTATGGTGCTGCGGGACAAGCGAATGC
>Ga0255347_1004941_pt1 | contig 15601 bp, 13 predicted proteins | sample wastewater_treat_2_FD_192479 | JGI IMG/M metagenome (GOLD analysis project Ga0255347, IMG submission 192479) | Wastewater microbial communities from Lulu Island WWTP, Vancouver, Canada - plant24 | ecosystem: Engineered > WWTP > Wastewater > Unclassified | place: Canada: Vancouver, British...
GGGAGAGGGGAAGGAGAGCCTGAACCGGCCCTCAGAGGAGTTCGTTTTAGCCCGGATAGACCATCAGGGGTACAGGCATTATGAGTATGTGAGGTGATTGATGCTGGATACAATCGAAGCATATCGTTTATAAGCCTGGGATGTATTTCGCGCCATCGTTCTCCAATGGTTTTTCCAATGGCCTTCTAATAGCCTCCAATGGCTCCCGGCTGAAGTGCAGGCTTGCCCGGCAAATGGAACTGCACCGACTTATTTCTCCGTCGGCAGGGTCACGTCCACCACCTGGCCCCCCTGGCCACTCCTGATTGTGCGTGGCCACCACCACCGCCCCGAGAGGCGGATTGGAAAAAGCGATGGCGGCGGCGGGGGGGAGGGCTCGGCGGGAGGTGCAAGGCCATGCTGCATCCCCGGATGGGGGCTCGACCCTCGATGATGACTGGGGAGCCGCATGGGTTGGCAAGGACTGGAGGCCCCATGAAGCATCGCCCTGTATTCGTGCGCTCAGGTGAGGTTTGTCCAGGATCTAATCTCAGTAGGATCTCCATCTCCCAAAGGGGTCGATTATGAATTGGGCCTGGTCATTTGCATCCCTGATTTTGCCTCCCGGCATAAAATAAACACCGCTGTAGCAGACTTTTTGGCCGGCAAAGGCACCCCATTCCCGACCTACCATTGGCTCTACAGGTCCCTCTATATCATTGGTCGGGTCTCTGTCGCTAGCCTCAGAACTGGCTAGAGCATGAGCGGTTATCTTTTCGCCTCTGTTGAGCGTGATGACATTCTCTCCGCCCTCCTCTTGCCAACGATGACCGGCAGCTGTTATTCCATTCCCGCTATTATTTCCTGTCCAATCTGGGCTGAGGGCAAGACGCCCCCAGCCATAACTGCGCTCGCCACCTAGCTGGAGGTTCTCCATTGAGCCTTTCCAGGATTCGTCATCGATCTTATCTCTCACTTCTTCATTTACCCAGAGATCTCCCAAGAGGTACACTGGCTTTCCATTTCGTGCCACAGGGGCTATGAATTCCGTCTCGTGCAGACTGCCCTCCTCAGCGGAGTGGGAGGAATAATCAAGTGCTGTACTGGCGTAGCTATCTAAGAAGAGATAGTCGAAGTCTTCGCAATCCCAAGAATAGCAGGGTTCATTCCCATCGAGACTGGGCCATAGGTAGCCAAAGCGGAACTGCGCTGCTACTCTCCTTCCAACTTCCTTGTATCCATTGTTCCATTCTGTATCTGGAAAGTCTCTGGTCAATCGGGCGGTGAGGGCAGCCCAGAGGTTTTTGCCAGGCACATACTGGCGGGTCTGCATAAGGTTACCTACCTTTCGATAGCCTATGTGCATTGGGCTCAGTAGACGGAACTTGAGCTTGTAATGGGTCCAGGCCATCCCTAGCCTCCCGTTTCCTTATTTCCCTCAGCCTTGGCCGCATAGCGGGCATAGATCAGCGTCTGTTCATAGAGGTCGCGGACGAGGAGAAGGGTGTCTAGATCTGCCACGACTGCATCGGCATAAAAATTTAATACATCCGCAGAGGTGTCATCCCTTTCGGCACTTCTAGGGACCTCCAAAGTCTTATTCTCCTTTTTCCATAAAATTCCGTATTTTTCTTTTAGCATTTGCAGAATTTCACGAAGTACTTCCCTTATGATTCGTGCTTTGGGTTTTTCGGTATCAGAGCGCGAATATAGAAAGAGCATGCAAGCATATACACCCTGTTCCTGAAGGACGGCAAGGACCTTGGTCACAAAAGCGTCTAGACGCTCCTGCTGACTGCTTTCCTTTGCCTTTTTAATTATCTTCTGGGCATACTGAGCAGCATTCTGATCTAATGTTGGCAGTGTCATAATAGCTACTCCTTGGTGCTGGCTCTTACTGGTTGGCAGTTCTCTAAAGCTCGGGTTTGCGGATTTACTTCGCATACAGCTAAAGATCTTAAGCGGCCAAATCCACGCGTGCCCATGCCGCCGATGCCCAGATGCTCGGCCCAATCAAGTGCCGCAGAGATCGTATATTGAGGGCCATCTTGCTCGGCATTCTGCAAATCATTCTTCCAGCCTCTATTCGGAGTTGGCATCGTGGCCTTTTTATAGTGCTCGAGGTCATCATCGATCCATTTAAGTGCGTTTTCTATCGATTCCTCTAATTTCTCATCGTCATTATCCTTCTTCCAGAGATGCCACTTGCTCACAAGGTTCTTTTTGGCCTGTTTGTCGCTTCCCTCAAGAGTTTTCTTCCAGTCATCCAACTTTTTTGTTGACGGGAAAGCTCCTCGGAAATCATCTAACACAGCATCCATCCACAGGAATGCCGCCCGTGGGATGGCTTCGTAGGTGAAGAGGGCGCCTTCTTCCGCTGCACCAGTCTCTGGATTGATGGCTACCGATGTGCGAACCTCAAGGTTGCTGTTCACTACCTGCGAGAAGAGTTTGTCTGATATGAGCACGATGCGATTGGAGACTGGACCAGGCAGATTTTTATTCTCTAGCTCAGTTGGTATTGACCAATCATCTTTATTTTTCTTCACCATCAGCCAACCCAGGTTGAGGTGCTTCTGCGACGTTATTTTGCTATTCCATTTTGCCTCATCACCCTCTACGCTCTGCCCCTCACTGCCAAAATCCGCCAGAGCAGCCGGACTTGTGACCCACACCGGCCCGACCATGGAGTAGACCGGGAACAGCAGCAAGCGAGCATCGCCGATGGAGACGACGCCGGAATAAGATTGTTCGGAACCTTCTTTCTTCTTGACCGATCCGAAGGTGTAGCAGATCGGACAGGTGGGCCGGCCACAGTGGTTGTCCTTGCCAGCACAGGTGCGCTTGCCGTATCTAAAGGCAGCGTATGATCTGATCGCCCCGCTCAGAGATGTGCCGGGGATCTTGGGCAAGCGCGTGCCCGGCTCCCGGACGATGCTGTTGTCCACCCGCCCCAGACGCATCCCGCCTGTACCAATATGCACAGGATCGGTGGTCATGAGCAGGTAACGGTGGGTGCTAAAACTCATCTTAAACCTCCTCTTTCATAATTTGTAAATATATTTCTATAGCATCTGTTATCCAGCCTCTAACGGCATAATCCGCCCACTGGTCAAGCCAATCCTTGCGATCTTTTTCTTCGGATTCCCAGGGCAGCCTATCCTCTCTTCTATCTTTTTTGCCTTTAGTCCATTGGGCATTTGCGAGAGCATTACGGCAGAAACGCCAGAAGACATCTTCTCTCTCTGGGTTTGCTGTCTTAACCTTCCAATCCTCCCTTTTGGCCTCAATTAGATCTCGCAGGATGTAGATCTGATTCTTGGTGAGATGATTACTTAATGTCTGCCAGATCTCGTTCAGGCTCTCTATCTCATCCAGGAGGTAAGGACGTCGTGGTATATTGAAGCGCTTGCCATGCTCATCGTAGGCTATCTCAAAACGTCGCCCAGCGCTGTCAAGCCATTGAAAATCCAGCGTAGCAGCAGTGAAGTAGATGAGATCTCCTTCTTTCAGCTCTCCAGCATGCACAAGCCAACCAGATTCAGATGAGGCTTCTTTCCAGGGATTGCGGGATTTAAAATAACGGCTTCGGAGAATTGTTGCATTTGCTGGTTCTGTTTTGCCATCTTTATCTTGGCTCCAGAAAACGTAAGGATACCAGTTATCTGGTGTAGTCCCATCGCCCATTACTGAGGGAATATGCCAGACGAGTTCTCGATTCATTTCCAGATGTTTCAAGCCAACCGGATACCACTTGGTGAACTGGTTTGAGCCTTCAGATAGATATGCTGCCTTGTCAGGTAGCATGCCGCTTTTCTCAGTGACATCACCCGTAACTATCCATGCGCCGACATCTCCTATTAATTTACGATCCAGCATCTTTCTTCCGGCATCAAGTATCGCCCTCAATGGAGTTCTTCTGTGGGCATAGACAATGCCTAAGTGCAATGGAAGGCGGTTTCGGACCTTGCCCATCTCTCGCTCATACTTGGCCTTGATTTCCTCGACTACTTTTAGTGCTTTGTCCGCGGGGACCAAAGCCATAAAGGTGCGAGGCTCTGCTAAGATAGGGATAGCAGGAGTGTACTGACTATTAGGGATAATATTTATGCAGTCGACTTCGATCTCGCCCCACTCCTTGGCTTTTCCACCATAACCAGTGGCCTCTTCAATTTTAAGGGTTCCATTGATTAGATCCTTTGTCCTTTCAGCTGCCCACCTGTGCACATCCTCGCCTTCATTCTCTTTTGAAGGAACTTTCTCACCTGCCAGCGAAACTAAGTAGATCAGATTATCGATAGAAATAAAACGTCCTTTGGGTTCCATACTCCTGTCTGTTTCTGGATCCCAAGAAACGCTCAATTTAATGCTGTTTGGCAAGACTAGATCATAGGCATGATAGGGGTCAGGTGTATAAGCTCCATTCCTTTGCCGGGTCGTGCCCCTTATCTCCAAGCGTGCCCCAGCCATTCCGACTGTTTCACTTACAAGCGACTTTTGAATATTCTTTGCTTTATCTGTAGGACAGACATCCAGCCAGAACTCCTGTGTGGTCTCCCAGATGCGGCGAAGGCGGGCGAAGGAATCGTTTTCAGCTGCTTTTCCTTTCGTTTTAAATATCGTTTTCTCGCGTACTTCACGTACCCAGAAATAGAAACTGCTGCAATCATCATGCCAAAGGATGGAACTTTTAACTTTTTCTTTGGCCTCATTTGTAGCTTTTAATCGATGACTATTTGCAACAAAAAAGTCAGCCCCCATAATTTTTACTGTATCCGTGTTTAATTCTTCGTTTATTTCTAGGAATATATCACCGTAACTATCTGATTCGATCTTCTTGAGGGTGACATCTTTAGCATGGTTGTGTATCTTAAGGTTGGGAGTTTGACAAGCTCCCAATTTACTAGACCCTACGAGTGCCGTTCCTGTCCACATGAACCGGCCTTTTCTATTAATCTCTATGCTACTTTCAGCAGCAGGGGAGTTTTCAATCCATTCAACTTGATGATGGAACTCTCTTTCCGTGCGAGAAGCCTTTTTACACGGATAAAACATTGATTGCATGAATGGATCTATGGAAAACTGTCCAACAATTAATGCAACTCTGCCTTTGTCATCAGCTGCCTCATCAATCCAAACTGTACCTTTGTCTATCCCTAGATGTATTCTGGAAGCCCATCGTTCAGCTACGCCTGATCTGCGATGCATGCACAAGCAACACAGATTGCGAAGTCTGGCTTTATTGCTGTAATAGTCAGGATTATCCATATAGGATGTGACAGTCTTGGCACCATATCCCTGTGGGCGAACACCACAAGCAGAGCAAATCTCAGCGTGAAGAGACGGCTCAGCCCAAGCTTGCGCAATATATATTGGATCCATTCTATCAACGAGATTCTTACCCAATTCTTCTCGAATGAACTCTCCTATATATTTTCCACCCTTATCTTTTGGGTGGCTGACGAGGGATGCAGGGCTTAACTTCACATCTAATTTGTGGCCGTCAATTTCAATGAGAGGATTTAGCTTCGGTTTTATCGTTCTCAACATCGATTCTGATAAACACCCAGATCCTGGAAAGATAAAGAGACTCCCATTTTCATCCCTATATACCTGAATAGCAAGGCAGTCTTTCTCCAATGAAAGCTGAATCCTTTTCAGAGCCTTATCCAGCTGACTTTTTCTTACCCGCAGGTCTGCAAGAGCGGGGGCTTCTGCCAAGTACTTCAAGCCGTCAGTGCGGATAGAGAGAACACTCCAAAAAAGCGTGTTTGATTTCTCAATTTTAACCAATTCTGCATGCTCTAACGGTCGGCGCATTAAAATATGGCTAACCGCCTGGGTGATTAAAAAAGCCATACCTATATGGCCGATATCCCAGACGGTTACGTCGTTAAATGGGCGTTGTGTATCTGCGATGACCATGGAAAGATGGGGGAAAAGACCCTTCGAGAACTCAGATGTTATAGGCCTTTTATTTAAATGATTCTGAATAACCCTCTCAACCTGTAGCCTCACATCGTCAACATCAAAGATGCCAGGAGCTGGCCTCTCCCATCCAAATGGTGTTGCATGGTAGAGATCGTGTTCTGGTGATTGCTGTTTAGTATATATATCCTCCTTTTCTCCACCTGATGCTCCACGATGCGCACGATTCATGAGATGAGTCAATCGCGAGCCATTTGGAAAGAGATACAATATCCCCAATTCTTGATTAGGCTCTGTCTTATACCAGGGTTCTTTCTGTCCAAGATATTCAATTAAATCACCAGGCACATATTCGCGATCATCAAAGGGATAGGGTAATCTGAACGAATTGCCAGAAAGCGCTTGTTTCGTGGCAGGATCCAAGATATCTGAATGAGATAGATTGGGACATTTATCCCACAAAGAAGTTGGTATAGGACAATGAGAGTCAATCAATCCAAGGATATGCTGATATAAAAAGTTCGGACAATCTATATTTAGCTGGTGTTTGAGAAACTGGCTGCTTACTTTCCCCAGATTATGCAATAGCGCACCATACTTGGCCAGCAACAAAGCCTCAACTCTCTTTTTTTTTGCCAGTTTGCAAAGATCGGTCATGCTGATTCCTCCCATGCTGTTAGCCAATGTTTCTGAAATTTTTCAGGTTTTATTGTAGCTGCGACTGAGCCAATCTCTGCAATCCCGAAACTGCTGCTGGTCTTCGCTCCAATGCCATAGCATGTCATCATCGCCCTAACGCCTCTTGCTACTGCCCCGAAATCTTTTTTGGCCTCGCTATCACTCAGCTCCTCCACTCCTGTCAATGGAACAAAGAGCAGACTGAATTTGCCGTTTGTACCTTCTGGCACGCACTCGATGTAAATGGGATTCTTTCCAGCACCAGTCTTTCGATCGTGTGGATTTATTATCTCCAGGCCAATTTGATCGAAGTAAGTGGGATAGAAGTGAAGGTTGCCCTGGAAGCCTTTTATATCGCCCTGTTTGAAGCCTTTGCTGATCAGCTCTGATTTAAAAGCCTCCTCTATATCTTTGAGTTTAGAATTCAGGATTTCCTGTAGTTTTTGTTCTGATTGGCCTTCTTTTGGACTTGATATCAATGAATAATGTGCATGAACTCTATTCAAAAAATCTGATGTTCCATCCTTTTCATTGCCGAATAGGCGGTAAAGTCTAATTCGCTCTTCTATGAATTTTTCTTCATTGATCTTCTTGTCTCTAAGATCTGAAACAAGTTCCTGCATCATCGCCGATCTAAGCGCGCCCTTCCACTGGCTGGGAGCGATGTAAGGGACCTTGAAGACCCATTCCTTCTTTACAGGGTTGTCGACTATGTAGAAGTCGGTGTCTTCCTGGCTGATGTAGGGCTTGATGAGTGTAAAGGGGACATTGAGTGCCCAAGAGCCATAGGGAAAGTCATTAATTGAAGGAGGGACTGCTGTATCTGAGACTAAAAGATTGATGGCATTCATTTCATCCAGACGCTTGCGGAGAAAAACGGAAGATCTATTTTTGAGCCAGTAGCTATACCCGCCTGGATCCCTCCGCATCCCTGATCGCGCCTCCTCTTTGCGGGGAGTGGCGATAGATTGAGAAAGAATCATCAGCCTCATCCAATCATCTTCGATCTCGCTTGGTTCGGTCCAATGAGTTGGTGGATTTGGCTGCTTGTGAACCAGGAAATCGATAGAGAAAGCTTGAGTTACAGTATCCTTAATGCCTAGCGGATACTTTGAGTGAAATTCGTGGTTCATTGAATAGGTTCTCCTGCTTTTTTAATAGCTTCAATCCAAGAAGAGAAAATGGTTTTAAGTTTATCTTTGTCATATTTCTTGGAACGCTCGAAAATAATTTCAGTTAAATTACGTTTTTGTTCGGTCCTGTGCTTCACCCAGAAACGTGTGACGCAGAAGTATGCAGCTAAAAAATCCTTATCTTGTTCAAATTCAATATTCGCCGCAGAGAAACAATTTGGAAGACATTCAGTTATTAAGCCATGAAGTACATCTGATGTAGTTCTAACATCTTTTGATGCAAATCTTCCCAAAACACCATCCTCAAGTCCAAGGGCAAGAACATATCCATCTGTTGTATTATTTGACGCTTCTATTTTTTCTGGCAGTCCAAGACCGCTGATATTCGCTAAATGTAATACTATACGTAATCCTCTCATCTCTTCACTTGGGATTTGCTTAAATAAATATATATTATTATATTCTGTATGTTTAATTGGATTGCCATTCCATCCTGGTAGTAGCCCTCTCATTATATCCTTAAATTGATTAAGTATATCCTGATGTTCGCGTCCTTTATCTAAGTCGCAAAACACAAGAATACAAATATCATCTGCATTCGATTTAACGTCGCCCTCTACAGTGTCCTTTATTTCTTTGGCGAACTTATAAATTCCATCCACCGGATAAAATTCATCAAATTCCTCTTCATTTAAATGCTCATTCTCATTTAAATATTCCATAAGTAATTCAAATACAATTTTATCTGTGGAGCCTTCTCCAAATGGGAATATCTTCATTTGGTCTCCTCCTCAGAATAGTCTTTAGGTAATATAAAACGATATGTATATGGCATATTTAACTTTTTCCAGGAACGTAAATCCCTTCCTTGTTTAAGCCATGCAAGAACATTTTCATATTTATATTTAGCCGCAAAGAGTTGACCATTTTCGATTTTCATTCTAAATATGCGCAATTCAGATTGCATTTCTGGAAAAGATTCCATAAGACTATGAGTTAATAGCATAATGGTCTCGATGCTCTGAGTAGACAGGAATACTTGAATAGGTTTATCTCGGACTAAATCAATAATTTCCTTCAGTAATCGCTTAAGCGCATCTGGATGCATGAACAGTTCAGGATCTTCCCATAAAAAAAGTCCGATATGTTCATCATCCACTAAATCACCCAGAGCACAAAGAGAGGCCAGTACTTTAAAAGAATGTCTCATTCCATCTCCAAACAGATCCACTGGTAGGCGCACTCTTTTTGGAAATTGGATGTAGCCTGTCTCACCATTGATCTCTTCTGGCGCATTATCTACTCTAATATAGGCTCCTTCTAATGTTGGAAAAACATTCTTCATTCTTTCTGATATTTTATCCTCCCAATTTATAATATGATTCTTGGCCCATTGAGCAAATCGTTCTTCAAAGTGATCATTTGCATTATGAAAGTCAAAAAATAGCACATGCTTGGCATCAGGTCTCATCCCTTCTTCTGCCCAAATAGCAAAATGATCGATAAATTCCTGTTGTTCCCATCTATATACCCATATTGGATCCCATAGGTAATTCCAGCATGATTGCTCGGATAGAACGCCCCATTTTTCGAAAAGTGAAGGAATCAAAATTTTAGGAATATTATGCTCTTCATTTATGCTTAAAGATGCAATTTCGACAATATCCTCTTGTAAAAAATTTTGACTTTCCTTTTCGCCCCACTCCTCCTGAAAAGGCACTAATTTAAAACTTCTAAAGGCACTATTCCTCACAAGCCCCTCAAGATTGACAGCAATGCCTCCTTCTGGAGTTAAAACGGCAGGATTTTTTTCCCATCGACCCTTATGCCCATGACGCTTTCGAAGACGAGGCATTGGTTCAACACCGAGGAAATCATGACGCATAGGTACTGCCGCTTTGATAACAGGTTCGATTTTATTCTCGTTAAATGGTACATCCTCTAAAATCAACTGAGCTGGCCTTCCACTTACGCCTCCTAGGTACAATAATTCCAATATTGCGGTTTTACCACTGTTATTAGGACCTACGAGTACATTTATCTTGCCTAGGTCTTCTAGAACACCTTCTTTGATGCCTCGAAAGCGATGCACTACCAGTCTATCTACCATTTGCTCCTCTCTAGAAATTCTGCTATGTCATTTGCTGCCCACTCATTCCATTCCCCTGAAGGATAAGCCCTTACCTGACCTTGAACTTTTAAAGCTGCACGCCAAGTGCTTTCATCTCGCATCAAATCCCAAATCTTTGGTGCAACTCCTGACTTTTGAAGCCACGCCCATCCCCTCATCTCCCAACCGTTGTCTTGGGGATACGCCCAGCTTACGGCTACCTTGCTGCGTACACGTACTGATTCACCCCTTAGTCTGAGTTGCAATGCACCAAACATCCACATTTCATCGCTCCGATTCCCTCGCCATCGCCGGAATCTCCATTCATTCTTAAGGGATGGAGCCAACGGTATTGTTTTATGCTTTGTCACAATAGGCTGCACCTGAGTTGATGCACGTTCCATCCCCGGTGCATTTGTCCACCATGCTGATTTCTGAGGCTGGAAATGGCAACGCATAAACCCAAAGTATCGAAAATTTGGCAGATCTCTATCTTCTTTATTCGCGTGGCGCTCGTCTTTGTAGATCTCAGCATCTTCATACCAGGAGTGTTTAGCGTTTTTATGAACGATGTCAAGATTTGTTATCTTAAAAACTCCGTAACCTAATTGAGGCTTAGCTCCAATATTCCCCCATTTCTCTAGAAATAAAAACAGTGATGCAATTATGCTTATAGCTTGCCCGTCTCCTTCAAGCTTTAAAATCAACTCGCCCATCCATCCCGGTGGCAAGTACCATCCTCTAGTGCGGTCAGGTGGTCTGATGTTGAGCATGCGGTTCTCTTGAGCCCATATCGGTTTCGTCCTGTCGACAATACTAATACGAAACCTCCGCTTCCATCCGGTGGCACCGAAGATCTGGCATACATCGCACAAACCTGCATCTTGCAGACGGTGTCGTTCATCGATGGCTGTAGATTGGCGGTATTTCTTAGCATCAAAAATACAACCCTCCTTACTCGGATCGCATGCCCTCCCCCCCAGCCCCCTCACTATTGCCTCATACCACCAGCGCATGCTTCCAATGATGCCCGTCTCATGGATGCGGTCCATTTTGCCGTCCACACCGCCGGTCCAAAGTGGCGTCAGAGTCTTAATCTTAATTTGCATAATTATCACCCTTCATAACTCATATGCGATGCCAAAGTCACCTCATGTACCATCTGCATCTGCCATGCTCTCAACCAAATTGCCCTTTGATGGTCAAGACTCTGAAATTCTCCATTCCCTCTCAACATCATCTGCTGCCTTACTTCATCCTCCACTAGCACCACTCCGCTCTCTGCTCCCGGAAGACGGTAGCTGGGCCTCGCCACTCCAACCACCCAAAAGGCTTTCCCATCTGGCAAGGTCAGAAGGCTTACTGGGTGCTGGGCTCTAGCCCATGCAAGTCGATGAAAATATCCCTCCCTCTCCATTTGAGAAAACATCGATAATGCATTTCGACCAATCAGGCAGAATGGCCAACTTCTTTCCCTCCCCAGATAATAAGTTAGCCTGTAGATAAAGCTATTTGCTGGATGCGTGTTATAATATCCCGCCTATATTAGCCCCTCGCTGAATGGTGTGGGAGATGTGCTGCAGAAAATCCTCCTTTGTGCCCAGATGGTGAGGCCCGAGCATCCCGCTTTCGCCATAGAGTGCAATAAGCCCGCTCCTCCCTCCCATCGCCCCCCACCCCTCCCCTGGATAGCCCTTCCCGCCACCGGGCGGCGCGGGCCACATCCCGAATTTCCCTCCAGAATTCCCTCCTCAATATTCGACGGTTATCTTTAAGTTAATTGACGAACGCCACTGGATCAGTGAGAGACATGATAAAGATACTCGGCATTCTGGCTCTTCTCTCCATCCTGGCCCTGCCCGGCAGCGCCAGCGATTATCTGGAGGGCGGATATGTGGGAAGCTATACAGGCGACGCTGGCAAATACTTCACCGACCCCATATTCATGATGAAGGTTGGCGCCGGCGCAACATCAGCACCTGCTGCTTATTCATCCAAACCCGTCTCCCCCCTGGGATCGACCTCCGGCAAGACCACATTGGGAAGATACAGCGCATACAACACCCCTGTCCCAAAGAGCTTCTCCAGCCCCCCTGCGACGGCTGTGACTTCCCCTCCCGCCACGAACACCGCTCTGACCGGTTTTTCAGGAAGATGGCTCCTCCAGCTCTCTGAGGGCCAGAGCATCGCTTTGGAGCTCCATCAGAGCGGAACCAGGCTATTTGGCCGGGGGAGCCTCACTGCCGCCAAGACCACCCAGATGGCCCTGGCCAGCGGGACTGCATCCGGGAACACCATGAGCCTTGACATCCTGCCGGAGAGCGGCGCTGAGCTTTATTCCATATCCTTCGATCTCAGCAAATTGAATGTGCCCGCCAAGTACACTGCTTATCGCTATGGTGCCCTTACTGGATACGGAACAGCCACCATCAGCAGAGTTGGCTAGAGTGGTCATGCGATATAAAATTTAATATGAAATCAATCATAATAAAAGGTGCCCGCGAGCACAACCTGAAAAACATCGATGTCAAGCTTCCCCGGGACAGCCTGATCGTCATCACCGGCGTCTCAGGCTCGGGCAAATCCACCCTGGCCTTCGATACCATCTACGCTGAGGGCCAGCGCCGATATGTGGAATCCCTCTCCGCCTATGCCCGCCAGTTCCTGGGCCAGATGGACAAGCCCGATGTGGACTCCATAGATGGCCTCTCCCCCGCCATATCCATCGAGCAGAAGACCACCTCCAAAAACCCCCGCAGCACTGTGGGAACGGTGACCGAGATATACGACTACCTCCGCCTGCTCTACGCCAGAATAGGCGTCCCCCACTGCCCGGAGCACGGAATACGAATCGAGTCCCAGTCGCCGGAGAGAATCGCCGTCAGCATCCTGGAAGAGATGAAGAAAAAGGAAGAGGGGGAAAAAGAAGAGGGGGAAAAAGAAGAGGGGAAAAAGGAAGAGGGGAGGAGTGAAGAGGATAGAATGGTCACCATCCTCGCCCCTGTCATCCGCCAGAAGAAGGGAACCTATGGCCAGTTGCTCAAAGACCTGAACGCCGAGGGCTTCGCCCGGGTGAGGCTTAACGGCCAGATAATCAGAACTGACGAGGAGATAGAGCTTGACCGGTACAGAAAACACAATATCGATGTGGTGATAGACCGGCTGGACCCGGGAGAGGATAAGTCCCGCCTGGTGGAGGCGATCGAGAAGGCCCTGAAGAAGGCTGAAGGGCTGGTCTATGTCCTGGATGAGAATGGAAGGGAGAGGGTCTACTCCGCCCGCATGGCCTGCCCGGTCTGCGGCCTGGTCTTCGAGGAGCTGCAGCCGCGCATGTTCTCCTTCAACAGCCCCTTTGGAGCCTGCGAGTCCTGCAACGGCCTGGGCTTCAGAATGGAGTTCGACCCCGACCTGATCATACCGGACAAAGATCGCTGTATCGCCGACGGAGCAGTAGCCCTGTATCGCAATATCATCGATGGCTGGCGGGGCCAGCACCTGGCAGCAGTGGCCAAGCACTTCGGTTTCGATATCTTCACGCCGGTCAAGGATCTCACCTCAGAGCAGTATGATGCCCTGATGTACGGATCAAATGATAAGATCCGCATGAATATGAGCATGAAGAACGGTGACGTCTACTGGTCGCACCGCTCCCAGTGGGAGGGGCTGATACCGCAGAGCATCCGACTCTACAGCCAGACCAGCTCCGAGTACCGCCGGGAGGAGCTGGAGAGGTTCATGCGGGTCCTGCCCTGCCCTTCCTGCCAGGGAAAAAGGCTGAAGGAGAAGATCCTGGCAGTCAAGATCCTGGACCGTTCCATTGCAGATGTATCAGACCTATCGGTGAGCGACTGCAATCAGTTCTTCCTGCATCTTGATGAGAGGCTCTCAGCCAAGGATAGGGAGATCGCCCGCCAGGTCTTAAAGGAGATCCGCTCCCGCCTGGGCTTCTTAGAGCACGTGGGCCTGGGATATCTGACCCTCTCTCGAAACGCCGGCTCCCTCTCTGGGGGGGAGGCACAACGCATCCGCCTGGCCACCCAGATAGGCTCGAACCTGACCGGCGTCCTTTACGTTCTGGATGAGCCCTCCATCGGCCTGCATCAGCGGGACAACTCCCGGCTGATAGAGACCCTAAAGAAGCTCAGAGACCTGGGAAACACGCTGATTGTGGTCGAGCATGATGAGGATACCATCCGCAATGCCGATCATGTTCTGGACATCGGACCGGGGGCGGGAATCCACGGCGGCTATGTGGTGGCCGAGGGCACCCCGGTGGAGATTGAGGCCAACCCCAAATCCCTGACCGGCCAGTACCTCTGCGGCAAAAAGAGGATCGATGTGCCGGCAAAGAGGAGGCGGAGCCATAAGTTCATCCATCTTTCAGGCTGCCGGGAGAACAACCTCAAGAATATCGATGTGGACATTCCCCTCGGCATCCTGACGGTGGTCACTGGCGTCTCGGGATCGGGCAAGTCCACCCTGATCTATGACACCCTCTACCGGGCTTTGATGAAGAGGATCTACCACTCCAGTGAGAGCCCGGGAGAATACGACCAGATCAGCTTCGACGCTGAGGTGGACAAGGTGATCGTCATCGATCAGAGCCCCATCGGCAGGACGCCCCGCTCCAATCCCGCCACCTACACCAAGGTCTTCGATCCCATCCGTCAGGCCTTTGCTCAGACAAAGGAGGCGCGGGTCCGGGGTTACAAGAGCGGTCGCTTCTCTTTCAATGTCCAGGGCGGCCGGTGTGAGAACTGCCACGGAGATGGCCTGATCAAGATCGAGATGAACTTTCTGGCCGATGTCTATATCGAGTGCGAGGAATGCAAAGGGAGCCGCTACAACCAGGAGACACTGGAGGTCAAGTACAAGGGTAAATCAATCGCCCAGGTTCTGGATATGACAGTGGAGGAGGCAAGGGAGCACTTCGAGAATATCCCGGCCATAAGGAGCAAGCTGGACACTCTTCTGGGAGTGGGGCTGGGCTACATCAAGCTGGGCCAGAGCTCGACCACCCTCTCCGGGGGCGAGGCCCAGAGGATCAAGCTGACCCGTGAGCTGGCCAAGAGGGGGACGGGCAGGACGGTCTACCTCCTCGACGAGCCGACCACCGGGCTGCACTTCGATGATGTGAAGAGGCTGATCCAGGTCCTTGATGATCTGGTGGCCAAAGGGAATACAGTGGTGGTGATCGAGCACAACCTGGATGTGATCAAGTCCGCAGACTACATCATCGACATGGGGCCGGAAGGAGGAGATGCCGGGGGCAGGGTAGTGGCCATCGGCACCCCGGAGGAGGTGGCGCAGGTGAAGAAGAGCCATACCGGCCGATTCCTGAGGGAGAGGCTGAAGATAGAGGAAGAGACAGTCCCTTCGGCCAGTGATGCACCGAGCGAGCAGAAGAGGATGGCCTGTGCGGCGAAGATGTAGATACGGGGCCAATTGCATGATCGAGCCTGGGATATCAGATCTGCATTACTGACCCTCTCGATCTAAACCCTGCAATCTCTCAATCTCCCTTGCCACTCTCATCTCCTCATCGGTGATATCTGCCTCATCCAAGGCATCATTCAAAGCATCTACAGCATTTTTTATCGCCACGCCGACCAGGATCCCTTTTAAAAAGGCCGCTCGATCATCCTCCCTGCATTTCGCATTAACGGAGCACTTCCAAAGATAATTCAAAAAATATAGGAAGTCTTTTTTAATATGGCATTCATCTACACTTCGGGTAAGGGAGAGCATGATGGAAATAGAGATGGCGCGATTG
>Ga0255347_1004942_pt1 | contig 15600 bp, 17 predicted proteins | sample wastewater_treat_2_FD_192479 | JGI IMG/M metagenome (GOLD analysis project Ga0255347, IMG submission 192479) | Wastewater microbial communities from Lulu Island WWTP, Vancouver, Canada - plant24 | ecosystem: Engineered > WWTP > Wastewater > Unclassified | place: Canada: Vancouver, British...
CTCACTTACTTTTATGGGGTAATGCTTATGCTCAGATAATTAGAAATGGTAAAGATGAGATCATTGCTTTATATCCTTTAATGCCTAATAAGATGACAGTTGATAGGGATGAATCAGGAGTCCTTTATTATACATATCAAAGAAGTATTGAAGAAGGTAATGAAGCAGGGACTGTAACACTTACACAAAAAGATGTACTTCATATTCCAGGCCTTGGCTTTGATGGACTTGTTGGTTACTCACCAATTGCAATGGCAAAAAATGCTATAGGACTAGCTATTGCCACGGAAGAATATGGAGCTAAGTTCTTTGCTAATGGTGCAGCACCTAGTGGTGTACTTGAACACCCAGGCACCATAAAAGATCCTGCAAGATTAAGAGAAAATTGGAATGCCACATTTGGTGGTTCTGCAAACTCTGGTAAGGTTGCAGTGCTTGAAGAAGGTATGAAATACACACCTATATCTATTTCACCAGAACAAGCACAGTTCTTAGAAACAAGAAAGTTTCAAATAAATGAAATAGCTCGTATTTTTAGAGTCCCACCACATATGGTAGGGGACCTAGAAAAATCAAGCTTTTCTAATATAGAACAACAATCCTTAGAGTTTGTTAAATACACGCTTGATCCGTGGATTATTAGATGGGAGCAATCTTTAAATAGGACTTTATTAAAGCAAGAAGAAAAGAACAAATATTTCTTTAAGTTTAATGTTGAAGGCCTACTTAGAGGTGACTACCAATCAAGAATGAATGGATATGCTATAGCAAGACAAAATGGCTGGATGTCAGCCAATGATATAAGAGAACTTGAAAACCTAGATAAGATCTCAGCCGATGATGGTGGAGATCTTTATTTAATTAATGGCAATATGCTACCGCTTAATATGGCAGGAGCTTATGCAGATAAAGAAAAGGAGGAGGACAATGAAGAAGTTTTGGAACTGGAAAAAGGTAACAAACGAAGAAGCAGTAGAAAGAGTACTAGAACTTAATGGTACTATCGCTGAAGAATCATGGTTTGAAGATGATGTAACACCTAAGATGTTTAAAGATGAACTTTATTCTGGTGATGGTCCAATCACTGTATGGATTAATAGTCCAGGAGGAGATTGTATTGCAGCTTCACAGATCTATTCAATGCTAATGGATTATAAAGGTGAAGTTACAGTAAAAATTGATGGTATTGCAGCTTCAGCAGCCTCGGTAATAGCTATGGCTGGAAATAAAGTCTTAATGGCACCAACTGCACTTATGATGATTCATAATCCTGCAATGGCAGCCTTTGGTGATCATAACGATATGGCCAAAGCTATAGATGTTTTAAATGAAGTAAAAGAATCCATTATTAATGCTTACCAAATTAAAACAGACAAGTCTAGGAACTTGCTTTCTAAACTGATGGAAGCAGAAACTTGGATGAATGCTAATAAAGCAATTGAACTAGGTTTTGCAGATGGAATCTTAGAAAGAGAATCAAGTGAAGTTGTACCAACAGATGCATATATGTTTGGTGCTAAAGAGTTTGATATGGCTCTAGTTAATAAGATTTCAGATAAATCAAAAGATGTACCTTCATCTAAAAAAGGTCGTAATGTCAACGAATTAAAAGACAAACTTGCAACAATTAAAAATTATATTTAGGAGGATTTCAAATTATGAATAAGCAAGAAATGATTGAAAAGAGAGCTAATCTTTGGAAGGCAATGAATGCTTTTTTAGATACTCAAAAGAAAGATGATGTATTAAGTGCAGAAGATGATGCTAAATACAAAGAAATGGAAAAGAGATTCGATGATTTAACTAACGAAATCAAAAGAATGGAAAGAATGGAAGTTATTGAAGCAGAACTTAACAAACCAGTTAATATGCCTATCGTTAATAAACCTATGGTAGAAGATGAGGATAAAACTGGACGTGCATCTAAAAATTATAAAAAGAATTTCTGGAATGCAATGAGAATGAAACATATGAGACCTGAAGTTGCTGATGCTCTTCAAATTGGTACTGATTCAGAAGGTGGCTATTTAGTTCCTGATGAATATGAAACTACACTTGTTGAAGCATTAGAGGAAGAAAACATCTTTAGAAAACTAGCTCATGTTATTAACACATCTTCAGGTGATAAGAAGATTCCTGTTGTCGCATCTAAAGGTAGTGCATCTTGGGTTGATGAAGAAGGTACTATTTCAGATTCTGATGATGCATTCTCTCAAGTATCAATTGGTGCTTATAAGTTAGGTACTTTAATTAAAGTTTCAAATGAACTTTTAAATGATAGTGCATTTAACTTAGAAGCATACATTACTAAAGAATTTGCAAGACGTATCGGAACAAAAGAGGAAGAAGCATTCTTTGTTGGTGATGGTTCTGGCAAACCTACAGGTATCTTTAATGCAACTGGTGGTGCAGAAGTAGGTATAACTACAGCTTCAGCTACAGCAATCACAGCTGATGAATTAATTGATTTATTCCATTCATTAAAAGCACCTTACAGAAAGAATGCTGTATGGCTTGTTAATGATTCAACAGTTAAGGCTATTAGAAAACTTAAAGATAATAACAATAACTATTTATGGCAACCTGGTTTAACTGTAGGAGCACCAGATACAATTCTTGGCAGACCTGTTTATACATCTAGCTTTGTACCTACTATTGCAGCAGGTGCAAAGACTATCGCATTTGGTGACTTCTCTTACTATTGGATTGCAGATAGACAAGGACGTATCTTTAAGAAATTATCTGAGCTTTATGCTGCAACAGATCAAACTGGATTCGTTGCTACTCAAAGAGTAGATGGTAAGTTAATTCTTCCTGAAGCAGTAAAAGTATTAAAACAAAAAGCTACTTCAGGTAACTAAAAATAGGAGGTGGCAGGAATGACTGCAAATGATTTATTAGAAAGTGTGAAAACAAATCTAATCATAACATTCAACGATGATGACAATCTTATCCTTTCTCTCATTTCTGCCGCTATATCTTATGCAGAAGGTTATCAGCATTTTGAAGAAGGATACTACCAAAGCCATGATATGACCGATAGAACCAAACAAGCAGTTATCATGCTATCAAGCCACTTTTATGAATCACGTGATGGTTCAACTGGTGGCTTTTTTGCTGATAACACTAATGCTTCAGAACAAACATATAAGACCGTTAATCGACTATTACTTTTAGATAGAGAGTGGAAGGTGTAGCCTATGGGATTTGGTTTAATGAATAAAAAAGCACAAATTGTTTCTATTACTCGTGAAACCGATTCTGAGGGCTTTAGTTTTGAGAATGTTGAGGTTTTAGCTGACATTCGAGTATTTGTTGAAGGTAGACATGGAAGCGAACGTTGGGCGAATTTGGCGGCTTTCTCGGAAGCAACTGAACTCTTTAGATTTCGTAGAGTTCCTAATCTTGTTATTACAACTAAGCAATATTTATTGTTTGAAGGAAACAGATACAACATATTATCTGCTGAAAATGTAAAAGGAAGAGGAATGTATACTGAGATACTTGCTAAAAGAGTGGAGGCTTCAAATGGCTAAATGTACTGCTAAGCTTCCAGAAGATCTACTTAAGAAACTATCAAGAGTTGGTTCTAATATGGATAAAATTGCAACTGAAGCACTTGAAGCTGGTGGTGAGGTTGTTCTTAAAAAGACTAAAAGCAACCTACAAGAAGCAGTGGGTAATAGTGGTAAATCAACTGGTCAATTAGTAAATGCCTTAGGTCTATCACCAGTTTTAGTTGATAGAAATGGCAACTATAACATTAAAGTTGGCTTTGATGAATATAGACGTGATGGATCAGCTAATGCAATGGTAGCCAACATTATCGAATATGGTAAACATGGTCAACCTGCTAAACCATTTTTAAAGAATGCTAAAACAGCTTCTAAAAAAGAATGTGAGGATGTAATGAAAAGAACAATTGAGGAGGAAATAAAGAAAATATGAATATTTTATCTGAAGTTAAAACTTTACTTGAAACATTAAATATTCCAATTGAAACTGGAGTATTTACTGGTGAAGCACCAAATGAATATATTGTCTTAGTTCCTCTTGCTGATTCATTTCCATTAAATGCTGATGATGAACCGCAAACTGACAAGCAGGAATTAAGGATTTCAATATTTACAAAAGGTAATTACATCAAACTGAAAAACAGCATAACAGGAAGATTAATTACTCATTTCTTTTATATAACTGATAGAAGATATAACGGTTATGAAACTGATACAGGCTACCATCAGTACACAATAGACGTGGCCAAAACTTATGACATAGAGGAGGATAATTAACTATGGCAACAATTGGATTAGATAAACTTTATTATGCACCTATTACTGAGGATGCAAATGGTAATGAAACATATGGAACACCAGTTCAACTTGCAAAAGCAATATCAGCTGAGTTAAGCGTTGAACTTAATGAAGCAACTTTATATGCAGATGATGGTCAAGCTGAAGCTGTAAAAGAATTTAAGTCAGGAACTATATCTTTAGGAATTGATGACTTAGGAAATGAAAAAGCAGCAGCACTTGTTGGAGCTACTGTTGATGCTAATGGTGTGCTTGTTTCAAGTGGCGAGGATGTTTCGCAATATGTAGCAATTGGCTTTAGAGCTAAAAGAGCAAATGGTAAATATAAGTATTTCTGGTTATACAGAGTACTATTTGGTATTCCTGCTACAAGTCTTGCAACAAAAGGTGATTCAATTACTTTCTCAACACCTACAATTGAAGGAACTATCGTTCGCAGAAATAAAGTAGATGCTAATAATAAACATTTATGGAAAGCAGAAGTTACTGAAACTGATTCAAACACCGCAATCATTAATGCTTGGTACAATGCAGTTTATGAACCTACATATACACAAAATGGAGGTAATAATTAATGGCTGATGAGAGAAGTGCAATCATCAAAATTGGTGATAAAGAATATGAACTTTTGCTAACAACTAAGGCAACTAAGGAAATTGCCAAAAAGTATGGTGGCCTTGAAAAGTTAGGAGACAAACTTTTAACAAATAAGGATTACGAAGGTGCAATTGGTGAGATAGTATGGCTTATTGTCACACTTGCTAATCAACCAATTCTTATTCATAACTATAAAAACAAGGATAACCAAAAAGAGTTATTGACTGAAGATGAAGTTGAGCTTTTAACTACACCACAAGATTTAGCAAATTTCAAAGATGCTATTACTGAAGCTCTTTATAAAGGAGTCAAACGAAATATAGAGAGTGAAAAGCCAAAAAACGCAGTGGGCGAGTAAGCGATGAAGAGTTGTTTACTCGTCTTTTATATTATGGCTTAGCACACTTGCATATAACTCAAGATGAAGTGTGGCTTATGCCTTTTGGATTACTTTTAGATTTATGGGAATGCCATAAACAGTTTGAAGGTATCTCAAAACCAAAAATAGAAATATTCATTGATGATGTAATACCAGAAGGAATTTAAAAGGAGGTGGTTGATGTGGCAGAGAATTTTGGATTAAAAATAGGTCTTGAAGGTGAAAAAGAGTTCAAATCAGCACTTGCCGATATCAATAACTCCTTTAAAGTTCTAGGTTCTGAAATGAAGCTTGTCGAGAGTCAATTCGATAAGAATGATAACTCAGTAGAAGCATTAACAGCTAGGAACGAAGTATTAGAAAAGTCGATAGAAAGCCAAAAAACTAAAATTGAAACACTTAGATCAGCGCTTGCTAATGCATCTACATCTTTTGGTGAAACTGATAAAAGAACTCAAGCATGGCAAGTTCAATTAAATAATGCTGAAGCTGAGTTAAATAAAATGGAGCGTGAACTCCAAAACAATAATAAACAGTTAGAAAATGCTGATAAAGAATTTAGTGAAGCTGAAAAGAGTGCAGATAAGTTTGGCGATGAAGTTGAAGATGCAGGAAATCAGTCTGATGATTCATCTAAGAAGTTTGAAGCATTAGGAAGTGTTGTAAAAGGTGTAGCTGCTGGAATGGCAGCTGCTATGGCCGCAGTTGGTGCTGCAATAGTATCAGTTGGAAAGAAGCTAGTTGAATGTACTAAAGAAGGTGCCGCTTATGCAGACTCAGTACTTACTGAAAGTCAAGTAACAGGAATTGCTACTGATAAACTTCAAGAATATATGTATGCAGCTGAACTTGTAGACGTGTCTGTCGATACTTTAACTAAGTCAATGGCTAAACAGATTAAGTCTATGAAATCCGCACAGGATGGATCTAAGACAATGGTTGAAGCCTATGAAAAACTAGGTGTTGAAGTCATGAATGCTGATGGAACACTTAGGGATAGTGACACTGTTTACTGGGAAATTATAGAAGCACTAGGTAATTTAGAAAATGAAACTGAACGTGATGCACTTGCAATGACTATCTTAGGTAAATCAGCACAAGAATTAAATCCATTAATTGAAGCTGGTGCTGAAAAGATGGAGGAACTTGGTAAGCAAGCTCATGATGCAGGTTACGTTGTTTCTGATGAAATGTTAAATGCATATGGTGCTTTAGATGATCAATTACAACTTTTAAATAATGGATCAACAGCACTTAAGAATGCATTAGGTTCTGTTCTTTTACCTATAATGACAGACCTAGCGTCTGAAGGAGTATCTTTACTTGGTGAGTTTACTAAAGGAGTTCAAGATGCAAATGGTGATATTTCTAAGATTGCAGATGTTATAGGTGAGATACTTCCTAAAGCATTAAATATAGTTATGAAGCATATTCCAACCATAGTAGATATGATTGGAAGTGTTGTTGTTTCTATTGGTGAAGCAATAGTAGATAACTTAGATGTTTTAATAGCTGCAGCTGAAAAGCTAATGAATACTTTCTTAAATGCAATATTAAAAGCATTACCTAAACTTACATCAAGTGCGATTCAGATAGTATCTATTATAGTAAAAGGAATACTTGCTAATCTTCCTAAGATTCTAGAAGCTGCAATTCAAGTGATAGTAACTCTTGCAAGTGGCATAGCTTCGTCTCTTCCTGAATTAATACCAGCAATTGTAGAAGTAGTAGTTCAGCTTGTGAACACTTTAATTGAAAATATGCCTTTAATTTTAGATGCTGCACTTCAATTAATCGAAGGACTAGCTCAGGGAATACTTGAAGCAATACCTATTTTAATTGAGGCACTACCAGAGATTATATTAGCTATTGTTGATTTTATCTTAGGATCAATTCCGCAGATCATAGATGTTGGTATTCAGTTACTAACTTCACTTGTTGATGCTTTACCTGATATTATTGCTGCAATTGTCGCAGCTATTCCTCAAATTATAAATGGAATCATTAATGCAGTTTTAAATGCTATCCCATTAATAATTGATGCAGGTATCAGATTACTAGTTGCTTTAGTACAGGCTTTACCAGAAATTATAGTAATGGTAGTTCAAGCAATACCACAGATAATTACAAGTATCATTAATGCCTTTGTAGGTAATATAGATAAAATTATCCAAGTTGGTGTTCAGCTATTTACTGCCTTAATTCAGAATCTACCAATAATTATCATTGAGATAGTAAAGAACATACCTCAAATATTAAGCGCAATTATAAATGGATTTGCTTCAGGCTTTTCTCAAATGGCTGATGTAGGTAAGAACTTAGTTAGAGGTTTATGGGAAGGTATAAAATCTTTAGCTTCATGGATTTGGGACCAAGTATCTAACTGGGCATCAAATTTGTGGAATGGTATAAAGAACTTCTTTGGAATTCACTCACCATCAACTAAGATGGCCTTTATTGGTGACATGATGATGGAAGGTCTAGCTAAAGGTATTGATGAGACTGCTGGTGAAGTTATAGATTCAGCTGAAACTATGACTAATGATCTAAATAATGTATTTGATGATTTAGGTGCTGATATGAATAAAGTACCTACTGATTTTAATGTATCAAGCACAGTCGATACTTTAGGTAAGTCGAGCGTTGCATCGGGATTAAAAATAGAATTACACATTGATAATTTTAATAATTATTCAAGAGAAGATATAACAAGTTTAACTGAAGAAGTAATGGAAGTTGCAGATAGCTTTGTAAGAAGAAAAGGAGTTGTATTTGGAACATGAGTTATTTTGAATTTAATGGACATAGATCAGATGAATTTAATATAAGAATCCAGAACAAATCAGTATATTCAGTTCCTAAACGAGACTTGTCTTTGACTGCGATTCCAGGAAGAAATGGTGAGTTAATAACATCTAATAATAGGTTTGGAAACTCAAGTGTTTCTTATACTTGCTTTGTAGTCTCAAAATCCATAGAAGAATTATCCGATAAAATCACGTTAATTAAGAACTGGTTATATAGAGATGTAGATTCATATCATGATCTAAAAGACTCATATGATTTAAGATTCAAAAGAAAAGCAGTTTTTAATAATAAGTTAGACATATCTGATGAAGTAAATAAGATAGGAACATTTACTATAACTTTTTCATCTAAACCTCAAAGATATTTATTAGATGGCCTGAATACAATAACAATTACTGAAACAACAACTTTAAATAATCCATTCTCACTTACCTCAAGTCCATACTTGAGAATTTTTGGTAATGGTGATGGAAGAGTTATAATTCAGAATAACAAAGGTAATCGTATTATTAATATTTCATCCATTGATGGATATATTGAAATAGATTCAGAAGAAATGAACTGTTATAAAGGAACTTTACTTCAAAACAACCTAGTTAGTAGCGATGGCTTTCCTGAATTTGTAGAAGGAAATAATATCATTTCATTTGAAGGTGATATTACAAGAATTGAGATTGTACCAAGGTGGGTGAGCCTATGATTCCAGTATTATTTAATCCAACTGATTATATTTTTAATAACTTTGGAATAGGTCATTTAATAGATGTCATTTCTTGTGAAGTAACAGAAGAAAGAAATGGACCTTATGAATTAACTTTAAAATATCCAACAAGTGGATTCTTATATGATAAACTTCAAAAAGAATACATCATCTTAGTAAAAGCTAATGATATATCTGATAATCAGGCCTTTAGAATCTATAGTATTTCAGTTCCTATTAATGGAATTGTTACGATTAAGGCACAGCATATTTCATATGATTTAGCAAATATCGCAGTTAAACCATTTACTCTAGAAAATAATAGTCCAGCATTAGTTGGTAATAAGTTACTTGAGGATGCAGTTATCAATCATCATTTTACTTATCAAACTGATATTTCAAGTGGGAAGACATATGGCTTCGATATTCCTAAATCTATAAGAGCATGTTTAGGTGGATCTAAAGGATCAATGTTAGATATCTGGGGTGGAGAGTTTGAATGGGATAATTTTGTAATTAAGCAACATTCAGCTCGCGGCCTTGATAGAGGTGTTGTTATCGAATATGGTAAGAATCTAACTAAACTTGATAGTGATTCATCAATTGAAGATACTTATACGCATGTGCTTCCATATGGGATATTAAAGGATGATGAAACCGGTGAAGAAACAATTGTAACTTTACCAGAAGCAGTACTTCCAGTTAACAATACAATACTTCAAAATGGTAAGGTTTATATTAAGGATTTTACAGATCAGTTTGGCGATGATGAACGTGTTACTGAATACGCCTTAAGAACTAAAGCTAATATCTGGATAAGAAATCATCCGCTTGGAGTAGATAAACTAACTATAAAAGCTTCATTTGAACCATTAAGTACACTTCGTGAAAAAGTAGCTCTATGTGATACTGTGACAGTAAGACATAGAGCTTTTGGCGTTGATGTTAAAATGAAGGTTATTAAAACAGTTTATGATACTATCCTAGAAAAATATAAATCTATTACTTTAGGTGAAGCTAAATCAAATCTTGCAGTAAGAGTTAATTCAATTGAAGAAGAAATTATAGATACAAAGAAGGAAGTAGATAGATTTCCTCTTTTACTTACAAACGCAATTTCAAATGCAACCAAACTCATAACAGGTGCTAAAGGTGGATGTGTTGTATTACATACTGCTGATGATGGTACACCTTATGAACTTTTAATTTTAGATAGTGAAAATATAGAAGAAGCTGTAAATGTGTGGAGATGGAATCTAGGAGGACTTGGATTTTCATCTCATGGCTATAGTGGACCATATGAAACTGCAATAACTGCAGATGGTTCAATAGTAGCTAATTTTATAACTTCAGGAACATTGATTGCAAATATTATAAAAGCCGGAGTCTTATCTAGTCAGGATGGAAGTTCGTATTGGAACCTAGATACTGGCGAGGTTGTACTTCGTGCTTATGCAACAACTGAAGCTGTAGATGAACAAATAACTAGAATTGATACCATTGAAGCGCAGAAGATGTATAGGTTAGTTATTTCATCTACAAATGGAAATATCTTCAAAAATGGTGATATCAATACTACCTTAAAAGCAACGGTATATTCATGGGATGAAGATATAACAGATACGCTTGATGATAATCAGTTTATCTGGACTAGAGTTTCAAGTGATACTAATGCAGATATTATTTGGAATCATGATCATTTTGGTGGTTCTAAAGAAATACAAATAACAAATGAAGATGTGAAAGTAAGAGCCACATTTTATTGTGACTTAATAGATACAACTACAAGAAGATCCTTATTAGGAAATGAAGAGGAGGAATAACAAATGAGTAGAGCTCAGGGACAATTTACTATTATTGATTATAATGACGCCTTAACCTTAACAGGTTATATTGGCTCAAATCATCCAAAGACTCAGATGTATAACCCAGACAATGGATCATATACTCCTAACTGGCAATCATCTAATTTGGTTTTAACACCAAGTCTTTATGTCATTGGTACAACAACTGACCAGATAACTAGTTCTCAAGTCAAATCAGTTAAGTGGTATCAAGGAACATCTACAACAGCTATCACAACTGGTGGTAACTATGCTTTATCTGGTGCAAAGAATCATATTTTAACTGTAAAAGCTAATATCATGGCAGGACTAGCTGGTGTTGATTTTAAGTGTGTAATCACTTATGAAGATGCATCTACCGGTCTTGAAATAACACATCCTTTGACTATTGCTTTCTCAAGAGTAGTTAATGGTGGAGGTATTGTAGATTTACTAGTTACTACACCATCAGGTAATGTATTTAAGAATAATGATGTAGCAACTCTAACTGCAAAAGCAGAACTTTGGAGAGGCTCAAGCGTAGATACTACAAACGTTGGATATAAATGGGCGATTATGGACCCTTCTGTAACAAGCTCAAGTTCAACTGGATATGATGCTGATTTTGGTGTTGGTTGGAGGAAGTTAACTGATACTACTGGAAAGTATACTGGTACAACTACAGCAACAATCACTATCTATGCAGCAGCTGTAGATTCATACGCTGTCTTTAAGTGCTGTGCTACTGACACTGATTCAGCATCAAATACTTATAATTCTAAGTTCTTTGATGTAGCAACATTCATAGATAATGCAGATCCACTTCAAGTTGTAATTACCTCAACTGGTGGAGATGTATTTAAGAATGGCCAAGGAAGCACAACATTAAAAGCAGTTGTATATCAAGCTGGTGCTGAAATAGATGCAACTGGTACAGGAACATATACTTGGACTAAATATAATAAAGATGGTGCGATTGATACTTCCTGGGGTACTAGTGGACACAAAACTGGTAAGACGTTGTCTGTTTCAAATACTGATGTAACTACAAAAGCAACATTCATGGTTGAAGTAGTTTTATAGGAGGTGCTTTTATGAGGTCACAAGCTCAATATACAATTTATTCTTTGAATGATGTTTATACAGGAACTAGTGCTCCTCAAAATCCATATAAAGGTCAGTTGTGGGTAGACACGTCTCAAAACCCACCTTTAACTAAGGTATATAATGGCACAGCTTGGAAAGAACAAAATGGCACAGATACTTTAAAATCTAATGTTCAGACTTTAACAACAAAACAAGCTACCTTTGAAACTAATCTAAATGGACTCACTAGTACTGTTGAATCTCATACGCAAGTTATAACAACTATTGGTGAAGATTTAGATACAGCAAAAGAAGATATAAATGTTTTAGAATCCGATGTTTCTGCTTTAGAACAAACAGCAAGTTCTATATCAGCTGAGGTTGCTAATAAAGCAAATAGTGAATATGGCAATTCTAGCTCATCATTTGGATGGAAACTAACAAGTTCTGGTTTTGAATTATATTCAAATGGTAAAACTGTAATGAAAGTAAATAATGCTAAGCTTGAGGTAAATGGAAAGATAGTATCAACTGAAGGTTCAATAGCAGGATTTACTTTAAGCAGCAATGCAATAAAAAATGGTGTCACTTCATTTAGTGATACCAGCCATAATGGTGTTTATATAGGTACTGATGGAATAAGACTTGGTCCTAACTTCACAGTTGATCCAACAGGTGTGATTACAGCAGTTGGCCTAAGAATCAATTTAACTGATACTCAAAAAGCAGAATTAAAAGGTGCAAAGGGTGATAAAGGTGATACTGGTGCGACCGGACCTACTGGGCCTACAGGTCCGACTGGTCCAACTGGTCCTGCAGGATCAGATGCGACTGTAAATTGGACTAATATTTGTAATGCTTTAGCAGGTTCAAAAGAATCTCAAGGAATCTCAAGAGGAATCTATACTAAAAATGGCTATACCTATGTAATGGCCGATGCTATAGAAGCTAGCTGGATTAATTCTGGTATCATATCAGCGCTTCAGGGAAAGATTGGTGGGTTTAATATCACATCAAATAGCTTATATGCAGGAACTCCTGGAAGTAATAGTGGTATTGAACTTACATCAGTTTCTTTAATTGGATATAAATCAAATAATGAAAATCAACATAGCACTCAAGCAGTTAGTAAAATAACAATGCATAGTGCTATGAACCTAGTAATTTATATTCGTTCCTATGCTGAATCATCATTTGACTATACGATAGCTTCTAAAGTTAATGCTGCTGCATATCCAACTCAATCAACTGATTCTACAGTTTATGCTCACACAAGAGGTAACCAACAAAGTGGTAAGACATTAAGTTCATATACTAAGGTAGAATATACTGGTTTAAAATCTGGTGATTATATCTTTATTGTTTATCGTAAGGATGGAAGTGCAAATAGTGGTGATGATAGAGGATATGTTTTAGTTCCAGATACATCAGAGATTTCAGTAGCTTCAAATGGTGGAACTTATTATTTTGTAAGAGATACATCATTAGATATTAAAGGCGCATCAATAAAAGTAGGTAGCAATTTTAGTGTTGATAATACTGGTGCCTTAATCTCAAAAAGTGGTAAGATTGGTAAATTAGAAATTAATAGTAGTGGTCTTAAATATTCAAATAATACATATGGAAGTTTTAGTATTGGTGAAGAAAGCACTGATGACAGATTACCAAAGTATGCAATTGCTGCAACTAGCATGAGAATTAATAGTGCTTATTTTGGATTTAAATCAGATGGTTATTATGGCCAATACTGGTCTCAACTAGATCAGAATGGATTATCAATCTATTACACAGATGGTAACGAAGCTGCTACATGTAAAACTAATATTTCCATACAAGAAATGATGAGAATACCTGCATTTGAGAATATATTTCCTACTGCTGGAAGACATATAAGAATCTGGTGTGGCAGAATGTCATTAGCTCAAGATGCATGGGGTTCAATTTATCTTGGCTCATATTTTACGACGATTTCTTATGTATATGCCACTTGCCAAGCGACTGCTTCAAACGAAAGCTTAAGTGGTACAAAAGGAATATGTATGACTTATATCAGTGGCACGACTGTTTATATAGCAAATGATGGTGCAGGTACTAGATATGTCACATATTTAGTTATCGGATATTAGGAGGACCTATGATTATTAAGATTAATGAAAATGGGTACGTTGAAAGCCCCTATATTAGAGATGCAACAATAGAACTAGAAGTTACTGATGAACAGCTAGAACAAATATCAACATTTAGTTTCAATACTAATTGGAGATATTTAAATGGTGAGTTCGTACTTGAATCTTTAATGGATGAGAATTCACTAAGAGAAAGAAGACAAAGAGAATGTTTTAGCATTCTTGATAATAGATCACAACTTTGGTGGAATAAGCTGACAGAAATTCAAAGAGAAGAAATTGAGGCGTGGTATGAGGCATGGCTTGAAGTAACTGAAACTAAGGTCATACCAGAAAAACCATCGTGGCTTTAGTAGGAGGTACATATGAGTGAAACAACACAACTTATATTATTAGTAGCATCAGTGATAACAGCACTTGGGGTAATACTCGGTGCTGTTTTTACTTTCCATAATTGGCTTTTAAAAAGGGATAAGAATGATTCTGATATAAAAGCAATAAAAGAAGAACAATCAATATTAACTAAAGGTGTGCTCGCATGCCTTAAAGGTTTAAAAGAACAGGGATGTAATGGACCTGTGACAGAAGCTATAAATGATATTGAAGATCATATAAATAAACAGGCACATAAATAGGAGGTAAATCATGGATTATTTAAACTTAATTAGCGTTCCAGCAATCGCAGTAGCTGTGTATTTTATTATTGAGGTATTAAAGAAAGCATTTAATAACAATGAGAAGTTTTTAAGATTCATTCCTTTAATATCTTTAATTATTGGTATAGTAGCAGGAATCATCTGTTTCTACTTTATTCCATCAATTATACCTGCAACTAATGTAATTGTAGCGATTATTATTGGTGGTGCATCTGGTTTAACAGCTACTGGAACTAACCAAATATTCAAGCAAATTAATAAGGGAAAATAAAAAATTTAATGAAAATGTTTACATAGGGGTAAGAGATACTTTTTTAGAAAAAAGAGGCTTCTAAGAGCCCATATAGAAAAATAAAATAACCTTTAAGAATCTTTTTTATCAAAAAATGAATGGTAGCAATTTAGGTGCGTTTGACATACTTTTTGATTGGTGGTAAAGTACAGTAAATTCGATAGAAACTGACGTCAATTATTATCAATCATAATTTAGAAAGGAAGGTGTGAACGTGCCGGTTTTAAACTTGACTGATAGAGAAGTTCAAACATTAGTAGGTATACTTTTAGTAGAAGAACAAGATCTAAAAGAATTAATTGAAACTGCTGATAGTCCTAATGATAAAGCAGAACTTGAAGGTGAGCTTGAAAGAGTAGAATCTATAAAAGCAAAATTAAAATAATTTCTTTTAGGAATTTCAAAATAAAAATCGTATTATATTATTGAGGAGTCATGAATCCTCCCTAATGGCATAAGTTATGGTTGCTCGTGGACAGCGTCGTGCCTAGGACCACGTTAAAAGGCTAGCGCACATTCGGCTACGGAAACAGTAGTGGGTTAGGTCTCTTACCCTAAAGAGAGGTCTTTTTTGCTAATTTTATATCATATTATTATCTAACACCTATTACTTTAAATAATTATTTTTTCTCGAAAAAAATCTTGATTACGAATTTTCCTCTAGTTTCCACTTTTTAGCAGGAAAATGTAAGTATAACGAGTATCAATGCAAGTTTTTAGCAATTATAACGAGTTGCTTAAAGACATTAGAGTTAAGTATAGCTGATACGAAAGTATTGGCTATTTTTCTTTATATATGCATAAATACTGCAAATATTAA
>Ga0255347_1004951_pt1 | contig 15582 bp, 14 predicted proteins | sample wastewater_treat_2_FD_192479 | JGI IMG/M metagenome (GOLD analysis project Ga0255347, IMG submission 192479) | Wastewater microbial communities from Lulu Island WWTP, Vancouver, Canada - plant24 | ecosystem: Engineered > WWTP > Wastewater > Unclassified | place: Canada: Vancouver, British...
CTTTTATAAAAGAACTTATAGCAGATAAGGACATCAAGCTGGTAAATGATGGTTGGCCTGTACGAGAGGAACATATTGAAGTAAAAAATAAAGACAATTATAAAGACTTCATGAAATGGCTGAAATCAGATAAAAGAGAAGCACTAGCTGTTTTATACTGTGCATCACCTAAAGTTATAAAGGTAAAAATAAAAGAAGAATCTGAAGATAATACCCAAGTGCATACCGAGAATAAAGATGAGACAAATGTTATAGATTATCTTGATGAATTTAAAAAGCTGGCTTTGTCTAACAGAGGCTATGCATTTTTCTATCATACACTACCGGAAAGCCGTCGGGAAACTTTCCTTAAGGATATTGCTGAAATTAACTTTTCGAACAAGAAAACACCGGTTCTTGACAATGAGGATTTGTTCATTATTGGTGCCAAAAAATATAAAACATCAACTGTATACGCATACAACATGAACCAGTACTGCGCAGATGATTCTACAAAAGCGACTGTTATAAAAACCATTCGAAAATATTATGAACGAAAAGACATAAGTTTTTTTGGGGTCCGGTTCGTACCGGAATTAAAAGAAGTTTTAGATCGGGAAAAAGAGGAAACCAAGAAAAGTACGTTGGATTTACTGGAAAAAATTGATGGATTGGAACAGGAATTACATTCACAAAAAAGTGATTACGAGAAAAATATAGCTGACTTGAATAGTGAAATACGACGGATTATTAATCAAAAAGATAAGGAAATACAGGATCTGAAGGATGATTTGATTCAACAGGAAAAGGATAGTAAATCTTTCGTAGAAAGCCAAAATAGAATTCTTAACGAAAAAGACTACTTAATAGAAAGACTAAGAAATCTCAAAAAAAGACCTAAAAAATTCGAGGATATACCTAAATGGGTTAATAATAGATTCAAAGACAGACTCATAATGAGTGAGCGAGCTCAAAAAGAGGTTAATGAAATTACGAAAGAACACGACTTGGATAATATTTGTGATGCGCTTGAATACCTTGCGTTTGAGTATCGTGATCTTCTCAGAGGAAACATTTCTGTAGATATGGTAAATAATAGAGCCTCAAAAATATACGACCGAAGTTATGAAGTTACAAAGGTAGATGACCCTGCCTTAAAAAATAAAACCGAATATAGATTTAAGTACTATAAGAGGGACGGAACACCTCGTAAAAATAAGGAAATTGACAGACACTTATATTTGAATGAGAGTAATCGTATTTATTTTATATATGATAAAGAGGATGAACTTATAGTGATTGCTTCTTTACCCTATCACTTTAGAACATAGAAGCACAGATAAGAATATATGCTATAATTCTTTTCTCTCACACTTTGAGTACAGGAAAAGTATCACATACCATACTAATAGTGAAGGTGAGTAATAAATCATTTGTACTACATTGATTGACTCTGAAGATTCTTTATATCACAGAATCTGCCTGTCATTTATATTCATCTTAAACTTCAGATTAAGGCTTTCCGCAGCTTTTCTGCATAATATCATTCTGTCTAAGAATATCTCAAAGTATTCCAATACAGAGTAATACTTGGGATCTATTGTGAGACTTAAACATATTTCCGTCTTATCTTCATTTATCCTGACCGTGGATTTCTTAACGGAATAGTTTACTCTGTCATGTATATCAAAATGTGCCGTATCGGTATTTCTTACTCTGCTTCTTCTGACATCGGTTTTATCTGCAATAATCAATGCGGCGGCAACGCAATTGACCGGATAAGCGGTACTCTCGTCATGATTGCCTATGGCAGTTATAACCGTAGCAATTTCATCGGGTGTTGCGTTCATATCCTTTAAAACTCTGAATGCCAGCATTGCGCCGCTTTGCGCATGGTCTTCCCTGTTGATAAGATTCCCTATATCATGCAGATAACATGCAATCTGTGCAAGCTCTATCTCCTTTTGGGAATACCCCAGTGTTGTCAATATATACTTGGCGGTTGTTGCCACTTTAAGTACATGAGCAAAACTGTGCTCGGTATAACCCAAAGCTATCAGTGATTCATCGGCTTTAGCTATGTATGTCTTTACTTCCGTATTTTTCTTAACATCGTCAAATTTTATCATTTCTTTTCCCTTCTCATTTTTGCGGCTTTAACAACATGCTTTGCAAGCACCGAAGTGGTAACGGTGCCTACTCCTTTGGGAACGGGAGTACATAAAGCCGCTATATCCGATATGTCCTCTATATCCACATCCCCGCATAACCGTCCCTCGTCGTCCACATTTATGCCTACATCAAAAACATATGCCCCTTTGGATACATGGTTACGGTTTATCATCCTTGCCTTACCTGCGGCAGCTACAAGTACTTCGGCATTCTTACATGCCGCCGGCATATCCGCCGTCCGGGTATGGCACACGGTAATGGTTGCATTCTTTTTCATCAGCATCATTGCTACCGGTTTTCCTATTACCATAGAGCGTCCTACTATCGTTGCTCTTTTACCGGTAAGATCAATTCCCGCATAATCTATCATTTCTATTACCGCTTCGGCAGTACACGGAGCAAATCCCGTATCATCACCGGAAAACACTTTTGCCATATTTATAGGGCTGATACAGTCAATATCCTTAACAGGATTAATCATTTCGGTTATGGCTTTTTCATCCAGATGTTTCGGAAGCGGGCGTAAAAGAAGAATACCGTCAACATCATTATCGTCATTGATTTTTTTGAATGCATAAGCAAAATCCTTGTGATTAATACTCTCGGGAAAAGCGTGTACAGTACATCTCAAACCCAGCTTTTCAAATCTCTTGACCGCTCCTCTTTCATAAGCCATATCATCGGGTTTCTCTCCCACCCTTACAATAGCCAGATGCGGTATATACCCCGACAATGTTGCCAGTTGATTCCGTATCTGGTCCGATAAGGCTTTTACCACATCGTTACCGTATAAGATTTCCATAATATCACCTTAAATTTTTCTCTATCCTTTCGAATATTTCATCGGCAAGTTTTTTGCCTTTCTCTATTATATCATCACAATGACTGTTTAATTGCTCCGCTCTGTTACAATCTTTCATTGCCTTGGTATTGATAAATACATTTACCGATGCTCCGGTAATGGCCGCACGCAGCATAACCGCAGAAACCGCCACATCGGATATAGCTATTCTGGAACCTTTTTCGGCATACTCCCCTAACAGTAACAGCATCTCGTAGGATTTTTCCATAATACTTACAGGAACTGAACAGGCGGTATTCAAAGCCTCTTCCATTACTTTGTCTTTATACTCCTTTTCTTCATCGGTGGTACTCGGCAAAGAATAGGCTTTCGATAACGGAAGAAAAACTTCCGCGTCTTTGTCAATAAGATCCATAAGTTCTTCAGTCAGAACCGATACTTTTTGCTGTAAGATCATAATGTCTTCCTGAACATCGGCATATCGCTTTTTACCCAGCGTAAGATTACCTACCATACTTGCCAAGGCCGTTCCCATTGTACCTGCCAATGCACTGGCTCCGCCTCCGCCCGGTACGGGCTGCTTTGACGATAATGCATCAATAAATTCCTCAATACTCTTGTTTTTAAACATATCCTCATCCTTTTTTGTTGTCATACAGAAAGTATACTATATTTACCGTAAGAAAAAAAGAACGGATACCCGTTCTTCAAAACACATTCTTACTCAATTACTTATATATTAATATGATTAGGTCAGCGTTTTAGATCTTGTTTACTTATACTAAGCAAACATTGGCTGCTCTAAGCTTTTTGCTGTTCTTAGGATCTTCCTCTACATCAAAAGTGACTTTTTGTCCTTCTTTAAGAGTCTTGTAGCCATCAATGTTAATAGCTGAGAAATGTACAAATACATCGTCTCCGCCTTCGTCATTGGATATGAATCCATATCCTTTCTCGGAATTAAACCACTTTACCGTACCTTTGTTCATCTGGTCCTCCATTAAAAAATTTACCCTATACAACTAAGAAACCCTTAGGTATGAAACCTCTAACCGAAATGATTTTACAAGCCTTGTGAGTTCATAGAAGCATTTAGATACTGAAATTTATATCACAGCGCCTTTTACTTGTCAATACATTTTCATCCGGTGATAGTGTCACTTTTTTTCGCTGTCCTTTTCATACCAATCTCGCGCATCTTTATCCGGAACTTGTAATAAACAGCGATAATGTGTACAGGAGAGTATCGGAGATTTTGAACTCATTGCGTTCAAAATTTGAGGAAACTAATCATAAAAACGGACGTAATAGTAAAGATTTCTTTGATTAAGCCCTTTTCAATAAAATTTTTCCATTTCTTTAGCAAGGGTTTTTAGCAATTCTGCACCATACTCGGCACGCATAGTGCTGTGCAGAGTCGATAATATCCTTTAAATCTTGAACAATATTTTCACTTTTTCTGTATTGAATTTTTGAGTTCAAGTCTTTGGTAATCATATCAAAGATTGCCATTTAAATATTTCTCTTTTCTTTCCGGCGCTTTTAAATTTTCGCCTCGGTGGGGCGAAAATCAACCCTTCATCAAATGTTACATATTAAATTTCCTAAATCTTTATAATTAACATATTCGACCCCGTTAAATTGCGGATAGGATTGTCCAGTATAAATAATTCTTGGCTTTAGAGCATTCTTCTCTGCTTCAACAAAAGATAATAAATGCCTTGAAAATGATTTATTAGGTGTCATGGATGTCTTTATTTCAAACGGATATAATTTTTCCTCTTTTTTCACAATCAAATCCACCTCAACACCTTTAGAGGTTCTCATATAATAGATATTCGGGTTCTGATTTCTATTTAGCCTTGATTTCAGAACCTCTGAAACAATTAAATTTTCAAAAAGATTTCCTCGTAGCGGATCTCGGTTTACTTGATTTTCTGTTTCTATCCCCAAAAGATAAGATGCCAGCCCGATTTCCGTGAAATAAATTTTTGGTGATTTAATTTGTTGTTTTGTAATATTAGTAAAATACGGTCTTAATCTATATACTATATAAGAGGCTTCGAGCACAGACAGCCATTCAGATAAAGTTGTAGATGAAACCCCTACATCTCCTGCCATAGCAGATAAATTTACTACCTGTCCAACCCTACCTGCAAGTAAAGTTAAAAACCTTAAAAATTTATCAAGATTTTTAATTTCTAACATTGCCCGTAAATCTTTTTCTACATAAGTATTTAAATAATCGCGATAATAAACGATTGGTTCTCTAGTCCCTTCTCTATAAAGTTCCGGCATGAAACCTTTTAAAAGTAATTTATCGGTAGATAACTCCTCTAATAATCCTTCTTCTGCAAGTTCATTCATACTTAAAGGAAGTAAAGTTAAAATACCGGTTCTGCCTGCCAGGGATTGTGCAATTCCTCTTTGTAAACTTGGTTGATGGCTCCCTGTAAGTATAAAGCGACCATTCTTTCCTCTGTCCTCATCTACCATAACTTGTATTGCAGAAAGAAGTTCGGGTACTCTTTGAACTTCATCTATAATAACCGGCTCTTTATACATTTCAAAAAAACCTTTATAATCTTCTTTTGCTAACATTCTATTTGTAGGATCTTCCAAATTGACATAATTGTATTTTGGAAAATATTTTTTGACTAAAGTAGTTTTCCCCGACTGTCTGGGTCCGATTACAGTCACAACAGGAACTTGGTTAGCAAGGCTTGTTAATTTGTCGGAAATATTCCTATTTATCATCCCGGTCACCTCCTGACTATGTTTATGATACTAAATAGCGGCACTTTTTTCAAGTTCAACTTTAAAATAATGCCCTTTGATTTTATTGCACATATAGAGAAAAATCAATCAGACTTATAATTTCGGTACCAAACTCCCTTTTGTTGTTTGCCGTTAAATGCTCAGATATGCTCTTTCAGTGCTTCCACCGCGTTATATATCCATATGCCCGCATGAGCTGCAAAACCGTGATTTAACGATGCACCGTCGGTCTTATTCTCCCACAATGTACCGGTTCTTTCGGCCATGTACTTGAAAAATCCTACCGATTCGTTTAACAACTGTTTATACAACCCCTGTTCGGTTAACAGTTCCATTCTAAGATATGTACCTACGAAAGCATTTGCCGGATATATTTCCGGATGCAATTTCTTTTCCACTCTGTCCGGTCCGAAATCCTTGACAAGGGTTTTCCATAACTTCGGATATTTCTTCTTTGTTGCCGTTTTTGTAAAGAATGCGTAATACTGGCACACTTCCGTGCGTTCGTGCGAAACTTCAAGCACATCATTCTTAAATACCATGCGGTCACGGAAAAACTCCCCGTCATATGACAGTTCTCTTATCTTCTTTCTGATACCATCCGCCTGCACCAGCTTATCTTTGTCATCATACAGTTGTGATACCCTTTCCAACATCAATGCATAAAGCATATTGGTCGGGAAATTCACATCCTGCACCAGTTTATTGGCAAAAGACCATTCCACGAAAACCCATTTTTCCAGATTCTGCAAAAGACCGTCTTTATTCAGAAATCTTTCGAAATATTCCAACAAAGCATATATCTTCGGTTTAAATGCGGCAACCATATGAATATCATTACTTCTCTCTTTGTACTCATACAGCTGCAGTACAAACCACATTGCCCAGTTGGGTATGAAGTTTTTGTTTACATGGTCGGCAGGATAGCACATGGGAATCATGCCTTCGGGAAGGGAAGGATAAGATTCGGGAAGAAGGAAATTTTCCAAAAAGTTCTTCTCAATCAACGATTTACCCGTAAGGAAATATTCCACTCTGGATGCAAAGAAACTGTCACACAGCCACCCCGCTCTTTCTCTTGAAGGGCAGTCCATGAATATGTCCAGTGCATTTTGTCTGTAAGTTTCCACAGCCGCATCAAATATTTTTTTAAGGTCGGGATCGGTTGTATCAATAGCCTTATCTACAGGCGCATGCTTGTATTCAATCATATGTAAAGAACAGATACGTGCCCTACCTCTGAACATTACGACATTTAAGTATTTCATACTGACCGGTTCGAAAAACACCAAATTGTATTCACCCGGCTCCAGAACATATTTATTTACCCATAAGCCGTGTATGCGAATGGGATCGGGTACCCCGTTTATGAGCATCTCATCATAAATCATCAAAAACTCACAGGTTTCTTCGCAGACAATACGGAAAGATATAAAGCCGGTGGCTTCTCTTTCAAACTCATAAACGGCATATTCGCTTTCGCTTAAGCAAATACCGTTACTTATATCGGTTTCTACGGCATTAGCGGTATCATACTCAATCTGCTGTATTCTCTCATTTATATTCTCATCCAACTCTTCCGTTTTATACTGCTTATAGTCAGGATTATCTATTTTCAGATGCCAGGGCAGTCTGTATGTTTCGGGTTTACAAGGTTTATGTTTACCTACGACGGCATTATCCATAGGACACAATTTTTCATATTCGGGATACAGTACATTTCTGGTTATATATTCCTTCTTACCGGACATCTCCAGACTTACCTGATGAGTATTCACGCCGGTCATCCAGTCGCGGGAATCGGAAGCTAATACATAAGACTCCACAAAGCCCCTCTGGTATGTGTATCTTTGTACCTTTTTCAGGTAATCATCTAAAAGATATGCAAAAAATCCCTTAACTCCGGTAGCTGCAACCACGTCATTATCGCAAACTATTTCACAGGTCAGAAAAGACGGTTGATCCAGGAAGGAATATGCGTTTATACAATAACCCCATACTATAACGGCAACATCGTTTATGTCTTTGTTAAGATAAGAAGTTATATCAATCTCATCCACCCTGTAATATCCGCGTGCCGCTCTTGCGGGACCTGCAGCCGCAAAAGTTTTGTTGACATATATCTGATAAGCGGTACTGCAGGCAAGATTAACCGATGTTTTACCTTTACCTGCTTGTGCGTAAAAACCCATCCTTATATTCATTCCATTTTGCAGTCCGGCTGCCCACACGGGCTCGGCCTGTTTAAAAATATATCGCTCCATATTTGCCTCCGTGATGTGTATAATTTAACATATTTTCGCTATGATAACAAACGGCGCCGCTTTTCTTGACAATAAAAACTTTACAATATATTGTATTATATAAGTTGTATACTCTGTAAAAACACATTAAAAAGGTTCGAAACCATGTCAAAGAAGATAGTTATACTTATATTATTCGCTCTTATTGCATCTTTATTTACATCCTGCAATTGCTCTTATGTTCCGGAAAGTGATTCACATAATACTGAAAGCTCATTTTCTATAACAAGCAACTCCGACAATGAAAAACCTGAAGAATACTACACGGCTTTCAGACAGGGAGAATCCTCTGTTTCATTATATCTTGTAACCCCCTACGGCATGTACATGAATATCAGAAAGTATATCTATTACTCGGAAAAAGGAAATACCGAATATATAAAACTGTGCAACAAACCCGCCTGTAATCACAGCACGGAAGACTGTAACGCATATACAGGCGCTTATCAAATAGGTTATTACAAAGATAAAATATACTATATATCCAGAAGAGATTATTATGTCAACACACTGAACTGTATGAATATGGACGGAACAAATCATAAAGAAATTAAAGTCCTGAACAATTCTTGCTTTAGTACTTTCGGCTATTTCCATAACGGATACTTCTATTATATTATCGGCACTCCCGGAGTTCAAGCAATCGGCGTTACAAACGATGACAACAACCTATACAGAGTTAAGGTTGATGATAATTCAAAACCGGAGGTTGTACTTACGGACGATATTATATTTAATATACAAAGATTCATTGTTGTAGATGATATTATATTTCTGACAGTTTATAAACAGGATACTACAGCAGAATGTTTTTTATACTCATACTCCTGTAAAACAGGTGCATTGACAAATATTGCGGACAACTGGTCCGGTAACGGTTTTTGGGGAAAGCATTACGGATATTGCTATCTGACGAATGAAGGGATATATAAGTACAATGTTGAAACAGGTGAAGTCACATTGGAAAAGGCAATTAAATTTGATAATCACGGGTACTGCGGAGCAAGATTTTACCCCGACTACATATATTTAATACATAATCGCAATGATGATTATCGAGCACTGCGTGAGCAGGACTTGGTTTTGTATATATATAATTGGGATTATGAGATTATAGAGACCGTTTTGTTGGATTTTATTAATAAGGGCAAAATAGGAAATTTTATTACAGATGTCGGCAATTACATTATATTTGCATCCGATATGGATAATAAACCGGATTACTATATAGACAAATCCGAGATAGGAACCGATAAGTTTACGTTTCATAAAATAGAGAATTAGTTATGGCAGGTAATGAAAGGAGCTTCATATGGAACTTTATATAGAGAATCTTTCCAAGTACTACGGAGAGAAACTTGCTCTGGACAAATTCACTTATACCTTTAAGGAAGGAACATATGCGATATTAGGTCCCAACGGTGCGGGAAAGAGCACCCTTATGCACCTTATAACCGACAACATATCCCGCTCGGGCGGACAGATATTTTATGACGGTAAGGATATATTGCAGTTGGGCAGATCCTTCAGAAAAAAGATAGGATTTATGCCTCAGTCACAGGGCATGTATGACCAGATGAGTGCCAAAGGTTTTTTAAGTTACATGGCGGAAATAAAAGGGATACCTAAAAAAGAAGCAAGAGGTGTTATTAATGAGCTTTTGTCCGTTGTCAATCTTTCCGATGTAGGTCATAAGAAGCTTTCTTCCTTCTCGGGAGGTATGCGTCAAAGAATACTTTTAGCGCAGGCCTTACTGGGTAAACCGGACATACTGATGCTCGATGAACCTACAGCCGGATTGGATCCCGAGGAAAGGGTAAGAATAAGGACATATATAGGTAATCTTGCCGCATCAAAAATAGTACTCATAACCACCCATATTACATCCGATGTGGAATCCATAGCCGATTATGTAATATTCATGAAAAACGGACGCATAGAAGCTTCGGGAAAACCCGAACGAATACTTAAAGAAACTTGCTCTGAAAACATGGAAGAAGCATATCTGAAGATAATACATACAGAGGGGCAAAATGCGGGAACTTAAGCGAATCATAGTATCAAAAACCAATATTGTCTGTATAGCTTTTCTGATATTTATGAATGTCTTTATCTTTTTCTGGGAATCAACACCCAAAGGAGATATATGCACATTACCGGAATATACCGACCGCTATATCGAAGTATTGAATACCTGCAAAGGCATGGATAATGAAGAAGGCATCAATTATCTGAACAATCTGAAGAAATTATCGGAAGGAACGGTATTAATTCCCCGTTGGTTATACAGCAAGGATATGGAATACAAGGAAGAAGCTTCCGGTTTTTATTACAAAAAATTCGGCGAGCAGATGATAAAAGACATAGAAAGCGGCAAGATTGACACTTCGGAACAAGCGGTTAAGAAAGCATATATTACCATTGAAGTATGCAATATACTTATCGAGAAGATAAATCATCTGACAGAATACCCCGAATATATCAAAAAAATAAGCGAAAATGCCGAGAATATGAAATCGGTAAGCATTTTTTCCGATCCGAATTCCTTTTCCTACAGGAATATTATTAAAACAGTAGAGGATTTTTCCAAGATACATATTACCGAACTGTCATTGGATAATGACCTTGCGGTCAATGCCCTGTTTACCGACAGTATCTCCGATTACAGCATTCTGGCATACATTATCTTCATAGTCCTGCTCATGATTCAGGAACGTAAAAAAGGCCTCTGGCCGCTTGTATATGCCTATCCTGAAGGAAGAGCAAGGCTTGCAATCAAAAGAGTTGCTATACTGCTTGTCTGTTCGGCAATTGCAACGGTATTTCTTGTAGGTTCAAGATTCTTAACCGCAGCAATAGTGTATAGAGGGTTCGGAGATATGTCCAGGCCTATACAATCCATGAGCTTGTTTAAGGGAGTATCACAGCCTTTTACCGTAGGCGGTTTTATACTGAACTTCTTCCTGTTTAAGATTATAGGGACATGGGTGATATCGCTGATACTCTACTTTATGATGCTGGCTATATCCAATACTTCATTGGCAGTTGCAGTAACCTCTCTGTTTTTGGGAACCGAGTATACACTGTTCGCTTTAATACCGGACAGTTATGCAATTGCCGTTTTGAGGTTTATAAACATATTTGCATTGATAAATTACAACAGGATATATATGAGGTATCTCAATATTAATATAAATGAGTATCCAATAAACGGACAAACTCTTACAACATATATGATACCCGCAGCAATGATTCTTTTCGCAACGGGGTGTATCATTATTCATCATAAGAAGAAACCTTTTTCCACTCCCAATCCTTTACTTAAACTTTACGATAAAATACTTAAACTCCGTGCCGGATTGTCCGATCGTTTCCGGTTGTTCTTTGCTGAGCTTCATAAAACACTGTGGATACAAAAAGGAGCTTTTGTTATTATCGTTCTTTTATTATGGGCAATATTTGCTTCTGAAGCACCACCGCTAAATGTGTCGGAGTATGACGGAAACCTGGTATATTTCGAGAATATGTTTACAGGAGAAGTTACCGAAGAAACGCTAACTAAAATTGATGAAGAAACGGTTATTGCATATGAGGAAATGGCAAAGGGAAGTATGCACGGAGCCACAAAAGTACAATATCTTTCCATGATTAAAGCCGAAGCCCTGGCTAAAAAAGGCACGGGTTTGTGGATAATGGACAGTACAATATATGATGCACTGCTGAACAGAAATGTTGAGGGTTATCAAAGAAAAACCGGATTGATAGCCATATTATTCACAACGGTTATGACAGCCGGCATATTCGCTTATGAGCATCAGCAGAAAATGAAATATCTCTTATGCAGTACCGACAGAGGAAGAACCGTACTCGTGCGTAATAAGACATTAATTGCTTGTATAATGACATGTGCGGTATGGCTTATCGTTTACGGATTTGAAATACGTAATGCAGTAAAAATTTACGGAAGTCTTCATTCACTATCCGCTCCCGTTCAAAGCTTCATGAGTGAGTTTCCTTACAAAATGACTGTATTGTCCTTCCTTATACTTATCTATCTTCTCAGACTTCTTGTACTTCTGTCGATGACATTTATGATACTGTTGTTGTCCAATCTCAGTAACAGAGTAAATGCTGCCGTTATAACATCATTGGCGGTTTTCTCTTTACCTGCCGCCATAGTGATAATGGGCGGAAATATTATGGAGTACTTTTCCGTGGTAAAACTGCTTTCTCCGCAGGAAAATATGCCTTCATTAATTCTAAGTTACACACTGTGCTTTATACCGGGTATAATAGCATTGATTGCAAATACCCTTATGTGGAAAGGAATAAGATATGAAAATAACAATAGCAAACGATTCATATAAAGGGTGCATGAGTGCCATAGCATGTTGCGACATAATGGCAAAAGCTTTAAATGACGTTATGCCTGAATGCAGTGTAAATAAATATCCCATGGCTGACGGCGGTGAAGGCACAACCGATTGCCTTGTTTTTGCAACCGAAGGACGTAAAGAGTATGTTACCGTAAACGGGGTTTTCGGAAATAAAATGACCGGATTCTTCGGAATACTGGGCGATAATGAAACTGCCGTTATAGAATCGGCATGTGCATCGGGTATTCAGGGAATACCGAAAAACAGATTGGACCCCATGAGAGCGTCATCATACGGTACGGGGCAGCTGATAAGGGCGGCTCTGCAAAGAGGCTATAAAAAGATAATAGTGGGTTTCGGAGGCACTGCTGTTTCCGACGGCGGAATGGGTGCATTAGCCGCATTGGGCATGGTGTTTTATGATAAAAACAAGTCAATTCTCTCCCCTTCGGGTGCTGCAATGACAGCTGTTGCAAACATTGACTCATCAAATGTTATTAAAGAATTGAAAGACGCACATATTGAGTTTGCCTGTGATGTGGAGAATGTATACCACGGAAAAGAAGGAGCGGCATATATATTTTCTCCTCAAAAGGGAGCCACAAAAGAACAGGTTATAGAGCTTGATGCAGGGTTGCAGAATCTTGCTGAAGTTTTTAAAAAACAACTAAATAAAGATATATCGAATATTCCCGGAGCAGGTGCCGCGGGAGGTCTGGCAGGAGGTCTTATGACTGTCTGTAAACCGGTTATAAAAAGCGGATTCGATGTTATCTTAAGTTATACCTATCTGGAAGAAGCCATAAAGGACAGCGATATAGTTATAACCGGAGAAGGACATACCGATTCACAGACTGTTTACGGTAAGCTACCCATGAGAGTGGGAATGCTCTCAAAGAAGTTCAATAAGCCGGTAATATGCATATCGGGTGCAATATCCAAAGATGCCGAAATACTGAAAGATTACGGTATTACTGCCCTGTTTTCCATAAGCAGAGGCCCCATAAGTCTTAAAGATTCAATGCGTGACAGCGAAAACCTTCTGTATCTTAAGACTTTTAATATTGCAGGTTTACTTAAGTTATTGTAATATATACAGGCACGGAGGTGTAGCTCAGTTGGTTAGAGCGCTTGCTTGACATGCAAGAGGTCATTGGTTCAAATCCAATCATCTTCACCAGTATCATCGCATAAAGTGCCATTTTGGCACTTTTATTTTTCACATTAGTGCCATTTTGGCACTTTTTCTATTGACATTAAGGTGCCAGTAATTTAAAATGATGCTGAGGTAATCTTAAATGACTATAAAACAAATGCGACAGGATAAAGGCTTGACACAGCAAAAATGTGCTGATTATCTTCAGATTCCCCTTCGCACATACAAAAGATATGAATCGGATGAGAGTAAAATCAAAGCTATTAAACACCGATATATTAAAGAGCGCATAGCTGAATACGGATTTATAGATGAGGAACACGGTATATTAACTGTCGAACAGATTAAAGAAATATGCAAAGATGTATTCGCATCTTACGATGTTGAATACTGCTATTTGTTCGGCTCTTACGCAAAAGGAAAAGCAACGGAAAAAAGTGATGTCGATTTATTAGTATCAGTACCGGTAAATGGAATAAAGTTCTTTGAGTTAGTAGAAAATTTACGTGAAAATCTGAAAAAGAAAGTTGATTTATTGAATATCACACAGCTTGACAACAATCCTACATTGGTACAGGAAATTTTAAGAGACGGAGTTAGAATATATGGATAATATAAAGGATGACACTTATTACATTGAAAAGATTAAGGCGGATTTGAAATTTATCATGGAGAAAACTGCAGGAAAAACAAAAGAGGACATCGGGAACAATGATTTATTGTTAGATTCCATAATGTTTCGCATTATTCAGATTGCGGAAAACAATTCAAAACTTACCAAAAAATTTAAAGAGGAACATAATGAAGTTCCTTGGGCTGCAATCAAAGGTATGAGAAATACAATTGTCCACGATTACGGTCGTGTGGATATGCCAATCGTTTATGATACCGTAAATCGTGCCATTCCGAGAATGTATGAAAAACTTAAGGATATATAAAGAAGTCTGATACCTTTAGTCTCCTTTTTTTTCCATTATCGCTATTGAACAGGGAATAAACCCGTCTATGTCAATACATTGAACATCGCAATAGCCGGCATCAATAAAAAACTGTTTATATGACGAAAAGGAAAATTCTTGTTTAAAGTATCTGGTGCCCTTACTTATTGCTTCAATAAACACATTCTTTCTTTTTTTTTCCTGTTTGACAATATAGGTTGTGATAATAATCTTACCTTTCGGTTTACACACTCTATCAAGCTCATCTAAAGTTTTGTAAGGATCTTCCAATAAATGAATTACATTGGCTGCAACAACCTTGTCAAAGGCGGCATCGGCAAATTCAAGGTTATTAATATCCGCAACGGCAAAAGAAATGTTCTTGTGATTTCTGCAATTATACTTTGTCGTTTGAACCATATTTTTTGAAAAATCCGTAGCAGTCAGCTTCTGACACTTAGGTGCAATGCTTTTTGTCAGCATTCCGGTACCGCAGGCACACTCCAAGACAATATCGGAAGGCTCAAAAAGATCTTTTATATGATTTCGTAATGCCTTGTGTGTCTTTGCGTTGATAATATAAACAAAAATATCATAGATACCTGCCACACGATCCCATACCGATGCTTCATTATCCTTGTTTTCGTTTTTTCTCTTTTTCCCTTGTAAATCCTTTTTCAAACCTATACCTCTTTACTCACTACATACATAACCATTACTTTTTAATTATCACTCTTATACATTATGAAATCAAGAACTTGACAAGATGTGGAAACTTCCTTTCTCTTACGTTTTTCAGAATGCCTCAATTTCTTGTTGTTACTCATTTGAGTCTTCCTTTACTTATCTCAATATCAGTAGACAAATTTTTCAGCCAATTCCGTTTTATCAATTAAGTCTTTGTATACTTTTGATGTTTTAAGCAATTGTTCATGTTTTCCTTGCGATTCTACTACGCCCTCATCAATTACCACAATCTTATCCACATTTTGAATGGACTTAAGTCTATGAGATATTATTAAAACAGTTTTATCTTTGGTAAGCTTATTTAGGCTGTCTTGAATTTTCTTCTCATTAT
>Ga0255347_1004953_pt1 | contig 15579 bp, 10 predicted proteins | sample wastewater_treat_2_FD_192479 | JGI IMG/M metagenome (GOLD analysis project Ga0255347, IMG submission 192479) | Wastewater microbial communities from Lulu Island WWTP, Vancouver, Canada - plant24 | ecosystem: Engineered > WWTP > Wastewater > Unclassified | place: Canada: Vancouver, British...
TATTTTTCAGTAGCAAAATGGATATTAGGATTTTAAAAAAATATTATTAATTTTGTAGTTTTAAAATTAATTAATTAAAATTTTTATAAAATGGATACTAAAAATAAAGGTTTTAACACCAAATTAATTCACGCTGGTGATTATGAAGATGCTTTTGGCTCAGCTGTAATGCCAATTTATCAAACTTCAACATTTAGATTTAAAAGCTCAAAACACGGTGCTGATTGCTTCTCTGGCAAAGAGGCAGGTTATGTTTACACTAGATTGGGAAACCCAACAGTTAATGCTTTAGAAGAAAAAATAGCTCAACTAGAAAATGGTTATCGTGCTATAGCTTTCTCAAGTGGAATGTCTGCGGTTACAACAGTTTATATGACTTTTTTAGAGAAAGATGCACATATGATTAGCTCAAGTGCAATTTACGGCACCTCGCGAGCAGTTCTAGAAAGAGATTTTTCTCGTTTCGGTGTAGAGTGTGATTTTATCGATACTTCTGTAATATCAGATATCGAAAAAGCAATACGACCAAATACTAAATTGTTGTATATCGAAACACCAACAAACCCAACAATGGTTTTGACAGATATAAAAGCAGCTGTAGAACTTGCTCATAAACACGGAATTGTTGTTTGTGTTGATAATACTTTTTCATCACCATATTTGCAAAAACCTTTAGACTTAGGTGCTGATGTTTCTCTACATTCAATTACAAAATTTATAAATGGTCATGCTGATATTGTTGGCGGAATGTTAATTACAAAAGACCCAAAAATAGATGAAGAATTGAGAAAAACTATGGCTTATATGGGAGGAAATATGGATCCTCACCAAGCATATATGGTAAGTCGTGGAGTAAAAACTTTATCTTTGAGAGTAGAACGCTCAATGCAATCAGCTCAAAAAATAGCTGAATATTTAGAAAAACATCCTAAGGTAGCATGGGTAAAATATCCAGGACTAAAATCTCACCCACAACACGAATTAGCAAAAAAACAAATGACAGGTTTTGGTGCAATGATTAGTTTTGAACTAAAAGGCGGATATGCAGCAGGCGAAAAACTTATGGATAATGTACACTTAGCAATGTTAGCAGTTTCTTTAGGCGGAGTAGAAACTCTAATTCAACACCCAGCTTCTATGACACATTCCAGCTTATCTAAAGAATCAAGAGAAGCGGCAGGAATTACTGACGGTTTAGTTAGGTTCTCAGTAGGTATAGAAGATTGCGAAGACATTATTGCAGACCTAGAAAATGCACTGGCAAAAGTTTAGTAGTTAACACATTCATATGCATAAAAGTTGAAAGCAAGGCGGACTCGTTTGCCTTGCTTTTTGTTTTTATTGAAAAATAAGCAGAAGAAAAATATATTTTTTTATTTTAAAAAATATGTTTAATTTTGTATTTGTATTAACTAATTTATTAAAAATTAAAGCGAATAATCATGAAAACTAAATTTGAAATTTTAATTGTACTTGTTCTTATCAGTTTTTCATTTTCAACAAATTTATTTGCTCAACGCTCAACGCACAACTGATATTGAAAATGGTAAGGACTATCCGTTAATTAGTCGTTTTGACAATGCCGTAATTGAGTTTTATAAAGAAACAAAATGGGGATCTTATAAATTACCTGTTAACGAAAAAGGAGCTATTGATTGGGGAAATCCTAATGTTTTAGAAGGCAAGGTTACACGTATTCAATACACTACCTCTGTTGATAATAACTCGGAATTTGTTTTACATAATTACAAAGCAGCATTTAAAAAAGCAGGCTTTACAGTTTTAATTTCTATAGCAAATGAAGAGCTTGGTGTAGCTGATAGACCTCATTCATGGAGCGACAAATACTACCGTTCAGGCTTATATGGGAACGATGGCTTATATAATGATAAATTTGGAATCGGATTGAATTTCCCGTCTTGGAAAAGCAATCATTCGTTTATAGTCGCACAGGGAAATAAGGCAGGAAAAGATATTTATGCAATTATTTATACTGTGGTTGATGATAATTACACTTTAATTACTCAAGATGTTGTTGAAGTTGAAGCAGTTGAAACAGGAATGGTTACTACTGAAAATATTTCGAAAGGAATTCAAACTGAAGGATATTTTACTGTTTATGACATCTTTTTTGATACAGGAAAATCTGAAGTAAAACCAGAATCTGCTGATGCCTTGAAAACTATCGCCGAATATTTGAATGCAAATAAAACTCAAAAAGTTATAATAGTGGGACATACAGATAATGTAGGTGATTTTGATATGAATATAACTCTTTCAAAAGACCGAGCAAATGCGGTAATGGAAAAACTTATATCTGATTATGCTGTTTCTAAAGATCAACTCAAACCATATGGTGTAGGGTCTGTTTCACCTGTTGCAAGCAATTCAACTGAAGAGGGTAGAGCTAAAAACAGACGTGTTGAGGTAGTTGAACAATAATTAATATGCGACAGGCGGTATAGATAATAACAATTTTTGTAATGATGAAATTAAAATAAAATAAAATAAAATGAAAAAATCTTGTTGTACATTAATATTTGCTGTAGTTGCATTTTTTTGTTTTGCACAAAATGGATATAAAAAAGTGTATAAATATGGTGCATACAACAGAGATTGGGCATTGGTAAAAGATATTACTGGGAATTATGGATTTATTGACAGTGATGGCAAAGAAGTTGTTCCTACCAATTACAAAAAAATTGGAAAATTTAATAAAACTGTCTATAACTATGCTTTAGTCAAAGATGTCTTGGGTTATTATGGTCTTATTGACTGTTATGGCAAAGAAGTAGTTCCTCCCAATTACAAAAAAATTGGAAAATTTAATAAAACTGTCTATAACTACGCTTTAGTCAAAGATGTCTTGGGTTATTATGGTCTTATTGACTGTTATGGCAAAGAAGTAGTTCCTCCCAATTACAAAAAAATTGGAAAATTTAATAAAACTGTCCATAACTACGCTTTAGTCAAAGATGTTTTGGGTTATTATGGTCTTATTGACTGTTATGGTAAAGAAGTAGTTCCTCCCAATTACAAAAAAATTGGAAAATTTAATAAAACTGTCCATAACTATGCTTTAGTCAAAGATGTCTTGGGTCATCATGGTCTTATTGACTGTTATGGTAAAGAAGTATCAGCTATGCATGAAGATGACAGTGAAGATGAAGAATAGCTTAAAGGTTTACAAGAGTATAAGTTAATGTATAATATCTGGCTTGTTTTTCTAATAATACTGCAAATTTCTTAAAATAAAAATTAATTATTATCTTTGAGATTGAAAAATCACAAAGAATTATATAGTAATAGATTTTATTAATCAAAAAAAACAAGGCTGAGTTATGAAAAAAATAATTTTAACATCTATAATCTTAATTTTTGTTCTAACTCAAGGGTATGGACAAAAACAATGCGATATTAAATCTAACTATGAAGATTTTATTTCGGTTGAAAGAGGTGAATATGAGGGAAGAGCTTATTTGACGACACAAGTTGTTGAAACACAGAAGAAAAGTTGTTTTTCAGACTTGATAAATAATAATCCTTTTCTAATTAGTTATTTATTACAATTTGCTTCAGTAAAAAATCACAAAAATATTTTGGAAATAACAGATAGTATAGATTTTAAAAGGGCTTATTTCGAAGATCTAAGAAATGACAGTCTTTTTAATGCTATTATGGTAGATTTAGTAAGCAAAACAATTGATAAGACAGTCCCAAAAGACACAGTTTCTTTCGACGAAATATTGAATATAGCTGTAAAATATTTTTACATAAGGAAAATAAATGAAGAGGGATATTATGCTGCTCAAATTTGTGGTGGTTTAAACGCAATTGAAAAAACCGAAGCAAAAAGAGAACCATTTTTAGAGGCTTTTTCATTTTCTTCTATTCAGAAAAACATGCTACGAGGTGGAGATTTTAATATTTATGAAGAATTTATAAATGTAGTAAAAGAGTTGTATTTAGTAAATCTTGGAATAGACGATAACGAAAATTTATTAAGAGCTCAAGGGGCAACGTTTATGCTCATGAGGAATAATGAAAACCTTAGAAAAATGTTGAAAGCAGATTACGAAAATCAAAAAGAGTTTTTACCTTTTGTAGTAATAGAAAATTAATAGCTGTTGGAAACTTTAAAAAAATTCCAAAAACGAAACTTCTTTTACTAAAATACGTATTTTTTATTTATATTTACTAAGTTTTTTTAGCGAAATTTTGAATTAGTTTTAATGTTGTTATGAAAAATTTATCATTGCTTTTTATTTTTTTAAGTGTTATTACACTTAATGTTTTTGGTCAAGAAAATCACAAATCTATTCACCAACTTGAGTTAGAATATTATAACTCACTAAATATTGATGCGGAGTCTTATTATTCAATAAATCAGCCGGCTGAAATTGATATTTTGAAATCATCAAAATCTTGTGAGCATACTAAAATTGTTTTTGGTTGGCATCCTTATTGGGCAAATGGTATGGAAACGAACTATCAATGGGATTTATTGACTGACATGTCATTTTTTTCTTATGAAGTAAATCCTTCAACAGGAAATGCAAACTCTACTCATGGTTGGGCAACTTCAAATGCTGTAACTCAAGCTTTAGCAAATGGTGTAAGAGTAAATTTATGTGTTACTTTATTTTCTGAGCATGCAACATTTTTAGAATCATCTACTGCACGTCAAACTTTAATTACAAATTTGATAAATCTTGTACAGTCTCGTGGTGCTCATGGTGTAAATATTGATTTTGAAGGAGTGCCTGGTGCTCAAAAAACAAATTTTACTAACTTTTTAATTGACCTATGTAATCAAATGCATTCAGCAATTCCAAATTCTAAGGTTAGCCTTTGTTTGTATGCAGTAGATTGGTCTAATGTTTTTGATATTGCTGCCATAAATAATTATATTGATTACTATACAATTATGGGTTATGATTATTATTATGGTGGAAGTAGTTATGCTGGTCCAACATCGCCTTTATATACTTTCCATACTTTTAATTATAATCTTGCAAAATCAGTAAATTATTATATGTCAAAGGGAGCAAGCAAAGAAAAATTGATTTTAGGATTACCATATTACGGAAAAGAATGGAGTACTGAAAGTCAAAATGTTCCATCAGCAACTACTGCAACAGGCTCTTCAAGGACTTATAAAACTATTAGAGCAAATGCCGATGGCTATTATACAAATCGTCAATATGAAAATGTTAGCCAGTGTCCATATTATGTTTTTTATAATTCTGGTTGGAAACAGTGTTTTGTTGATGATGAGGAAAGTTTGGGGGCAAAATACGATTTAGTAAATATGATGGGAATTGGCGGAATTGGAATTTGGGCATTAAGTTATGACGATGGCTATACTGAACTTTGGAATCTTATTCGCGAAAAATTTACAACTTGCGGAAGCGTACCTTGCAATGGCATTTTTTACGATTTGGGTGGACCAAATAATACTTATCTTAATTCAAGCGATTATGTTTTTACAATAGCACCAACAGGAGCAACAAAAGTAAATTTACAGTTTACAGAATTTGATATTGAAGCAGGTAGTGGTTCTACTTGTAATTACGATTATATCGAAATTTTTGATGGACCAGATGAAAGCTCGCCAAGTTTTGGAAGATTTTGTAATACTACAGGAAATCCTGGATTAATTAGTTCTACCGGAAATTCTTTATGCGTAAAAGTGCATACTGACGGAGCTACTGTGAACAACGGATTTACTGGAGTTTGGTCTTGTATTCAAGATGATGTTTTGCCAACTACGGAAATAATTGCAGCAGATTGGTATAAAGAAGATTTTACTGTAAATTTTGTTGATGAGGATAATGCAGGAATTGATATGCAATTTTATCAAGTGCTTGATTTTGACGGAAATGAGTGGCGAGCAAATGGAAACTATGGTTTCTTTAATGATAATTTTAATACAAATATTCATTCAGATTGGATAAATTCATCAGGGATTTGGACTGTAAATAATGGACATTTACAGCAATCAGACCAGACATCGGCAAATACCAATATTTATGCAAATGTTTTGCAAAATAATGAAAACATTTATTTATACCATTGGCAAATGAAAATATCAGGAGAAGGAACAAATAGAAGAGCTGGCTTGTATGTTTTTTGTACAGATCCTGGAGCAATTCAACGTGGCGATGCTTATATGGTTTATTTTAGGGCTGACCAAAATAAATGTCAATTATATCGTTCTACCAACAATGAAATTGTTATTCATACCAATGATAATGTTATTGTAAATGCAGATACTTGGTATGATTATAAAGTTATGTACAATCCTCAAACTGGAGAACTAAAAGCTTTTCAAAATAATATTTTAGTGTCTTCGTGGACAGACCCATCGCCAGTGAGTTCTGGGATAGCAGTTTCGTTGCGAACAGGAAATTGCATTGTTGAATATGATGATATTAAAGTTTATAAATCACGTAGCGAATCGGCTTTAGTTAGTGTTGGAGCAAACAAAGAAATTAGATATGAAAATCAAGATGTTAACACTTCTGCATGTAGAATAAAGTCGGTGGTAACAGATATAAATGGAAATTTTTCAGCAAATTCTGGAAAAGATATAAATATCGATTTTTCTGCACCATTACAAATTTCAAAAGTTAATGACGGCTTAGCCGAAGATATTGACGTTACATACGACAACTCCCAATTACAAGCAAACTGGACTGAGGCTGTTGAGGAAAATTCATATATCACAAATTATGAATACTGCATAGGTACAAATATAGGTTCAAACGATGTTGTTGATTGGACTGATAACGGTTTACAAACTAATGTAACTCATACAGGACTAAGTTTAAATTCTTTGAACACATATTATTTTACAGTAAGAGCAAAAAATATTGTTGGACTTTATTCTGCTGAAAAATCAAGCGATGGAGTTATTTTTATTGATGCTCAAGATAATGTAATTGCAGATTTTACAATTTCTTCTGCAGAAATTTGTCAAGGAGGGCAAGTTCAATTTATTAATCTTTCTCAAAATGCAAGCACATATTTATGGGAAATTACTGGTCCGCAAACTTTAACAAGCAATTTAGAATCGCCAAGTTTTGAATTACAAGCTGGAATTTATTCAGTCTCTCTTACAGCTTATGGAGAATATGGTGAAGATACAAAAACTGACGAAATAGAAATTAGTGTTGTTCCACTTCCAATAGCAGATTTTGAAGCTTTAAATACTTTAGTTCAACTTCCAAATGCTGTTGTGTTTTTTGAGAATAATTCTCAAAATGCAGATTCTTGGTTATGGGATTTTGGAGATGGAACAAGTTCTACAAATTTTGAACCTTGGCACGAATACGAAAATGCAGGCGTTTATACTATAAGTTTGATTGCAGGCAACGGAGTTTGTGAAGATAATGAAATGATAAAAAACAATTATATTACAGTTGAAGATGTGAGCTCTGACAAACTTATGCTCGCCCAAGAAATTTCTATTTATCCAAACCCAAGTATTGATAAGATTTTTATAAATAGCGAAAATGAAAAAATAAATAAATTAGAATTATACGACGTTAATTCAAGACTATGCTTGAAACTTGAAAATCTTGGCAATACACTACAATTAGATATTTCTGAATTTAAAGATGCAAATTATATTTTAGTTTTATTTACAAACGAAAATATTTATAAGAAAAAATTAGTGTTTGTGAGATAGAAATTTGTAAAATAAAATTATGTTTGAAGCCAATAAAAATAATTTCATTGTAAAACTCATATACTCGAAATGATTAAATCCCCATTACGTTATCCAGGTGGCAAAAGCCGTGCAGTAAAAACAATTGCAAAACTCATTCCCGATTTTGATGAGTTTCGTGAGCCATTTTTGGGTGGTGGGTCAGTATTTATATATGCCAAACAAAGATATCCAAACAAAAAATTTTGGGTAAACGATATTTATTTTGAACTTTATAAATTTTGGGAAATGGCACAAAAAGATGTCAATTCGTTGATAGATAAAATTTATGAATGGCGTGAAAAATTTCCTGTGGGTAAAGAATTACATAAATTTCTAAACAAAAACATTGAAACATTTAATGACATTGAAAGAGCTGCAGCATTTTTTATTTATAATCGCATAACTTTTTCAGGAACAAGTTTGAGTGGTGGTTTTAGTGAACACGCATTTGCAGGACGTTTTACCGAAAGTAGTATTCAAAGACTTAACAAATTTGCCGAAGTTATAAAAGATTCAAAAATTACAAACCTTGATTATGAAGAGGTTGTTAACGCAAAAGGGAAAAACGTATTTGTATTTCTTGATCCACCATATTATTCTGCTACAAAATCAGCTCTTTATGGAAAAAACGGAAATCTTCACAAAGGCTTTGATCACGAAAGATTTGCTAACGTAATGCAAAAATGTTCACACAAATGGTTGATAACTTATGATGATAGTAAATTTATACGAGAACTTTTTTCGTTTGCAAACATAACTACTTGGAATTTAACTTATGGAATGAGGAATGTTAACGAAAATTCTGACCAAAATGGAAAGGAACTTTTTATCTCAAACTATAATATTTATCAACCCAAAGCACAACAATTAACACTTTTTTAATTAAGGAATGTAAATTTACTAAAACTCTCACATTAAATGAATAAAGCACAAATAATATCTCTACTAAAATGAAAACTGTCTATTGAAAATATAACATAAAATTGATTATATTTGCAATATGAATTTTGAAAAAAAATATATAGATAAAGTAATTCAGGGGGACTCTCTGAGCATATTGAAAGAAATGCCTAACGACATGGTGGATTTAGTTGTTACAAGTCCTCCTTATTTTCAACAACGCGACTATGGTAATATTGGAATTGGTAACGAAAAAACAGTTGAAGAATATATTAGAAATTTAATTTTAATATTTGAAGAATGTGTACGAGTTACTAAGCCAACTGGGAGCATCGTTTTTAATGTTGGAGATAAATATATAAATGGAAATTTGTTATTAGTCCCTTATCGTTTTGCTATTGAGGCTCAAAAAAATAAGGATTTAAGACTTGTGAATGAACTTACTTGGGTAAAAGTAAATCCAACACCTAAGCAAGACACAAGAAAATTAATTTCTTCCAAAGAACCATTTTTTATTTTTGCAAAAAGCAATGACTATTATTTTGATAAAAATGCATTTTTAGAGTATAAAGACATGTTTTTGAATGGTAATCAAACAAGAAATAGAAAAGATGTTGGCAAAAGATATTTTGAGTTGATTGAAAATTCAAATCTAAGTGTCGAAGAAAAACGACAAGCAAAAAAAGAACTTACGGAAGTTATTTTAGAAGTAAAATCTGGTAAATTAGAGAGTTTTCGCATGAAAATACGCGATATTCATGCATTGCCTTATGGTGGGCAAGCTGGTGGTAGGCTCACACAGATACAAAATAAAGGCTTTACGATAATAAAGATTTATGGTAATTCTATACGAAAAGACATTATCGAATCAACCGTAGAAACTATTAAAGGCAATCAACACCCTGCGGTTTATCCCGAATTTGTTGTGCAAGAATTAATAAAATTACTTACACCTCAAAAAGCTATTGTACTTGACCCATTTTTAGGATCGGGTACTACAGCTGTGGTTGCTAAAAAATTGCAACGTAATTATATCGGAATTGAAATTTACGATAAATATGTTGAATATGCTAAAGAAAGAATAAACGAAATATCGCAACCACAAATGCAATTATTTTTATGAAAGAAACAACAATTTTAGAAAATATTTTAAAAAAGTCAACTAAGAAAAATGTCAAAATAAATCAGACTACTTCTGATAATGTTCGAACCCTCGTAAAACATATTGGTAGCAACAAATCTCTTGTTTCTGCACTTGTTACGAGTTGTTTGAAAAAAATAATAGACCCTTCTCAGGATATACGTTTACATCGAACAGATTTTAATGGTGGTTATTCAGCTCGCAGTTTAGATACGAATGTTACTGTCCCATTCTTTAAATTGCATTTCCCTAAATATGCAAATAAAGAATCCGCTTTTTTGACTTTAGCAACAAGGGAAAGAATAAAATGGACAATACAAGAAGGAGAAGGACTGAAAATTAGGAATAAGGAGGTGAAATCAGCTTTTTTACAGTTGCTTGATTTGGTTGAAAATAAAGGGAAGTCTGAAGAATGTTTGTTGTCTATATTCAAGGAGCTTACATTGTTATCAGAAAAAGAGACACTTATATTCGATGAAACTATTACTGCATTGGGTTTTTCTAATGTTTTGAATATCAATAAGGTAATAGACATGCTTGTAACTCATTTTTCTCTAAAATTAAGCTCACGATTACCTGTTATTGCTATTTACACTATTTATCAAGAATTAATTAAAAACGTAAAAAGATACAATGGTAAGATATTAAAACCTCTGAATGTTCATACTTCCGCTGATAAACATGGCTATGGAGATGTGGAAATATGGAACAAAAATAATACACCATTTGAAATGGTTGAAATAAAACACAATATTGCTATTGATAGAAATTTGATTTTTGATGTTGTGAAAAAATCAAAAAATACAACAATAAAACGTTATTATGTATTGACAACTTTTACCGATAGCTTCTTATCAAAAAATGAAGAGTTGTATATTAATAACTTTATTTTAAAAATAAAACAAGATACTGATATTGATGTTATTGCAAATGGCATTATACCAAGTTTGAAATACTATCTCCGTTTTATTGATGATTATAAGGCGTTTATAAAATCTTATACCAAAAATCTAATTGCTGATGCAAAAAATTCTACAGAAATAAAAGATTTCCATTTAACAACTTGGCAAGAGATTTTGAAGAAAAATAATATTGATAAATGATTAAATCCCCATTACGTTATCCAGGTGGCAAAAGTCGTGCAGTAAAAACTATTACAAAAATCTTAATTTTAAAGTCAAATGCGATAAAAATGCGTAAGTTTTATTTTAAAAATCTAAAATTGTCAAAACATATAATTTTATATTTTCTTATTTCTGTTGTTTTATCTTCTTGCTCAACTAAGACAAAGAATTTTGAATATGTAACAAAATCGCCTGATGGTAAAATTTCTATGTCATTTGGAATTGAAAATGGATTTCTTTATTACCAAGTTTTTTCAGATAATGAAATGTTGATAGACAAATCTATTTTAGGTTTTGAATTTAAAAATGCAGAAGAAATAAAAGAAAATTTTCAGATTATAAGTAGTGAAACAAAGGAGTTTAAAGAAATTTGGCATCCTGTAGTTGGAGAAAATTCAGAAATTTTAAACCATTATAATGAAAGCGTTTTTGTTTTAAAAGAAAGTGTAAGTCCAAAGCGAGAATTAATTTTTAGTTTACGAGTTTATAATGATGGGATAGCCTTTCGTTACACGATTCTTGGTAATGGCGAAAATCTGGAAATTTTAAATGAAAACACCATGTTTAGATTTGCAAAAAACGATTCTGCTTGGTGGATTCCATCAAATGCATTTGCTTATGAAGCTTTGCATAAAAAATCACTCCTTTCAGAAATAAATGAAGCTGCAACACCAATTACTATTGAAAAAGAAAATGGCAAATTACTTTGTATTCACGAAGCGGCTTTATATAATTACTCTGAAATGTTTTTGCAAAATGCCGGTCAAAATTCACCTGATTTTTTTGTTGGACTTTGGCCAGAACCAGATTCTGTGTGTGCAAGAATTAAAACTCCATTTTCTACTCCTTGGCGTTGTGTAATAATTGCCAATTCGCCTGCAGAACTTTTTGAATCTAATTTAATACTTAATTTAAACGAGGCTTGCAAAATTGAAGATGTTTCGTGGATAAAGCCATTGAAATTTGTCGGTATTTGGTGGGCTTTGCATTTAGGAGAACAAACATGGGAAGGTGGTGAAAAACATGGTGCTACAACAGAAAACACAAAACGATATATTGATTTTGCTAAAAAATATAAAATTGGTGGTGTACTTGCTGAAGGCTGGAATTGTGGCTGGGATACCTGGGCAAAACCAAATGTTATTCCAAAACAAAATTTTTGTGTTCCTGAGTCAGACTTTGACCTTAACGAAGTTGTAAATTATGCAAAATCAAATAATGTAGAATTTATTTCTCACCACGAAACAGGCGGAAATATTCCAGATTATGAAAAACAATTAGATTCTGCTTTGAGTCTTTGCAATAAACTTGGTATTCGTTATTTAAAAACGGGTTATGCAGGTGAGATTATCCCAAAAGATTATCCGCCTTATGGGCAATTTATGGTAAATCATTTTCAAAAAGTTGTGGAGTTGGCAGCAAAATATAAAATATGTTTAAATGTTCATGAAAGCATAAAACCAACAGGAATAGAGCGAACTTGGCCCAATTTGTTAACTCAAGAAGTTGTAAGAGGCAATGAATGGAATGCTGGCTATAACGCAACTCCGCCTTGTCATGCAACAATTTTACCTTTTACAAGACTTGTTGCAGGTCCAATGGATTACACACCTGGAATTTTTAAAATAAATCATAATCCGAATGAAAATAAAAGACTTTACTGTACACGAACTTATCAAATGGCAATGTATGTGGTTTTTTATAGTCCTATGATGATGGTTTCGGATAAGATTGAAAATTATGAAAATCAAAAAGAGTTTAAATTTATTGAAGATGTGCCTTGCTCTTGGGATAAATCTAAACTTATAGATGCAAAACTTGGGGAATTTGTTGCTGTAGCTCGAAAAAAAGATGAAAATTGGTTTACGGGAATAATTACAAACCAAGATACAAGATTGGTGAAAATTCCTTTAAATTTTTTAGAAAACGACAAATTTTATTTAGCCGAAATTTATTGCGATGATTTTGATACTGATTGGGAAAAAAATCCAGATAAAGTAGAAATTGCTAGTTATTTTGTAACAAATAAAGATACGGTTTTTGCTGCTGTTTCAAAAGCAGGTGGGCATTGTATGGTCTTACGCGAAATAGGAGCAAAAGATGTTTTGGCAGGTGGAATAGAAAAGTATAATGTTAGTTCTGTAGAAAAAATGAAAATTTTTGAAAAACAAAACACTTACGGAAGAGTAGTTGCAAACAACTTAGCAATGCAAGGAAAAATAACATTGTCGCAAGAATTTAGTAAAAAATATTCAGCTTCGGGTAAAAATGCTTTGATAGATGGACTGTCAGGTTCTTATAATATGTGTGAGAATTGGCAAGGCTTTGAAGGACTAGAAGACTTGGAAATAATTTTAGATTTAGGCAAGATTCAAAAATTTAAAAGCATTAAAATTTCATTTTTAAATTCACCTAAAAGTTGGATTTTTTCACCAAAATCAGTTGAGTTTTTAATTTCAGAAAATGGGAAAAATTATATTTCAAAAAATATTGTGGAAATAATAGAAACTTCTGAAAAAGAAGCACATATCACCAATATCCAAGAAGTTGAAACAGAAAACTTAGAAATGGAAGCAAGATATGTAAAAATTAAAATAATAACACAAAAAACTTGTCCAGATTGGCATATTGGAAAAGGGAAAAAAGCTTGGCTGTTTTGTGATGAAGTTTTAGTATATTAGAAAAACAACTTAAAGTTTGATAAGATTTTTATACAAAGCAGAGGCTGTCTCAAAACAAATTTTAAAACAATGAATTTTCAAGGTGTTTCAAAAGTGTTAAAATGCAAGGCGCTGAAATTGAGGACGAAAGAGCGTACACTTGAGTTAAAAGTTAAAAGGTTAAAAGCGATGCACTGAACGTAGTTGAAGTGTTAAAAAGAGCTGATGTCGCGTCCTAAGAAAAGTTGACACATTTTATTATAAATCCGACTTTAAAAACTTCCTTAAATCCGCAACTAAAAATATTTATTGCAATTTTAGATAAAATTATTTTGTTTGAGCCTATAAAATGGTTTTTATTTAAAAAAATATTTTTCTAAAAAGCATTTTTTTACTTTTTTATAGTTCAATAAAGTATGAAAAATAGGTTTATAGGTTAAAAAATGAGTTGATTTTAACGATTAGACATACCTTTCCCATTAGTTTTTTCAACTCTTCTTTTAACTCGCTGTTATTCAACAACTTATTGACAAAAAATTAACTCATACGGTCGTTCTGTATAAAGTTGTATTTTCCATTGTCGTCCACGGTATACATATCTTCCGACAACAGCTATAAATCTGAATATAAACCTTTTAAGGCGAGTTGTTGGCAAAATGTCTTTAAACACCTTTGAGACTTTTTGCACAATATAGTTGTAAAAATTTTTTATCATTGCTGTTAAAATTAAAAAACTTGTGTTTGCAGGCATATTAGAAGTTGGAAGATATTTCCAGCAAAAATCATTATTCATAACATCAAATAATTTTTCACAAGTACCTCTTTGATTATAATATTCAATTATTTCTTTTTCGCTCTTTTCCCAATCGTTGGTCAAAATGCAACGATAAATATACTCTCCCTCAAATAAATCTAACTGAGGATTATCAGCTTTCTTACGACTAACAACAAGACGGTAGTTTCTTTCTTCATAAAAATTTGTAAAAGGAATAGAGGTTACTTCGTATTCTATAGATTTGATTTCTATTTTTTTCCATTGGTCAGCTTCAATCTGACTAATTGTATTAATAAGTTGTCCAGATTTATTTGCACGAATATAGAATAATTTACTATACTTCGCAACAGTATCTACAATTTCTTTTGAATAAGAACCTGCATCCATTCGTGAACTATCTACATATATTTCATTAGATATCAGCGTTTCATACATATATTCTAAAGTTTCGGCTTGTCCAATCTTAACATTGGCATTGCCATCTCGATTTACGACAAAAGCAACTTTATTGCCAATATTGCTTATGCCAGGCAAATATCCTGTGTTTCTTTTGTAAGTTTTTTTAGCGTCGCATTTTTCGTGTTCTAGAATTTGATTGTCATAATCAAAATTATAAAACTTACCTTTTTCTAATTGACCTGTAAGAAGTAAAAGTTTTATGTTTAAATCATTAAGTTTTTTGTTTGTGTTAAAATTATAGGAGTTCCCATAGGAAGACGTATAAATAGTATTTTTTACAGCAAGCTCGTTGAATAAACGTAAAAAAGTATCCGGACTTGCCACTTTATTGTCAGGAATTTGTTCTAAGGTAGGACGAAAATGCTGATGAATATCTTCAACACATTCGCCACCACTAAGTATGAGATTAAAAAAATTGCGAATAAGATTGCTATATGTATAGCCCAAATTTGAATTCCGCTTACCAAGCTCTCTATCAATCAGTTCGGACAAACCACATTGCTTAAACATTTCATTAACTAAAAATATTCCTCCAAAAGGTGTTGAAGTATTAGAAATTTTTTGTATTTTTACCATGTTTGTTTGTTTTAAAATTAATATCACCAAATTTAGTGATTTTTTTTGAAACTGCAAAGCCTTGCAACATTTTATTTGCAAGGCTTTGTTTTTAATTCTAGATAATTAGTTGCGGATTTAAGGAACTTTAAAAACTTTACGAACTTTACAAACTCTTAACAGATATAAAAAAACACATCTTCGCCGGGGAGACGAAGATGTGTTAAAAAAATTAAGCATTGTTATTTATT
>Ga0255347_1004954_pt1 | contig 15578 bp, 10 predicted proteins | sample wastewater_treat_2_FD_192479 | JGI IMG/M metagenome (GOLD analysis project Ga0255347, IMG submission 192479) | Wastewater microbial communities from Lulu Island WWTP, Vancouver, Canada - plant24 | ecosystem: Engineered > WWTP > Wastewater > Unclassified | place: Canada: Vancouver, British...
CAGGTCGACAGCCCCGCCCTGCGAACCTCTGCCGTTGATAATCTCAGTGATGTTCTAAGTTCAATTGCTGCATTCATCGGTATCCTGGGATCTTGGTTAATCCACCCCTTACTGGACCCCATAGCTGGCAGCCTGGTATCGTTATGGATTTTTAAATCCGCTTTTAATGCAGGGCAAGAAAATCTTGCATATCTCACAGGGGGCGGACCCGATGAGGCTTTGCGCCAGAAGATCATCGCCACTGCCGAAGGCGTTGAAGGGCAGCACACCGTTCACCACATGATCTGTGAATATGTCGGACCAAAACTGGTAGTCGATATGCACATCAACCTGCCGGGTGAAGCCACCCTTGATGAAGTTCACAATGTTTCCGACCGGGTGATTGCCGCCGTTGAAGCCCTCCCCGAAGTTGATCGCGCTTATGTCCACGTCGAACCAAACGAGGAATAAAGATTTAAAAAAAGATGATCCCTTTAAACAGCGCTTGATCAGGCAACCAAAATTTCTTTGGTTTTTTCAACCATCGACCAAATATCAATGCCTAAAACGCCAGCAATTCCTTTAAATCACGGGAATATTTCTGGTACGATGACCAAAAATAATTTGATCACCCCACAATATTCACCTTTTTTAACAATCACCCATAAATCACATATTGCTGTAAAAAGCGCTCAATCGCCTGATAGTAAGCACGGCGCGTTTCTGCCATACGAAAGCCGTGACCCTCTCCGGGATAAAGGTGATATTCATGTGGAACACCCTTCGCCCTCAGCACTTTGACAATTTCCTCCGATTGGCTGGGAGGTACCACCTTGTCGAGTTCGCCCTGGAAAATCGCCACCGGGTCTTTAATTTTTTCTGCATGAAATACAGGTGACCAGGCTCGATATTTTTCAGCCGCATCGGGCAAGGGACCAACCAGGGAATCGGTGTACCGTTCCTCAAATTTATGCGTATCCATAGCCAGAGTGAATAAATTCGCCACCCCATAAGAACAAAGACCAGCCTTGTACAGCCCGGGGTAATTGATCAGTGTGTTCAGCACTGCATAACCACCTGCACTGCCGCCTTTGATGACCAGCTTGCCCGGATCCCCGAGTTTCTGATCAATCAACGCATGTGCAGCCCCAGCCGCATCGATTGTGTCCAGCTCACCCCATCTGCCGCGCAATGCTTCCCTGTAGGCGCGACCATACCCTGTACTGCCGCGATAATTCACCGACAGATACCCATAACCCCGATTCGTAAAAAAGGCTGTTTCCGGGTCATAACCAATCAATACACTGCTGGTTGGGCCTCCGTGGATATATACAATCACCGGCGGCAATCCAGTCCCCTCAAAACGACTGCTGGTTGGTGGCGAATAAATTCCGTACACATCTGTGCCATCCTCGGCAGTCCATCGGATCTCATATGGCTTTGGCAAGTCGGCTGTTGGAATCGCTTCGCTGGTGCTGCGTTGATGTATGCTGACTTTTTTGCCCGATTTGCTGATCACACGTGCAGGGATGGTGGGCGCACTGGCTACCGTCACAATCGCCCCATCCTTGCGAACATTTAAATGGTTCAATGCGATGTATGGAGCAAATTCCAGGGATGAGATAGTACCTGTATCCACCTCGACCTGGTTGAGTTTGGTTTCACCCGAGCAAGTTTGCAGAAAGAAAATCCGATCGCTTTCGGCTGACCAAGCCTGAACAACCACCCCCTGGATCCAGGCAGGCTTCAGCAAGGCTGCATCATCTACTAACACCGATAATTGATCCGTTTCCAGGTTTTGCAGTACCAGCTGATCCCACTCTCCTTGATTGCGCAGATAGCTCAAATATCGTCCATCGGGTGAAAAAGCAGGGTTCAAGATCGCAATCGCATCCCCACCTGCCAGCTGCCGTACATCTTTAATCCTTGGCGGTGAGCCTTCTAAACGTGCAACCATCAACCGCGTCCCATCCCAGGGCAAATTCGGATGATCCCACTCCACCCAGGCAATTGCCTCGCCGCTGGGGTGCCAGACGGGCTGCATATAAAAATCTGCACCCAAAGCAAGTTTATATGGCCAATGCTCCCCCGCTGCATCCACCACAGCCACCACATCCGCACCTTCGTAAGTATGTACGAAAGCCACCCAGCGATTGTCTGGTGAGAGCTGCGGTGATGCCACACCACCAAAAGCAGGTGTGATTGGCTTTGGGAAACCCGCCCCTAACGAGCGCCGATAGAGCCTGCCATTTCTGGCAGCAAAAATCACCAATCCCTCTTTCAAAGTGAAATCTCCGCCGCCATACCCCACATTTCCACCCACATTCAATGCGTCAGAAAGCTCATAAGCTGCCTCGCCCACTGGCTGCGCCATCAACACGCCCTTGCCGGATCGTTCCTCGCGCCACACCAGCGTCTGTCCGTCCGAATCCCACATCGGATCCGTTAATCCAATTGAAGCAGCCATCAGGTCTGGCGTGATAGCGCTTTCCCAGGTGCCAAAAGCTTTTAAGATGCGTTGGTTTTCTATCGTCATCAGGTTTTCCTTTCAACAGCGGCAAAACTTTTTATATTGCCAGGCTTGAATGTTTTCAATTTTTGTGCCAACAGGTTTATTGGGGTAAAATTTAGGGGCAGAGTCAGATAGTCCATATTTTTCAATGCCGAATTTTTACCCAAGGCTATTATACTATCGACCTAAACCCGCAAAAAAGGATTGGATTGAGAAAGATATGCAACGTCGTGCCAAAATCATCCTCATCATTAGCCTGAGCGTCCTGTTGATCTTATCCGCATGCAACAATAAAACATCGGAGTGGAAACGATTCAGTATCGACCAGGAACCCGCACTCAACATTGAGTTTCGCCTTCCGCCTGGATGGTTATTAGATTATGCGCCCACACGCGACAAGCCGGGTCAATGGGATGTGACCCTGGTACCTCCCAAATGCTCAACCACCCAGGCGATCGACTTTCAAAAAAACTGCGTGACGCTCATTGCCCATATCAAGGGTGTTTCTTCTTTCAGCAAAGATGCCTTTTTTGACATTACGGGAAGCGATATTCCCCTGAGCCAGGATGGAGAAAAGTCCGCCCTGTTTTTGGGGCACGACACTTTCAGGGTAAATCGGATAAAAGTCGATCGATTCAATCACCTGATTAAAACCGCTCAGGGCGAAGTAAACATGTCCACTTATTTTTTTGAAACCGACAGCGCGTACTTCACCTTTATCACCAATTTTCCATACAACCAGGCAAACAATGAAGCCGCTGATAATTTCGATCTGCTGTTGAAAAGTTTGAAAAAAACGCAGTGATTTTCACCGGCAAGTGCCTGTTTTTCTGTTGACGCTGAGGGCTTAGCGTGCTACAATACTAACCTGATGATGGGCGTGTAGCTCAATGGTAGAGCAGTGGCCTTTTAAGCCATTGGTTCAGAGTTCGAGTCTCTGCACGCTCATTTTCCAATTATAGTGGGAATCAATGTTTTACGGCTTTTTTGGGAAACACTACCTTGATCTGAGCTGGGTTTTTCCTGCATTATATTGCTTAAATATTTACACACCCCACGAATGCATGGGTATGATTTTTGATATGTGAGATTATAAATAGTTTGCAAAGATCTTTTCATATAAATTTGTTAATTTCTATTGTATTTCTATGAGTTTTTATCAAAAAAGAATTATAAAACCATAAAAAATTATTAACTTGATCTCTCGATTTTTCCGTTTCTAACTTCATGGTAAAAATCATCAAATATTTTTAAAATCTCAGGGTCATTACTTATACTTCTAAGATGAAAATCTAACATACTATATTTTGTGTTCAAGAATTCATCAAAAAGTTGGGTGCCTCTCATAATGTTTTGTGACGGGACATGAATAGGGCCATACCTTTTTGTGGGGTTGAAATAATATAAAATGGGCATTAAATCTTGATAATTTTTGACGTTTAATTTCACAGCAAGACCTGCCCATGTTTTTATAAATTTCCTATTTATGTCAGCAAACTTCCCTGTGTCATGATCATCATTGTATTTAATTTCAGTATAAACAATTTTTCCAGTGTTTGCACGAAATAAACAGTCTATATCTTTGGTTATTCCTTGCCTTTTCGTGCCGTTGGCAAGATTTTCTGTATCAATGATTTTCTTCAGCAAAGCGTTAAATTCTTGAGTGCAATCATCAGCCGAGTTAGGCAATTGTCGTGAAGTTATATATTCATCAATTAAAGCATCAGTTTCTGCTGTTAAAAATAATCGGGTTTTCTTCCCACTGTCCGATAACAATTCAACATTTGGATCAAGTTCAATAATCTTGCTTATAAGCGATTCAATAAAATTGCCGAATTTAATGTTTAACCCTTGTAAAACACCATTAATAATTCGATATCGAAAGGGTACAAAATGAACCTTTTTTTCATGTTTTATAATAAGTTTATTTATATTTTGGGATGATGTACTATTTAGAATAATTTCTTTTATGGTGTCAGTGATAATATTTTTTATATTTGTAGTCATAAATGACTCCATTAATCAAGATCTTTTCTAAATAAATTACGATAATGGTCAATGCTAAAAAATTTCTCGTTGTCAAACAAATACCAATGATCCCAGCCATTACATGGGGAACCACTCATATAATGCCTCCCAGCCTGATGAATAGAGCCTTCGAAACCATCAGATGTCAACAACATGCCATTTGGTTTAATTTTCGCTATTTTTTCTTTGTCTTTTTGAAAATATAAAGTTTGGCCTGGTTGCAAATAACCATTTTCTAATAATTCTGAAAAAAGAACTTTTGGAGCAGATCTTTTCTTACTTTTCACATCAAATACATCATCAATAAATAACTCAGGAATTATTGAATCAATCCTTTTTTGTGCAATTGAAATATATTTGTCTTCTTTTTCAATTCCAATCCATCGCCTGTGTAATTTTTTTGCAACAGCGGCCGTTGTTCCTGATCCTAAGAATGGGTCTAATACAATATCATTGGGATTGGAAGACGCTAATATTACCCTGTAAAGCAGTGATTCAGGTTTTTGAGTGCTATGAGCCTTTTTATTGTTTTCATCCTTGATTCTCTCTTTACCTCTAGTCAATGATAATAGCCACCAGTCACTACGCATTTGTTTGTCATCGTTTAATCCCTTCATCGCATGATGGTTGAATGTATACTTAGATCCCTTATCGACACTTGCCCAAATTAGAGTTTCGTGGGCGTTTGTAAATCTTACTCCTCGGAAATTTGGCATTGGGTTTGTTTTAACCCATATAACATCATTTAAAATCCAGTATCCAAGGTTTTGCATAATCGAACCTACACGAAATATGTTATGATAACTTCCTATTACCCAAATTGTCCCTGAAGTTTTTAATACTCTTTTGCACTCTGACAACCAAGAAAGTGTGAATTCATCGTATGCTTTCATATCTGGGAATTTGTCCCATTCGTCGTCAACTGCATCAACTTTTGACATATTGGGTCTATGTAGCTCGTTCTGTAATTGCAAGTTATAAGGTGGATCAGCGAAAATCAAATCAATTGATTTTTCTGGCATTTCTCTTAAGATGTCTACACAATCACCTTTGATAATCCTGTTGGTTTCAATCTTATATTCAGTCATTTTTCTCCTTCTTACCAACCTATCAACAATATATATTTTAACCCATTAAGGAAATAGATCATAATTTCTATTTAAAACATTAGTATTAATCAATAGGCACCACAGGTGGTTTATAGCAACAAATAATTATCCAACCTTTTCATATGTTATCGGCTATCCTCGCTTTGGATAGCCCTAATTCGAAAAACTCTCACCAATTAATACATGTTTCTCTCCTATGTTTCGATAATCACAATCACCAATTCCATCCTCAAACTTTCAGGAATAAAATCATCCGAAGGGGTCACACTTTCAATTCTTTATCTGGGAACAATATCACAACGCCCACTAAACTAGGTTACGGATTGAAAAATCCACTCTTTACAATTGTCCCCGGTAAATTAAAAATCCATCTTGACAATTTCAATACAAAAATATTTAGTTAAGTTTTCTTAACTATTGAACGAGGTAAACTATGACTGTTTCTTTACAAAACGCCTTATCCTGTCAAAAAATTTTCCAGCTCAATTCTCCTGCACGCTCACGCCAATATTATCGGCATGGTCGCTGATGCGTTCCAGGTTGCGCAGGGTTTCTGTAAAGATGATGTTCGCAGAAGCAGTGCAGACCCCCTCCTCCAACCGCCTGACGTGCCTTTGGCGCGCCTCGGAATACAAATTATCAAATTCACTTTCTGCCTGGCAAACTTTCTTCGCCAGTTCTTTGTCCTTTTCAGAAAGTGCAATTAATGCATTGGAATAGGTATTGTGAACAAAATTCCATAAATAATTCAGTTCGTTTATCGCCTCATCAGAAAAGGTAATATTTCCCTCCATCCGTTCTTGCCCAAATTGTGCAATATCTTCCGCCATATCTCCAACGCGCTCAATGTCAATCAACAGGGTCTTCACCTGAAAACAGCGCCGTTGTTGCTGTTGACTTAAATCGGATAACATCAAAGTATCGATAAAATCATCCAGTTCTTTGGCAATTGGATTGACCAGTTCATTTTCCATTTGAAGCACTTTTTCGGCTTTCTCATTATCTTTGTCAATCAGCGCCTGGCAGCCGAGGGCCAGCATCTCTGCTGTGATCTCCCCCATCCGATTCAGTTCACGGCTCGCTTCGGAAATAGCTACGGATGGGACGGCATACTGGTTTTCATCAATATAAATGGTCTTTTTATCCGTCTCTTTTTCATCCCTTTCAGGACTTATTCGTTTGACCACGCTGGCAATTTGTTTAACAAAAGGAAATAAGAGGATACTGACGATCAGGTTGAAGGCAGTATGTGAATTTGCAATTTGTCGGGGTAGAAACGGCGAAGTTTTTTCCATCAAACTGACAAAGGGCATAATAAAGGGTAAAAACAAGAGCACACCGGCAGTATTGATGATGATTTGTGCCAACGAAGCCTGACGGGCAGTGGAAGAAAGCTTTAGTGAGGCAAGTAACCCGGTCACACAGGAGCCGATATTGGCGCCTAAGATGACGCTGATCGCTCCTGGCAAAGTGATTGCGTTGCTGATGCCCATGGCAACCGTTAAACTGGACACGGCTGCACTGCTCTGTACAATCCCGGTCAACAGCATGCCCCCTAAAATTCCCCAGCCGATGTTTTTATCCAGGTGCAAAAGCATGTTAGATACCCAGGGAATTGTTACCAATGCGTCTAACGCGCTCGACATCATCTCCATTCCGATGAATATTAACCCCAGCCCCATTAATAATTCACCAAAAGTTTTCCAGTCATTCTTTTGAAAAAATTCAATGAAAATAAAACCAAGAACCAAAAGCAGTAATCGGAAGTTGCCAATCTCAAATGCGACCACCTGGGCGGTCACCGTTGTACCGATCTCCTGTCCCAGCATAACAGCAATAGATTGCTCTACCGTCATCAGGTTGGCATTGATTAAGCCAATCATGGTAACCATTATCAAGCCAGAACTTTGCACCAGTGCCGTAGCCATCGCGCCAAAACCCGCACTTTTCAAAGTATTGCTGGTAACTCGCTCCAACCATTGTTGGATTTTGTCTCCAGCTATTTTTTCTATGCCCGAGCTGAGCATGTGCATGCCGAAAAGAAATAAAGCTAGTCCCGCTAGAATCTGAATGATTCCTAACATAAACACATCCTATAAATTATTTGGCTAAAAGGTGAGGGGTTGCGTGTGGCAAAATTGGGTCTTTGGGGATTAATTACCATAGTCATTCATTGCCAGGCAGAATTAATAATCTCATTACAAATAAAAACTGTTTCCAAAACTCTTTAGTGATAATAACCAAAAAAATCATACCATAGATTTGTTGATTTCAAGTTCGAATTTTTTGAAAATTGAATGCATTTGGAGAGATGATTCACGTTGGTTTTTCTATAGTTGACTTATGCTTTAAACACGCCCTAACTTTCCAGGCAAAAATTACCCCTCCACCAATGGGTATATTAAATTTTGCCTGAAAGCCTGTTCAAAAACTGCAACCTATTCAAAGTTAAACCAAAGGGTGTATTCCAGGGTGAAATGATCATCCTTACAGTAAGCTTTCGGGATAAAACAGTAAGCCGAATTGAATAATCGCACCTGGTCAACGACTGTTATAGAGAATTGATAAGCTCTTTATTTTTTCGTTTAATATTCAGGGGCCTTTTTATTGCTGTTCAAAAAGTTATCACTGACCCAACAAAATCAGTTTATTAACCGAAACAGAAATTTGCTAGAGTGAGGTGTTTGAACAAAAATCCCGGCTTGACAAACCATTTAAAAGGAAATACATTTAAGCCCGTTTAACTATTAAGTGAGGTAAACCATGCCTTTTGAAGAAGACTTTATCACTGTCTTGCGAGAATGGGTTGAAGAATCCATGCATCGCTCGATGCATGCGTTCATCCGCCACAATCGTGCCAGCGCCCTCTCGCTTTCGCAAGCCAATTCGCTCTTTCGGCTGTACCATCACGGCGCCAGTCCTGTTAATGACCTGGCAGATCATCTTGGCATCACCATGGCTGCTGTCAGTCAACTCCTGGCGCCCCTGGAAGATGCAGGCTTAATCAAACGGACAGAAGCCCCCACAGATCGACGGGTGAAAATTATTGACCTGACTGAAAAAGGTGTCCAATCCGTACGGGAGAGTATGCGTGCCAGGCATGCCTGGCTGGATGACCTGGCTTCTATAATGACCGAGCAGGATAAGGATAGCATTTTGCCTGCACTTTCCACGTTGAATAAATATACGAAAAAACTGAAAGACGATCTTCATCGTCACAACACCCAACCCAATATGCAGTAAAAAAGAAAGTTAGCAGATTTTCGTGATCAAACGAAATTTACTGAATTAGAGGATCTTTCAACCAATGCTCAAATTGATCAAATATATCAAACCCTATATTGCCAATGTTTTGGCTGCCATTGTTTTGCTGTTCATCATGGGAAACGCCGATCTGGCCTTGCCCGACTACCTTTCCAAAATTGTGAATGTTGGCATTCAACAAAAAGGCATAAAAGACGCTTTCCCCCATGCGCTGCGCAGTGAGCTTTTCGAAAAAATGAATTTATTTTTCTCGCCAGAAGAGCAAAACCTTGTTAGCGCAGCCTACCAGCGTGTGGAGCCAACCCAAGAAAGTGCTTTGCTGGCAGAATACCCCGCCCTATCAAGCGAAACAATCCACGTTCTTCAAGAACTTTCAAAACAAGAGCAAAGCCTCATCGAGCCAATTATGGCGCGCGGTATGATCATCACGCACACCATTCAGCAAGTCCAGGAAAACCCTGAAAATGCCCTGAATTTGATGGGTAGCCTTCCCTTTGATACTTCAAAAATCCCGGCAGGTATGGACTTATACAAAATTGTTGAAATGGCACCGCCAACACAACGTGAGCAGATGATTGACCAGATCAGGGATCAATTTTCAGGCATGCCTGCCACCCTCGTCCATCAAGTTGCTGCAACAGCTATCGAACGCGAATACGAACAATTGGGCGTAAACCTCGGTCGTATTCAAACGAATTACATTCTGCGCACTGGTGGGATGATGATCCTGGTCTCGCTAATTGCAGGTGTCACCAGTGTTTCGGTTAGCTTTCTGGCTGCCCGCACGTCTGCTGGCGTGGCACGCGATATTCGAAAAGATGTCTTTACCAGGGTTGAGTCTTTTTCCAGCGAAGAGTTTAATAATTTTTCAACCGCGTCATTGATCACTCGAGCCACCAACGATGTCACCCAAATTCAACAGGTCACTTTTATGATCATTCGGATGGCTTTTTTTGCGCCCATACTGGGTATCGGTGGTGTGGTTCGTGCTGTAAACAAAAGCCCCAATATGTGGTGGATCATCGCTCTGGCTGTAGCGCTGCTTATACTTGTGGTCAATATCATCTTTTTTATCGCCACACCAAAATTTAAAATCATTCAACAATTGATCGATCGTCTCAATCTGGTCACCCGCGAAAACCTGACGGGTATGATGGTCATCCGCGCGTTTAATAAGCAGAGTTTTGAAGAAAAACGATTTGATCGTGCCAACCGAGAACTGGCAAACGTCAGTTTGTTTATTCATCGGGTTATGATCACTATGGGCCCGCTGAACACACTGATCATGAGCGGGCTGCAAATATTAATCATCTGGATCGGCGCCCATCAGATTGCGCAATCAACCCTTCAGGTGGGCGATATGATGGCTTTTCTGCAATACAGCATGCAGATTATGTGGGCTTTTATGATGCTCTCCATGCTTTTTATCTTCCTGCCTCGTGCATCTGTTTCAGGTGACCGCATCACCGAAGTCCTGGAAACCGAAAATGTCATCAAAGATCCAGAAAACCCCACACACTTTCTGGAGCCTTTCTCTGGAAAAATTGAATTTAAGGATGTTTACTTTCGTTATCCGGACGCTGAAGAATGTGTTTTACAGGGGGTTTCATTCACAGCCCTACCGGGCGAAACAACAGCAATTATCGGCTCAACAGGCAGTGGTAAATCGACGGTTATCAACTTGATCCCACGATTTTTTGATGTCACCAAGGGGGCTGTGCTGGTTGATGGAGTCGATGTACGCGATGTTTATCAGAGTGAACTGCGGGACAAAATCGGTTATATCCCACAGCGCGGTATCCTTTTTACCGGCACGATTGAATCTAACTTGCGTTTCGCTGATCAGGAGGCCACCGAAGAAACGCTTCAGCAAAGTATAGAGATCGCCCAGGCCAGTGAATTCGTGTTTTCCAATCCGGAAGGCTTGCAAGCGGAAATATCGCAAGGTGGGTCGAACGTTTCGGGTGGCCAAAAACAGCGTTTGAGTATTGCACGTGCCCTGGTGAAACAACCGCCAATCTTTATCTTTGACGATAGTTTCTCGGCACTCGATTTTAAGACAGATTCCGCTCTAAGGCGAGCATTAAAAGAAAAGACAGGTCAAAGCACAGTGTTAATGGTTACCCAACGAGTCGCAACTGTAAAAAACGCAGACCAGATCATCGTTATGGATCAGGGCAAAATTGTTGGTAAAGGCACCCATAGCGAACTCATGAAAACCTGCCAGACATATCAAGAAATTGCCACGTCACAACTGAGCTTGGAGGAATTGGCATGAACACCCATCAACATAACAACAACCAACAAACCAGAAAAACAGATACCCGACCTCCCATGCGCATGGGACGCGGCGGTCCGATGGCCATGATGCCGGGCGAAAAAGCACGCGACTTCAAGGGAACCTTCAAACGCTTATTGCAGTATCTTGGTAAGTACAATCTCCTGATCTTGTTCGTTTTACTCCTTTCAGCAGGGTCAACAGTCTTTGCCATCATCGGCCCAAAAACCCTGGGGAGTGCAACAACCCTGCTCTTCGAGGGTGTCGCTTCAAAAATATCCGGAACAGGTGAGGGGATCGATTTCACAGCAGTCGGCGCCATTCTTACAAGGGTTGCCTTACTGTATATAATTTCTGCATTCCTGAACTTTCTCCAGGGTTTTATCAATGCCAGCATCTCAATGGATATCACCTATCGCTTCCGACAGGATATTGCCGCCAAGATCAATCGTTTGCCTTTGCAGTATTTTGATAAAGTCAGCCAGGGAGAAGTGCTTTCGCGTGTAACCAATGATGTTGACACGGTCAGTCAGACTCTCAATCAAAGTCTTTCGCAGATCATTACTTCTACCACCAGCGTTATTGGCATCTTAATTATGATGTTTTCAATCAGTTGGACGATGACGCTGATTGCTCTGATAACGGTGCCTTCATCCATGGTGGTAATTCGCCTAATCGTTAAGAAATCGCAAAAATATTTTGTCCAGCAGCAGGAATATTTAGGTCACGTCAATGGCCATGTGGAAGAAATGTTTGGCGGGCATATTGTCATCAAAGCGTTCAATGCCGAAGCCGAAACCGTGAGAACGTTTAATCATTTAAATACCACCCTTTACAGTTCTGCCTGGACTTCTCAATTCCTCTCCCACCTGATGATGCCCACCATGCGATTGATCAGCAACTTCAGCTATGTAGCAGTCAGCATTTTGGGCGGCTATCTTGTAATCCGCAAGTCCATTTCTGTCGGCGATATCCAGGCTTTTATTCAGTATGTACGCTCCTTCAATGAACCATTGATGCAAATTGCCAATATTTCGAATGTTTTGCAACAAACAGCGGCAGCAGCAGAGCGGGTGTTTGAATTCATCAATGAGCCAGAAGAGGTGCCTGAAGCAGTAGACCCGGTGCAACTTGAAAATGTACAGGGTCGTGTGGAGTTTCGGAATGTGCGTTTTGGTTACAATCCCGATGAGGTAATTATCAAAGACTTCTCCTTCATAGCCGAGCCTGGTCAAAAAATTGCCATTGTTGGGCCAACGGGTGCGGGAAAAACCACTCTGGTAAAGCTGCTGATGCGTTTTTACGATGTGGATGGCGGTGCGATCTTGGTCGATGGACACAATATTCAAGACTTTACGCGAGCAGACCTTCGAAAACTCTTTGCCATGGTTCTCCAGGATACCTGGCTGTTCAACGCTTCGATCGCAGAAAATATTTGCTATGGATGCGATGGCGCCAACCAAGAACAAATCATCAAAGCCGCTGAAACAGCCCATGTGGACCACTTTATCCGCACGATGCCCGGCGGTTACGAGATGATTCTCAATGAGGATGCCTCCAATATTTCCGCCGGTCAGAAGCAATTATTAACCATTGCCCGCGCTGTTGTTGGAAACCCGCCCATGCTGATTCTTGATGAGGCTACCAGTTCGGTGGATACCCGCACCGAGGTGCTCATCCAGCAAGCTATGGACCACTTAATGCAAGGTCGTACCAGTTTCATCATCGCCCACCGCCTGTCAACCATCCGCAATGCAGATTTGATCCTGGTGATGCGCGATGGCGACATCGTTGAGCAGGGCAGTCATGAAGATCTTTTAGAGCAAAACGGTTTTTACGCCGAGTTGTACTACAGTCAGTTTGAGATGCAACCAGCATAATTGGATTTTCTTATTTCAAATTCGTTTTCCTGTTCACCCCCGGGATACCAAAAAGCGCCCGGGGGTCACTATAATTAAATCAAATCACTTTACATGAGAAAATCTCATACTATTCACCACCAAAGTATTCGCGGGTTGCAATAAATTGACACGAGCCATTCATTAAGACACTGGTAATCTAAAAACAACAATATTTCTATCTAGGATATAATCCAACCAGGTCAAAATTTAAGATTCTCGAGTTTATGTCTGGAAATTCATCCCAAGACAAAAGCGACACAAACCGAGAAAACCACTAACAAGTTCCGCGATCTCGATACCATCCTGTAAGGAGGAATCTTTCATGATTGTTGGTCTGCTCTATTATCGCTGGGGTTATTATTCTTATACTCGAACGATACTCAATCGAGTTCCAGGCATAGAATACCGAAAAGTTTATGATTATTTCAGCCTTCTCAACCATGCCGCTCGAAAAATTAATCAAACAACAGGCAAAAAGTTGATCGATACTTTTGATTTAAATAATCAATTCCAAGATTATGGTTTAAATCAAGTTGACCTTGTACATCTTTTCAACGGCGTTAGCTATGGTAAAATCCCATGGGTGAGCACTTTTGAAACATTATTGCCTCGGCTTAAAAGATTGCTTGAAAATTACAACCAAAGCCCGGATAATATCCTTTTTGGAAACAAAGAAAGACATGCCTTTGATGCTTTAAGTGGAAATGCATGTAAACAACTCATAGCGCTTTCAGAATGCTCCAAGCGCATTCAACTAGATTTATTGAAACGATTTTCCCTAGACAGCAACACCATTCAATCCAAAATAACCGTTTTACATCCACCCCAGGAAAAGCTTATCAATAATTATGATGACAAACAGCTAGATTGCTCTGAGAAGATCCGTTTTATGATGGTCGGGGCAGGGTTTTTTCGAAAAGGCGGGCGAGAAGTTTTACGCGTTTTTGAGCGATTGGTCCGTAATGAAGGTTATCCTATTGAATTGATCATTATTAGTTCGCTGGTTAGAGACTACTACGCAGCCCACGAGACTGAAGAAGATGTGGCATGGGTTAAAGAAATGATTTCTGCAAATGCAGATTGGATAACACACCATTTACGTCTCCCTAATGAACAGGTTCTCAATTTAATGCAAAGCACTCACATCGGCTTACTCCCAACTTACGCAGATACATACGGCTATTCTGTACTCGAGTTTCAAGCAAATGGCGTGCCTGTAATCACGACAAACGTCCGAGCTTTAGGAGAAATCAATAATAATTTGATTGGTTGGTTGATTGATGTACCAAGAAATAAATTGGGGGAAGCCTATTATGAAACCGCTGAACAAAGACTTGAGCTCAGCACTTCAATCGAATATGGTTTGGAGAAAATTATCCGTGAAATTTTCTCCGATCCCGAAATTTTACGTAAAAAAGGAATGGCTTCCCTTAAGAAAATTGAGAGCGAACACCATCCTGCTGATTACACAAAACGTTTGGGGGAAATCTATCAACAAGCTTTGCGTTGATGCCAAAACTAAAACAAAGCTCGTGGCTTCAGGCCTTCCCATCACAGGAGAAACTTTCACAAATTAACTCAGTGAGGTATTGATGTTCACTAAACTTTCCAACTGGTTCCTGAAAATTTCCACATGGCCCCTCACGTTAGCCTGTCTGATCCTCTTTCTTGTCTTTAGTACTCTATTTCTGCCCATACATAATGCCACAGCTGCTGTTTATGCCGGGGAGCTTGGTACACCCGACACTTCGTTCTACTACACGTCTGCAAAACTTTACCAAATGGCTGATGGCTACGGTTCACTTGGCAGAGCAGCTTATATCCGAGCGCGTTTCGCGTTTGATATCATTTGGCCATTGGTCTATCTGGCTTTCTTGGTGATGGGAATCAGCTGGATGGCAAAAAGATCTAAGATAAATTTGCGCATCTGCGGCAGACTGAACCTGTTACCCATTATTGGCGTTATCTTTGATTTTCTCGAGAACGGCTCTGCAGTTGTCGTCATGGCTCGTTACCCCAAAACTACACCTGTTTTTGATGTCTTGTCGGGGATATTCACAACCCTAAAATGGATTTTCATGGCAGCCAGCGTTATTATATTGTTTTTTCTGGCAATCTTCACCCTGATTAAATTTATTCACTCACGTCAGCAACCGCGCTAAAGCATCAATTCTTTTTCCCATAAATTAATAAATTAAAAACCACCCTACTGTTCGAGTGGTTTTTATTCTGGCGGAGAGGGTGGGAAATCTCACCCTTTGGGGTGTTTGAACCCACACACCCATAGACATTGCTCAACAAAAAAACCACCCTGCTGTTCGAGTGGTTTTTATTCTGGCGGAGAGGGTGGGAAATCTCACCCTTTGGGGTGTTTGAACCCACACAGACATAAACATTCCTCAACCAATAAACCACCCTGCTGTTCGAGTGGTTTTTATTCTGGCGGAGAGGGTGGGAAATCTCACCCTTTGGGGTGTTTGAACCCACACACCCATAGACATTGCTCA
>Ga0255347_1004960_pt1 | contig 15557 bp, 14 predicted proteins | sample wastewater_treat_2_FD_192479 | JGI IMG/M metagenome (GOLD analysis project Ga0255347, IMG submission 192479) | Wastewater microbial communities from Lulu Island WWTP, Vancouver, Canada - plant24 | ecosystem: Engineered > WWTP > Wastewater > Unclassified | place: Canada: Vancouver, British...
GACCCTTCGTAACATACCTATGAGTATAGCTGCAGTCAAACCCAACATAATGCTTTCCGTGCCTGCGCTTGCCAAGAATTTCAAGAAGAACATCGAGAGTTCGGTGGAGAAGAGCGGCAAGAAAAAAATCTTTGATTTTGCACTCAAATTGGCCATCTGGTACAATCAGGAGGGTTGGAATAGGGGCAGAGGGCTGAGAATTTTCGCCGTACCGTTGGTAAAACTCTTCGACAAACTGATTTTCAGTAAAGTGCGCATGGCTATGGGCGGTGAACTGGATTTCTTCATCGGCGGTGGTGCACTTTTGGACATAGATATTCAGAGGTTTTATTATGCACTCGGTATACCTATGTTCCAGGGTTACGGCCTTTCCGAGGCCACTCCGGTTATCTCAACCAATACTCCCAAAAAGCATCGTCTAGGCTCTTCCGGCATACTTGTGAAGCCCATGGACCTTAAGATTTGCGATGAGAATGGCAATGAAGTTACAGATGGAGTTACCGGTGAAATAGTTATCCGTGGAGAAAATGTGATGGCCGGTTACTGGAAGAATCCGACATCTACTGCCGACACCGTCAAAGATGGATGGCTCTACACCGGCGATATGGGCTATATGCACAAGTCGGGATTCCTGTATGTTCTAGGCCGTTTCAAATCCCTCCTTATCTCAAGTGACGGTGAAAAATATGCACCCGAAGGTATCGAGGAGTCTATAATCGTTAATTCCAGGATTATTCAGAATATCATGCTCCACAACAACCAGAATCCCTACACGATTTGTGTTGTCCAGGTGGACAAGAAGGCCCTGCCGGAAGGCGAGGCGGGTATTATGGCGATCAAGGCGGAGTTTGACAAATATCGTTCAGGAGGTCAGTTTGCCGGAATGTTCCCTGAAAGGTGGCTTCCCACTACATTTATCATCGCTGATGAACCTTTTAGTGAGGCAAACAAGATGATAAACAGTACCATGAAGCTTGTAAGAAATGCAGTCGAGAAGGCTTATGCGGATAGAATTGACTTTGCTTTTACAGCAGAAGGTAAAAATCCTGTAAACGAAGCCAACCTTGCCGCTCTTGCAAAGATTGACTAAAACAATACGAAACATTTATGAGAAAATATAGGTTATTTATACTGATAGCCGCTGCAGTACTCTCTGCATTGGCAGCGTACGGTCTATTTACTGCTCCGAGGGTCGAACCTTCGGATTCCGACTGTTTTTCAGCTGAAAGAGTGGCTGCCGATATTAAAGTTATCAGTCAGAAACCCCATTCCGTTATACATCCGGTGGAAAGAGCCGAAGTAAGAGACTATTTGTACAATCGTTTAGTTGATCTCACAGACTCTTCCGTGGTGCTCTATCCTTATGAAAATGCTGTAGAATATGAGGGTACACCGATTGATATTACCAATATCCTCGCACAGCTGGATCCTGTCATTGATGATCCCGATCACCCGAACCCCACCTATTTGATGCTGATAGCTCATTATGATTCAAGATACCCTCAGAAGGTACTGGATCAGATAGTGCTTTCGTACGGTGCAGCTGACGACGGATATGGATGTGGTGTGGCTCTGGAGTCTCTTAGTCAGGCTTTACGCTATCGCGGAGAATGGAGACAGGGCATTAAGATCCTTTTTACAGACTCGGAGGAGTGGAAACTCGCCGGTATCAATTCCGCTTTGGAACACAATCCTGAGATTTTTGAGAATGTAGGGTTTATAATCAACCTTGAAAGTCGTGGCAACAAGGGGCCCGTACTGCTCTTTGAGACGGGTAAAAACAATTCTAAAACTCTTGCTCTCTATAAAAAGGCAAAGGCTCCCTACACCTACACATTTACTACGGTGGTTTATGAGTTCATGCCCAATTTCACCGACTTCACCCCTTTGAAGGATTCCTATCCGGGCCTCAATTTCTCCAATCTTGACGATATCAACCACTATCACACGGATCTGGATAATTACGATAATATATCCTTACATACGATACAGCATTATGGTGCTCAATTGGAGCCAATCATAGAGGAATATCTGACCAACCACGAATATCGTGACCCCAACGCACTGGTATCAGACAAATCGTCGATAGCTTTAACAATTCCTGCTCTTGGCTTTTTCTCCTTCTCCAAAGGCGGTTACCTTCTGGTTAACTCCATTATTCTGGCACTTTTCTGCCTTATTTTCAGTTTTGCGGTTATAAGTGGCAGAATAAGACCGCTCAAGGTTCTTGTAGCTTCTGCAAAAATACTGTTGTGGGCTCTTACAGCGTTGATCATCGGTGAGCTGATTGCCTGGGTGATCTCTATGATCGTAGGAGCAAAGTTTTCGATTATGGGTGTTGTGCGTGGAGTACAGTTTGATGAATGGGTTATGATAGGAACTGCGGCTGCTACTGCACTTATAGTTACAATCTGCTTCCTTTGGGGTAGGAAGAGGTCAGCAGACCGCATTTCTTCTACCGCTATTCGTAAGAGTGCCTCCACCAGTGGTGCAACAAAGTATTCCTACAACCTTCTATTTGGGGCTATGTTGCTAATGCTGCTCTTATCGGCAGTTCTATTGTTGACCATAGGGGAAAATTTCTTTTTTGCATTACCCTTGGGGCTTGCTGCTGCCTCTCTCTTCCTTTGGAGGATTACAACCTGGCGCGGATGGCTCCTGCCTGCAATAGTAGTAATTTTATTACATGCATTCTCATTCCTCTACGTGGTCATAACAGCCCTGACGATGGGTGCTTTAGGAGTACTTCCGCTTTTTATAGTTATCTATCTTGCCCTGCTGTTGCCCCTTGCAGACATTTACACCCGCAAAGAAAAAAACATCTGATAAATAGTGTTCGACAATATAAGGCCATATAATGATCGTGAAACAGTTGAAGCACTTGCTAGGGTGGCAGCTCATCCTTTGACCGGCAGCATTTCCAAATATTTCTATCCCGATAAGGATAGGGGATACCTTGGAGAGCTTCTAAGGAGTGTTACCGGTACCTATGATTTTCAATTAAAGGTTATGTATCACGTCATAGGCGCTGTAATGAAGGGTACTACAGACGGGGTTACATTCTCAGGACTGGAGTATTTCGAAACGGATAAGAAGCGTAACTTCTTGCTTTTATCCAATCATCGTGACATAGTACTGGATTCTGCATTCATACAATTTATTCTGGAGGATCATCATCTGCCCTTGACGGAAATTGCGGTAGGGGACAATCTTATAGCAGATAGCTATATTGAAGATATAATTCGTTCCAATCGTATGATTAAAGTGGTCAGGAGCGAAAACCCACGCGAAGTTTACAACAGTTCGCAGATCTTCTCTCAATATATAAGAAGCAGTAATTCCAATATCTGGCTGGCACATCGTAACGGTCGGGCGAAAGATGGTGTGGATACTACCGAGCAAGGGTTGCTTAAAATGTTGGATATGAGTGGTACAGGGGACTTTATCTCAAACTTTGCCGAGCTTAATGTAATGCCGGTTTCCATATCGTACGAAATAGAGCCTTGCGGCTTGGAAAAGGCAATGGAGACCTGGATCAGAAACAGTACCGGCACCTATAAAAAGGCCCCGAATGAAGATACTGAGAGCATACTCAAGGGTATAAAACAGCCTAAAGGCGCCGTTCACATCTCGTTCTGTGAACCGATTACCATTGAAGAACTGCGGGAAACAAATTCATTTTCAAAAAATGAAAAATTTCAGTATCTTGCATCAATTATTGACAGAAAAATACTTGAAGGATATAAGCTTTATCCATCTAATTATATTGCAGCAGACATTCTCAACGATGAGGAAAGGTTTGCGGGCAATTATACGTTAGATGAGAAAAGTGCTTTTAATACCTACCTTGAGAGGGAAATATCAGGGATACCGGAATCTGCCGACGGTCAGGCCGTGATGGATAATCTCCTGCGCATTTATGCCAATCCTGTTTTTAGGAGAGAACAATATTGAAATAATATTTTATTAACTATAATGCTTTAACAACATGAAAAAGATTCTTACTTTTTTACTTTGCGCATCTCTTTTCTTAACGGGATGTGGCAATACGTCCAAGATGTCCAAGAGTGCAATAATGGGCGACGGTAGTGGGGTGGGAGCTGAGATAGGATCGCCAGGAGGCAAGGATACCAAGAAATCTGCTAAAGGCAGGGATACCAAAAAGAGTACCGGAAGCAAGGACACCAAGAAAACATCCGGAAGCAAGGATACCAGGAGTGCATCCGCCGGTACGGTTCGTTCAGCCGGACCTTCTATTGGCGATATAATGGAGAATAAGGCAGCAGACATGGCCGGGATCAATGGAGTAAAGGTGGAAACCGTAAAAGATTCCAAGGGATATGAGGCCATTAAATTGACTTTCGATAGCGGTATTCTCTTTGCGACCGGTCAATATACTCTGAATCAGGCGGCAAAGGAATCTCTCTCAGAGTTTGAGAGAGAGATGAGAGATCTCCCTGAAACCAACATAGTTGTCTACGGTCACACTGACAACACCGGTACGGCAGCTGCAAACGAAAGAGTATCTCTACAACGTGCCAAAGCTGTTGCGGATTATCTTAAAAGCCTAGGTATAGAGGCAAGTAGGATTGTGTTTGAGGGCAAATCTTTTAGAGAACCCATAGCAGATAACTCTACCGCTGAAGGTCGCAGGCTCAATCGCCGTGTGGAGGTATTCGTTTATGCAAATGATATAATGATCCGAAATTCAAGGTAGTAGAAGAAATAGATGAGACCTTTTTATCTGGGACTCCTATTAGCGCTATCGCTTTTCCTCTCTTCCTGTTCGAGAATCAATACGGGCAGGACCGATGGGACATATTTCTATCCTTTGGAACCCTTTACAGGGGTCAAAGTCGGAGATGATGTTTTTACCAGGATTTACGTGCAGCCAGGGGAGCCCGGCATAGAGATAATCTGTGATGAAAATATACGGAATTATCTCTATGGCAAGATACTGAATGGAGTTTTGCATTTTGGTGTGAAAAGTGGTGCTATTCCAGGGGCAAGTGTAGATATGGAGGTGAGGATATATACTGAGACTCTGAGTTACCTTGAAGTCGGTGACAATACCCCTGTCGGTATCTATGGGGATGTTTCCGGTGACCTTGAAATTAAATTGACCGGCAATAGCAATGTAAGATGCAATTCCATGGATTTAAATAATCTGACTATCAATGCTACCGGAGGTGGGGCAGTCTTGAAGGGCAAGGCTGACAAAGCGGTTATAAACTGCTATTCAGGGGCTTCAATTATGGATTTCAATTTTTCGATAGAAGATCTCATCATCTATATGTCCGGTGCGAGCAGAGCCGAGTTGACGGTAAATAATACAATTAATGCAGATCTGAGGGGAGGAAGTACTTTCACTTACAGGGGCGAAGCTTATGTACAAACGAAAAAGCTCAGCGGAGGCTCTGTGCTGAATAAAGATTAAAATAATCTTGGAAATCGTGATGAATTTGATTAATTTTGCGGATTGCGTTAAACATAGTTTAACAAATCCGCAAAATTGCTTTTAGCTGAACAATTAAATTATCTATGATATGAAAAAAACTATTTCTCTTAAGGATGCCGTTGCAATGGTAAAAGACGGCGCTACAATTATGGTTGGAGGCTTCCTCGGTACTGGAGCTCCTGCGCAGTTGGTTGATGCTCTTGTGGAGAGCGGAGTCAAGGATCTTACAGTGATTGCCAACGACACGGTATTTGATGGAAAGGGCTGGGGCAAATTGATTGAGAACCGCCAGGTTAAGAAGATTATATCCTCCTATATCGGAGGTAATGCTGCATCCATTGATCAGATGAACGCGGGTGAAACGGAGGTCGAACTGGTACCGCAGGGTACTCTTGCGGAGCGTATTCGTGCCAAGGGTGCAGGTCTTGGCGGAGTGTTGACACCCACCGGCCTGGATACCGTAGTTGAAAAAGGTAAGAAGAGAATTACCATTGATGGAAAGGACTACCTGTTGGAGAAGCCTCTTGGAGCTGATTTTGCGTTAATTGGCGGTTCGGTGGTAGATGAATCGGGTAATGTATTTTATAGGGGAACTACGCGCAATTTCAATCCCACAATGGCACAGGCTGCCGATGTTGTAATTGTGGAAGCGGAAAAAATAGTTCCTGTAGGCGAACTGGCCCCTGAGGTTATCCACACCCCTTTTATTTTTGTAGACTACATCTATGTAAAACAATAATCAGACAATAACAGATTTTAAAGAAACTATTTATGACAAACAAAGCAATGATCAGAGTACGTATGAGCTCACAAGATGCTCATTACGGCGGTAATTTGGTTGATGGCGCAAAAATGCTTCAGCTTTTCGGTGATGTCGCTACCGAACTTTTGGTTAAACGCGACGGTGATGAGGGTCTCTTCAAGGCCTATGATATGGTAGAATTCTTTGCTCCCGTCTATGCCGGTGAGTTTATTGAAGCTGTAGGAGAGATTGTTTCCGAAGGTAATTCTTCCAGGAAAATGGTATTTGAGGCCCGCAAGGTAATTGTTCCCCGTCACGATATCAGCGACTCAGCTGCAGACTTTCTCGAAGAGCCCATCGTTGTTTGCCGTGCAAGCGGTACATGTGTAACCCCTAAATCTTGTCAGAGAAAATAATTATGGATAAACTTATCATTACTGCCGCTATCTGCGGCGCCGAGGTTACTAAGGAGCATAATCCTGCGGTTCCCTATACTGTTGATGAAATTGTACGTGAGGCTAAGTCTGCGGTTGATGCCGGAGCAGCTATCGTGCATCTTCATGTCCGTGAGGATGATGGCACGCCTACTCAGAGCAAGGCACGCTTTAAAGAGTGTATTGATGCTATCTATAAAGTCTGCCCTGATGTTATTCTTATTCCTTCCACCGGAGGCGCAGTAGGTATGACAGCTGAAGAGAGACTTCAGCCGACTGAACTTTTCCCTGAAATGGCAACCCTCGATTGCGGAACCTGTAATTTTGGTGACGAAGTATTTGAAAACACAATACCCATGATGCGTGATTTTGGCAAAAGGATGCTGGAAAACAACATTAAGCCTGAGTACGAGTGCTTTGAAATGGGACACCTGGATACAATACTTACCATGGCTCGCAAAGGCGAGGTCCCCGGTCATCCTATGCACTTCAACTTTGTCCTCGGCGTACCCGGTTGTACGTCTGCAACCATTCCTAATCTCTGTTGGCTCGTGAATGCCATTCCTGCAGGCAGCACCTGGTGTGCTACAGGTATTGGTCGCCACAATTTTACTCTTGTTGCTCCCGCAATCTCCATGGGTGGCAATGTGAGGGTTGGATTTGAAGATAGTCTTTATCTCAGTAGGGGAGTTCTTGCAAAGTCCAACGGTGAACTTGTTGCAAAGGTTGTAAGACTTGCCAAAGAACTGGGTCGCGAGGTTGCAACCCCCGCCGAAGCACGCCAAATCCTTGGGTTGGCTCCAAGACAGTAATCATTTATAAACAATAATTCAATTTAATCATAATATAACAACGATGAAAAAAGGTAACAAATATGGAACGCACCGCGTAATTGAGCCTAAGGGCGTTCTACCTCAGCCGGCAAATAAGATTGACAATAACATGGACGAGATCTATGACAACGAGATCCTCATTGACGTTCAGACTCTCAATATAGACTCGGCTTCATTTACTGATATTGCCAATTTCTGTAATCACGACAAGGAAGAGATGAAGAAGGAGATATTTCTCAATGTCGAACTACAGGGCAAACATCGCAATCGTCGTACAGGTTCCGGAGGCATGCTGCTCGGCAGAGTTGAAAAAATCGGTGATGCACTTATTGGCAAGACCGACCTCAAGGTAGGTGATAAGATTGCCACTCTGGTATCTCTATCTTTGACCCCCCTTCGGATTGACGAGATTCTTGAAATTCGTGAAGATGTAGACCAGGTGGATATCAAGGGTAAAGCAATTCTTTTCGAGAGCGGAATCTACGCAAAGATACCTACGGATATGCCTGAAAAACTGGCTCTTTCGGCTCTTGACGTTGCAGGTGCTCCCGCACAAACTGCAAAACTTTGCAGACCCGGTGATACTGTTCTCATTATTGGAGCAGGTGGAAAATCAGGTATGCTTTGCTGCTACGAGGCAAAGAAACGTGTAGGCGTAACTGGTAAGGTTATCGGCATGACTCATAGCCAAAGGTCAACAAAACGCATGGAAGACCTCGGTTTCTGTGATGTTGTTTTTGCAGGTAACGCAAACGATCCTATCGCAATGTATGAGAAGATTTCCGAGCTTACCGGCGGAAAGATGGTTGATGTGACCATAAATAATGTAAACGTTCCCGATACTGAGATGACCTCTATTCTTTGTACTAAGAATGATGGTATCATCTATTTCTTCTCTATGGCAACGAGCTTTACAAAAGCGGCTCTCGGTGCTGAAGGTGTGGGTAGCGATGTTACCATGATCATAGGTAACGGTTACACCAAGGGTCATGCTGAAATCACTCTCCAATTACTCAGAGAGAGCGAAAAACTGAGGAATATATTTACCGAACTTTACGCATAAATTGAGGATATGAATTTATCAAGAAGAAAAGAACTTTTTCCTGAGGTTACCGATGCCCAGTGGGATGACTGGAAATGGCAGGTAAAAAACAGGATTGAGACTCTTGACCAACTCAAACAATACGTTAAACTTACTCCCGAGGAGGAAGAGGGTGTCAAAAAGACACTCTCTACCCTCAGGATGGCAATTACCCCTTATTACCTTTCCCTTATTAATCCTGAAGACTCCAACGATCCTGTTCGCAAACAGGCAATCCCTACCGGTGCGGAGACACATCAGTCAGCAGCGGATCTTCTCGACCCTCTACATGAGGATGAGGATTCCCCAACTCCCGGTCTTACTCACAGATATCCGGATAGAGTACTGCTTCTGATCACCGACATGTGCTCAATGTATTGTCGTCACTGTACCAGAAGACGTTTTGCTGGTCAGAAAGATGCTGAGAGTCCATCTGAGAGGATTGATAAGGCTATAGATTATATCGCCCGTACTCCACAGGTGAGGGACGTACTCCTTTCCGGAGGTGATGCTCTTATGGTTAGCGATGCCAAACTCGAAAATATAATAAAGAGGCTCCGTGCAATACCGCATGTAGAGATTATCCGCATCGGCTCAAGAGTACCGGTAGTTTGCCCTCAGCGTATTACTGATGATCTGGTCAATATGCTTAAAAAGTATCATCCCATATGGCTTAATACACACTTCAACCATCCAAATGAGGTGACTGAAGAGTCCGCAAAGGCTTGTGCAAAACTTGCCGATGCAGGTGTTCCTCTTGGCAACCAGTCAGTTCTGCTGCGCGGTATTAATGACTGTGTTCATGTGATGAAGAAGCTGGTTCATGAGCTTGTTAAGATTCGCGTTCGCCCTTATTATATCTACCAGTGTGACCTTTCAATGGGTCTTGAACATTTCCGTACCCCTGTTTCAAAGGGTATCGAGATTATGGAAGGTCTTCGAGGGCATACCTCAGGTTATGCCGTGCCTACCTTCGTAGTAGATGCTCCGGGTGGCGGTGGTAAGACTCCCGTAATGCCTCAATATGTGATTTCTCAAGCCCCCGGTAAAGTGGTACTGCGCAACTTCGAAGGTGTGATTACTACTTATACTGAGCCTGACGAATATCATTTTGAGTGTAATTGTGAGGAGTGCCGCAAAGAGTCTGAGAAACCATTCGATGGGGTTGTTGCTCTATTGGAAGGCCAGCAAATGGCCATTGAACCGGCATTTCTACAGCGTAAGGAGCGTAGTAAGCACTAGGATTATGCCCTTTGTAGATGAGATACTCAAATACCGCAGCGTATCTATTGTCGGTCTTGAGAAGAATACAGGAAAGACTGAGTGTCTCAATTATATTATAAATAGGCTGCCAACCGATTATTTTTCGGTGGCGGTCACATCAATCGGACTTGACGGGGAGTCACTCGATCAGGTGACTTCCACCGCCAAACCTGAGATAACTATGAGGGAAGGGATGTTTTTCGGAACCAGCGAAAAACATTATCGTGAGAGGAAGATGATTTCAGAGTTGTTTGATGTGAGTGATATGACCACAGCTTTGGGGCGTGTGGTAACTGCAAAAGCACTACAGGAGGGTAAAGTCCTTCTTTCCGGCCCATCTTCCGGAAGTGCGCTTAAAAGATGGATGAGTTCATTGAATGATTTCGGTATAGACCTGATACTGGTAGACGGAGCCCTATCAAGGCTCAGCACTGCATCCCCGGCTATTAGCGAGGCGATGGTACTATCGACCGGAGCCGCTTTTTCAGCCAATATCAAGGATCTGGTTTCAAAGACGGCGTTTGTCATTGACCTGATTAACTTGCCTCTTTTTACAGGCAAGGAAACGGAAACGGATATTTCCTCATTTTCAGACCTTGGTACGGATGTAATCAAAAAACACACTGTGATAGGGGTAGAGGGCGCACTGACGAACAGATTGTTACAAGTGGTGAAGAATGAACTGCCAAAAGGCGAGAAAGAGCTGGTGGTCAATGACTTTACCCGAATTTTCGTTTCCCCGGACCTCTACAGATCTTTTATCAGGAGGGGAGGCAGGATATCGGTGCGGATGAAGAGCAAATTGATAGCTGTTTGTGTCAATCCGGTCGCTCCCAATGGCATCGTACTTGATTCCGACCTTCTGTGTAGCACACTCTCTGCAGCTATCGGTCTATCCGTATATGATATTGTGAAGAATAGAGAATAATATGACATTTAAAGAGATAATAGACTCCCCTTGCGGCATTCGATATTGCTTTGATTTGCTTGAACTGCAATCCGGCTATGCCCGCAAATATCTTCTCGACAGCAGGATGATGACAACTGCCGAAGAGATAGTGGAAGCGTATACCTATCTTGATAAATTTACCACTCTGCTTGAAAGAGAACCTTCCCTGATACAGAATATTCAATTCAGGCTTCAGGGATTGCGCAACATCTCCAATACTCTCATCTCCCTTGAGGAGGGTTCCACGCTGGATGATATAGAATTTTTTGAAATAAAGCATCTTGCCTTGTTGGGAGATCAGGTGCAGCAATTATTCTCCAAGGCGGAGCTCTCCAATGAGTGGAGAGTTTTCGACCTTGACAATGTGATCCGTATTTTGGATCCGGATGGCCTTAAAATAGGCACTTTCTATGTATATGACTCCTATTCGATGGAGTTACGCAAGCTTAGAAGGGAGCTGGATAGTGATCCGGATAATGAGGAGCTTAAAGATAGCCTGGCCAATGAGGAGGAGAGGATAAAAAGGGTTCTTTGTAACCTACTCAGACCTTATGCAACCGAGCTAACAAACTTATTACATGCCCTTGCCGAGTTGGATATCCTCATTTCCAAAGCAATACAGCGCAAAAAGGAGTCATTTACAATACCAACGGTAGGGACCGGTTCCTCCTTTGAGGGTCTGTTTCATCCGGAGGTTAAATCCATCCTTGCACAGAAGGGAAAAATCTTCCAGAAAGTCTCTTTCCGATATAATCCCGGGGAGCCTGGTATCATAATAGGAGCCAACATGGGTGGTAAGACCGTAGCTTTGAAGAGTCTATGCCTCTGCCAGTATCTATTTCAGTTCGGTTTTGCCGTTCCTGCGGAGAGGGCTGAGATGGTGCCTGTAGAAAATATAGTTTTCTGTTTTGGTGACGATCAGGACCAGCAGAAGGGACTCTCTTCTTTTGCAGCGGAGATATTGCGTATAGATCGGATGATTGCAATGGTGGAGAGCGGTGCCAAAACGCTTGCTCTCGTTGACGAACCGGCCCGTACCACCAACCCTACCGAGGGTAGTGCACTGGTCTCTTCTCTACTCCGAATACTCAGCAATTACCCTAATCTCTCCCTGGTACTAACTACTCACTACAATGTAGATAGTAGTGCAAGGTGCTGGAGAGTTAAAGGGCTGGTAGAGGATGAGAAGGGCTATGAACGGCTCAAAATGGATTACTCTTTAACTGAGTCTCCCGACAACGAAGTACCCCACGAGGCGCTTAACATAGCTCGCAAGCTTGGAGTAAGTCCCCGATGGCTCGATGTAGCAACAAAAATACTAGACACACAATAACGATAAACTACAAACTACAAACTACAAACTACAAACTACACACTACACACTATTTTACGATGCAAAGCAAATTAGGATTGGATTTCAAGAAAGTCGACTACGCACGCTCTCTGGCGAAAAATATAGCTGATGACGTGCAGACTTTCGTAGAGTCTTACACCACGGTAGCCGTGGAAAGGACTCTATGCCGACTTTTGGGGATTGACGGTGTCGATGAAAATCAAGTACCGCTCCCAAATGTCGTTGTGGACGAATTAAAGGGCAAAGGTGTTTTGAATCAAGGCGTGCTTTTCTATATTGGCAATGCAATGGTTCAGACAGGACTTTCACCTCAACAGATTGCAGAAGGTGTTTCGTCTGGAACCATTGACCTTGTAAGAATAGAAGTAGTTGATAAAAAGAAGATTGATGAAATCCTTCAGCCGATAATCAATGGTTCGATAGATCGCATCCGTGCCAGACGAGAGCGTAGAAATCATTATCTAAATACCATTGGAGAGGGTCCCAAACCCTATATCTATGTGATTGTAGCCACCGGTAATATCTATGAAGATGTAGTTCAGGCTGAGGCTGCTGCTCGTCAGGGAGCAGACATTATAGCTGTGATCCGTACTACCGGTCAGTCGCTTCTCGACTATGTCCCTTATGGGGCCACTACTGAAGGTTTTGGCGGCACATACGCTACACAGGAAAACTTCCGCATCATGCGTGAGGCTCTCGATAAGGTGGGAGAGGAGTTGGGACGCTATATCCGACTCTGCAACTACTGCTCGGGACTCTGTATGCCTGAAATTGCCATTATGGGAGCCTTTGAAGGTCTTGATGTGATGCTAAATGATGCCCTATATGGTATTCTTTTCAGGGATATCAATATGCAGAGGACCTTCGTGGACCAGTATTTTTCACGTGTCATAAATGGATTTGCAGGCGTCATCATAAATACAGGTGAGGACAACTACCTTACCACTTCAGACGCGGTGGAGGCCGCCCATACCGTACTCGTATCCGATTTGATAAATGAACGGCTTGCACTGCTGGCAGGTCTTCCCGAAGAGCAGATGGGTCTCGGACATGCATTTGAGATGGATCCCGAACTTGAGAACGGATTTCTCTACGAACTTGCACAAGCGCAAATGACTCGTGAGATTTTCCCCAAGGCACCCCTGAAATATATGCCTCCCACCAAGTTCATGACTGGAAATATCTTTAAAGGACATATCCAGGATGCGCTTTTCAATATGATCGGTATCTGGACCAAACAAGGCATTCAACTACTTGGCATGCCTACGGAGGCAGTTCATACTCCCTTCATGAGTGATCGTTACCTTGCAATAGAAAATGCCAAATATATATTTGGAAACATGAAGAATATTGGTGACGAAGTGGAGTTCAAAGAGGGTGGTATAATCCGAAACAGGGCGGCTAAAGTACTGGATGATGCAGTAGAACTTTTGGAGAAAATTGCTGCCGAAGGTCTTTTCGATGCTCTTGAAAAGGGTATTTTCGGGGATGTGAAACGCCCTAAAAACGGCGGTAAAGGCCTTGACGGAGTAGTTCAGAAGGGCGAAAACTATATGAATCCATTTGTAAGATTAATGAAAGGAGTAAAATAATATGAGTTGCGGATTATATTCAATGTCTGACAAGGAATTTGACAAAACACTTGATCTGACCAAGGTAAAGCCCTACGGCGACACGATGAACGATGGCAAGGTACAACTCAGTTTTACCCTTCCAGTTCCTGCCGGTGAAGAGGCTATTGAGGCTGCAAAGCAGCTCCTAAAGAGTATGGGTTTTGACAACCCTCTGGTAGTATATTATCGCGAACTAACTCCGGGATATACATTTTTCAACTGCTACGGCAGTACGGTTCACACGGTAGATTTTACCTCTATTTATGTACCCAAAGTGGAGTCGACTGTGATGGATATGAATCAGACCGATGACTTCATTCGTGAGAATATCGGTCGCAAACTGGTGGTAGTGGGGGCATCTACGGGCACTGACGCTCACACTGTGGGCATCGATGCAATTATGAATATGAAGGGTTATGCCGGACACTTCGGCCTTGAACGTTATGATATGATTGAGGCCTATAATCTCGGCAGTCAGGTACCCAATGAGGAATTTCTTGCAAAAGCCATTGAACTAAAGGCAGATGCGCTACTCGTGTCACAGACGGTTACGCAGAAAGATGTTCATATCAAGAATATGACCGAACTGGTGGAGTTGATGGAGGCGGAGGGTCTGCGGGATAAGATGATTCTTGTGTGCGGCGGTCCCCGTATCTCCCATGAACTTGCCAAAGAACTGGGATATGATGCCGGTTTCGGCATGAACAGTTATGCCGATGATGTGGCATCTTTTATCGTACACGAGTTTGTCAAGAGAATGTCAGTAAAATAACCGATTATTAATTATAAAAAACTATATATGATGGACAGAAATCAAATGAGAGAAGTTATTGCCAGAAGGGCAGCTCTCGAACTTCAAGATGGTGATGTGGTAAATCTGGGTATCGGTATTCCCACCGCAATTCCCTCATATCTTCCGGAAGGTGTCAATGTGACTCTTCAGTCTGAGAATGGACTTGTAGGTATGGGACCTGCTCCCGAAGAGGGTAAAGAGGACAAGGATTATATTAACGCCGGTGGTGGCTATATCACCTACAATCCCGGCGCCTATGCTTGTTCTTCAGCAGATTCATTCCTTATCATCAGGGGAGGTCACGTAGATGCAACTTTCCTTGGTGCTATGCAGGTAGACGAGAAAGGTAATCTTGCCAACTGGATGATTCCTGGCAAAAAGACTCCGGGGATGGGCGGAGCTATGGACCTGATTGTTGGTGCCAATCACGTGATTGTTACGATGGAGCATACTGCAAGGGGCAACCATAAAATTATGAAAGAGTGTACGCTCCCTCTGACTGCGGCAGGCCAGGTCAATATGATCATTACTGAAATGGGTGTGATGAAAGTTACTCCCAAAGGGCTGGTACTTACTGAGATCAATCCTGAATTTACGGTCGAACAGGTACAGGAAGCCACCGAAGCAAAGCTCATAATTGCTGAGGATTTGAAATTCATGTGTTAAATTTAATATCTATATAAAAATGAAAAAAGTATATATTGTAGCAGCCAAGAGGACTGCAATTGGTAAATTTTTAGGTTCAGTAGGGGAGTTCACTCCCGGAGATCTGGGCGCAGTTGTCATTAAAAATCTTATAGAAGAGACCGGTATCCAACTTGAACAAGTAGATGAGGTAATAGGTGGTAACGTGCTTTCAGGAGGTCAGTTGCAGGGCGTTATACGTCAGGCATCAATCAAGGCAGGCATCCCCGCGGAGGTGCCCGCATACGGTATCAATATGGTGTGCGGTAGCGGTATGAAGGCAGTTATGAATGGGTACAATGACATTCTTGTAGGTGATGCCGACATAGTTATCGCCGGAGGTACCGAGGTTA
>Ga0255347_1004963_pt1 | contig 15550 bp, 12 predicted proteins | sample wastewater_treat_2_FD_192479 | JGI IMG/M metagenome (GOLD analysis project Ga0255347, IMG submission 192479) | Wastewater microbial communities from Lulu Island WWTP, Vancouver, Canada - plant24 | ecosystem: Engineered > WWTP > Wastewater > Unclassified | place: Canada: Vancouver, British...
GATTTTGATTCATGATCAGATTTCATCTGCATATAAAAGAAAAGGGATTAACCGTGAATGGATAATCCCTGTTTTTTTGAATGGTAGGCGGTGCTGGGATTGAACCAGCGACTTCTACCGTGTGAATGTGCCAAACGCTTATAATAACAAACATTATCATCGCATAAGACCAAAGAATATAAAGAAATAGCTTGATCGAGTGTTTATCTTGTTTTATTGTTTTACACAATGATTTTTAAGAGCATGGTCACAATTTGGTCACTGGTATATAGACAATGATGAAGACTCGCGAAGACGCCATAGCAGCAGCATTAAACTTTTTATCGGACAAAACGTATCAGGTAACTTTTACAATCCCGGAAATATTAACGTTGACAATTATTGGATTGTCTATGTCCGGCCAGAGCAAATGATGTTGGATGGAGAGCAGAATTACATATTAGTTCATAAGAAAACCGGCGAATTGATGTTTATAACAAATGGCTGTGGTTAATGATTCACATAAGGGGCTGTTTAGCTCTCGAAAACCGGACATAAATCCCACCGGCTGCCCCCTCAATAACCGTGGGATGATTGCGTGAGATAGACGATGCAGGATAACAATAATCAATCAAAAAAATTCATAAGAATGTGGGCGGAGGAAAAAGCGCAACTTTTAACATACATTAACGACTGTATTAAAAAAGTGTTGGGCGATAAAAAATTTAAAGAAGAAACATTTTCCTTATTTACAGATATTGAATTTCTATATGGTCCCGGTCTTCCCCGTGATGAAATCGATGATGATTATTCAGAAAATGAAAGGAATAAATTCATTGATTATTCCAATCGGGATATTTCAAAAGGGAAAGAAAGGGAATTTAAAGAAATTCTAAAAAGGTGTTCAACTATAAAAAGGATGCTCGGGCTAATCCCGAGTGATATTATCAAAGATGAAATAAATGCTTTAAGGAAGATTGAATACGAAAAAGAAATAAATTCATTGGTGATTTATGCATCATTACTGTTAGCATCTTATCATTCAAATATGAGTAGAACGCTGAAATCAACAAAAACGAAACGAGATAATCGGGCCAGTCTTAAACACCAAGTCTGGCAAGCATACATTCACGTAATCAACGATCTTAAAACTGCAAGACTTAAAAAATTACTCACGGAACACAGCGCCGCAAAGATAATCCAGGAAAAATTAGGTGTGAAAAAAGATGGGAAAACTCCGAAAATTGGATTAACGCTAATCAAGACACTGCTGAAAGAGGAATTTTCTGAAAGGAATGCAACTCCCCCTTGGATCAAGTAGGTTTTCAATATGTAACATTCTGAAAGATTCTTACAATATGTAACATAAAAATAATAAAAACAACCATTTAGCTCTATACAAATCAAAATAAGTCAATAAAATAGGCAGTAAAGAAAAGGCGCAACCTGGCATTCTTACTGCCTTTTTTATTATGCGAAATTCTTATGGAGGTTTAAACATGGAAAAATGCAATTTTCAAAATGTGAAAGCGGTTGTGGGCGAAAATGAATTACAAACGATTGAGGAAATGGCGGCAAAGTTAAAAGTCAAACCATCATGGCTTTACTTCCGAACCATGCAGACCGGTGAGGGAGCAATCCCGCGCATTAAGGTCGGCAAGTATTTAAGATTTAACCCCAGCGCGGTCATGGAGTGGATTGAGAAGCAATATGGTGAGGCCGAGTAATGATAAAATCACTAAAATCGCACTCGCTGAAACTCCATGCAGACTGTCACTACTCGTTTAGAAATGAAAGATTTTTGACTTTATTACAAGATCGGCGGGCGGTCTATCCGCTATAAAACCGAAGACATTGTTTACGCTATGGAATCTCGGCAAATACGCTTCGATGAGGTTAAGCAATGAATAATGATCGAATTAAAAACATCCGGCGATACGGCAAGACGGCAAGGGGAGAAAAGGAACTTCTAAAACATCTGTCCGGGCAACGGCTAACTTTAAAGCAGGCTATTCTAGCTCATTGTTACGATTGTTGTGGGTATTTCGCCGACGGGAAAGTTGACTGCAACATGCCGCATTGTCCCCTTCATCCCTTCATGGCGTATAACGCGAACCGAGAAAAGAGAACCAGGCGACCGCTATCGCCGGAACATCGGCAAAAGATGATTGAGGCGCGTTTATAGAAATGCCTTCTTTTGCTCTAGCGAACGGTAAATACAAAGCGGCAGCAAAATAATATCTAAAAGCCATAGGGACACATACGGTAAGGGTTAAAGTTGATGAAGGTTGAACCTACAATAGCGCTAGCAACGATTGCAAGGGCTACAAACCAAATCCGTGACGCGGAAGAAAAAGACGATAATTTTGTGGCCGATGACAGGCGGCCATTGATCCCAGAAGGCGAATATCATGTTTCTTGCATTCGGATAGAAAAAGGCATCGCGCATTTTCGCTCCCTAAAATTGTTTGTCCACTTTAAAATAGTGGACCCGGGTGAGTTCATGGATACTGAATTGTTCATGGCAGTAAACTTGATTGACACTCGCACGGGCAAGCCATTTAGGAAAGTCCCGCGAGGCTCGAAATATTATTCACAATGGGTCATCGCGAACAAATATCGTCAACCGGCAAGAAACGACCGAATGTCTTCTAAGATATTTCCGAATGGTGTCTTTGTGGCGGTAGTCAGAACCGTAAAACCAAAATTTCCGGACGGAACAACACAACCCGAGTGCTTTCATTATTCCATCGTAGATTATTTAAAAGAAAGAATATCATGAAGAACATCCCTTTTAGTTTTACTAATACCTTTAGCAATAGCTGTACTTATACCTGTCCCATTACCAGTACTAGTAGTTATACCCATACCAACTCCCCCTATCAGAAAAGACAGGCTGGAAAAGGGCTCACGAGATTCCTTTGTCAAAACAAGGCGTATAATTTTTTGGTTTCAGATGGATGTCATTCAGCAAGTGCTTCCATCAACTCTTCCCGGTGGGCAATGCCTGCCGGGAAGAACCCCCTATATGGAGGTATTAAACCTTAATTATTTATTACATATTCTACAATATCCAATAAATGGATTTTATTATGAAAAGCGCTAATTTTGGCGGAAATTAAGAACCAGATAATTCCATAGGATTTAGGAAAATAATTAATGGGCGGATACGGATCGGGACGATATTATCGAGGCGACACGAAGGCTAAGGTTGAAGATTGCCGCTCCATCGATGCCAACAACTTGGCGCGGTGGGGATATTTACACCCGGGGGGTCCTCCAGCCGGGATTCTAAGGTGGATGCGGGGCGAGTATCAAGCTGGCGCATGTAACTTTTCCGTCCGCATGGATGATGCATCTCCCTCAATAACCTTTAAATACAAATACAATGATCAGGACCATCCCGATGTCAAAGTGTACCTGTCTTCGTATTCACCCGGCTTCGGCGGAAGGCGCTACCTTTTTATTTGCCCACACTGCCAACGAAGGATGAGGACCCTTCACATCAGAGGCGGTGAAATTGCGTGCCGGTTATGCCATCGGCTCACCTATGAAAGCTGTGTTGAAAATCATAAATTCGATGCATTGTTCAAATACATGGCTCGACGATACAATGACTATTCGTGGGAAACGTATAAAAAAACCTTCAACCGCCAACTAAAAGCTACCAAATACGGATGAGCCGCTCTGCTCTTTGAAAATTAAATTTGTCGGTGCGATAACGACCAGCCGGAAATCGGTCGTAATTCACGAAAGAAAACAAATCCTGAAAGGGAGGGATGAAACAGAGTGCCCTGGTTGGCAGCCAGGTAGGTTGGCCATTCCGAAAAAATGGCCTAAATCGTTTTTTATGCCGGATTGGTCACTTTCCAGTGCTCCCGCGCCTGTGCTGCCATCTGCTGAAGGTTCATGGTTTATTTCTCCTTGGGCTTCTTTGGCACGTTTTTCCCGGAAAGCATCTCTTTTAGCCAGGATGAGGCTATCTTTCCGCCGATTGATTTGAGCGGTGTCGAGGTCTTTTTCGGTAATGGAGTCTTTTCTTTCATAACGAAGCTCTCGTCGATCTCGTCAAGCTCCGCCTCTGTGTTCATCCCTGTCTTATCAAATCCGGGGTAATATCTGGCAGCCATGTAAAAGGATTTCAGGTAGGGACGGACGGCATCGCCAATGTCCTCTATCATTTTCCGCGCATAATCGACGAATTTTCTTGCTCCGGCCTCAATATGGTATCCGGCCAGGTCGATCCCGGCGCTGATGATCTCCGGATCGAGGCCCATGTTAAGCTGTGTGCCGTTGAGCTTCTTCCTTAATACCTCTCTTGCCTTGTCGGCCTTATCCTTGGTGAATATCTTGTTGTCGGCACCGTAGGCGGGCTCCGCTGGCGCTGCCTCCTTTTTCTTTTGGATGGTAATTCCGGCTTCAATTAACCTGTCGGCGTAAGCGCCGGAAAACATGCCTACCATGTCGCCCTTGGTGTTCTTGTCGGAAGCGCCATAAACAAAGTCGTACCCGCGTTCGATGGCCCGGTCCGCCCGGCTGCCCGTCAAGACGCCCACGGCGGCTCGATACGGGTCTTCTTTCGGCTTTTCTGTCGATGTGACTGCTACGCCGATGTCAGAAGTTACTTCGTCTATTTCTTCTTGGATTTGTCCAGTCTTGAGCATCTCTTTTTGCGCTGAATAGAACAGTTTTTCTTGAATTGATTTGAGCGGTGTCGAGGTCTTTTTCGGTAATGGAGTCTTTTCTTTCATATCGCTCTCCTCCATCAGCGCCCCGTCTTCCACCATCTGCTGGTAAACTTCCGGGGTGGTCACTTTCCGGTGCTCTCGCGCTTGTGTTGCCATCTGTTGAAGGTTCATTTCGACTTCCACCCACGCCCCATCAATCATAGCGGCAACTACATCGTGTGCGTATATTCTGCCTGTCTCTGTAAAATCACCAAACACTTGAGCTTGCAGGGTATTGCCGTCACATCCCTTAACCACAAGAGCTTCCCAACCACTCCGAAGCCTTATCCGCATCCCCTTCTTTAACTGGTCGGTCCTAATCGCTGCATTTACTGTATGCGCAGAAGGATTCACACCGGCGTAATAGTCAAATAATGCGCCTACATCCAACTTCAGTGATTTACCGAAACCTTTAAGCACGGATGCCATTTTCTGCCATTCGACGTTGTTGTCATTATTTAAGATAATTCCGGCGGCGAAAAACAATTCCGGCCACCCAAAGCTAAATATTTTGCCAGATGACATGCTTGTCCATGTTTGGCACTCGAAACCCAGTAATTCTTTTCTGGACATACCCTGAAAACTGTTAAGCATGAAAGCCAAAACAAGGTATGTCTTTTGGTAATCATAATCCTTACCACTAAGCGTTTGCTTTCGGTGCTCCATTCTTTTCTCAATTACATTAATTGCTGAAGGGTAGTTGCTAAACTCTTTGATACGCTTACTGAACAGCATGGCATAATCATCGCTGGAACATGCGTCTTGCCCCATCATCATTTTACTCAAATCGGAAGAACACACAAAAATATCGCTGTTTTTAATTCTTTTACGCCATGTTTCATTTCTGACGGCCAGGGCTCCACAGCAAAGAAACAAAATTCCCCAGGCGCCTATCTTTTCAGGATTATAATTTTCATCTAATTTTTTGGCGATAGAGTGAATAGGCTCCAGTTGTCTTTTCTCAACACCAAACATGACTTGCACTCCATGATTAAAAAAGATGTTTTTGATGATGAAGACATACCGTTATTGATATTCTATGTTGTTTGTTTTTTTTATAAACTCATTGTTGCCAATAGTCAACAGAATATAATCTTGGTTTCTGTTAGTTTTCTCTCCACAGGAGGGGAAATTGACAATCGAGGAAGCGTTTGGAGAGGTAATACGAGAACTCCGGAAATCAAATAAGTTTTCACAAGAGCAACTCGCTGAACGAAGTAAGCTGGATCGAAGTTTTATTTCGCTAATTGAATGTGGTCATAAGCAACCATCGCTTGTTACAATTTTTCAAATCGCGAAAGCGTTTAAAATATCCGCATCGAAAATCATCTCGCTCACCGAAGAAAATATCACAAGATAAATTATCTGCTTACTTTACTTGTGCCGAATCTAAAACGCTTCTGTATATATCTTTAGCTAGAATTGGGAAAATGGTTTTCTGGAAGTCGAGATCGTCCATATATCGTGTAACAATGCTGTCATTGTCAGCCATACGCTGTACTATCAAATCCTTTATCAATTCCTGAATCCCCAGCTCAAACTTTTCCAGTGTGTTGGCTTTGGCGGTCCGAATCACTCGCTCATCCCCTGCGGCTTTTTCCTTGATCTGCTCGAAAAACAGCCGGTCCTCCTCTTTGAAATCTGTTCCAAAACGTTCATTCAGCGCCTGAATAATTTCCGAAAGCGGTTTTTTCTCGTCTTTCGATTTGCTGGTTCCCACGGCCGTCGGGCTTTTCACGCCACATGGTTCATCTGCTTCCATCACAATCGCTCCTTCCGATACTTTCTCGATGCGATAGTATTGCAGGTCCACTTCTTTTTCCGGATGCGGGTTCTCGTCATCACCGAAGTCAAGTTCGGACACAAGATGACGGCCATAGCTGTAAAGCATTTCCAGTTCTTTGTCCGAATAAGGAATAATCTGACTGATAAAGGCATAAAAACGAGTGAATGCGGTTAGACGTTCGTAAAATTTTTCTTTATCGTCACTATTCAGGGCGTTAAATCTGTCCACCGCCGGTTGAATATGCTTTCCCATCCGGGCATGATCAGAGGGATTTTGCTTATATTGCGGCAAATAAAAGATTTGGCAAAAGGCTTCGACTTCCGGCCATTGATAAACCTGCATTTCATTCAATTCATGTTTGATTTTTTCCAGATGACTGGGATCAGAAGGTTCCCACAACGTGGTAACATTATAGTAAGGCTTGAAAGCCAGGAAGATATTTCCCGCCTCATTTACAAAATCAAGCACAAAAGGTGGTTCTTTTCCGGCGCGTGTCCTGTTTAAGCGTGATAACGTTTGTACGGCTTGGACTCCATCAAGACGCTTATCCACATACATCGCGCAAAGAAGAGGCTGATCGAAACCGGTCTGGTATTTATTGGCAACCAGCAGCACCTGATAATCAGCGCTATCAAACTTTTCAGGCAACTGTTTTTCTGAAATATTCTTGCCCGTTACAACATCAATATTCATTCCTGGCTCGGTATATTCCAGCCCTGTTGCCGGATCTTTCACCTTACCGCTAAACGCGACCAGCGGGCGGATGTCAGTATAATGATTTTCTTCAATATATTTTTGAAACGATAGCATATATCTGATAGCTTGAAGACGCGAACTTGCAACAACCATCGCTTTGGCGCGACCGGCGAGCTTTTGTTTAACGTGCCTGCGGAAATGCTCAACAATGATTTCCGTCTTCTGCTCTATGTTATGCGGATGCAGCGTCATGAATTTAGCCAGCCTCTTGGCCGCCTTTTTCTTCGGCATGTTTGGATCATCTTCCACTTTTTTGACAAGATGGTAATAGACCTTGTAAGTGGTATATCGCTGAAGGACATCCAGAATAAAACCTTCTTCAATAGCCTGCTTCATGGAATACGTGTGGAACGATTCCGGCTTTCCGCTTGCGCCTTTCCGCCCGAAAAGCTCCAGCGTTTTCCCTTTAGGTGTTGCGGTAAAGGCGAAGAAACTTAAATTTTTCTGCCGTCCGCGTGATTCCATGACCGCATTGAGGCCATCTTCCCAATCCGTTATTTCTTCCTCATTGTCCTGGTTGTCACTATCGTTTTTTGTTCCGGCTCCCAGAATCCGTTTTAATTCGCGGGCAGTTTCACCGGTCTGGCTGGAATGCGCCTCATCAACGATGATGGCATATTTTCGCGCGGCGATAGCCGCCTCCCATTCTTTGGCTTTAAGTATGGCCGCTTCATCGGGATTATCTAAATTTTCCGCTCCGGCAATGTGCAACAGACCTTGCAAAATAAAGGGAAACTTCTGCAAGGTTGTAATGACAATTTTCGTTCCATCCACCAGCGCCTGAGCAAGCTGTTTTGAATCTTCATCGATGGCTTTGACCACGCCCTGCGCGTGTTCGATCTGATAGATGGCATCTTGAAGCTGTTTATCTAAAACACGGCGGTCCGTGATAACGATAACGCAGTCAAAGACTTTATCATCTTCTTTTGTATGCAGACTTGCCAGTCGATGCGACAGCCATGAAATGCTATTGGTCTTGCCGCTGCCCGCCGAATGCTGAATCAGGTAATTATTACCGGTTTTTTCTTCTTTTGTCGTTTTGATCAGTTTACGCACGGAATCCAGCTGATGATAACGGGGAAAAACCATCGTTTCTTTTGGAACCTTTTTACGTTCACCATCGGCGTCATAAACAGTTTCTTCCAACGTTTCCAGAAAGACAAAATTACCAACGATGTCCAGAAAGCTTTCGCGCTCCAGAACATCTTCCCAGAAATAGCCGGTACGATGGCCGGAAGGATGCAGGGGATTGCCTCTGCCACATTCGATTTCACCGGGATGACTGCCGCGATTGAAAGGCAGAAAGAACGTCTTGCTGCCGTTTAAGCGCGTGGCCATATGAACTTCATCGGGATCAACCGCAAAATGAACAACCGCGCCTTTTTTGAATAAAAAGAGCGGCGCTCGCGGATCGCGGTCTGTCCGGTACTGGTAAACAGCATTTTTCCAGCTTTGGCCGGTGAAGGGATTTTTTATTTCCATCGTGGCAAACGGAATGCCGTTTACAGAGAGTACCATATCAACCGTGCTGCCATCGTTGGGATGACAGGGCACCTGCCTTGTCACATGCAGCCTGTTTTCTTGAAACAAGGCCAGTGTTTCATAAACAAGACCGTGCGAGGGTTTAAAGAAGGCCAGCTTGAAGGTTTTGCCGTAGAATTTAAAACCGTGACGGATAATAAATAAAGTTCCCTTTGTGTTGCGTTCTTTGACTAGTGTTTCAAGCAGCTTGCAGGTTAGTTCATCGCCGTGGAGTTTTTCCATCTGCTTCCAGAGATTCGCTTGTGTGGCTTTGATAAACTCAATCACATAGTCGGGAAACAATGCCTTTGACTTATCCCAGGATGCAACGGCACCGGTCAGCCAGCCGCGTGTCGCCAACGTCTCTTCAATATAGGCTTCAAAGGCTTTTTCCGTTGTGGCTTTCATGCTACCTCCCGCGAGCCTGTGTTAAGTGTTGTCGAAACATCTATTTTCCCGGTCACTGCCGCGCTGATCAGGGCGGTGCGATATTCTTTCAGCTTTTCAATGGCTGTTTCTACTTTGGAAATCAGCGAGTCAATCTTGCCGGTTTCATGGTCAAGGAAATCAGCAATTGTTTGTTGTTCGGGGAGAGAGGGTAATAGAACTATAAAGTTTCCTAATTCCTCTGCGTTTAAATGTGGTTGGGCTGCCCGCATACGTTCAAGGTAAATTTGCCCATTAAGCATATATTTAGATAACAGGACCCATGCCATGAAGGGGGCATATGCTTTGCGGGCTGTGTAAACCATATCATATCCAGCAATACAGTCGACAACGTCCGAGGTAATAATAGCAGAGTCACCTGTGTATGCACCACTACGAACAACAAGGATTTCATGAAGCTTAAGTTGTGGGTTCCGGCTCCACGGGACGTCTTCTGGTCTAATTTTCTTAACTAAATCCATCTCAACCTTGCCCCGCTTGATATCAGTAGCACGAATAAAGGGAAGGCCCTCATCAACATATTCAGGCGGTTCGCCAAGACCATATCGAATCGCACCCAAGTGTTTCATCCGCTTCACATTCCAATGATCCGGCACAGCACCCAGCCATTCCACACCGGAGGGTTTCATTTTGACTTTTGGGTTCAGTCCTTTGGTGACAGCATGAGAAATCAGCGCCGTGCGCTTTTCCTTGAGCAGTTCAATGAGCTTTTGCTTCTTGCCAATCAGCTCGTCAATCCGCCCCGCCTCAGAATCAAGAAAATTTGCAATGACTTGCTGTTCGGCGAGAGGGGGTATAGGTATTAAATATGAAGCATATTTTTCAGCACTAACATTTTGAATCGTTGCTTGAATCAGAATTGAGCTTATCCATTGTGCGTACAAAGATGATTTAGTAATGAAGTTAACATAATCGGGAAAGACTATTTTTTTCTTCAATCTTGCCCTGATTAAATAACCAGCATATGCGGCCTTTCCCCATGTCTTACGATAGAAAAATGTTTTTCCTACAGTTGCACCACTACGAGCAAACAGCAAATCCCCTTCATCCAGCAAAAATGGTTTTGCGATTTCTTCTGGCAGCGATCGAAAAGTTTCATCACGTAAATTCCCCGATTCATCGACATCAGTGATACGAACAAACCTAGGCAGCCCAGGATCGTCCAATTCAGCGGCTTCATTTGCACCATATTGCAAGGGCTCTTGAAGTATAAACTTTAATCTCTTAACGCCCCAATGTTCTGGCACATCTCCCAGCCATTCCACACCCGATTTTTTGTATTTGGGATAAGCAGGATATTTCATACTTTCCCCTTCCATAACGGCAGATCGCGCCAGTTACCAGGGAAACCCATGTAGCGGGTTTGAATGCCGGGATAGCTGTTTATAAGATCAGAAAGTCGCTTTTTCCAGTGATTGCCCGGATTAATGACATCAATCAGACAGGCCAGCATCGCAAGGGTATTGTATATGCGCTTTCCGTCCTGACGATTCAGACTGCCGATCACACTTGCGGGCTTGGAAAGAGGTAACTTCCAAGTAAGTGGAAATTCGCGGTTCCAGACACGAGCGTGATGTGCCGTAAAATTCCGCACGATTGTAAGATGGTGTATAAATGAAACAAAATAAACTTCATCGTAATCGTAGATACGGGCAATGGCGTTGCGGTCGCCGCTCTTGGCAAGATTGGCATACCACCGGGACAGCTCCCCGAATGTCATGATCTCACATGTTGCCCAAATCGGCGGCAGTTCTTCATCGTATTTTGTCTTTAAATGCCTGATAAAAACTTCTGAACTTTCACGCACAGTGTCGCGCAGTTCAGCAACACTTTGTGCATGAGCCCATTTTGGTTTTTGAGAAGGCGGCTTAAAGTTGGTCGCATCAAGATGGGCGTGTGGTCCATACTGATGGGCAAGGTGGTAGGTCCATTGCGTTCGTAAAGATACTTCAAATCGTTCAATGGCGTCCATGATCAGGAGTCGCAGTTGTTTGTCAAAAATATAGGACTCCAGTACTTGATCAAAGGATGTTCCCGATTTGAAACGATGGGTGGCGTGATCCGCTTCAAACGGTAGCCAGTAAGCGGCGAGGCGATAGTAATTCAAGTGGGAAAGATAGCGGAGGGCACGTGTCTGATCGGCAACATACATTCCCCTGTCAATAAGCTGTTTCAGTTGTTCTTGATAGGATTTAGGGGATTTAGGATACTTCATAGTTCATCCCCATAAAAAAAGTAACCCCCCATGGTGCGCAGATCTTGCGGGATGCGTGGGAGGTGTTGTTGGCTTTTATATTAAGCATCTTGATTGAAAAATCAAGCATTTTTATTGACTGAAGGTATCCCTTTGTAATTGAAAGCGAAAATGCTTTTTTACTGGTCATGTTTTTCCCCATTGCTTCCGGTTACTTCTGCCAGAAGCGAAACAATTTCCGTTTCCAGCCCTTTAATGTCTGCTTCTATTTTCTCCAGTGGGCGCGGTGGTTCATAACGATAAAAATGGCGGTTCAGCGGTATTTCATAGCCGACTTTGGTTTTGCTGTGATCCACCCAAGCATCCGGAACGTGCGGCAACACTTCGCGCCGGAAGTAGTCATCAATGTTTTCTTTCAGCGGCACATTTTCCGTGTCGCGCAGATCGGTATCCGGTTCAGGGTTGCCTTTGCTGTCACGGCAGACTTCAGCGGTCTCGTCTTTTTCACTCAAAGCTTCCAGGATGGCTTTAAGTTCAGCAGCCGAGAGTCTGACGCTTAATTTCTGATCAAGGTTTTTTAATTCCTTGATAAATGAGTCACGATGTTTGAAAAGCTGTCCGCTGGTTTTCTGAGCCAGTTGCGCCAGAAGATTTTTAATGGCCTGCTGGCGTTTGACGCCTTCGGCAATTTCCTGCTGTCTAATCTTTTCATTTTTCTTGTCACTGGTTGCAATTTTCTGAAAGGCTTTTATTTTGTCCAGTCTGGCGATTCTCTCGACATCTGCCTTAAAGTTCAGCCGCAGAGGGCGCTCAACTGTAATCTTGTTGAATCCGAAGGCTTTGTTGTCAAATATCTTGGAAACGATGACGGACTTTTTCACCCCGTCAATTTCTATCTGTCTCTTTTCATCATGGATAAAGTTACCGTAAATTTTGGTAATCTCGGCAATCTGATCAGGCCGGTTGTCTTCACCATCGCCAATCTGGTTGCGTTTATTGCCGAGACTCTTGCGCATTTTGACGTAAAATTCACGCGCATCAATAAGCTGGATTTTCCCCTTGCGCTTTTTCTCTTTGCGGTTGGTAATGATCCAGATGTACGTCGAAATGCCGGTGTTGTAGAAAAGCTGATCCGGCATGGCTACAATCGCCTCCAGCCAATCGTTTTCAATAATCCACTGACGGATATTCGATTCGCCGCTGCCCGCGTCCCCGGTAAAAAGAGGCGAGCCGTTAAAGACAATACCGATGCGGCTGCCGCCGTCTTCCGGTTTTCGCATTTTAGAAATCATGTGCTGGAGAAATAAGAGAGATCCGTCATTGATGCGTGGCAAGCCCGCACCGAAGCGGCCATCATAACCCAGCTTATCATGTTCGTCGTTGATGGTTTTTTGTTGCTGTTTCCATTCGACGCCAAAAGGTGGATTGGCCAGCATATAATCAAATTTATCCTTGGGAAAACCATCATGTTCAAAAGTGCACTCCGGTTTGATGTTGTCTGCTTCTTCGCCTTTAATCAACATGTCGGCACGGCAGACGGCATAAGCGTCGTCGTTCCAATCCTGACCATAAAGTTTCGGTTGCGCTTCTGCGTTTAATGTCCGGATGTAGTTTTCGGAAACGGACAACATACCGCCGGTGCCGCAGGCCGGATCATAAATTGTTTTGACCACATGGCTTTTGCGTAAATCCGCTTCGGGGGAAAGAAGAAGATTAACCATTAGCTTGATAACTTCGCGCGGGGTGAAGTGTTCTCCCGCTTCTTCGTTGGCCTGTTCAGCGCCTATCCTGATAAGTTCTTCAAATACATAGCCCATCTGCATATTGTCAATTTTCGCCGGTGACAAATCTATTTCATCGGAGGCGAACTTTTTGATGACTTGATAAAGCAGATTTTTTTCATTCATCTTGTTAATTTGAACGCCGAAGTCAAAGCGTTCAAATATCTGCCGGACATTGGGCGAGAAAGCATTGATATAGCTATTGAGATGCTGAGCGATATGATTTGGATCATCCAGCAGTTTCTTAAAATTCAGTTTAGAGAGGTTGTAAAAGGACACGCCGGTAATATTTTTTAGTTTGGCATAAATGATATTTTCCGATTTATCCTTGATCTTTGCATGTTCGGCAAGAACTTTTTCTTTGGTAGGTTCCAGGATGCAGTCAAACCGGCGCAACACTGTCAGAGGTAAAATCACTTTGCGATATTCGTTTCTTTTATAGGGACCGCGAAGGAGATTACAGACACTCCAGATGAAATTCGCCATTTGAGAATGTGTTAGAGAAGTCATTGTTATTCCTGTCTCGGCAAATCTGGATATATGGAGAAAATGTCTCAACCACTTGGATATTTATGGCACTTTTGTCGTGCCAACCTTTTTACACCTTGGATGAAGTCATGTCAAATATAGATACCCCTGACGTATCTGGTCAGGCATCTCCCTGTAATGAATGGAGTTCTGTTGATAAGTAGCGTGATGAAGAAGATTACTTCTTTTTCATCTTTTCGTATTTTTTTAAGAGTTCCAGGATTGCTTCATCAAGCAAATTGCCTATCGACTGATTTTCGTCAACGGCAAGATGCTTCAGCTTTTTGATTAAATCTTCATCAATTCTCGTGGAAAAAATCTTTTTCTGTCCCATGTTTATTTAATACACCTTTAACAAACAGAGGGCAAGATAAAACTTGACATAATAGAATGTAAGATTATAATAATGTAAACATATAAACAAGAAAGGAGTGAGCGAATATGGCATGTATTGCAAAGAGACGCGGGCGATATGTCATAGATTGCTATGACCAGAATGGGAAGCGTTACAGAAAAACCATGAAGGCGGGATCAACAAAAGATGAAGCCCGTAAAGAACTTCGGGAAATTGAAGCTAAGATTGAACGACGCACTTTTCTGCATGAGAAGAAAGCGCCTTTATTTTCTGCCGTGAAAACAGAGTGGCTTAAATACAAAAAGCAGTTCCTAAGGGAAACCACTTATGAAACCTGCGAGGCTAATTTACGAAATCATTTCGATTCTCTGAATGGACTAAAGATCAACCAAATCACAATGGCAACTATAGAAAAATTCATAGCTGAGTTACAAAATAAGGTTCTATCAACGAAAGCGACAAGAAAACCGGGCTATATACCCACAGGCAAGGAAAAGAAAATCAGTCTGAACACCATGAGGAAAATTATTGTTACCTTAAATCAGGTCATGGCCTATGCAGTCCGACACCGGCTTATTGATTACAATCCGGTCAGGGATGCAGAAAGACCACGGAATCAAGGAAAAGAGGTCCAAGAAAAGGCCATTTCCATATTAACCCCTAAACAAATCAGGAATTTTCTCGAAGCGGTTACGGATGAGAAATATCATACCCTTTTCCTTACGGCAATTATGACCGGGGCACGGCAAGGGGAAATCCTGGGGTTGAAATGGTCTGATGTTGATTTCTCAAAAAAACAGATCAGCATCAACCGAACTTTCAACATGGGCCGTTTCTTCACACCTAAAACTAAGGGATCAATAAGGCAGATCGACCTTGCACCGATGGTAGTAAGGGCTTTGGCAGCATGGAAGCTCCTTAGCGCAATCAAAGAGAAAGAAAAAAGGGAAGAAAAACAACGTGAAAACGGCATTGAAGAAAACGCAGCAGAACATAGAGACCTTGTATTTCCTAATGAAGCTGGCGGACCAATGAATTATAGCAACATGGTTCAACGTCACTTCCGAAAGGCACTTAAAGACGCTGGTATCCCTCAAATCAGATTTCATGATCTTCGGCACACTTATGCAAGTCTTCTTTTGGCACAGGGGGAAAATGTCAAATATGTTCAAACCCAGCTAGGACATTCAAGTCCCACCGTAACATTGAACGTATATGCGCATCTTATGAAAAAGGAAAATCAAGAAGCTGCTTGCAGACTCGAAAACACCATTTTTCAGGCAACTGGTCACAATTTGGTCACAAACGAAGAAAAGGGGCTAACCATAAATGGCTAACCCCTTGATATTCATGGTAGGCGGTGCTGGGATTGAACCAGCGACTTCTACCGTGTGAAGGTAGCACTCTCCCGCTGAGTTAACCGCCCAAGTGCCGTCTGCTATAGCTTAAAGTTTCCCCTGTTTCAAGCAAAAATGC
>Ga0255347_1004968_pt1 | contig 15533 bp, 21 predicted proteins | sample wastewater_treat_2_FD_192479 | JGI IMG/M metagenome (GOLD analysis project Ga0255347, IMG submission 192479) | Wastewater microbial communities from Lulu Island WWTP, Vancouver, Canada - plant24 | ecosystem: Engineered > WWTP > Wastewater > Unclassified | place: Canada: Vancouver, British...
CCTTTTTTTCTTAGCCTGTGCAAGTGCGCTCCGTATCTCCAAGATACTTCGTGCATTTTTTGAACCGTTACCCATTCGTTGTCATAGAACAGGTTTAGTATTTTTTCTTCTTGGGTCATACCTTTAGGGGTAGGGAGGAAAGAATGAAAAGTAAACTTTCCTCGCCACCTCTTTTTTCATTTTTTAATTATTCCCAATTCTTCCACTCGTTGCTTTGGTCTGATTCTTCCCATTGCTCACGAGTTCCGCACCATTCAAGGTTGCCTTCATCGTCTTCCCCAACGATTTGCAGACCTGCATGGAATTTGTCTTGGATTTCCTTTGCGATTGTGATTTGCATAGGTTTGTTTTTAATGATTATATTATAAGTTTATCAGATGTATAAAAGGTGTCAAGTAATTGGACTGTGGATAACTTTATGGAAGCTCTTTTAAAACGTCCTGTATTGCTCTTTTAGCATTAGCCAGTTTATATTTGAATTTCGGGTCGTCTTGTTTTGATACTGTGATTTCCCCCTTAAATCCAACCAGAAGCTCTAATAACGTATCAAGATATATAACTGCTTTAGAATCTCCTAAGGGTTCACCAAATAGCTTGTAGATAAGGATAGGCTCGTATCCCAGCTTTGATAGTTTCTCTGTTTGTTCCCACCAATCCTTTATATGAGGGACTTTTTGATTCTTGCATTCAATTCCAAGAGTTCGCCCATTGATATCGCATTTGGTTTTAATATCCCTTTTATCCCTGTTGCTTGCTCCGCTTGCTCCGTCTCTTTCAGCCTCAATATCAAGTCCGAAATGTTTCATTCGCTCGCATACATAATCCTCAAGCAATTTCCCTTTCTGCTTTTGATAGCTCATTTTCTTTGATTATTTGTAAGTAATCATTATTTATTTCCTGCTCCATTCCCTCTAAATCGCTAACTAAATTAAATGCTAATCTGGTTGTACGATATTTATCTTTTTGGTTTTCTCTGCTCATTGATTGTAAATGTTAATTTTAGCCCATAACCTGCGATAGTACATATCTTCTTCGTCTGTAAGGTCTCGATTATGTCTTATCTTCATAAGCCTTCTTAGTTCACGCATTGCGTCTTGTTCTGATAGGTCAAGGGTTGGGGATGGGTTTTTTACTGTTTTGGTGTCGCCGATTCTCATTGGTGTTAGAGATTAGCTTTTAAAAGTTCAGTCTCGATACTTGAGACTTTTCTTAATGCTGTGAATTGGTTGTTAAGGGCTGTAAGGTAGGCGTTTTGTCTTTCGTATTCAAGGGAAGATTTTAAAACCTCTTTTCTTGTTTCCTGCGTGTCTATGAGGGCTTGGGCTTTCTTTTCGCTGGCGTTGGGTTTTTGGGCTTTCAGCATGGCGTTAGCCTGTTTCACGTCCAGCTCGATTTTTTTCATTTCGAGGGCTTCTTTGGCTTCAAGAGTTTTCTTTTCCTGCTCATAGATTTCATCGGGCAATTTTTCAAGCTTTTTTATTAGTTTTTGGGGATTTGTTATCATATTAAAATTTTATGTCTTCTAATTTTAATTCTTCTTGGACATCGGCGTTGCCAAAATCTTCAAGGTATTTGATTCTAGCCTCTATTTTTGACTTGTAAGCCTCGAATTCTTCACGGGACACATAGTTGCCCACTTCTTGCTTTGGAGGGGCTTGTAGGTCAATTTTAGGCGTCTGGTGAGCTTCCAGCTCATTTCCCTTCTCGTCCATGAGCTTCCAAGCTGTTTTTCCGTCCGATGTTTCGTATTTTAGGATTTGAATTGTCTTTCCCTCTAAGGGTGCAAGTGATTGGAGCTTATTGTGAAGATACTCGGTAGGGAAAAATGCTTTTGCTTCGCCCTTATGGGTTATCTCGTATTTGTACCATGTTCCATATTGTCCTTGTCCAGTCCTAAAATCGTTAAAGTTAAAGGTTATAAATTCAGGGATATTGGTTAGTAACCGCAACACTGGAAGTTTATAGTTGTTCATTGATTTTTATTTAATTTAATTAAAAGGGTATTTCATCTTGCTTATCTTTGACGTACTTGTCTGCGCCTTGCTGTTGCATGCGCCTTAAAATCATTTGAGGGTTTTCCCAGATAGCCATTTCTTTTGCGATTTGTTCTTGGACTATCTTTTTAAGTTCGGCGTAGGCTTTATTTAAGTCTTCGCCCCCTTTGACTTCAGCCTTGATTGAGGCGTGGAAGTTCATCGGCTCGTACTGCTTGATTTGGATTGTCCTACCCAAGCTGTAGGTGATTTCCTTGATTTCCATTTTATTTAAGTTATTGGATTATGTATTTATTTTAGCAAATATAAAAAAGGTGTCAAGGTGTGGATAACTTTTGCGGAATATTTACTTTTTAAAATTAAACCTATCTCTTATAAGGTCTAAGTCAGAATTTTTTTTGGGTTCTTGTAACCTACCTACCTTACCTACCTTACCTATCCTTACCTGTGTATCCAATGTGTATACATTTTGTATACATAGCAGTTTATTTTTCTCTTCAAGATATATTGTACCTTTATAACGGTCTTTTTGAAGATAATTATTTTCGTTCCAGTGAGTTAAAACTATTACTCCGCTATCAAAAGGGATTGCATAATTCTTTGGCGCCGCCAATTTTATTTTTAGACGCTTTCCCCACTTTCTGCGGTGAGGCTTAATGGATGCCGTCACGGGAGGATTTATGAAAACATACTGATAGTGATGTAATGCTAGAGTGGGCATACATTGCTCGGTGAGTGATAATCGAACGCTGGTGAAAAGGTTCAACATTGATTGGTTGAAAATTTTGCGCTCGATTATCATTCACCGACCGAGTTGATTCTAGCCTTACCAATTCCTAACTTCCAAAGCTGCGGTGGACAAGGGAAGCCTATCTCAATCGTAGACGAGTCATTTTGTTAGAGCAGATTGCTTAGACTGCTTTGTATGTTTTATTTGTAAGAATATCTTAATCTATTTGTATGTTGTATTTGGGGGATTGCGTTCTTAGTAAGTCGGAGGCGTTCGGGATTAACCTCACATCCATGCCCTAGGTTGCACAGGAAGGGATAACTTTATCCATCCCCATCTCCGACCAATTAAGAAAACAAATTTTGTGTTCTTATATCTTAGATGATGGCAAGGATTTGACTTATAAGCTCCGAGACCCAGTCAATTACGGATTCACACCGCGATGCCTATATGGACAGCTTGGCCTCTTATCTCGGATTTTTGCATATCCACGTGGTGCCTATAATTACACCTTACATAAGTGCAATACCTATTTTTCAAGTTAGCACTCTTACGATAGCGTCTACCTATTCCGCCACATCATCTAAGATATTAAAATACAAAAAACCGACTCTTTCAGCTGGAGGCGAACACAGGGGTATCTATGCCCTGGCAAGGCAGAAGCCTTAGCAACCACCAGCTGATAAAATCGGTTTCTTACTATAGACACTTCTGTTCTTACTTCTATTTGCAAAAAGGACTAAATACAGTGTAGCACATACAAGTTTTATGTCAAATGTTTAGGCTGTGGATAACTTATCCCTGTCATAATATTCTTTGGCTTTTCTTGCTTTATAGGGGTTTCTATCCCTTTCATAGCAAACTCTGCAAAGTCCGCGTCCTTTGTGGTTTTTGAAGTTGAGTTTTCTTCCGCACCTTATGCACTCGGTTACTTCGATAAAATTGCCGCCGATGTGGGCGTGTGGTTTTCTGTTCATAGACTGTATAATTATTTATCATCATTGTAGATTATACAGATTTTATGTCAAGATATTGCACACAAAAACCCCTAAAACGGGGCTTGTTGTGTCAACGGGTGTATACCGATGAAGTAGCTATTTAAAAGACTACTTTTTATAATTGCGGACAATTTTCATAACCAGTCCGTAAGCAGTTAATACCGCTCCAAGAGCCTGTCCGATAGCTGTTACCGCTTCGAGGATTTCTCCCTCAGCTAACTGAGCTCCCAATAAGGAAGCCACAATAACCACAATTCCAGCCACTGTCTTGTAGCCAGCAGCGAAATCATACTTCATATTATTTTGCGAGATAAATTATTAACCAAAAAATTGATGCCCCAAGGATACCGCATGATACGTACATATCCTTAATCCTTACCAGATTGGGCTTTGCTTCAAGCTCTTTCCACGCTTCCCCTAACAGGTCGTCATAAATTCTATTAACTGCTCTCAGTGCCTCATTCTGTTTTCTTAACGTTTCCAGTTCTGAATCACACTTGCAAGCTCCTTTAGTAGGCTTAATAGTTTTTCCCATATATTTAAATTAGTGTTTACCTCTATTGGGTGTGTTTGTAAGTCTGGCTCGTCTTGTAGAATGCTCTCAGAAGCGACAGGATGCTCTGTAACGGGCGTTTGGGGTTCAGGGATAGGTGTGATAGCCTCCTCCGTTTTTGGGGGGCTTACGGGGGCTTTTATCTTCTCTAAAATCCATTCTTTTTTAATCGCTGAACCTGGGCAAGTTTTATAAGAAAAATCCCGATGAAAACAAAGGTTCTCATCTTTGATTTTTAGCTCGTCCATAAGAGCCTTAATAACTCCGATAGCCTGTTCTTTAATCTTTCCGCTCCACTTCGCGCCGTCATAGTTTCCCACGACTTCAATTCCTATGCTTCGGTAGTTCCCTTCTCCAGCGTGAGTTCCTTGATACTTCATGTCTGTAAAGAGCCAGATTCCGTCAGGAGCGACAAACAGGTGTGGAGCAGATGTCCAGCCCAAGCTCTCGTAATACTTCTTTAATCCGTCTATGGTTTTTTGTCCGTTCCAGTCTTTTTCAGTTGGCTTCCATGTATGGTGAATCACTAAACGATAGGGATTGTTGGGTTGGAAATTCTTGCCCTTGATGTATTTTTTAAATTCTTCAAGATTGAGTTTTTTGTTGACAATTTTCATAGATAAATTTTTCAGCTTCATGCTTGGAGCGGAAGCCAGTTAAACTATTAAGCCCATTAGTTACTTTCCATCTCGCAAGACATCTAAATACCTTTGCGACATTGTAAGTATATGGGTCTGATTCTATTTTGTATTGTAGTCTATCCATTCTTGAAAGTCATGTGTTCCTTCCCCAGCGCAATGGCATACGTTTTTGTCTTGGAAGTATCGGCAGGGGCAGGAAAACAGTTTAGAGCATAAACAATGACCTTTTTCTTTTGCCAGTTTTTGGATTTCATCTCTTTGCATAGTGAGATTCCCTTGTGTTCCAGTCCCGCTTTTCAATGTGTGAGCAGCCAAACCAAATAAGCCCAATAAATAAGGCAAATGAGATTAATAATGCTGCGACAAATAAAGTTTCCTGTTTTGACCACTTAGGTTGATTACTAATACATTTATTTTAAGAGTAAAGCGGCAGATTATAGAGATGCCAGCTCTTTATTCGCTATTCATAGAAGCGATGTACTTTCCCGCAATGCGGGCAGCGAAAGTAGTACACGTCCCCGTCTTGATAGAAGAATTGAAGTCTGGCTTGGTCGCACCATTCACAGATACGATTGACCGTCTGTCCTTTTAGAAGCTTCATAGGTTGCCTCCTCCGAAAATCCAGAAGATTTTCATGTAACACTTTTTGCCGATAGGGCAGTTTTTGCAAAGACTGTAACCTTCGCGATGACCGTCCTCGCACCCGACAACCCTGTTATCACGAATAGCAAGGATTGTTTTCCCTACATATTCGGGGATGCTGATACAGGTTTTCGTCTCCATGCTCCCTCCCTTTCATCCGGCTAAGCCTTATCAGAAGTGCGATGACTTCTTCCAGCGTCTTGTTGCCGAACAGTCTGTGCCAATAGGCATGCTTATCACGATAGATAAGCAACAGGTTGGAATCCGACATTGAGCCACCTCGACTTTTAGGCCGCAAATGATGATAATTCCGCCCTCTGTACTTTTTCCTCTTTTTCATATAACCTCCTTTTGCACTCATCCCCCGCCTTCCTTAGGGGAAGAAGGTGGGAAGAACAAGAGCTGCTTTCTGGGTGAGAAAGCGAGAGATAAGTGCAATTATAAAAGTTTTGTAGGAACTGCGTTGATTCTTGCTTCTGCTATTCCAGTGTTATCCCAACTCTTACCCATAAATCCTAGTTCGTAAGGCGGATCAGTTACGATACTATCTACACTATTTTCCTCTAATGTTTTAAGAACTTGTAAACAATCTCCTTGTAAAAGTGAAATATTGGGCATTTGTTTTTGTAATATAAAATGTCATTAATTCTAAGATGATAGAGATACTCTTGGAATGGTGGCGAAAAACAAAAGTCTTGGTTTAGGGGGTCAGTTTGGGCGGGTTTACGTGGTGTTGGCTCGCCCTTATCTGATTACTTCTATTTTTTTGATGCAACTTTTCATGATAAGCGTTGAATTTCCGAGGGATTCATCCCCGTCATTCTCACTGGAAACAACAATGTAATTTTTTTCATCAATAATGCACGTTCCTATTGTAGAGCAGGCAAAGTTATATCTTTCTTTAGCCCACTTTTTAAGTTCGGTAATCGTGTTCCATTCAGAATTGGAAGCGTGGTCCAGCCAGTAAACTTTTATAATTTTATTTTTTGGAATTCTCATCTTCAATTAGTGAAAGCAATATAAAGTGATACAATATAGCGTCATAAATTCTTGACTGGATTGTTTCATTCGATTGGGTTTCACCTGTGCGGATATATTGAGAAATAGACTGATTGTGCTTTTGAGCGTAAACCCAAAGGACTTGTTTCGGGTCTAGTCCTAATTCTTCTCCTAGCTTGTAAAAATTACGGTTTGCGTCTTCAGTTGAGTTTGAATATTCAATCCCCTTAGAGGATGCGATTTTCAGGATTTCTGAAAAATGTTTTTGGATACACTCGTTGCGTTTTTGATGGTTCATTGTGTTTACTTATATATGACGTTATTCCATTTAAAGCTTCCGTCTATTGAAATAATCGGGTGAGCTTGAAAATACCCATCTTTAAATATTTCAAAAATAAGAAAACCATTGACCCAGCGATTAGGTTTGTTGCGCATATAATCAGGATTAGTATGGCAAGCGCAAGGTATAGACATACCCATGTGAGGGTCATTATCGACTGGAGTAACTTTGCTGTAAACCTGGAAATCGTGGCAGTGTCCGTAAAAGATATTTCGCTCATAAGTTCCCACATGCTTTTTAGCGTGGGCATCGTTAGTGTAAGTTCCGTGAATGAAGTGCATTTTGCCGATTTGACAGATTTCTCCATACTTGTAATATTTCCAGTCCTTTATATTAAGATTATTCCTTACTTCATAAAAGCCTTCTGCTTGCGGGTTTCTGTCGATGTACTGTTCCGCCCAGTCTTCATGATTGCCCTCTAAGAAATGTTTTTCGCAGCCTCGCAGTATTTCATTCAAGGGGTCGATTACATCACGGTTAAAATTCTCGTAGTCTTCTTTGATTCGTTTGCCTTCGAGCTTTCGGGCTTCGCCCTTGTCGTGAATCCAGTGGGAGAGCGGTGTCATATCGAGATTATCGCCTCCGAGTATGAAGTAATCAGGTTTTATTTCTGCTGCAAGGGTTAAGATGTTAGCCCAAAGGATTGATTGATGCAGTGGGAAGTGTAGGTCGTAAACTGCTATCCCCACCTTTGGTTTTTTCATTTGGTGTTGCAACTCTTGACAATTTCTGAGAATTTGTCAGTATGGGCTGGGGGGAGGTATGGTGTTACTCCCCCTTCTTCATTTCAAAAACAGCTCAAAGATAGCCTGGGGGAGGTCTATCGAGCTGTTTTTGGTGTTGCCCATAAGAGTTGTTTTAAGCACTTTAAGTATAGAACATGATTGATATTTTTGTCAAGCTCAGTCCATTAATATAATGGCAACCGCAAGGCTTGACGCAATGGTGCTGAGGGTGGAAATAAGTCCGCAGACAAACCAGCTCGGTCTGCCAAGCAGCTTTTCTTTAATATCTTTGATGTCATCTTGCATGCTCTTTTGACACTCTTCAAGCTGATACACCCTATGCTCCAAAAGGGCTTCTTTTGTAGATTGCTCACTCATTGGTGTTAAATTAGTTATTCTGCGCCGAATCGGGCCACGTCCCCCACCGTTGCGACACCCCTTGACATCACTTCATCGGCGATTGATTGCGTGGTTAATCCAGTGGATTCCCCAGCCGCAAAACTTATAGCCTGCACTGGTTGGGAATAGCGTATCTTTCCGACATAATCGGAAAACGGGTCTCCACCATCCGTATTCAGAATAATTCCATCTTTGACAGTTACTGTTGCAGAACTGTCGGAAGAAAGGATAGAGACATCGTTTTCCTTAAAAAGATACACTGGCACATACGTACCCTCTGCCTCATCAATCGGATTTCCCCCAATAGAAAGAAACCACACTCCGTACTTGGAATTATCGTCAGTCAAAAACCAATCAACATAGCGAGACCATAAGTCTCTCACGGATATTGTTGAAGTTTCAGAAACTGTTATGCTCTTGGCTGCTCCGTTGAATGTAAGCATTTAGGTAATGTTAGGCTGGATTAACGTATGCTCTATCTTGTTCGGCAGTAAGTGTGATGTTTTGTCCGACAGCCCGTGTTATCGTGTAAGTTGCAACAACAGGTTTGGCTGAGCCTGCGTTTCCTGCAACTACCGTAACTGCTGCGTCTGTGCCTGCCGTTCTGTTTCCCTGTGTGTTTGCGTCGTAAGCAAACGAGAAGGAAATTGCAACTCCCGATATTGTGCCTGCTATCGGGTCTCCATTGGCATCCTCAACCGTGATTGCGTCAGCTTTTCCATAGGCATAATCTCCTCCAAGGTCAGTGAAGTACATGCGGTAATAGCCAGTCCCTCCAGCGGTAAGGAATGAGTTGAAGTTGAGCGTTCCAGCGGCAGTGTAGGGTTCTGTTCTTTGCACTCCGTTTTGGTCGGTGAATACCAAGCGGTTGATGTCATTCGTGTCATAATCGTCAATATATACCCCAGTTGTCGTATAAAGCGTATCGCCCACAAATGAGAGAAGTTGATCTGCTGTCTTTCCGACAACTGTTCCAGCTCCAGAATCAATATTGCCAGATTGCCTCAAGAGATACTGAACCTTAGTATAGATTTCTTCGGCTGTCGCTCCGTTGCCGTTGATGATTACCCTAAACGGATAATTTACTCCTCCGATGCTTCGGTTTTGATCTGAGTCGTAATAGGTTACCGTAATTCCATCATAGGGAGCCGAAGTCATTGCGGAATCTTCATCTTGGATTTTCAAGTCGTCTTCGTTTGAAAGAAGCACATTGACCGTGTATGCTCCAGTTCCAGTCTGACCAGTGTCAGCCAGCACCGAATCTTTGTATTTCTTGCCATATTCACGAACGTACGCCTTGAAATATGTCCTGTTATCGAAGTCTCCGTTGTCTGCGTCTCCGTAAACTTTGATGCCTTCATTCACTTCGTCATCGAAGGTAAAGTCATAGGCTGTACCACCAAGTTCTTTTTGATAATAAAGCTGCGCACCAGTGTTTACGTCTCCCAAGGACACGATACCGACATATTGTCTGTTTAAATTGCCGGCTGCGTCATATTCGCTCCAGCCTCCGTCTCTCAGCATTTGACGGGTCGTGTCGTTGGCTGGTTTCCATCCGTTGTAAGTCGAACCGTCAAATCCGAAAATGAACTGCCCGGATTTGGCATCGATGGCATACATCGGAAATGGATATTTATTATATGAATCCGTGAGCCAAAGCTCAACGAATTTGGAGTAAAGGGCTTGCAAGGTTACTCCGTCCTTTGCAACCAGATTGCCAGTCTCCACGAGTGTGAAAGTCTTGGCAGAAGTGTTGATTGTTATCTCTGTTCCCACTCTTAGGGAATCGAGGTCTGTAATTTTTGCCATATTAGTTTTCTAGGTTAATTATGTAATTAGAATTTGCGAGAGTAACCCTGTCTCCGCTTACGATTTTTTTATCATAGTAGAGAAGTAGGTCATCTGATATGTAAACGGGATTTTCGGATATGTCGACTTCATGTCCGATGTATTTCCCGTCAGTCGTATTGATTATTTTGGCCATATTAGCTTGGATTTGTATAGTTAAGGTCTATCTGCTGGAACACTGGAATTGATTGGTTTGTATCGGTAAGCGTCAGATTGTCGAGCCTCAGCCATTTTCTTCCCGCTTTTCCCACAACGACATAAATCGGGATGTCGGAAGTCCAAGTGTAGTTGTAGGTAAAGCTCGTGCCAGTGTTCTCGCTGCCTGCCAGTTCTTCCTCGTCGTCCTCATCAGTCTCGTCATTGAAGATGTGGATTTCAGAACCTGCAATTAAGCCAGTGATGGTAAAGCCAACCATGATTCCGTTGATGTCGTTGATTGTGGCTGATGTTCCCCCGCCGTTGACAGCCGAGAAGGTTTTTGTCGGCATGTTGATTCTTTTGCCGCTTCCAGACAGCGTGCAACCGTCAACTATAATGTCGTAAATAGAAGTGTAATTCACGCCGTCAATCGTGGTGAAGAAGTCAGTTTCATTAAGATTTTGCGTGAGATTGTATTGGCAATAATCATAGAGTTCTTCAATAGAATGAGCTTCAGTAATGGTTATTTCAGCGTTTTCATGGTCGATTATTATCCCTCCATAATCTGCGACCGTTTCCTCATCGCTTTCCGTGATGAACGGATTGTCGGTTTCGCTGTTATATTTCAAAATGTAATTGAAGTTTTGGACTGCTTTTTCATCGCCCAAGAAAACCTTGCCGTATTTTCTGGCGTTGGTTTTAAGGCTTCTGAGTGTTACGTATTCATCGGCTGTGTTTGCCAGCCAGTAACCTAAGAATTTAATCTTGACGATTCCCGATGCAGTCGGAGTAAAATCAAGCGTGAGCAATTCTTCATTTGTATCATTGGCCTTCGTGTCAACCACGTCCGAATCAACTCCCGCAATCTGTCCGCCTTCACAGATGAGCTTGGCTCCGATGTCTGTTGCATGCGATTTTTGCACGAGTGCGGATACATGCACAGGTCTATCGGCTACGCAATAAATAGTTGCCAGCGTGATAGGGAACGGATACGCAGATGTTCTGGTGTTGGATGTCGGATAGATTCTCCAGCCAGTGCCGCCAGAGACTTCAACGGTTTCCACGTATCCTCCGTCGGAATAAATGAAGTGCTTGTCTGCGCTGCCTTCGCTTTCGCTGAAGATGAAAGCGTTGGCGTAGGGAGAAAAGCCAGTAAGCTTAGTTTCAGATATGGTAGCGTTGTAAAAGGAATTTTCACCATCGTTGTTGTAAATACTGTTACCGTTAGTACTTGACTGCACAACGGGATTTTTGAAATAATTTGCGCTGCTGGAAATAAGATATAGTCCATACGAGCCATTATTATTCATGGTTCCATTAAGATTGACGTTGTTTCGATTGCAACGATCCATTTGCAATCCGTAATATCTATTGCAATTGGAATATCCAAGCTCGATATTGCCACCAACAAGATTCTGATTAAAATATACTCCGGTAGAATTACCGCTGGTGTTCCCGATTATTATGGTATTGTTGTTAGAATATTCGTTAGTACCACTCGCCGCCAAGTTCACGCCATAGCCTGAAAAATATCCGTTCATCAGGGCATTTCTTACGATGATGCTGGAGTTATACATCGTCCCAGTAATATATAATCCAGATGCAGCGTTGTTGTTAATGTTAGACGCATTAATATTAATGACTGTCGGTTTCGCGATATACATGCCGTAACAATATCTGACGAAATTAAGCATATTTATCAGATTGTATGATTTGCCGCTGGAATACAGTCCGTAACCACGACCATTTAGCCCGTCAAAAAAGGTTTCTCCGTCTTGTTCTCCGGTGGAACGATTATAGCCGCCCTGATATTTAATGAAACTTGCGGCAGTTCCACTGTCCGTCAAGGTTTGAACCTGTGAGGTGTCCTGTGTCGCTAGAGCAGTCTTGATCGTTTCTCTGGCATAGGTTGCCACTGTTTTGGTTTCGCCACCATAGTTAAGATAAGTCCCCAGCCCAAGATTAGGATAACCGTCTAAACCAATTTCTGTTCCGTTGATGTATCTTATCCCATACCAGCCCTCAGTACCTCTTTGCGCCAAAGGATTTTTAGAAATCAGACTTTGAAGATTAAGCCCCCCTGCTTTACAAGCCAAAATGTTATCGAATTGCAAAGTTAAGGCACCGGGATCGACATCAGCATATAGTGCGATAGACTTAATTGAAGAACCAAGATTGCCACCGCCTGATTTAGCGATAGTCACTGCGACAAACCCGTTAGTTGACGCTATCGCCGGTATTGAAAAACTATCAACAACAGTTTCGCCAGCGGTGTCGGAACATAAACACAATCTCAACCTATCGGCGACTATCGCAAGAGAATTTCTGATGTTGAGAGATATGGTCTGGTAAGACGAGAAGTTTGTTTCGTCTATTGTGTGATAAGCAACAAGACCCGTAGTAAAGGCTGCGGCTATCGCTATCTGCGTGGAGTATGAACCATGTTTCCCGTAAAAGTTTGTGGTAGAGCAGGTTACGTTAGCCGTACCAGTCCAAGCACCTTCACACAAGTCTATATTAGCTGTCTGGGCGGTGGCCAAAGTGACTTTTGCCGAGTTATATGTCCAAGTGGCATTACCGATTGAATAAGGGTCTGGACTTTTGGCAATTCTAATAATATCACCAGGGGCAATCCTTGCGGCAGAAGCACCAGTGGTGAGGGTTTTCCAAGCTAAATCCCAGGTCGAGCCATCGTTGGAATCGTTGCCATTTTCATAATCAAGATAAAATGTCGACATTAGATTGTGTATGAATAATTTTGTGAGGTTTTCGCAGCCCACGCAGCAGCCAAATTATCAGCACCGCTCGCCCACTCTATCGAAGATGTGGTGGCGTTCATCCTTTTGATTCGCCACGCCGTACCGCCCACTGTCTGATAGGCCGTATAATAATGTCCTGCGTCCAAGACGTTTTTTCCGTAAGCTATTGCATAAGCTCCTCCCGAAGCGGCCAAAAGTGCTTGCAGTGTTTCTTCTGTGGCTGGAGTAAACTTAGCTCCATTTTCATCAACGTTTAAAACTCTCTGGGCTCCAGCTTTAGAATCGTGTTGAGAATTTATAATGTCATGCTGTGATGCCATACTATTGGTAATAATATTTTCTAAATGTATCGTAGGCTTCCTTTGTTAAGAATCCCTCACGCTTCAATTCTCTCAACTTAGCTCTTAACTGTTCCTCATTCATTCCTTTTGTCATTTCTGCAATCATCTGTGCTTTTGCAAGACTATTTGATTTACTAATATAACTTTCAATCATGTTCTGTTTTTTGTCCTCTGATAGTTTTTGGAATTCTGGATGAACCAATAATTTTGATAATTTATCTTTTAATATTTCATCAGAACGAGCTTCAAAATCCTTCTCATATTTCCTAGAAAGCTTTCTTTTTTCAGCTTCTGTATTTCTGTCTGCCATGACTTTGTTGTAGTAATCCTTCCCAGCCATTTCAAAAATCTTTGTCTGGTTCTCTCCTAATGGTTGTCTATTATCTTCAAAATATTCCCTAGCCTGTGGAGTTGAGTATTTGCCAAACGCGAAACTCTGCAAAAAATTACGAGGAGTTTGTTCAACAGGATACATAACGTTTCCGCTTTTAGTCTTAGCAGAGCCTTCCATAAACGACTTTACTCCTTCTATTGACCTCTTTGCCTGAACACCACCAAAAGGCGAAATTATCTTTGATATTGGGTCTTGGATTCCTTTTGCGATTAAAATACCAGAGCCAAATCTAGTTGGGTCTCCTTTACCAAAAAGCTCACTTCTAGTTGGAAAATTTTTATCTCCTACACTAAATCCATATTCTGGATACATTGCGGCCAAAGTCTGTCCGCCTGGAATATTAGATAAGACCTCTCCTGCCATTCTTCCAGTAGCCATCATTGCGCCTTTTTTCTTATCATCTTCTTCGTTGTATGCCTTAACACCTTCAATCAGTGCGTTTATTGGGTCTAGTCCAACATCTGAGCCCCTCACACGCTCAATAGCCCTATTGAAAAGATAGCTGTAAACAAAAAATTTAAGTATTTTTCCAGCCTCCTTATTTCTTCCAAAATCACCAAGAACATGCCATACATTTGTAACTTCAAGTTGGAATGGGGCTACCATTTGGAATAACTTTGATTTCTGGGCTATTGGAACTTCACCAATCCCACGTCCTGCAACCATCTTTCTAGTAATATCATCCGCATAATTTATAGGATTTGATATTTTTTCAGCTAAAGCCTTTTCATAATGGGCATTCCATATAGATTTAGTTCCTAATTCATCAAGAACAGTAACCATCCATGCAGCGAATTTCTTTGTATTGTTAAGTATTCCAGTATCAAACTTATCAAAACCCTTAAAATAGCGTTCTTTTAAAAACGTAGATTGCCTCATTACAGAATCATCTTTCCCTATGCTTAATCCAAGTCTTGCTAATCCCTTTAGAAAGTTCTTTTCACCAGCAGAAGAAATACCCTGTGGGACATTAAAAATCTGTGCAAGTGATGACGATGCATTTCCTAATATTACATTTGCTTTTACACGCTTATTAAGCCAATCTAAAACCTTAAAGATTGTTCTTCCCCCGGGGATGTATTTCTGCACTCCCCTATCAAGTGGATTTGTTTTTCCTGCCAAATCATCAGCATAATCTTGGAGAAATTCAATCATGTTATTAAAATTCTGACCCGTCTTTTCCCCTGTTCTCGTTATTGTTTCCTGTAATTTTCTGAAATTCACAATAGCGGGGTCAATGTTTTTGGCATATTCAGCTTGTTGAACGTAATTTATGAAACCACCTGTAGCGTCTTCCGTTGTTTTTCTTCCCATTCTTTTCTGTGCAAAAGATAGCCATTTTGATTTTGGCTTAGTGAACTGTGAAATTCCAGCAAGACCTTGACTGATTCCAGATGGAGCTTCAAAGATATTTGCAAGCGCTCCAAGACCTTCCTGCATTTCCTGAAAATGCCTATAATAATCTTTTCTCTTAGGAATTATCTTATCTGGCTGATTTGGATATATTTTAGCTCTTACGGAATTTACCTCATCTAATAATTTATCATATTGCTTTCTAAACCATCTGTCAGCGTGTATAAAATTTCCCAACTTATCTTTTCCGTATTTTTCAACAACCTGTGATTTGGTAAATGTTCCTTCCCCAAATCTTTGTAAATCAGCAGACATTTTAGAGCCTTTTTTAAAGCCCATTTTTACAATTAGTTCCAACCCTCTAACGTGTCCTTCTAGGTTTTTAAACATCTGTTTCTTGCCCTGTTCAAGGGGAACTAAAACTCTTTTCTTAATCTCTGGGGCTTTCTTTCCAAAGAAAGATTCTATAATCCTATAAACATCCTTAAACCCCTTGCCTGTAGATGATATGTCTTTAAATTCATTTTCCGTAAACTCAGTTGGTCTTATTTTTATATCTCTTCCAGCGCCACCTTTAACAAAAAGTTTTCTGAAGTCTCCTCCAGTGTTCATTTTGGAACCTGGAGACATTATAAATCCATCTCCCACTGCATATCCCTTTGGCATCCCTAAAAGTTTT
>Ga0255347_1004973_pt1 | contig 15525 bp, 12 predicted proteins | sample wastewater_treat_2_FD_192479 | JGI IMG/M metagenome (GOLD analysis project Ga0255347, IMG submission 192479) | Wastewater microbial communities from Lulu Island WWTP, Vancouver, Canada - plant24 | ecosystem: Engineered > WWTP > Wastewater > Unclassified | place: Canada: Vancouver, British...
AGGCGGGCGACAAGGCGGACTGCATCTTCAGTGACAGAAAATCTGACATCATTCTTTTCAAGCATTTTACGGACATTGTCCAGCTGAAGCCTGACAACCGACAGGATCTCATCCCTGGTAAGCGGGTGAAACATCAGGATCTCATCAATCCGGTTCAAAAACTCAGGTCTGATGGTCTTTTTGAGAAGTTCAAACACCTGTTCCCTGGTTTTCCCGTATATCTCCTCCCTGTTCTTATCAGTCAGGTGTTCAAGATTTTCCTGGATGATATGTGACCCGGTGTTAGAGGTCATGATGATGATGGTGTTTTTAAAATCGACTGTCCTACCCTTGTTGTCAGTCAGCCGTCCATCGTCAAGGACCTGGAGCAGGATGTTAAATACATCAGGATGTGCTTTTTCTATCTCGTCGAACAGGACTACAGAGTAGGGTTTTCTCCTGACCGCTTCAGTAAGCTGGCCTGACTCTTCGTACCCGACATATCCGGGCGGAGCTCCTACAAGGCGTGAAACCGTGTGCCTCTCCTGGTACTCTGACATGTCAATCCTGACCATGTTTGCTTCATTGTTGAAGAGGAATTCGGCCAGGGCCTTTGCAAGTTCGGTCTTTCCTACTCCTGTTGTCCCAAGGAAGATGAATGAACCGATTGGCCGTTTTGAATCTGAAAGACCTGCACGGCTCCTCCGGATGGCATCAGATACAGCACCAATTGCCTCGTCCTGGCCAATCACACGTTTATGCAGTTCTGACTCAAGCATGAGGAGTTTTTGTTTTTCGCTCTGGAGCATCCGGCTGACGGGAATTCCTGTCCACCTGGATACAACCTCGGCAATCTCCTCAGAGTCCACCTCTTCATTAACCATGGCAGAGTCTTTCTGGAGATCGGTCAGTTTTTCCTTGAGAGCCTCAATAATCTTCTCTTTATCAGGGATCCTGCCATATCTTATCTCTGCAACTTTGCCTAAGTCTCCTGCACGGTTGGCACTGTCAGCCTCGTACTTGAGATCCTCAATCTCGTTCTTCGATAGCTGTATCTGCTCTACTATCTCCTTTTCCGACTGCCATTTTGCCTTAAGCCTGTTTCGTTCCTCGCTAAGGTTTCCGATCTCCTCGTTCAGGGAGTCAAGCTTGACCTGATCCTTTTCGCGTTTTATTGCCTCCCGTTCAATCTCCAGCTGGCGAATCTTTCTCTCAATTATCTCAAGTTCTTCAGGGACGGAGTTTATCTCAAGCCGAAGTTTTGACGCTGCCTCATCAATCAGGTCAATGGCCTTGTCAGGGAGAAACCTGTCTGAAATATACCGCTGTGACAATTCTACGGCTGCAATGATGGCTTCGTCTTTTATCCTGACATGGTGATGAGTCTCATATTTTTCCTTTATACCCCTGAGGATAGAGATCGCATCAAGGGTGTCAGGTTCATTGACCATCACCGGCTGGAATCTTCGTTCAAGCGCTTTATCTCTCTCAAAGTACTTCTGGTACTCTTTTAACGTGGTTGCACCGATGACATGCAGCTCGCCCCTTGAAAGGGCAGGCTTTAAGATATTAGCAGCATCCATTGCCCCTTCACTTGCACCTGCACCGACAAGGGTGTGGATCTCGTCAATGAACAGGATTACCTCGCCGTCTGAAGAGACAACCTCTTTTATCACGCTCTTAAGTCTTTCTTCAAACTCTCCCTTGTATTTGGCCCCGGCAATCAGGGCGCCCATGTCAAGGGAGAAGAGTTGCTTTGTTTTCAGGTTATCAGGCACATCTCCGTCAATTATCCGGTGAGCAAGCCCCTCGGCAATGGCAGTCTTTCCAACGCCAGGTTCACCGATAAGAATCGGGTTGTTCTTGGTTCTCCGTGAAAGGATCTGCAAAACCCTTCTTATCTCTTCATCCCGGCCAATAACCGGGTCCAGCTTTCCTGAGAATGCAAGTTCATTCAGGTTTCGGGAAAATTGGTTTAATGCATTATATGTCTCTTCTGCTGTCTGGCTGGTTACTGATGAACCTTTTCGCAGGATACGGATGGCAGATTTCAGATCTTTCTCAGATACTCCGTTATCTTTTAAAATCCGTGATGTTGAATCATTTACCGATAAAATGCCAAGGAGAAGGTGCTCGATTGAGATAAAATCATCCTTGAACTCCTGGGCATATGCACCTGCCTTCTGCATGGCTTTAGAAGCACTGGCTGAGAGATAAGGCTCCCCGCCGGTGATCTTTGGCAGGTCATCGATGTTCCTGTCAAGGACCTGGTTTAACCTTTCCAGGTTAACATTGAGTTTTTTTAGCAGGTACGGGATGACATTCTCATCAGAAATAAGCATCCCCTTGAGGATGTGAACCGTTTCAATCGCCTGGTTCTGCTTACCAACGGCGATATCCATTGCTTTCTGAACGGACTCCTGTGATTTGAGGGTAAAATTGTTAAAGTTCATAATTATGATCTATTGTTATTGATTTGCAATTCTATATATAAGTATCGCATGCTTACTAATATGATGTCTGGTTTTGTATGGGGTTAAGGCAATCCCAAAAAACCTGCGACTATGATTTTTGCTGAAACCTTCTCAAAAATTAAATAAACCCGTAGATCAATATACCACTCATCCGGTCTTCACATGATTTCAGTCCTGTACGTTGATGATGAGCCTGATCTCCTCGATATTGCAAAGCTATTTCTTGAAAAAACTGAGGAGTTTAAAGTATTTATTGCAAATTCAGTTGATGAAGGATTTGAGATCCTTCATGAGACCCCGATAGATGTTATCGTCTCTGATTACCAGATGCCTTATAAAAGTGGCATACAATTTCTCAAGGAATTTCGCTCTATTCCTGATAACCGCCCATTCATCCTGTTTACAGGTCGCGGCAGGGAAGAGATTGTCATCGAGGCTATCAATAGCGGGGCGGATTTTTATCTTCAGAAAGGAGGGGATATTCGGGCCCAGTTTGCAGAACTTGCCCTGAAGATCAGGCAGGGGGCAGCAAGGTACCAGGCTGAACTACTGCTGAATAAGAACCATGAAGAGTTACAGGCCGCCTATGAGGAACTTGCATCATCAGAAGAAGAGCTGAAAGCAAACTTTAAAGAACTCTCAGAGAACAGGCATGCCCTTGCAATCAGCGAGAAAAGGCTGTCTGATATAATTAATTTCCTTCCGGATGCAACTTTTGCAATCGATTCGGAAGGAGTAATAATCACGTGGAATAAAGCGATTGAAGAGATGACCGGATGCCCTGCCTCAGACATGGTGGGAAAAGGGAATTATGAATATGCCATCCCTTTTTACGGTAAACGAATCCCTATCCTTATCGATTATATCCTCTATGAGCTTCCCAATATTGAAGAGAGGTATAATAACATCATCCGCGACGGAAACAAACTCTCTGCAGAGACCCCATTTCCTAAACTCAAAGGCAGGCAAATGATCGCCTGGGGTATTGCAACGCCCCTTTACAATGAATATGGCGAGGTTTATGGGGCAATTGAATCCATACGTGATATCACCCTTCAAAAAGATAATGAAGTAAAATTAAAGAGGAGCGAAGAGGTTTACCGGAGTGTGATAGAGAATATCCAGGATGGTTACTACCGGAGTGATACAAAAGGGAACCTGATCCTCGCAAGTCCAAGTTTTGCCAGGTTATTTGGATATGACTCGACTGATGAGATAATGCATCGCTCAATTGCAGATACATTTTACTATGAACCAAAAGACAGAGACGAAATTTTAAAAAAGATGCATGAATCAGGTCCTTTTGCAAACCTGGAAGTAAAGGTAAGAAAAAAAGATGGAACACCATTTTTCGTTGAAGGTTCAAGCCAGCTTTACTATGACAGCGAAGGAAATATCGCCGGCACTGAAGGAATTTTCCGGGATGTTACCAACCGGAAGAAGATAGAAGCTGATCTTACTGAAAAAGAGGAACATCTGAAGACAATTATCCAGAATGTCCCGGTAAGTGTTCATCGCTATACATTGCTGGATGATAACCGGTTGATCTTTTCTGGTTCCAATAAAGCAGCCGACAACTTTATTGGGACTGACATTAGCCAGCTTATTGGAAAGACAATTGAAGAAGCATTTCCAAAGCTCATTAAGACAGAGATTCCGGACCTTTACCGGAAAGTTGCAAAGGCTGGAGAGAAGGTTACAAGGGAGAAGATCTGTTTTAACATGATGGACCTGGATGGATGTTGCATTGATATGACTATTATTAATATTGGTCCTGGAGAGATCGCGGTCTTTTGGGAGAAAGTAAAAGCGTAAAGATCGTGGACTATCAGTTGATATCTTTTTGGATACCCGCCACTATAAATCTCATCACGTGGACATGTATTAGCATTTTTTTGCTGAAAGTTCTATCTGATAATTAACCAGGAGTCTTGACAGAATGGCGGGATTTTTTCCTTTTGATAAAGATAAACAGAGCAGCGATGATTCTGTTTCCGATATCTGCATGAAACTTGGTGCAATACCTTTGCGAGGGGATATGGGCCGGGAGATTGCAGGCATTGTTCTAAAATACTCTCCAAAAGATTTGAAACAGATGAGAGTGAATTTTTCCGGTAAAATCGACTCATTCCCGGCTGACTATAAAAAAGAACTTGAAAATACCATTGCAGCATTTCTTGACGGGACATACCAGGCGATAAGGCTCATGAATCAACAGGGTTCCTTTGCTACGATGCAGGACCCTGTCTCTTTACTGGCCAGGGACTACTGGACCATGGTCAGGGAGCAATGCTCAACCGGGAGTGAACAGGAGAAAAGACTTCGACTCTTAAAATACCTCCTATCCGGTTTTTGCATGTTTGTCCAGGAGATACCCGGCCATCCGGTGGGGATGCCTTTTCCAGGAGGGGATAAAGTATCTTTCATTGACGGGATATATTACTGTCCTGTCAGAACAAAGGCAAATGACGTGGATGCAGCCCTATGCCCGTTTTGCCCTGCAAAACAGACACCAGAGATAGGATACTTAAAACCACCGGTAAAGGGGAGTAAACATAGAAAACAGGAATATATTAAGAATATATATGACTATCACCATTTTAATGGTTAAAATTTGTTAACCTAAAAATTTTCATTTAATCTGAAAAATGCAAAGACCTGCCGGAGAAATAGTGAGATAGTTTTATCCGGCTTTCAATTACAGTACCTATCACAACTTTTGGTAATCTGATATTATGAATGAAGAGAGACTTACTGACGAAGAAATAGAAGAAGCTGTCAGGGGTATGCCCTGGTGGCTTGTCCTGGTCTGGGGAGTATTGGCAGTTATTATCGGAATTATGCTGATTACAACCCCGCTGATCACTACATATTTCCTTGTTTTGTTCATGGGTGCGTACTGGTTCGCAGGCGGTATTATCACCCTTTTCAGTTTATACAGTGACAAAACAGATATGGGATGGAAGATTTTCCTATCGATAATCAGCATTATTGCCGGAATAGCCATAATGGCTTATCCACTATATGGAGAGCTTGTTGTTCTGACCATGCTCGTATTCATGATAGGGTTCTGGGGCCTGTTGATCGGAGGAACAAAACTCTATGAGGCATTTAGAGCTAAAGATGCAGGAGCAGGAATCCTGGGGCTTCTCAGTATCGTGTTTGGTATTATTCTGCTCATCTTCCCATGGGGAGCTGCATTAGCCCTTCCATTAATTGCAGGTGCATTTTCGCTGCTCGCAGGGATATGTTCTGTTGTAGTGGCTTTCCAGGTAAAAAAGCAGCAGGCCTGAACAACCTGTGATCTCTATTTTTTGTTCTTTCACTTTCTTACACATTATGAATTTTTTAAGACTTTGTAGTCATTAAATGGTAATTATCGGAGAAAAATCCCGTTCCTCAAAGAAACAATACCTTTATACATCCTCATTACAGATTCACAGTAATTCTCCTGCAATTTGGTATTTACTGACTCAATCTATGAAAAAGTAAATAAAGCGAGGTATTATGGATGAAAACCGTCTTTGTAAGGCAGGAAAGATGTGTCGGGTGCAGGCATTGTGAAGTGGCCTGTGCAATTGAACATTCGGAGAGTAAGGATCTGCTATCTTCGATCCAGGAAAAACCAGGATCCACCCCACGCATCTTTGTCGAAGCCATCGACAACTACCTGAAATTCCCAAACCGGTGCAGGCATTGTGACCCTGCTCCTTGTATGCAGGTCTGTCCGACCGGATCTATTTTCCGGGACGAGGATACCGGCTCTGTTCTTGTTGACTACCTGAAATGTATCGGATGTGCCGTATGTGCCATGGCCTGTCCATTTGGAATAATACAGTTTCAAAAAGTTCCTGTCCCCGGACTGGAACGAGAAGTCAATGCAAAATGCGACAATTGTATCGGAAGGCTTGAAGAAGGGGGAATTCCGGCATGTGTGCAGGCCTGTAAAACCTCTGCCCTTGAATTCGGGGAGGTAAATGATCTTATCCGAGTTGCCAGGACAGATTTTACCACCAGGCTGATTACATCAAGGGGAGCTGACAGAGAGGTTCCTGTTATTCCGGAAAATATCCAGGCATTTCAGGCTGTAATGGAAAAAATTGCATCATTAGCATCATTATCGTGAGAGGAGGGTGAAGATATGACAAACCAGGATATCAGGGCAGAAGCAGAGAGAAGAGCATCAGACAGAACTGACCAGGAGATAATCAGGAAAACCCTGGAAGAAGGGGTACAGACCGCATGGGACCGGTTTGCCCTGCAGCAGCCTCAGTGTGGATTTGGCCAGCTTGGGGTCTGCTGCAATAACTGTGCCATGGGCCCATGCAGAGTAGATCCATTTGGCGGAAAAACATCCCATGGAGTCTGTGGTGCAGACGTAGATACCATCGTTGCCAGAAACCTGCTTGATGATCTCTGTGTAGGGGCAGCTGCACATTCAGATCATGGAAGGGAAGTGGTTGAGGTTCTTTTAAAGACCGCTGAAGGAGAAGCACAAGGGTACAGGATCACAGATACTGAAAAATTAAAACTTGTAGCGGCAGAGTACGGGATTGCAACCGAAGGAAGAGATAACCTTGATATTGCCAGGGAACTTGCGATCGGAATACTTGAAGAGTTTGGAACGTTAAAAAACCGGCTCCAGCTCTCAGAGAGGGCACCTGAGCAGACAAGAGAGATCTGGAGAAAAACAGGAATTATGCCACGCAGCATTGACCGGGAAATTGTTGAGGCAATGCACAGGGTTCACATGGGAGTGGATGCGGATTATGTAAACCTGCTTCTGCATGCAATGAGGACCTCACTCTCTGACGGGTGGGGCGGTTCCATGGCAGCAACTGAGTGTTCTGACATCCTTTTTGGAACGCCCACACCTGTCACCTCGGTGACAAATCTTGCAACTCTTAGCCATGACAAAGTCAACATAGTTCTTCATGGCCACAACCCTCTTTTATCGCAGGTTATCGTAAATACAGCAGAAGAGGCTGAGATAAAAAAGATGGCCGAAGATAAAGGTGCAAAAGGGATTAATCTTGTAGGTATGTGTTGCACTGGAAATGAACTCCTGATGAGGTCAGGGATTCCGATTGCAGGCAGCTTCCTTGACCAGGAACTTGCTATCGCAACCGGGGCAGTAGAGGCCATGATCGTTGATTACCAGTGCATCTTCCCGTCAGTTCCTGCAACTGCAAGCTGTTATCATACGAAGGTTATCACTACCAGCACTAAAGCAAAGATTATTGGTTCCGTTTACATGGAATTTAATCCTGAAAATGCCGTTGATACTGCAAAGGAGATCATCAGACTGGCAATTGAGAACTATCCAAACAGGAACAGGGACCGTGTAAGGATTCCAGAGCGTCCGATGAAAGTGATGGCAGGGTTCTCAGAAGAGACGATAAGAAAAGCTCTTGGAGGGACATATAAGCCGCTCATCGACGCCATTGTCGCCGGAAAGATCCTGGGATGTGTTGGTATTGTCGGTTGTAATAATCCCAGGATTAAACAGGACCATGGTCATATTACCCTTGCAAAAGAGCTTATCAGGCGCAATATTCTGGTTGTAGAGACCGGATGTGCTGCAATTGCCTGTGGAAAGGCAGGACTTTTAGTTCCTGAAGCTGCCGAACTTGCAGGAGAAGGACTGGCATCGGTCTGCAAACTTCTTGGTATCCCACCCGTCCTGCACATGGGTTCCTGTGTAGACTGCTCAAGAATTCTTGTTCTGGCGGCAAACATTGCAAAAGAACTGGGGGTCGGAATAGGAGATCTGCCGATTGGTGGTGCTGCACCTGAATGGTACTCACAAAAAGCCATCTCCATTGGAACTTACTTTGTAGCTTCCGGAGTCTACACCGTCCTTGGTATACCGCCAAAGATCTTTGGAAGTCAGAATGTCTTAAATCTGCTCGCCGAGGGGGTGAAAGGGATAACAAATTCTGCCTTTGCAGTTGAACCAGACCCAATGAAGACCGCTGACCTGCTTGAGGCAGAGATAAACCGGAAGCGGAAGGCATTAAACATCTGACATTTTTTTGGAGAGTATAATGGATGAAAGGACGCTTGATGAAATTATTGAGAGATATCCATACCCTTCGGGCAGGACCCTTGGAATTTTGCGGGAGGTACAGATAAAAGAGAAGCATATTCCCATGGATACGCTGAAACTGGTATCAGAAAAGTTAGATACCCCTCTGTCAGACCTCTTTTCCCTTGTCACATTCTACTCATTTTTCAGTCTGAAACCAGTCGGGGAACATCTTATAACCGTCTGCATGGGGACTCCGTGTCATGTGAAAGGGGCAGAAAAGATACTTCAGTCAATCCAGGAGCACCTTGGGCTTAGTGGTGATTCCAGTGACGGAAAGTACCTCGAGACAACTCCTGATAATAAGTTCACCGTCGAGATTGCACGATGTTTTGGAGCATGCAGTATGGCCCCTGTCCTGCATGTCGACGGGGACCTTTACGGATATGTTACACCTGAGAAGATTCCTGAGATATTGACAAGATATGGGTGGAAACGATGAAGATCCAGTCTGCCAGAGATCTTGAATCTGCAAGAAGAGAGGGTCTTATAAAGATTCAGCCTGGAAGGCCACGAATAGGGGTTGGAACATCATCATGCGGGATTGCAGTCGGTGGGATGGCCCTGTATGAAAGGATGAAAAAGATTATCCAGGATGAATACCCCGACATCTCTCTTGTAAAGACCGGTTGTATCGGCTTTTGTAAAGAAGAACCCATTGTATCTGTTAGTATACCAGGAAAATCCCTGGTTCTTTTACATAAAGTTCAGCCTGATGATGCAGAACGGATCATCTCCCTTGCGATGGAAGGCAGGGTTCCACAAGAGCTTGCCTTGTGCAAAATCCAGGACTGGGACCATATCACCGGCAGTCTTGTGCATGGAGGGGGTTTTGATGGTATAAAGGATTATGATGAGATACCATTTTTTGCAAACCAGAAAAAGATAATTCTCCGAAACTGCGGGCTTATTAATCCAGAAGATATCATGGAGTACATCGGGACAGGAGGATATTTTCCAGCATTTAAGGCGATCACCAGCATGGAACCTGAAGCAGTAATCGAAGAGGTGAAAAGATCCGGGCTCAGGGGACGTGGTGGCGCTGGTTTTCCTGCTGGAATCAAATGGGAGATTACCAAAAAGGCCTCTGGTGAAGAGAAATATATCGTTTGCAATGCAGATGAGGGAGATCCGGGAGCGTACATGAACCGGAACGAGATGGAGAGCGATCCCCACATGCTACTTGAAGGCATGCTTATCGGTGCATATGCAATGGGGGTTCATGAGGGGCTGATCTACATAAGAGCTGAGTACCCTCTTGCCATAGAACGGCTCATTACAGCTCTTGACCAGGCGAGATCTCTTGGATTACTTGGAAAAAATATCCTGAATTCGGGGTTTGATTTTGATATCCAGATAGCAACTGGTGCAGGCGCATTTGTCTGCGGAGAATCAACCGCTCTTGCTGCATCCATCGAAGGAAAGACCGGAAGACCGCGGATCAGGCCACCACGGCTGACTGAAAAAGGGATATTTGGCCGGCCCACTGATCTTAATAATGTTGAGACCTGGTGCAATGTCCCGGTCATCATTGCAAAGGGGGCATCCTGGTTCTCATCAGTCGGGGCAAAAGGAAATACCGGGACAAAGGTCTTTTCCCTTGTCGGAAAGGTAGATAATGTAGGAATGGTTGAGGTACCCCTTGGAACATCCCTGAACACTATTATCTTTGATATCGGAAATGGAGGAGCCCAGGGAAGAAGGGTTAAGGCTGTTCAGACAGGAGGGCCATCAGGAGGCTGTATCCCTGTCAGGCTCTTTGATACTCCGGTAGATTATGAGAGCCTGAATAAAGTCGGGACCATGATGGGATCAGGCGGGCTTGTGGTGATGGACGAGGATACAAACATGGCAGATATCGCCAGGTACTTCATCAGTTTCGCCTCTGGTGAGTCATGTGGCAAATGTGTGCCATGCAGGGAGGGACTAAAACACATGCTTTTAATCCTGAACCGGTTAATTGCAGGGAAAGGAACGGTAAAAGATCTGAATCTGCTTAAGGAACTGTCTGAGACCGTTCAGAAGACATCCCTGTGTGGTCTTGGACAGACGGCACCAAACCCTGTTCTGACGACCATGCAGTATTTTAAAGAGGAGTATGACGAGCTGCTGGAGGCCTGATATGCCAGTTAACGGCAGGAAAAGGATGGTTACTATCACCATCAACAAAAACCAGTACCTGGCAGAAGAGGGCGAGATTTTTCTTCTCACCGCCATGAGGCTGAAGATTGACATACCTCATCTCTGCTATGAAAAAGCACTTGATCCATATGGATCATGCAGGCTTTGCATGGTTGAGGTAGTAACATGCGGAAAGACCGAGATGACCCCGGCATGCACCATAAAGGTCCATAACGGGCTTGAGATCCTGACTGATACTCCGGAGGTGATAAAACACCGTAATATTCTCTTTGAACTCTACCTTGCCGAGGCACCAAAATCTGAGGTTATCAAAGAGATGGCTGCAAAATATGGAGTAACAAAGACAAGATTTCTCAAAAAAATTGTTCATGATGATCCACTTCTTGGAAAATGTATCCTTTGCGGGCTATGCGTCAGGGTATGTAGCGAGATAATGGGCACATGTGCGATCAACTTCATTAACCGTGGTCCGTTCACTGTTGTCAATACTCCATTTTATGAACACAATCCAGACTGTGCAGGTTGTGCTGCCTGTGCAAGAGTCTGTCCTACAAATGCCATCGTATTTGAGGATACAGAAAAGGACCGGGTAATGAGATCATGGTCCGGCACCACCGTGCCAATGATGACCTGTTCTTCCTGTAATAAGCCATTTGCACCGGAAAAACTCATGCATGAGATACAAAGCAGGCTGGATCCACAGATCAATGAAGATATCAGGAACATGTGTCCTGAGTGCAGAAGAAGATACATCTCCAGAAGGGAGATGAAGATCCCAATAACATGAAAACAGACCAAAATCGTCAGGGAGGAAAATAAAATGAACCATCAGGGATTCAGGGTTGTGATAACCGGTAAGGGAGGTGTTGGAAAGACTACTATCACCTCGCTGCTTTCTCATCTCTTCACTGCAAGGGGGTATTCTGTACTTGCCGTAGATGAAGATCCACAGATGAATCTTCCATATGCCATCGGAGTTACTCCAAAAGAGGGAGAGTCTATCATTCCACTTTCAAAGAACCTGGACTATGTTGAAGAAAAAACCGGTGCAAGGCCTGATTCAGGATATGGACTTATGTTCTCCTTAAACCCGGATGTTTCTGATGTTGTGGAACGGTTTGGGGTAAAGGGCCCTGACGGAGTGAACATACTGGTTATGGGAACCGTGCAAAAGGCAGCGACCGGTTGTCTGTGTCCGGAGAATTCCCTGCTTGATGCGGTTATAAGACATATCAACCTCAGGGAAGGAGAGGTGATTCTCATGGATACCCAGGCAGGCGTTGAACACTTTGGGCGTGCACTGGCAAAAGGGTTCAACCAGGCAGTGCTTGTTGCAGATCCAACTTTTAATGCGATTGAAGTGGTAAAACATTCAGCTATCCTTGCCCGGGAGCTTGATATTCCGGATATTCACCTTGTCATCAACCGGGTCAGGTCCCCTGGTGATATAACAAAGGTAAACGGGATGCTGGCCGAATATGAGGGTCTGTTTTCAGGAAAACATTATATTCCCTATGACGAGATGATGCTTCTTTATGATCCTGATGTAAGGCCTTTGCTTGAAGAAGAATCAGAATTTGTGGATGGTGTAAGAGAACTCCTGATATCACTTGAGATGCATGGCCTTATGAGAGGCTGAACTGGTAATTAACTGGATGAATAATCAGCCCATAAATCCATAATTCTTTTCTTCCCAAAAAATCATTTTTTCCGAAATTATAAGGGTTATTGGCCCACCTGCAGGTCTTCCTGAACTCACCGGATGCAGGAAATGGGCCAGACCCCGGGACATTGATATATAACAAGCTTTTTATCTGTAGCATACGAGGACTTGTCAGGAACGTTTGACTGGTTCACCTGGTACAATCATGATCTCAATACTGATGGTTGATGATGATATCGAACTGCTTAATGTATGTAAGTTATACCTGGAGGAATCAGGGGAGTTCGTCGTTGACACATCTCTCTCCACAACCGAGGCACTAAACAGGGTACAGGAGAAGTCATATGATGCAATTATTGTAGATTACATGATGCCAGACCTGGATGCCCTTCAGTTTCTCCGTCTGTTTCGCCAGAGCGATCCGGTTACTCCTTTTATTATCTTTACCGGAAAAGGAAGGGAAGAGGTTGCAATCCAGGCTTTTGAAGGAGGGGCTGATCACTACCTGCAAAAAGGAGAGAACCCTGAAGAGCAATTTTCATTGCTCAGAGAAAAGATCATCCAGGCCTATACAAAGAGGGTTTTTGAGGAGGAAATCAGGCGACAGGACAGGTTGCTGACTGCGATTGCCGAATGTACATGGGTTTTGCTTCAGGAGAAAAAGATAAACCTCGCTATTCAGAAGGTCCTTGGTATTATCGGTCCGGCGACTGACCAGGACAGGATCTATCTCTTTAAAGCACATTCAGATCCGGTCACTAATGAATTCCTGGTGAGTCAGCAGTATGAGTGGTGTAACAATGGAGTAAGCCCCCAGATTGATAACCCTGATCTGCAAAATCTGCCTTTTCAGATGGTTGCACCTTATTCTAATGAGATGCTTAAGAAGGGAAAGATGGTTTCATGTCTTGTAAAAAATCTTCCGGAATCTGAACGGGAGATACTCGGTGCCCAGGGTATCATCTCCATTCTCCTTGTCCCAATAGTAATAAATAAAGAGTTCTGTGGTTTTATCGGGTTTGACAACTGCAGAACAGAATATGAATGGAGTAACGGGGAGAAAGAGACTTTATTAACACTGGCTAATGCAATCGGCACTGCAATTAATCGTGCTTCTGTTGATAGGATGCTTGAAGAGACCAATGTTTATCTTGAAAACCTGATAACCAATGCAAGCGGGCCAATAATCGTATGGGACACGAATTTTCAAATCACCATGGTTAACAAGGCCTGCGAAAGACTTGCAGGGAGAGATGCTGATGACCTGGTGAATAAGTCAATAAAGGAACTGTTCCCTGGTGAGGTAATAAGAGAATTCCAGGACCGTGTCCAGGTGAGTGAAACTGGTGATTTTTGGAATACTCTTGAGATCCCGGTAAAAAACCCTGACGGCAGTATAAGGCATGTCATCTGGAACATATCGGTAATTTTCTCTCCTGGAGGAAACAAGCAGGTCGCAACAATTGCCCAGGGACTTGATATAACAGAAAATCGTCGGCTTGAAAAGGAGAAAGAAGAGGCTATCAACCAGATCAAGATAAATTTTGCCCAGCAGTCGGTATTAAATGATGGTATCAGGAACCCTCTTTCGGTCATCCTTGGGTATGCAGAGTATATTGAGGATTTAAAGATTAAAGAGATGATATTTGAGCAGGTAAAGCAGATTGATAACATGGTCAGGCAGCTTGATCACCGGTGGAATGAGTCGGATAAAATCCTGCAATACCTGCAGAAACATCATAATGTCATTGTTGAGCGGAGGATACCTTACCATGGGGATGATCTTCAGAGACCAGGCTGACTAATATTGCCCATCCCTGGTATGTGAGCAAAAGAGGTATGGACCTGTGGCCTGATTTATTGGAATCTTCACCTGCCAAAATAGAATTCCAGTCAGTGATATTCCCCCAGCCCCTGCTGAATGCTGCAGGGTGAAAAATATTAAATATTGTCTGTAGCATAGTTGTCAGCTTACTAATCCGGTGATCTTCGTGAAGGTAATAAATGAGCCAGAACTGAAAGAACTGAAAGAGAAGACTGTTGCATATATCTCTTATGTCGGTAATTATGTTGGAAAGCCGGAGGTCTTCAGTGGCCTTTTTGGAAAACTCTTTGGATGGGCATTCCAGAACCAGGCGATGAGACCTGATACTGAAGTGTTGTCTGCTTACAGTGATGATCCAAAAACAACTCTCCCGGAAGAGATGAGCCTTGAGATCTGCATGACTATCCCTGAGGATTTCCCGGTCGAAGGGGAGGTTAAGAAAAAAGTACTGCCTGGTGGAAAATATGTGGTGATGCGTGCAGAGATGAGCGGGCCTGATGAATATGGTCCCGGATGGGAGAAGGTTGCCAGGTGGGTATCTGATAATAACCTTTCAATGGACCTTTCAAGGGAGAGTTACGAGATATACCTGAACAACCCTGAGGAGCATCCGGAGAAGAAACATATCGTTGATATCTGTCTTGCGGTCAGATAAGTTTCGACAGGGATTGACGGGTCCTTAGATGATGACCTGTTCAAAGTTATAAAATAATTTGTAACTATTCAGTCGGCTTAGGTTAATGCAAGGTATATGTTCAGGAATTGGTGCTTAAAAATGCCGGAATTTTAACAAAAACGAATCATCCGAAAACAAGGATGGGATATACCAGCACTCACCTCTCTGAATACTGGGGATTTTTGCATAGTGAGCCAATTCATGAAACGCTGGATGAAGAGTTACCACAAGACGTTCTCCGGGCGGTTGCATTTTATCGGTTTGTTGTGACTCATTCTCCCTCATTTTTCCTGTTTCCATCCAATAAAACCGGACATTTTGATCCTTATCTTGAATTGATACTGGGATCTCATATGCTCAAAACAGATTGGAAAGACTTTGACTTTCTTTATTTTGTCGGCACCATGGGGCTTATTGTCGATTACAGCCATTCGATGAAAAATACAGAGAAGAGATTGTATCATTCCTGGTGGAGAATAAAAACGAGATTTATGGTCATACTTCACTAAAAAACCCGGAACGTTTATTTCATAATATGATACAGGCACATTGAATGATACGGGATAGTCACATTATTCGCCCGGATAGTGACAGTACGCAGAGTTCATTTTGCTTCGATTCGCATATATTCAAGAAATTATAGAGATTTTTAGAAAAGAAAGCGTTGTAGCAGTTGTA